>Ga0154315_1100_pt1 | contig 59969 bp, 56 predicted proteins | sample RifGroA2_FD_105609 | JGI IMG/M metagenome (GOLD analysis project Ga0154315, IMG submission 105609) | Elusimicrobia bacterium GWA2_69_24
AAGGCTTTGTACTTCGCCCGGCAGAGACGGACGTTCACTCATCCAGCGTACCGACCGAGTCATCGAATTCGTTCACTTATTCCCTGACGCTGCCTAAGCCCAATTGGTGGGGGCTGTCTCCGTCGGGACCCCAAGATATCGGCATCATGATCTGTGTCAGCAAGTCGCCGTGATGGAGTATTGGCGCGTCGCGGCGCCTGTGACGATGCCGACAGAGCAATACACTCACGTCGCGTGGGTGACGGAGCCGGCCCCGCGGGGGCTGCGCCCGGCGACAGGACCCGCCCGCCACGCGCGACGGGCGTGCGTGGGGCGGTGCCGCCAGGCTACCGGGGCAGCCTGCCGACGCGGCCCGCGACGGCGCGCACCTTGCGCGGCGCCGCGAGCCAGATCGCCGCGGCCGACACCACGCTCGCCGCGATCGCGAGCCAGAACGCGAGCACGTAGTCGCCCGTGCGGTCGTAGAGCGCGCCGGCCATCCAGGGCCCGATCGCGCCGCCCACGATCGCCGCGAGGCTCAGCGTGCCGAACACCGTGCCGTAGTGCCGCCCCTGGAACAGCTCCGCCGGGATCGCGCCGAATACCGACGCCGCGCCATAGCCGAGCATGCCCTGCGCGGCGACCATGAGGTAGAGGAGCGCCGGCGTCGGGAACGATCGTAGGAGGAGCAGCAGCGCGTAGCTCGCCGCGAAGCCCCCGCAGGCGAGCGTCCACGCCCACTCGCGCCCGACCCGGTCGGAGAGGTGGCCGAGGCCGATCTGGCCGACGATGCCGCCCAGGCCCACGAGCCCGAGCGCCCAGGCGGCGACCTCCGGCGTGAAGCCGATCTCGGTCAGGTACTTCGTCTGGTGCACCTGCACCGCGTACCAGGCGATGAGGCCGCCCACGAACGCGAGCGCCACCCACCAGAAGCGCGCGGTGCGCGCCGCGCGGGCGAGCGTCCAGTCCACCGCCACCCACGCGGGGTCGACGACGTTGTCGGGCCGCGCGCGCGCCGGCCCGCCCGCCGGCGCGGCGGCGTCGCCGTCGGGCTCGAGCCCCAGGTCCTCGGGCCGCCGGCGCTGGAGCAGGCTGAGCGGCAGGAGTACCAGCACGACCACCGCCGCCAGCGTCCCGGACGCCGCCCGCCAGCCGCGCGCGGCGATGACCCCCTGGAGCCACGGCAGCAGCACGATGGAGCCCACGCCGACGCCGGAGAACGCGAGCCCGAGGGCGAACCCACGGCGGCGCACGAACCAGTTCGGCAGGAACAGCGCGTGGCCCGTGTAGCCGAGGCACACGCTGCCGCCGCCCACGAGCACGCCGAGCGTCGCGTAGAGGTGCCACGGCCGCGTGACGGCCGGCGCGAGCGCCAGCCCGGCGCCCATGAGCCCGACGCCGAGCAGCAGCACCCAGCGCGGCCCGCGCCGGTCCATCAGCCGCCCGAGCGCGGGGCTCCACGCGGCGGAGGCGAGGAAGCCGAACGAGAAGGCGCCGGCGGTCATGCCGCGGTCCCAGCCGAACTCGTCGAGGATCGGGGGGAACAGGAGCGAGAACGCGGTACGCGCGTTGACGCCGATCGCCATCGTCACGAACGCGACGGCGACGACCATCCAGCCGTAGAAGAAGGGGAGGCGCACGGGGGCGGCGCCTGCTAGGGCCGGGGGACGGGCGGCATCTCAGGAGCCCGCGGGCGCCGCGACGCGCGGGCGGCGGAGCGGCACGACGGTCGCGGCCGTCGCCGCCATCAGCACGGCGGCGACGACGAATACCGCGCGCGGCTCGCCGCGGTCGAGGAGCCAGCCGAAGACGAGCGGCGTCGTGGACGAGCCGAGGTCGAGGCCCGAGTAGACGAAGCCGAACACCTTGCCCGAGGCGCCCGTGGGCGTGACGCCCCGGATCAGCAGGTCCCGCGAGGGCGCGGTGAGCCCCATCGAGAACCCGGCGCACGCCGTCACGCCCGCGACGAGCGCGAGCGGCGCCGCCGCGCCCGCGACGACGAGCGTGAACGCCCCGCACGCGAGCATGCCGCCCACGGCGACGAGGTCGTGGCGCGGCGTGCGGTCCGCGACGACGCCGCCGGTCAGGATGCCGGCCGAGCCGCCGAGCAGGAACCCGGTCAGCGCCCCGGTCGCCGCGGCGAGCGGCGCCTGGTAGAGCGCGACGAGCGCCGAGACCATGAAGGTCTGGAGTCCGACCTGCGCCGTCGCGAGGAACGCGAAGTAGGCGAAGGCGGACAGGAGCGGCGCCGTCAGCAAGAGGCGCGCGCCGTTCGCGCGCGCGGCGCCCGCCCGCGGCGCCCCCGCGCCGGCGGCCTCGCGATGGTCGCGGAAGGCGTGACGCTGGGCGGCGAGCAGGAGCGCCACGCAGAGGCCGGCGCCCGACGCCGCGAGCAGCGCGGCGCGCCAGCCGAAGAGGCTGCCGAGCCCGACGACGAAGACGGGCGCGATCGCCCAGCCGACGTTGCCGCAGATGCCGTGGGCGCCGTAGCCGCGGCCGAGGCGGCGCGCGTCCACCGACGCGTTCAGGATCGCGTAGTCGGCCGGATGGAAGACGCTGTTGCCGAGGCCGGCGAGCACCGCGACGGGCACGAGCGCGCCGTACGACGTCGCGAACGCGCCGAGGCCCACCGCCCCGGCCTCCAGCACGAGCCCCGCGAGCAGCACGCGGAGCGCGCCGACCCGGTCCACCAGGAAGCCGGCGCTCGCCTGCCCGATCGCGGAGGTCGAGTAGAAGAGCGTGATGAGCAGGCCGAAGGCGACGTACGGCGCGTCGAACTCCTCCCGGAACACGGGGAAGAGCGGCGGCAGCGCGAGGCTGAAGAAGTGGCTCGTCATGTGCGCGAGGCCCACGAGGCCGATGACGCGGGCGTCCTGGCGGAGGCTCGGGGGGTGAACGCTCATGCGGAATACCGTACACTACAACGCCGTGCCCGGGACCCGCTTCGACCACATCGCGATCGGCGTCCGCGCGCTGACCGACGCGGCGCCCGTCCTGGCCGGCGTGCTCGGCGGCGTGCCCGATCAGGGGCGGCCGTCGGGGGGCTTCCGCTGGGGGACCTGGCGCTACGCCAACGGCGGCTCGCTCGAGGCCATCGAGCCGCTCGGCGCCGACGGCTTCCTCCACCGGTTCCTGGCCCAGCGCGGGCCCGGGATCCACCACGTCACGTTCAAGGTGGTGAGCATCGAGGCGGCCTGCGCGCGCGCCCGCGCCCGCGGCTACGAGATCGTCGGCCGCGACGACTCCGACCCGTGCTGGAAGGAGGCGTTCCTGCACCCCCGGCAGGCGCTCGGCATCGTGGTCCAGCTCGCCGAGGCGCACCCCTACCCGGCGCCGCCCCCCTCCGAGCCGCCGCCGGGCGCGGCCGGCGCGCCGCCGGCGCTCGCCGTCCTCGGCCTGCGCCTCTCGGCGCGCTCGCGCGAGCGCGCGCACGCGCAGTGGGGCGCGGTGCTCGAGGGCGAGCTCGAGCGGGAGCGGGCGCGCGAGCTGGTCTACCGCTGGGGGGACTCGCCGATGCGCGTCAGCGTCGAGGTGGATCCGGCGCGCGCCGAGGGGCCGCTCGCGATCGAGGTCGCGGGCGCGCGGACGCCGGCGCTCCCGCCGGGGTCCCACCCGGCGCTCGGCACCGTCTTCGTCTACCGGAGCGCCTGACGCTCGAGGTCGACGACGCGCTCGGCCAGCGCGACGAGCGCGCGGCGCGTGGCCGCGAGGTCCACCGCGGGCGCGTCGGCGTAGGGGTCGAGCAGCACGTACTCGGCGCCGAGCCGCGCGAGCCCTTCCAGGTCCGCCCGCACCTGCTCGAGCGTCCCCTGCCCCGCGAGCCGCTCGGCCTCCGGCCACGGCGCGTCGGTCGTGTTCAGGCGGATCCGGGGGCAGAGCGCAGGGGCGCGGCGGCCCTCGGCGGCGGCGATCGCCGCCAGGCGCGGCAGCCCCGTCTCCGCGAGCCAGTCGACGCGCACGCGGATCGGGTGCCAGGCGTCGCCGAAGCGGACGGCCCGGGCCAGCGCCGCGTCGGTCGCGCCGCCCACCCAGATCGGCGGGCGCGGCGCGCGCGCCGGGCGCGGCCCCGTGGCGACGGCGGCGAAGGACGCGAACGGCCCGCGGTGCGTGGCGACGTCCTCCGCGAAGCAGCGCGTGAGCGCCGCGAGGTAGTCGTCCGTGATCGCGCCGCGCCGGTGGAACGGCACGCCGAGCGCCTCGAACTCCTCGCGCGCCCAGCCCGCGCCGACGCCGAGGATCAGGCGGCCGCCGGAAAGCCGGTCCACCGTCGCGGCCATGCGCGCGGTCTCGAGCGGGTGGCGATAGGGCAGGACGATCACCGTCGTGCCCAGCTCCACCCGGCGCGTCCGCGCGGCGAGCCAGCCGAGCGTCGTGAACGGGTCGTAGAACGGCGCCGGGTAGCGCGCGGCGACGTCCGGCGTGATCGCGACGTGGTCGGAGATCATCACGAAATGGTAGCCGAGCGCCTCGGCGTCCTCGGCCTGGCGCGCGAGCGCCTCCGGGCTCGCCGCGGGGCCGAAGTTGACGAGGTTGACGCCGAGCTTCACGGCGCTCCCCGGCGCGGCCGCCGGGTGGCGCCGCGCGGGGCGGGCCCCGTGGCGGGCGCTCTCGTGCTCACGGCGGCGCTATTGTATGCTGCGTGTCCGATGCTCCGCATCCCGATCCGCGTGAGCGCCCGCCCGCGCCGCCCGTGAGCGCCGGGATCGTGGCGCCGTTCGACGCCTACGGGGCCCGCGTGCGGCCCGAGTGGATCGACCACAACGGCCACATGAACATGGGGTACTACCTCGTCGTCTTCGACCTGGCGAGCGACGAATTCTGGCGCTGGATCGGCCTCGACGACGCGCACCGCCGCGGGCGGCGCGTGACGACGTTCTGCCTCGAGGCGCACGTCACCTACCACCGCGAGGTCCGCGAGGGCGATCCGCTCCGCTTCCGCACCCGGCTCCTCGCCCACGACGTCAAGCGCGTCCACTTCTTCCACGAGATGCTCCACGCCGCGCAGGGCTACCTCGCCGCGACCAACGAGGTGCTGTCGCTCCACGTGAGCCTGGAGACCCGCCGCGGCGCGCCGATGGCGCCCGAGATCCTCGAGCGCCTCGCCCGCATCCAGGCGGCGCACGCCGGGCTGCCGCGCCCGCCCCAGGTGGGCCGCACGATGGGCCTCGGCGCCGCGCCCACGACGCGATGATCCCGCTGGCCGCGCTCGCCGGGCCCGTCGCCGCGCTGCTCGTGGCGCGCAAGCAGACCGTCGCGGTCGCCGAGTCCTCCGCGGGCGGCCTCGTCTCCGCCGCGCTCCTCGCCATCCCGGGCGCCTCGGCGTACTACCTCGGCGGGAGCGTCATCTACACGCAGGCGGCGCGCCGCGAGGTCCTCCGCGTCCCCGACGACGCCCTCCGCGGCGTCCGCTCGAGCACGGAGGCCTACGCGCTCGTGAAGGCGCGCGCGGTGCGCGCGCAGCTCGGCGCCACGTGGGGGCTCGCGGAGACGGGGGCGGCGGGGCCGACCGGCAACCGCTACGGGGACGCGCCCGGCCACGCGTGCCTCGCCGTCGCGGGGCCCGTCGAGCGCGCGCTGACCGTCGAGACCGGCCAGGCCGACCGCGAGGCCAACATGCTGGCGTTCACCCGCGCGGCGCTCGCGCTGCTCGAGGCGTGCGTCAAGGAGAGTCGCGCATGACGACGATCGGGATCCTGCACCCCGGCGAGATGGGCAGCGCCGTCGGCGCCGCCGCCCGCGCCGGCGGGGCGCGGGTGCTCTGGGCGTCGGCGGGGCGCGGCGGCGCCACGCGCGAGCGCGCGGCGGCCGCGGGCCTCGAGGACGCCGGCACGCTCGCCGCCCTCGTCGCGGCGAGCGACGTGATCCTCTCCGTCTGTCCGCCCGCCGCCGCGCGCGCCGTCGCCCAGGCGGTCGCCGCCCACCGCTTCGCCGGCCTCTACGTGGACGCCAACGCGATCGCGCCGGCCACGACGCGCGAGGTCGGCGCGCGCGTCGAGAAGGCCGGCGCCCGCTTCGTGGACGGCGGCATCATCGGCCCGCCACCGCGCACGCGGGGCACCGCGCGGCTCTACCTCGCGGGCGAGGGCGCCGCGCGCGTCGCCGCGCTCTTCGCCGAGGGCCCGCTCGAGGCGATCGCGCTCGACGGCCCGCCGGGCGCGGCCTCGGCCCTCAAGGCGGCGTACGCGGGCTGGAACAAGGGGCACGCCGCGCTCCTCATGGCGGCGCGCGCGTTCGCTGCCGCCGAGGGCGTGGAGGCGGCCCTCCTGGCCGAGTGGAGGATCTCCCAGCCGGAGCTCCCCGCGCGCTCGGAGGCTGCGGTGCGGAGCAACGCCCGCAAGGCGTGGCGCTTCGTCGGCGAGATGGAGGAGATCGCGGCGAGCTTCGCCGCGGCGGGCCTGCCCGAGGGCTTCCACACGGCCGCCGCGGAGATCTATCGCCGGCTCGAGGGCTGGAAGGACACGGAGGCGCCGCCGGCGGCCGCCGAGGTCTCGGGCGCGCTCGCTCTCGGGGGTCGGCGTGGAGGAGGCGGTACTCGCCGAACAGCTCGACGCGCTCGAGAAGCGTCCCGTTGACGCCGACGCGGTCCCGCGACGGCTAGGAGGGCGGCGGGCCCGGCGACTGGGCGCCGAGGAAGTCCAGCACGAGGCGGTTGAAGATCTCCGGCTGGTCGCAGTGCGTGGCGTGGCCCGAGTCGGGGACGACCGCGAGGCGCGCGCCCGGGATGCCCCGCGCGAGGGCCTCCTTGCTCGCGAGCGAGATCGTGCAGTCGCGCTCGCCCGCGACCACCAGCGTCGGGCAGGCGACCCGGCCCAGCCGGTCGCGCGCGTCGAACGTCGCCAGCGCGGCGATCGACGCGAGATACGCCCGGCGCGACGTGCGGCCGAGGCTCCTGGCCGCGCGCCGGTACAGCTCGGCCTGCTGCGGCTTCGGGAAGAGGCCGCGCGCCACGAGCGCGGCGACGATCGACATCGGCGCGGTGCCCAGCAGGACCAGGCGCGCGAGCATCCGCAGCCCGCCCGCCGCGTCCGGCGGGCTGAGCCGCGCGAACGCGTTGACGAGCGTGAGCGACCGCACGCGCCCCGGCGCTTGCAGCACCAGCTCGAGGCCGACGCAGCCGCCGAGCGAGAGCCCGACCACATGCACCGAGGGCTCCCCGAGCCGGTCCAGCAGCGCCTCGAGGCGCTGGCCCATGGCCGGGACGGTCAGCCGCCCGCGCGGGTGCGCCGAGCGCCAGTGGCCGGGAAGGTCGACCAGGACGAGCCGGTGGCCCACGCCCAGGGGACCGAGCTGGGGCGCCCAGTCCTCGGCGGAGGAGCCGAGCCCGTGGAGCAAGACGACGGCTGGGGCGCTGCCGTCCGTGAGACCGCGACGCTCGAAGTAGATGGCGGGCTACTCGCGGTGACGCAGGGGGGTCGTCGCCCGTCTCGCGCGCTACCCCGTCAGCAGGAGGGCAGGCACCGGCACGAGGCGGCGGCCGACCGGGTCGGCCGCGAGGCGGAGCCCCTCGAGCGCGTGAGCGCCCAGCAACACCGGCGCCCCCGGCTCGCCGAACACCACGAGCGTGATCGCGGAGCGCCCGCCGACACGTATCCACGCGTGGCCGATGTCCCGCTGGACCTCGCGTCCGTCGGCCAGCACGAACGAAGCAGCAACGTGCCGGACCACACTGAGATCCTCGAGGATATTCGCCGGTACGCTGGTGTACGTCGCCCCGGTGTCCGCAACCGCTTCGACCTCCAGCCAGCGCACGCCGGTGGGATCGCCGATCTCGATTACGACCCGAAACGTGCCCATGCCTCACCAGTGTGGAGGCCACTGCGGGTCGTGTCAATGCAGGAGATCAGATACACCTCCCCTCCTCCGCCCGCGCAACGGATCGACGAGGCTCGGACTCGGGAGGTCAGAACAGCGTGTAGATGAACGGCGCGATGGCGGAGCTCTGGGCGAAGATCAGCAGCGCGCCGAAGATCAGCAAGACAAAGATCATGGGGGTCAGCCACCACCACTTGTTCTGCCAGAAGAACTGCAGCAGCTCGCCGGCGATGCCCAGCCGACTGGTCAGGCTCTCCATACGCTTCATCCCGTCACTCCCCGGCCGTCATGTGAGGGGCTTCTCGATCAGGACGTCGCCGAGCACGAGCGCGTCCATCCCGCTTTGGCAAAAGGTCCGGAAGGCCTCGCCCGGGGTGTTCACGATCGGCTCGCCCTTCAGATTGAAGGAGGTGTTGAGCACCACGGGCACCCCGGTCGCCTGCCCGAACGCCTCGATCAACCGATAGTACCGCGGGTTGACGTCGCGGCGGACGGTCTGTGGCCGCGCCGTCCCGTCCACATGGGTGACGGCGGGGACCGCCTCCCGCCGCTCCGGCCTCACCGGCACGACGTAGAGCATGAAGCGCGCCGGGTAGTGGCGCGCCGCTTCGGGAAGCGCGAAGTACTCTTCCGCGCGCTCGACCAGGACCGACGGGGCGAACGGCCGGAAGGGCTCCCGGAACTTGATCTTGACGTTCACCGTGTCCTTCATGTCCGGCCGCCGGGGATCCGCCAGGATGCTCCGGTGCCCGAGCGCCCGCGGCCCCCACTCGAAACGGTCCTGGCACCAGCCGACCACCTTCCCCTCGGCGAGCCGCTCCACGACCCGCTCGATCAGGCGCGCCTCGTCGTCGCACCGGAGACCGCGGATCCCCTCCCGCCGGAGGAACGTCTCGATCGCGCCGGCATCGTGCGCCTCCCCCCAGGCGGCGTGCTCCATGACGAACGCGCGCGGCTTGCCGAGGGCCATGTGGTAGGCGTAGAGGGCCGCGCCCACCGCGCCCCCGCCGTCGCCGGCCGCCGGCTGGATGTAGATCTCCTCCACCGGCGTCTCGCGGAGGATCCTCCCGTTCGCCACGCTGTTCAGCGCGACACCGCCCGCCAGGCAGAGCCTCCGCAAACCCGTCCCGGCGAGCACACTCCGCACCATTCGGAGCAGAACCTCCTCGGTCACGGTCTGGATGCTCGCCGCGATGTCGGCGTAGTGCTGGTTCTGGCGGGCCAGCTCCGCGTAGTTCCCCGGCTTCTCGCCGAAGTACGTCGGATAGCCGCTCGCCTCGGTGAAGAAGTAGACACCCGGCTCGCGCGGGGTCCCGAACAGATCGACGAACTTCTGGCTGAACATCCGGTCCGTGGAGCAGTGGAACGCGAAGTAGTCCATGTCCAGCTCGAAGCCGCCGTCCGGCCCGACGCGGATGAGCTTCGAGACCTCGTCCTGGTAGCGGGGCGTGCCGAAGGGGGCCATGCCCATGACCTTGTACTCGCCCTCGTTCACCTCGAAGCCCAGGAATGCCGTGAACGCGCCGTAGAGGAGGCCGAGCGAGTGGGGGAAGCGGATCTCCTTCAGCAGCTTGATCTCGCCGCCCCGGCCGACGCCCAGGCTGGCCGTCGTCCACTCGCCGACGCCGTCGACGGTGAGGATCGCGGCCTCGTCGAACGGCGAGCAGAAGAAGGCGCTGGCGGCGTGCGAGAGATGGTGCTCGCTGAAGAGGATCCGCGCCGGCGGCACCCCCAGCCGCTTCTGGATGAGATGCTTGATCCAGAGCTTGTCGCCCAGCCACGTGATCATCGACTCGCGAAACACCTTGTGCGACCGCGGGAACGTCTGCATGCTCGACAGGATCAGCCGCTCGAACTTGACGAAGGGCTTCTCGAAGAACACGACATAGTCCAGGTCCCCGGCCTCGACGGCGCCCGCCCGCAGGCAGAACTCGATGGCGTGACGCGGGAACTCGTAGTCGTGCTTCTTGCGGCTGAACCGCTCCTCCTCGGCCGCCGCGACCAGCACCCCGTCCCGGAGGAGCGCCGCCGCCGCGTCGTGGAAGTAGCACGAGATGCCGAGGATGTTCATCAGGACTGCCGCGTGGCGCGCTCGAGGGCGGAGCCCGCCTCGTCCCGCCGCGGGAGCCAGCCCCTGGCGCTGGCCGCCTTGATGGCCAGCGGGTCGCCCGTCAGGCGGACCGCGAGGGCGAACGGGCCGAAGACGACGAAGTAGAAGACCACCAGCACGAGCCTGGCCTGGAAGTCACCGATGACCCGGGCGACCCGCTTCCACCCCTCCCACGCGCGGCGGAGGACGGTCACCGGAGCCCCTGCGGCGAGAGGGACGAGACAGCCACGGTGGGATCACTCTAGGCGGCGGGCGCGGGCGCGTCAAGGCGGCGGGCGGGCGGCGAGCATCGTCTCCGCGTGTCAGCCCTGCTACCATGCTGAGCACCGTGGCCCCGCCGGCAGGGACAAGGCGACGTCTGGCTGGCCAGGTGGCTGTCGCCGCCGCCTCCCTGGTCGTCTCCCTCCTGGCGCTCGAGGCGGGCCTGCGCCTCCTCGACCGCTACGTCATGATCTACGACATCGAGATGTGGAAGTACGCGAAGTACCTCAAGCGGCAGGCCGCCGACCCGGCAATCGGCCACGAGCACGTCCCGAACGCCCGGGCGCGCCTCGACGGCGTGGAGGTCGCCATCAACTCGCACGGCCTGCGGGACCGGGAGTACGGTCACGCGAAGCCGCCGGGCACCGTCAGGATCCTCGTCCTGGGCGACTCCAACACGTTCGGCTGGGGCGTGCCGGTGGAGGCCACGTACCCGAAGCAGCTCGAGCGGCTCCTGAACGAGGGCGAGGCGGGTGCCCGACGGTACGAGGTGATCAACGCCGGGGTCGGGAACTACAACACCACGATGGAGATCGCCTATCTCGAGCGGCACGGGCTCCGCTACTCCCCGGACGTCGTGATCGTCGGCTGGTTCATCAACGACGCCGAGCCGACGCCGCGGCGCGTGATCAGCCCGGTCCTGGAACGCTCGCATCTCGCCGCGCTGGGGCTGATGAGCACGCGGTACTTCCTGACGTATCTGGGCCTGGAACCCGACTATCGGCGCTACTACTCGGAGCTGTACGAGGACGGCGCGCCGGGCTGGGCGGCGGCGCGGAGCGCCCTGATCCGTCTGGGACACCTGGCCCGGGAGCGCACCTTCACGCCGATCATCCTGCTGCTGCCCGACCTTCACCTCCTCCAGGCTCAGTACCCGTTCGACGCCGCCCATCGGAAGGTGTCGACGCTCGCTCGCTCGAAAGACATCGCCCTCCTGGACGGCCTCGAGGTCTTCCGCGGGATGGACGGGCGCACCCTCTGGGTGAGCCGCACCGACGCGCACATGAACGCCCGCGCTCACGCCCTCACCGCGCGCGCGCTCTTCGACTTCCTGCGCGCGCAGTCGCTCCTTCCCGACCGGCGCGCGCGCTGAGGACGCGCCTAAGGGTCCCGAGCCTCCGCGGCGTGCCGCGACGGACGCGGGGCCGCCGTCGCCTGGACGTCGGCGCCTTCGTCGGGGCTGTCGTCCAGCTCCGGCAGGCGCTGGAGCACGCCCGCGAAGAACCAGAAGTAGACGTTCATCGGCGTGAAGTCCGGCCCCGCCACGAAGACGTTCAGCACGCCCCCGGCGACGGCCGCCAGGAGGCCGACCCCCACCCAGCGCAGGCGGACATCACGGATCGAGCGCTGGGCCTTGATGCTGGCCCAGAACATCATTGAGACCAGCACCAGGAAGACCACAGTTCCCAGCAGACCGTACTCCCACAGGAGCTTGAGCCAGTAGCTCTCCGGGAATATGACCTCGTTCGAGAAGCGCCGCGCCGCCGCCGTCGCGGTGCCAGCGCCATGGCCGACGAGGCTGGAAGAGAGAGCGATCGCCGGCCCCGTCTGCAACATGTAGTTGAGCCGCAGGGAAATATTCCCGGGGATGGTTGCCACGCGGTCGACGAACATGTCCCAGGTGAACGGATAGACGCCGGCCAGGAGCAGCACGCCGCCCAGGACGAAGCCGGCCCGCTGGCGCCCCCCACGCAGCATGACGAGCATCACCAGCAGCTCGAGCCCGGCGAGCACGTAGAAGGACCGGGCGCCGTTCACCATCATGCCGACCAACGCCAGCCCGCCCGCCGCGAAGACGACGACCCGCTTCGCCGCGCTCAGGCCAGCTCCCAGCAAGCCGAAGAAGATCGGCAGGACGCTCAGCAGGTAGAGGCCGAACCCCATCGTGAACGTGAACGTGGCGGGCGGCCGGAAGTACCGGGTCCCCGACTCGCCGCCGATCCACCAGAAGGCGAAGTCGTTCAGGACCTCGGCGTCCAGCTCGGTGAACGCCTCGGGCCCGAGGATGTACTGTCGGATGCCGGTCACGGTCACGGGAAACGACGCGACCGCGAGGATCAGCAGCAGCCGGATCACCGCCTCCTTCGACTCGACCAGGTAGTACCCGACGAGGTACATCGGGACGAAGCCCCAGAAGAGGCCGAACCCGATGACGGCGACGATCGGCGACGGTATCCACGGATTCACCGTCTGCACGAGCGTGATGCCGAACATCACCGCAGCCGGGACCAGGAACGGAAGACTCCTGAAGGGCGCGATGCCGCGCCGGGCCAGCTCGATGAAGAATCCCGCGTAGAGGCCGGCGGCGACCACGGCCTTGGCGAACAGCACCGTCGTCGCGAGCGTCCAGTACGTGCGCAACAGCGTGCCCTCGAAGCAGATCGCGATGAGCAGGAACACGGTCATGACGCGCCACTGGAGGGCGGCGATCACGCCGGCAAGCACGATGCCCGCGTAGAGGACGAACCGCTGATCGCCTTCGACGATGACGTTCAGCGCGACGTACACGGTCAGACCGATTCCCGCGAGCGCGATGAGTGGAGCCACGAGGCTCCCGGAACCGGTCAGGGCCCCTCTCACCCGAGCACCTCCCGATAGACCTCGACCATGAGGTTGGCCACGCGTTCCCAGGAGAAGTATGTTCGGGCCCGCTCGAGACCCCGCCGGCGGAGCTCCTGGCGAAGCTCGGGCTCCGTCAGGAGCCGCTCGAGGCACTTGGTCAGGGCGGCCGAATCCCGCTCCGGGAAGACGAGTCCGGCGTCCCCGATGACGAACGGAATGGCTCCGGACGCCGACCCGACGACGGGGACGCCGCAGGCCATCGCCTCGACGAGGACGCGACCGAACTGCTCGGCCCATTCGGGGGTCGTGTACGACGGCAGGACCAGCGCGTCCATGCACGCGAGGTACGCGGGCACTTCCTCGTGGGATGGATCCATGAAGACCAGCTTCGACGCCACCCCGAGGCGGTCTGCGACCTGCTCCAGCTCCCGCCGGTCGGGACCCCGGCCGTCGATCAGGAGCGAGAAATCCCCCGGCAGCCGCGCGGCCGCCTCGAGGAGGGTCCGGAGCCCCTTCGCGGGGATCAGCCGCCCGAGGTATCCAATCACGAACGCGCGTAGCCCGAGCCGCGCCCTGAGCGCCGGGTCCGCGCGCGGCTGGAATCGCTCCGGGTCGTATCCCAGTGGAATGACCCGGACATCGGACCGCCCGGCGCGCCGCTGCCACAGGCGCTGGATCTCGGGGGTACCCGCCACGAGCCCGCTCACGGAGCCGAGCACGGAGCGCTCGATCAGCCGGAAGGGCAGCGGGTATCGCTTGTCCAGGTTCTGATACGTCGAGAGCACGATCTTCATGCCCCGTGCGCGCGCGGCCTTCGCGATCTGCCACGCCACGATGCTGTAGGGCTCCTGCTCGACGTGAACGACGTCGGGACGGTACGCGTCCAGGACGCGCGCCACCGCCCGCCACCGGTACGCGAAGAGCGCCGGATGCCAGGTCAGGAGCGCGTCGCGCACGAACACCGCGAAGTCCGCGACGTGCGGCGGCTCGAAGTCGTAGCGATGCGCCGTGTCCCGGTCGTGCCAGCGTGACGGCACGAGCAGACCCACCTCGATCCCGCGATTTCGCGCGAGGACATGGAGTCGTTCCTGGTTGATGCGGAGGACACACGAGTGATTGGCATACAGGACCCGCATCGCCACGGCTAGATCCGCCCGAGCACCAGGGCCCGCAGCAACAGGACGCGCTCGTGGATGAACGACCGCGCCCGTGCCCGGCGCGCGGGGCGCAGGAGGAAGATCCAGGCCCAGGCGACGACGGTGGTGACGGCGTCGAGGACCGCGACGGCGCGGACGAGCGGCAGCGTGCGCGGTCCGCGGTGTTTCTCGAAGAACCTGAGTTTCCCCCGGAAGGGCTTGTCGAAAATCACCCCGATGTTCTTCGCGATGCTCTGGCCCCCGACGTGCACGGCCGCGGCGCGGACTACGATGCCCGTCTTCCATCCGGCCAGGCGCGCGCGATAGCACCAGTCCACGTCCTCCCCGGTGTAGAAGAAGCCCTCGTCCAGGCGCCCCACTCCTTGCACGGCGATCCCGCGGATCATCGAGCAGCCCAGGCCCACCCAGTCCACCTCGCGGTCCTCCGTGTACCGCCAGCCGTGCAGCGTGAACGCCCGTACCAGGCGCTCGGGCGCGAGCTTGTGGAGGAAGAGCGCGGTGAAGAGCTCCGAGCCGAGCGACGGGAAGACCGAATGGGTCGGATGGTGGCGGCCGTCGGCGAACCTCAGCTTGCACGACACGGCGGCGTAGTCGCGGTGCGCCGCCAGGAACTCGCGCAGCGTCCGCAGCGCCGAGGCCTCGATGAAGGTGTCGCTGTCGAGCAACGCGACGTACGCTCCCCGGGCCAGGCGGATGCCCACGTTGCGTCCGGCGGCGGAGCCGAGATTGCGGTCCGTCCGGTGGTAGCGGACGGCGGGGAACTGCTCGCGCACCATCGCCTCGGTCCCGTCCTCGGAATGGTTGTCGACGACGATCACCTCGACCGGCTCGCCGAGCGCATCCAGGTCGCGGTGCACCGTCTCGAGCGCCCGCCTGAGCAGGCTCAAGGTGTTGAAGGTCAGGAACACGATGGACACGTCGGGACCCGGGGCGACCGCGAGGAGCTTGCGGAACACGTGGAAGCTCTGGCCGTGAAGCTCCTCGAGGCGGTCGCCGTGGAACCGGACGGTCCGGTTCAGGCGCGCCGCGTACGCCTGGAGGTCGTCGCCCTGGAGCTTCTCGAACCCCAGGTGCCGGTAGACCGCGACCGCCGGGCTGCCCGCCGCGCTCGCGGCCACGGTCAGCTCCGTCCGCTCGCCCGACAGCCAGGCCAGTCGCTCCAGGCCTGCGATCAGCGATCGCCCGGCCCCCCGCCCCTGGCAGCGCGGCTCGACCGCGAGGCGGTGGATGTGGACCGCGCCCGCGCGGGGCGCCGACGCGACGCAGAAGCCGGCCAGCGCGCGGGCGCCGTCGACGGCCGCCAGACTCAGCGCCCACTTCCCGTCGAGGTCCCGCCGGAATTGCTCGGCCGTCCAGCCCGCCTCCGCGTACGCGGCCCCCATCGTCTGGAAGAGGCGCCCGTCGAGCCGCACGAGATCGTCGAGCCAGCGGGACATCCCCGCCCGGTCGAGCGGGACCAGCCGCATCGCCGCGGTCACAGCACCATGCGGTAGCAGACGAAGGCCTCGGCGGCCTCGACCGCGATCTCCCGGCCCTTGACCCGCGCGATGTCGACCATGCTCTCGAGGCTGCCGAAGTGACGCGACGACTTGATCTGCGAGCGGTGCCGGCGAAAGGCCTCGACCTTCGTGTCCAGGTACGCGGAGATGTCGACGTAGAGCGTCGGGTGGAAGTGCTGGTGGTACCACGAGAGCGTCGGATTGTCGTAGGTCACGACCATCGTGGGCGCGTGCTTGTACTCCGGCAGGTGCGGCCGACAGGCGGTGAACCCCGCCTCGAACACGGCGACGTGGTCCTGGTTGTAGGACGGCGCGGGGAGGGCGACGATGGTCGGCTTGAGCGTGTTGATGGCCAGGCGGCACCCCCGCTCGAACCGCTCGACCAGATCGCGGCGCGGCAGGGCGTCCAGCCGCAGCAGGCGCTCGGGGTCGGTGAAGAGCACCTCGTAGTCGTCCACCTTCAGGAAGCGCATGACGTCGTCCAGCTCCTGCGCGCGCGTCGTCGCGGTGACCGGCTCCATCCCGCCGGCGACGTAATGCGGCAGGTCGGCCAGGGCTACGACGATCACGTAGACCTCTCCGCCGTGGTCCTTGATCTTGGCGATCGTCCCGGCGCATCCGTAGGTCTCGTCGTCGGGATGGGGCGAGATCACCAGCAACCGCTGTTCGCTCAGCTCCATGGGCCCCTCTCAGCACCTCGCCCCGGCCAGCGCTCCGCTTCGCCGAAGCCCGGCCGCCACCGCCCGCGCGTAGACCCGGGCGCCGCGGGCGTTGAGATGCATGTCGTAGCGATAGAAGAGCGGGCGGTCGGCGGCCGGCGCCGCGCGAAACGCCTCGAGGCTGTTGACGACCGTGACCCGCTGGCTCACGCCGAAGGCCTCCAGGGTCCGAAACGGGGTCGTGGAGCCGTACAGCCCCGGCCCGAGGCCGAAGTAGCGGCGGCCGGGCTCGGACTCCTCCGGCGCGACCTGGTGGCCGTACGGACTCACGGTCAACACCCACTGGACACCGTGGGATCGAAGGAGGTCGCCCATCAGCGCGAGGTAGCGCCGTGACCGCGCCCAGTGACCCGGCAGGTCCGCGCCGTCGCGCGTGATGGCGAAGCGATCCGCACGGATATCGCCGACCAGCCCGCGGGCCTCAAGGTCCCGCGGCGTGTCCAGGGTCATCCGGCTCACGCCGAACACCTCGCGCACGGCCGGCACGGCCCGCACCAACTGGAAGAGCTTCGCGGCGCGTACCGCCCGCTCGAGGACGCCCCGCGGCGCTTCGGCGGGAAGCCCGGGCCCATCCACAGCCGGGCCGCTGTCAAGGCCAGACACGGCCTCGGGTACGTCGCCGGCGGCGATTCGCGCGAGCCGGGAGTAGATGTAGTCATCCTGGACGTCGGACATGTCGAAATGCTGGACGACCAGGTCCGGCGCCAGCCGCAGCCCGGTGGTCTTCACAAAGAGATACTCGAGGATCGGCGAGAAGCTCGCGACCCCCGCGTTGAGGACCTCGAAGCGTGTGCGGCAGGTCCCGGCGTTCAGCAGGCGCTCGAGCTGCTTGGGAGGCGTGTCGTCGAGCGCGAGTCCCGCGCCGTCGATCGTGGAGTCCCCGGTCCAGAGTATGCGGTACGTCCCCGGCGGCTTCGTCGGGGCGGTCTCCCGGTCGCGGAGCCCGAGGCTGTTGACCTGATACTCGACGTCCCACTCGCTCGTCCGCTGCCTTCCGCGCGCATTCGGCACGAGACCATGGTGATAGACGGGATCCGGCCGACGGAAGCGCGTCTCGTCGTAGGGGCGAAGGTACACGCGCAGCGCCGCCTCGGCAAGCACGAGCCCGCTCAGCAGCCCGAGGAGGAGCAGGAACGTTCGTCGCATCCTCCAGGGGAGTATAATCCGCCTCGGACTCATCGCCTCCGGACGGGCACGGCTCCCCGCTCCCGGTCGAGCCATCGCACGACGTCCGTCGAATCGCGAAGGCCTCCCTTGAGCAGCTCGAGGATCAGCCCGTGGAGCAGGAGCGTGTTGAAGGGCGGGTCGTACGCGGTCGGAGTCCGCCGGCCGGCGAGCTTGAGCACGAAGGGCACCCGGTAGTCCCGGCGGCCATCGAGGGCGATCGACTCCGCCCACGAGTGGTCCGCGGTGACCACCACGGTCGTCCGCTCCCACACACCGGCGCGTTCCATCGCGCGCCTGACCTCCCCGAGGGTCCGATCCACGAGCTGGAGGTTGTCGAAATAGCCGGCCACCGGGTCGGCGTCGAGGCTGAAGTCGTCCTTGAAGCGGTCGTAGATGAACGCCTCGTGCGGGATCGGCCAGTGGACGAGCAGCAGGTCGAGGTCCGGCCGTGCCGCCGCCTCGCGCGCCGCCTCGAGGACGTCAAGGTATCTGCGGGTGCCCCGCTCGCGGTGCCGTCGAAGCTGCCGCGCGCCTTCCCGGTATCCGAGGCGCCACACGGCCGGCACGGTGCCGATGAGCGTCTCCGTCTGAAGCCCCATCACCTCGGGCAGGCTCGCCGCGCCGGCCGACACCATCCGGCAGCTGGTCAGGGTCCCGCCCAGCACCTCGCAGTACGGCAGGTACCACCCGACCACGCCGCCGCGCGCCCCGAGCGCGCGGGCCCTGGAGAACACGCTCGGCTGGCTGCTCCACAGTACGCTCCGATCGGCGCCGACGAACCGCACCGTCATATCGCCGGGGTAGTACGGCTTCACCTCGGCAACCCGCCGCCCGGTGATCAGCGCCGGCATCGCCGCCGCCGTGCTGCCTCCCGGGGGGAACGCGTTCCGCGCGCACAGCCCCTCGCCGCAGAGCCGGTCGAGCTCCCGGAGCCTCACGGTCCGCGGCCGCTCGGGGAAGCTCAGGCGATAGTCCATCGCGTCGAAGAGGAGCCACACGACCCGCTGCGTAGGGCCTTCTGTCGGCGCGCGCACCCCGGCTCGCTCCTCGACGACGGTCCTCGGCGTCTCGTGCCTGACCAGCACCCTCGCCGCGTGGAAGAACGTCACCGCAACGAACGGAAGGCAGACCAGGAGGACGGTGGCGATCCCGGCGACAACCCGGTCCTGCCATCGCACGAGCAGGCCGACCGCGACGGCGGCCAGCGCGATTCCCACAGCCATCGTCCCACCCCCCCCAAACGGCGCGGCCAGCGCCGGCACGGTCAGGTCGGTCAGCTGGACGCGGATACCGTTCAGGGGAACCGCCACGGCCAGGAGGAACATCCATTGCATCGTTCGGCGCGCCCACGGACGCTGCAAGCGCGTCGCCCCGAGCACGACAACCCACAGCGCCAGGGCGAGGAGAAGGACGTTCAGGACGATGCCGACGAGATACGTCCGCACGTTCCCGACTTCGACGATGTTCGGCGAATCGAACAACCGGGACCAGACCGTGATGAACGACAGGTTCGCCAGCGACAGCGCCACGGCGGCGTCTCGCAGAGCGGCTCTCATCCCCGCCGGTCCAGCACGTACAGCCACCGGGCCTCGGCCACCTGGCGACAGGCGGCGACCGTGAACTCCCGGCGGCACTCGGCCTCGAAGCGCTCCCGCGTCAGGTCGGCGAACAAGGCGTCACGTCCTCGTGCCAGCCGGCGGAACATCGGATCGGCAGGAGCCACGAACTCCACGATCAGCGTTCGCGTGCCGAGTTGGGCGCCGAGGGAGACGATCTCGCTGAGCGGAATCTGCTCGCCCACGAGCAGGTGGTGCGCCACGGCCAGCATCAGCACCGTGTCGAACGCCCCCCGGGCGCGGTCGAGGAACGCCCGGCACTCCGCGTTGCGCCACCCGACGGCCGGGCTCGGCCGCGCTAGGTCGACGACGAGCGGGAGGATGTCGAGGCCCGCCCCGCGCGCCTCGCGCCACAGCGCGCCCACCACCGCCGGGTCGGCGTCGATCGCGACGACCGCCGCGCCGCCCCGCGCCGCCTGGACGCTGAACCGCCCGGTGTTGCACCCGACGTCCAGGACGTTCCGCGGACGCCGCTCCGCGAGCACCGCGTCCACGAGCGCCTGCTTGGCCGCGGCATACGCGGGCGTGGAGGTCTCACGCGCGACCGCGTAGTCGGACCAGCGCGACGACGCGCTCGGTGGGGGCGCGGCGGCCGCCAGGATCCGGCGCAGGTGCTTCAGCAGGGCGCGCAGGACGTGTCGAGCGCGTTCCGGATCGGCGAGCCGCCGCTCCCGATAGACGGCGGGATCGCTCTGCGGGCGGCACGCGGCCAACCAGACGGGCAACGACACCGCGGTGAGGAACGGCGGCCGGAGCCTCCGCAGCGGGCCGCACAGCCGGTAGACCTCGGATGGCTCGAGGCCGTCGCGACGCGCCAGCAGGAGCTGGTCCAGGGGCAGCCCGAGGTGCTTGCCCACGAGCAGCGGGAGCACGAACGTCCGGACGAACTGGCCGTACGGCAGCCACGTCGGATCGCCGGCGTGGCGCGCCTCGAACGAGAGCACGTCGACAAAGATGGGCTCCGAACCCTGGAAGAGCACGTTGTAGGGGGTGGCGTCCTTCAGGCCGAGCCCCTCGGCGAGCAGCGCCTCGGCGAGGTCCAGGGTGAGGGCCCCGGCGGCGTGGAGCATCTCCAGGGGCCACTCGTAGGGGAAGCTCTCGAAGAGCCTCTCGTGCTCCACCAGCGCGGCGCCCTCGGCGCCTTCCGTGAGCGCGCCGTCGTCCCACGTCGACCGCAGGTCGGCGGCTGCCACCGCGTCCAGGAGCCGGGCGCCGATCACCCGCCCGGTCCTGACGAACTCGCGCACGGCGGCCGACGAAAGGTACGCGTCCAGGTTCGGGCGGCCCGTCGGGTTGACGGCGCGGATCAGGCGACCGCCGGCCTTGATCAGGCGCCCCCCGGGGTCCCGGAACGAGAGTGGGCTAGCGGTCACGGGTCCGACGCCCCAGGCAGAACTCGACCACCTTCTTCGCGACCGACCGGAGGAGTTTCCACACGTAGAAGAAGAACCCGACGAAGGCGGCCAGCAGGAGTTGCAAGAGCAGCGCGCCCGTTCCCGGGTCCACGTACGCCTCCGCGCACTCCACCCACGTCGCCCACAGCCACGCGGCCAACCAGAGCGGTCTCGGCGGTTGACGGCCCACGCCGCTCACTCCGCCCGCTTCTCAAGGACAAATACCCAGTGGTGCCCGAACCACCGCACCACGGGGATGGCGCGGAGCACGTGCTCCACGCGGGTCCAGCGCGTCGCGTACGGGCCCCTCGTGACGCCGAACAGCCGCTCAATCAGCACGTGCGCCTCCAGGAGGAAGAAGTAGGAGGCGCACCAGCCGACGCGCAGGCCGGCCGCGCGGCTGAACGCCTCGATGTCCCGCCTGGTGAACGCCGTGCTGTATCCCCCGGCGATCGAACCTGTCGCCGCCAGGGGCAGCGGAATGTCCAGAAAGAACGAGGCGACGCGCTCCACCGCGACGAGCGGGTTGCAGAGACACGAGAGGGAGACCTCCTGCAGGTTGTCCGTCGTGAGCAGGCACCGCCCCCCCGGCGCCAGGACTCGCGCGACCTCTCGGAGCACCTCCACGGGATCGGCCACGTGCTCGACGACCTCCAGGCAGCTCACGAAGTCGAACGCGCCCGACCGCAGGGGCATCGCCCGGGCGTTTCCGGCGACGCAGGCGCTGTCCGGCCGACGGCGGCGCAGGGCCTGGAGCCCCGACGTATAGATGTCGAGCGAGACCACCCGGTTCCCGGTGTTCAGGTACAGTTCGGAGAAGTACCCGAAGAGGACGCCCACGTCGAGGAGTCGCCGTCCGGCCACGTGGAGCCGGCTGATGAGGTGGCTGACCAGGCGGACGCGAAGCGGGAAGTTCAACGGCACGCCGGGCCGCTCGAAGAACGCCTCGTCGGCGCGGAGGAGACCCCGGCGTTCGTCCTCCGAGAAATCGCGGTCGTAAACCTCCGCCGAAAACTTCCGCTCGATGCCGCCGGCCTGCTTGTGGAGGAGAAGGTGGTGCACGAACGCTCGGCGCGAGTGCTGTGCCCGGTAGCGGTACACGGCGTAGTCGACGATGAAGACCGCGACGGCCCCCATGAGCGGGCCGGCCCCGGGAAGGCCGCCCGTGACGCCGGCGAGACCGACGAGGCCGAGCAGCGCGATGGCGCTCGCGAGGCGGAGGGCCTTGGAGAGCCGGCGGATGCCGGCGTAGCGCTCCTGCTCGCGGGCGCCGATGCCGAGCGAGGCTCCGAGGGCGCGGAGGTACCCCTCGTCGTCGATCCGATCGTAGCGGATGTCCACGCGCGCCATGCCCGTCGCCGTCAGGGGCCTCTTCTCGCGACAAGGAGCAGCGAGTTGTTCACGTTGATGCCCGTCGTGACGCGGACCAGACGCGCCATGGCCACGTACGCGCAACGCAGGGCGTTCTCGACCCGCCCGCCCCGCAGGTGGGCCGCCGCAGTGCCGCGATGGGCCACCGTGAAACCTTCACGCTCGACCAGCTTCGCGAGCGACGCCTCGCTGAAATGGTTCAGGTGGGCGATGCCGCTGATCGTCGCCGGCCTGCCGAGCCGGCGCATCAGCCGGCTCTTGACGAGCTGGAACCGGATGTTCGGCGACACCACGACCAGGAGACCCGCCGGCACCAGGACGTCGAACGCGCGCCGGACGGCACGCCGTGGATCGCGGAGATGCTCCAGGACGTCCCACATCGTGACGGCGTCGGCGCTCCCGGGATCGAGCGGGACGTCGCCGAAGCCTCCGACCAGAACGTCGAGGCCGTGCTGGTTTCTCGCGTACTCGGCCAGCACCGGGTTGATCTCGACGCCGCGGCCACCGAAGCCCTCGGCGCGTGCCACCCGGAGGAACTCTCCCGTCCAGCAGCCGACGTCCAGGAGGCGCCGCCCGGGCGCGAGTCGGCGGATGAGGCTCAGGCCCTCGGCGAAGAGCGCCTGGCGGGAGCCGCTGCCTTCGTCCGCCGCCCCGACCCCGTCGGTCACCAGGCCATAGTATCGGCTCAGGATCTCCTCGGAGGGACGCGGATTGGTGAAGCAGAACCGGCAGCCCGTGCACTCGACGACCCGCACCTCCGACGCCCCGCTCACGCGGCGCGCGTCCGCGTCGAGGATCTCCTCCCAGACCGGCGCGGCCCGCAGGCTCCCGCAGAGCGGGCATGCACTGTCCTCCCAGCCGTTCACCATGGACGCCAGTACGTGCGGAGCCCGGCCAGCTTGCCGCGCAGATCGGTGACGAACTTCGCCAGCGTGTGCCGCGGGTCGCGGCCGCGCAGCAGCATCATCCCTGTGTGCAGCGGCGCCGTCGACATGCCGTCTCCGACGAGGAACGTGAAGGTCAGGAATCCGAGCTTGCACGGCCACGGCAGGTACTTCAAGAGGAGGTAGGTGAAGTTGTGGGTGGCGAGACGGTAGTCCTCCATCTGGTCCGTGAGGTCGCGGTAGCGTTGGCCCCGACGCACGTGGTGCTCCACGCGAATCGCCGGATCGTACACGAGGCGATACCCGCGACCGATCGCCTGCAGGCACAGCCCCGTCTCGAAGTGGGAGGCCCACTGGCCGCGGATCCCGTCGTCCAGCCCATCGATGGCCACCCGCCTGAAGCTCATGTTGCACCCCTTGAGGAGCTGGACCGGGCGGGGCCCGCCGGAGACGAACTTGTGGTGGTTCCCCACGGCGTGCCCGAACCAGGTGAGGCGGCCGACGACCTCGGCGGTGGAGGTGTCGATCCGTCCCTGGTCGTGAATGACGTCCTGCCCCCCGACCCCGCCCACCGCGGAGTCCTCGTAGTGGGCGAGGAGCTTCGCGATCCAGTCCGGTGGAGCCACGGCATCGTCATCGATGAAGCACAGGATCTCGCCCTCCGCGTGCGCGATCGCCGCCTGCTCGGCGGGCAGGATCCCGACCCGCGACACGGTCACCGGACGGACCCGTCGCGCGACGTCCCGCCGCGCGACGAACGTCCCGAGCGCCGCCGCCGTCTCGGCATCCCCCGCGTGCGAGACGACCACGATCTCGTCCGGCGGCCGCGTCTGCTCCAGCAGCGCGCCCAGGCACCGGCGCACGTCGTCGGGCCGACGGTAGGTGATGACGAGCACGGACACCTTCACCGGGCGGCCTCCCGCGCCTGCGTGAGAGCCCGGAGCAGCTCGGGGCCGACCCTCCCCACGTCCAGCCCCTCCGCTCGACGACGCGCCGCCCGGCCCATCCGGCGTGCCAGCGCCGGGTCCCGGTACAGCTCGAGCAGCCGCACCCGGATCGCCTCCACGTCCCGGTCGGGGACGACGAAGCCTTCCTCGCCGTCCCGGACGCAGTCCTTGGCCCCGGTGCTCTCCGAGATGATCACCGGCAGGCCGCACGCCATCGCTTCCAGCACGGCGAAGCCGAACCCGTCCGCCACCGAGGGCAGGACGAACACTGAGGCGCGCTGGTACACCGGCACCGGATCTCCGTAGCCGTGACGGATCCGGGGATTGACCAGGTACCGCTCCACCATCCGCCTGTTGAAGCGGTCCACGAGCGGCCCGAACAGCATCAGCTCACCGGCGGGAACGCCCAGCGCCTCGAACGCCCGCACGAGATAGGGGTAGCCTTTCAGCAGGCTGAGCTGACCGACGAGGCAGACGCGGAACACGCCGTCGCCTTGCCCGGGATAGAAGCGTGAAGCATCGACGCCGGGAGCCACCAGGAGCAGCTTCTCGCGCGGAACCCCGCGCCGGACCATGGTCTCGAGCACGTACCGGGAGTCCACCCGGATCCAGTCGGCTTCGGCGTACTCCTGGAGGACGCGGCGCCGCATCCAGTCCGTCGCGTAGCGCGTCTTCGTGCCGAACCGCGCTCCCTCCTCCCGGGCGATACGGATCGACTCCTCGATGTGGGGGGTGGGACACCACAGGACCGAGCGGGCACCCCGCGCGCGGGCGGCGCGGATCGTGCGCAGCGCCGCCCAGCTACAGACGTAGACGAGGTCCGCGTCGGCCGGGAGGCGGCGACTGGCCAGGAGGTCGAAGCTCGCGTCGCTGAGTGTCCGGATCAAGTCGTCTCGGGAGCGGAGAGGCGTCCGGAACAGGGTGCCGACGAGCGCGGTGGTCGACACGCGGGTCAGCGGCAGAGGCCCGAGGCCGATCCCGCCGTCGATGCCCCCGCACAGCACCCGCCGGAGCATGCCGGCGCGGGCGAAGGCTCCCGCGACCTGCGCCATCCCCCAGCCGAGGCCGCCGCCGCCGAGGATGCCGTTGAAGACCACCGCCGCGTGTGTCATGGCTCCTCGCGGCGGCGCGCGATCGCCGCCCCCAGCCACGCGCACAGCGCGGCGGCGTGCGTCTCGTGACTGTAGATGCGGATCGCGCGCTCCCGGCCCGCCGCGCCCATCGTCCGCGCCAGCCCCGGCTCGGAGAGGAGCCGCTCGATCTGCTCCGCCAGCGCCTTTACCTGGGTCGGCGGCACGAGGAAGCCCGTCCGGCCGTGCTCCAGCCAGTCGGAGATACCGCCCACGTCGAACGCGACCACCGGTCTGCCGTGGGCCATCGCCTCGGGGCCGACCATGCCGAAGGGCTCCGGCCACACCGACGGCACGACCACCAGGTCGCAGGCCACGTACAGGTCGTCGAGCGCCTCCCGATCCTGCCAACCGCGGAACTCGACCCGACCGCCGAGCCCGAGCCGGCGGGCCAGCGCCTTCAGCTCCGATGCGAAGTAGCCGTCGCCGGCCACGACCAGCCGATACCTCGCCCTCCCGAGTGTCATCGCCTCCAGGAGGCAGCGGAGCCCCTTGTGCGGCGTGAGTCGGCCGCCGAAGAGGACGAGAGGCTCGCGCCCCGGCCGATCCTCCCACGTCACCTTCTCCGGAATGCGGATCGGGGTGGGCAGCACCGCGATCCGCTCGGCCGCGAAGCCTTCCGCGACCAGCCGCTCCTTCATGTGACGGGTATCCACCACCATGGCTTCCACGCGTCGAGCCCAGCGCCGCGCCCGCCGCACGCGGACGAAACTCTGCGCCAGGCGGAGCGGTCGGCGGCTGTGACACCGCTCGCGATACGCTTGGAGGACGCAGTTGACGCCCATCGGATAGGGGCACACCCGGTCGCTCCTCTGCAGCAGCTTGCTGCCGGCCGGGCAGTAGAGGTCGTGGGTGTGGTGAAAGAAGACCGTCGGGACGGCGCGGAGCACCTCCGCGGCTGCGCCCGGATGCAGGAAGTGATGGACGTAGGCGACGTCCGGCCGCTCGCGAGCGAGCATGCCCGCGACGCGACGCCCCACCGCGCGGGCCGGAATCAGGCTGTGACAGTCGGTGAGCCCGGGGATCGAGTACTCCAGCCAGCCCTCCGCGCGCGACTCCGCCTCGCTCGCCGCGTCGGAGGCGATGGCAACCGTCTGGCCGGCGGCCTGGAGCGCGCGCGCGAGGTCACGGACGTAACCCTCGATCCCGCCGCCGCCGCCACGCCAGTTCCCCACCTGGAGGATCCTCACCGGGCGCGGCTCCTCCGGAACGGCGTCCAGACGCCGCCCAGCCTGAGTCCGCGTCCGGCAGCGCGCAGGCCGCTGAGATAGCGGCCCTGACGACAGAGTGAAATCCCCTCGCGGAACGACGCCCAGGCCCACCGGTCACGAACCACCCTCGCCAGGGGGCCCGGCGGGACGTCACGGCTCAACTGGGTGCAGACCCAGCCGACGTCAGCCCAGATCTGGGCGCCGGACGTCGCCAGGGAGGAGCCCTCGTGGCGGCGGACGTAGGCGAGGCGCGAGGGTACGTAGATCGCGCCGCCTCCGCCCAGGGCCAGCCGGGCGGAGAGATAGAAGTCGACCACCGTGTTCGCGCGCGGCTCGACGGCGCCCGTGTCGAGGGCGCGCGCGCGACGGAAGAGCGCGGCCCCGTGCCAGACGGCCTGCCATCGGAGGGCCAGCTCGAGAAACGGCAGGTGGAGCCCCGGCCGCAGGCCGGCGCGCCCGTAGCCGCGCGAGCAGTCGTCCGTGGCGTCCTCGAGCACGCGCCCGTCGGCGTCCATGATGAAGTGGTCGCAAAACGCGATGTCGGCGCGCGGGTCGTCCTCGAGGGGTGCCAGCAACGTCTCGAGGAGCGTGGGGGCCCAGGTGTCGTCGTCCGCGAGGATCGCGCAATAGCGGCCTCGCGCGGCCTCGAGACCGCGGCGCCAGTTCGCCCCCATCCCGAGGGTGCTCGAGGCGCGGAGGTGCCGGATCCGCGCGTCGCCGAACGCCTGCACGACGCGAGGTGTGTCGTCCGTCGAGCCGTTGTCGCAGACGATCAGCTCGTAGTTCCGGAACGTCTGGGCGAGGACGCTCTCGATCGTGACGGACAGGTACCGCGCACGATTGAAGGTCGGGACGCACACCGAGACGGTCGGCACGCCGCTCTCGGCCCTCATGGCCGCCGTCCGCCGAGACGCCCGCGGTGCTCGCGGTACCATCGGTACGTCCGCCGCAGCCCCTCGTCGAGGCCGACAGTCGGAGACCACCCGAGCAGCTCCCGGGCGCGGTCGTCCGGCGCCCCGCGAGCGCGCACGTCGGCCGGAGGAGTGTCCGTGCCGAGGACGCGAGGTCGCAGCTCCGGATGGTCGGACAGCGCGACGATCCGCTCGACGAGCTTCAGGATGCTGATCGGCGCGTTGGCCCGGAAGTCGAACACCTCGCCGGCGGCGCCGGACTCGAGGCGCTCCGCGACCCGCACGTAGCCCCGCACCGCGTCGTCGACGTGCAGGAAGTCGCGCTGCGGCCTGCCGTCGCTCCGGATCACCGGGGCCTGCCCCTCGAGCACCGCGTGGATCGTCTCGGGGATGAGGCGGGAGCGGTGCGTGTCACCGCCACCGTAGATATTGACGAACCGGGTGGCGGCAACGGCCATCCCGTAGGTCCGGTGATAGCACCCCACCAGGATGTCGGCGCAGGCCTTGGACGCGTCGTAGGGATGCAGCCCGTGCGCGGCGTCGTCGCCGTAGGCCCGGTCGCTCGATGCGACGACCACGCCGCGGATCCTGGCGCTGGCGCGGCACGCCTCGAGGACGGTCCAGGTCCCCTGCACGTTCGCCTCGAAGGTGGCGAGCGGCGCCTGTCCCGCCACGCCCACCAGGGGCTGCGCGGCCAGGTGGAAGCAGACCTCGACCGCGGACGCCTCGAGAATGCGCGCGAGCACCTCGTAGTCGGTGGTGGACCCGCGGACGACGCGGACCCGCTCCCCGAGGTCGAGCAGGTCCAGTGACGAGCCCCGCCAGTCGCCCCGGGTGAGGCATGTGACGCTGGCCCCGGCCTCCACCAGCGCGCGGGCGAGCCAGGAGCCCACGAAGCCGCAGCCGCCGGTCACCAGGACGCTCACGCTCCGCCAGCCTCTCCCCGGGCTCATCGCCATGGCGTCCTCACCCGGTCACCCGCGCCGCGAGGAACCCCTCGCGCCCGAGGAACTCGATCAGGGCGCTTCCGGCCAGCTCGTGCCCCTGCACCGTCCAGTGCCCGTCGCCGCGCCGATAGAGATCGGCGTCACCGGCGCGACTCCGCGCGCGGAACGCGGGGAGCAGATCCAGTGCGGGAATACGCTCCGTCGCCAGGAACTCCCTGAGCACGCGGTTGGGTTTGTCGAGATCGTACCGGCGCGCGCTGAAATGCTGGTTCCAGAGGGCCGGAAACCGCTCCGGGTACACCTGCCCCTCGATCGGCGCGATGATCACGACGAAGCGGGCTCCCCGGGCCTGCACCCGGTCTCGGAGCCGGCGGAGCAGCGCCGCCGTCAGGCCCCACCCTCGCGCGGCATGGGCGTCGTCATCGGCGAGGAACACCCGCAGGCCGTCCCTGAAGCCGGCGTCCGCCTGCAAGACCCTGGGCCCCAGCAGGTGCAGCCGGGCGAGCACGCGGCGCGTGGCTGGAATCCGGACGAGCTTCTCCCGCGCGAGCGCGTAGAGCCGGGAGTGGGCGCCAAGGAGCCGGGCGCGGGACGGCGGCTCCGCGACGGGCGACGGGACGCGGGGCGGCTCAAGCGCCAGCAGGCCGTCCTGGAACACCGCCCGGGGTCTCGGCTCCGACAGGTCGGTGCTGTCGCCGACGTCGCTCATGGAGAAGGTCAACACGACGACGTCGGGCTCGTACCGCCAGCCCACCGCCTCGAACATCGCCAGCTCCTGCGCCGTGCCGAACCCCGTGACGCCGGCGTTGATCACCTCGGTTGGGCTCCAGCGCCGGTCCGCGCCGGCGCGACGCTCGGCGACCTTCGGAAACAGCGCGTCCAGGGGTACGCCCGGGTCGCCGCCAACCGAATCGGCGAGGACCAGCACGCGCACGACGCCCGGCGGTTTCTCGAACGGATACTCTCGGTCCAGCAGCCCCTGGGAGTTGACGCGCACGGGGATGCGCGGCGCGCGGTCGAACTTCCACGCCGACGCCGCCCACGATCCCGTGAGGCTCGGGACATAACGCCAGCCCAGGATCGGGTCCGGCTCGATCAGCACGGTGGGCGGATCGAACGCCCAGCGGGCGACCAGCTCGCCGGCCCCGAGCGCGACGACGACACCCACGAGGACGAGGCCGGCCCCGCGCAGCATGCGCCGCCTCATGGGCCGAGGAGCCCTTGCCGCGCGAGGAACTCGACCAGGGCCTCGCCCGCGATCGCGTGGCCCTTCGGGGTCCAGTGGATGTCGCCGGGACGGTAGAGGTCCGCCTCGCCCTGCGCGGCGCGGGCGCGGAGCGCCGGCAGCAGGTCGAGCGCCGGGATCTCCTCCCGGGCAAGGAATCGGGCGAGCGCTCGATTGGGCCTGTCGAGGTCGTAGTCGCGACCGGCGTAATACTGCCGCCAGAACGGGGTAAACCGTTCCGGATAGACCTGGCCCTCCATCGGGAAGATCATCACCGCAAAGCGGGCGCCGGCGGCCCTCACCTCGTCTCGGAGCTGGCGGATCAGGGCTTCCGTGAGCCGCCACTGGTCCTCGGCGGTCCGATCGTCCTCCGTCAGGAAGATCGCCAGCCAGCCGCGATAGGCGGCGTCGGCCTGGAGAACCCTGGGGTTGGCCAGGTGCAGCCGAGCCAGGAGTCCCCGCGCGGCGGGCCACCGGATCAGCTTCTCCCGCACGAGGCGGAACAGGCGGGAGTGCGCGTTCAGGAGGCGCGTCGCCGGGAGCGACTCGATGTCCGAGCTGTCGAGCGCCGGCGCCTCCGACACGAGGCGCCCCTCCCGCAGGGAAAAGCGCGGTCGTCGCCGATAGCCGTCGCCGTTGTCACCGACGTCGTTCATGTAGAAGGCCAGGACGACGACGTCCGGCTCGTAGCGCCGCCCGAGCGCGCGGAACATCACCAGCTCCTGCGCCGTGCCGAACCCCGACACCCCGGCGTTGATCACCTCGTAGCGGCGTTCCGGGCGGCCGGCGTTGGCGCGGGCCTCCGCCACCTTTGGAAAGAGCGCGTCGAAGGGAACGCCGAAGTCACCGCCGAAGGAATCGGCGAGCACCAGAACGCGTCGCGCGCCGTCCGCCTTGCGGAGCGGGTATTCGCGCTCCAGCAATCCCTGCGAGTTGATCCGCACCGGGATCCGCGGCTTGCCCTCGAAGCGCCAGGCCGACTCGGAATACCAGCCCGCCCGGTTCGGGACGTGGCGCCAGCCCAGCGCGGCGTCGGGCTCGATCATCGTGTCGGGCAGCTCGAACTGCCAGCGGGCCAGCAGCTCCCCGCCGAGGAGCGCCAGGACCACGCCGAACAGGACGAGCCCCGCCGCACGGAGCCGGCGCCCCCTCATGGCGCGGCGGCGATCCGGGGGATCAGCGCGCGGACGTCCCTCACCGAGTAGACCCGCATCAGGCAGAGCAGCCCGACGTACGCCAGGGGGCCTGCGATCGGGCCCACCCCGGGCCAGCGCTGCACGAGCAGCATGACGCCTGTCGCGAGCAGCGACCTGGCGACCAGGCTGATCGAGGGCGAGCAGGCGGCACGGCGCCAGACCACCGCCGCCGCCATCACGGCGATGGCCGCATGGGTCACCAGGCCCGCGAGGGCGGCGCCCATCGCTCCACGAAGGGGGACCAGCACGAGCAGTGCCGCCGCATTCACGACGACGGCGATCCCGTCGAGGACCATGCTGTCGCGCTGGCGCCCGATCGCGATCAGCAGGTACCCGCTGATGGTGTTGAGGAAGATCAGCGCGTACTGCCAGCCGATCACCTGCAAGATACTCCCCGCCCCCTCGAAGGCCTCCCCGAAGACGACGCGGACGACCTCGTTCGCGCTGCCGGAGAGCACGCCGGCCGCGAGGAGGCCGAGGACGATGACGACCTTCGTGGCCTGGCCATACAGCCGCGCCAGGGTCGGCTGGTCGCCCGAGGCCTGGGAGAGCGCGGGAAAGACGACACCCCCGAAGGCCTGCGGAAAGAAGCTCAGGATCACCCCGAACCGGGATGCGGCGGAGTAGAGCCCGAGGTCGCTCGGCCGGGCCAGCTTGGAGAGGATGACCATGTCCATCCGCCCGTAGAGGATGCCGAAGAGGCTCGCGATGCCCAGCGGCGCCGCGAGCCGCCCCAGCCGGAGCCACGTCCTCATGTCGATCACGAAGCGAGGACGCACCTCGCGGGCGGCGAGCGCGAGCGTGACGGCGGCACGCACGATGCTGGACGCGAGCAGCGCCGCCGTCACGCCGAGGAGCCCCAGGTCGAGCGAGACGGTCGCCCAGGCGCCGGCGGCATACGCGAGCAGCCCGAGGAGCGACGCGGCCACCAGGCGCTCGTTCCGCACCGTGGCCCGGAAGACCAGGCCGAGCGTCTCGAGCGGCGGCAACAGGAGCGAGCCCGCGTAGAGGACGATGGCCCAGAACAGCGGTCCCCGATAGCCGAGGAGCGCGGCCAGCCCCACGCAGGCCGCGAGCGAGGCGAGCCCGAGGCCGACTCTCAGGACGGTCACGGTTCCGAGGAGCCGGCCCCGGTCGGGCCCCTCGATCGCCAGCTCGCGAAGGAGGATCGTCGACATGCCGAAGTCCGACAGCACGAGGAACGCGGGGACGAGCGTCTGGACGAGGCCGAAGTGGCCGAAGCCCTCGACGCCCAGGTAGCGGCTGACCTGGGAGATGATCGCGACGCCGACGGCCAGGGAGACGAGGCGATCGGCGACCAGCAGGACGGTGTTGCCCGCGATGCGTGATGGCGCCGTCACGGGGACGAAGGACTCGCCCCGAGCCGGGCCAGGGCGGACTGCGCCCGCGCATTCCCGGGCACGAGCCTGAGCGCCTCGACATAGTGCCGCCGCGCCTCGGCCGGGTCGCCCAGGCGCTCGTGACCGTCGGCCAGGCGAAGGTGCGCGTCGGCATCCTCCGGGTTGTTCCGGACGAGGACCTCCCAGTGCGCCATGGCTTCGCCGTAGAGTCGTCGCTGGAACAGCGCATCGGCGACGCGGCTCCGAACGCCGGCGTCGTGGGGGGACACCGCCACGCCGGTCCGGTACTCCGCAAGGGCCCGCTCCGGCTGGCCCAGGGCGTCCCAGGCGCGCCCCATGCCCACGTGCGCCTCGCCTTCCCGGGGATTCAGCCCGAGGACCTCGCGCCACGTCGCCAGTGCGCGCTCGGGAGCGGGCAGGCGCTCGTACAGCCGGGCGAGCCCCTCGAGGAGGTGGAGCTGCCGGCCCCCCTGACCGACCCGCGCGGCAAGGGCGATCGCGTCTCGATACGCCGGCTCCGCTTCGCCGAGCCGCCCCAGGGCGACGAGCGCCCGCGCCTCGACCGTGGCCAGCTCGGGCGCCGCCCCGAGCGTCTCCCTCGCGCGCCGGACCAGGGCGAGCGCCTGCTCGGCGGAGTGATGCTGCAGCAGCGCGCTCGCGTGCGCCGCCTGCGCCTGGATCAGCGCCCCCGCGCGCCCGGTCCGCGCGGCCGCGCTCGTGCCGTCCTCGAAGGCCGCCATCGCCGCGCGCCACAGCTCCTGCGAGCGCGCGGGCTCGGTCCCCTCCAGACGGAGGCTCAACCGGTTGAGAAACCCCGCGAGGTCGATCCGGCTGGACGGCCCATCGGGGAGGAGGCGGACGAGCTGCCGGTAGTCTGCCGAGACCTCGAGGGCGAGTCCGGCGAGCTCCGGAATGAGGGTCGCCTGGATGCCGAGGGCCCGGCGGGCCGCCGAGTAGCCGACCTCCAGCAGCGCCTCGCGCTCTCGTGCTCCATCGCTGCCGAAGCCGCCCGCGCGCCGTAGCGCCCAGAGCGCCAGGAGGCGCGGCGGGTACGGATTGCGCGGCTCGATCGCCATCGCGGAGCGGAACAGCAGGAGCGGGTCCGGACGCCCGGCCTCCGCGCCCGGAGGTGTCGCGTCCATGACGCCGCGCAGCCACGCCAGCCGGGCCCTCGGCAGCGCTCGCCACGGGTCCAGGCGGATCGCCTCCTCGTACTGGCGAGCCGCGCGCTCCAGCCAGCTCCGGGCTTCGTCGCCCGTGCCGTCCTGGACGTGGCGATAGCCACGCTGCGCGTACATCTCCGCGAGCCTGAGCGGGTACCTCGCACGCGCCGGGTCGAGGGCACGGCTCGCGAGCAGACGCGACTCGTCGCCGGGGGGCGCCGTCAGGATCGCCTCGTCGGCGACGTCTTCCGTCCCATCCAGCCGCTCGGCCAGGGCTTCGCGCCCGGCTGCGGCCGCGGCAAGGCCCAGGAGCGCCGCCCCGGCGAGGGCGAGCACGGCGCGCCCCCGCCACGTCAGGGCAGTGTGCGACTCGCGGATCGCGCCGCCGCCCAGGGCCGACGGCAGCAGCCCCGCGGCGACCACGGCGAACACGGCGTTGGCGGGCGTCCGCAGCGGGAAGTCGGTCAGGCTGTGGAGGAACAGGACCAGGAGTGCTGCGAGGATCCCCCACCCGACGGCCTTGCCGAAGCGATCCGTCTCGGACATCGGCCGCGCCACCCAGCCGACAATCCGGCACACCGCCACCGCCGTGATGACGAGGCCGACCACGCCCACCGTGGCCAGCACCTCCAGCAACTCGTTGTGCGCCGCGTTCTGGAACAGCCCCGGGGCGAGGCTCGCCTGCTGGAAGTGGGGAAAGACGGCGCGGTAGGTCCCGAGTCCTGTCCCGAACACGGGCGCCGCCGAGACCATCTGTAGCGTAGCCTCCCAGGCGGCCAGGCGCCCTTCCTGCGTCGGCTGGTCGAGGAGAATGACGAGACGCTCCCGCACCTGTGGAGTCATCCAGACGCCGAGCCCGCTCGCCCCCAGCCAGGCTCCGGCCAGGCCCAAGCCCCAGGCGCGGCCGCGCAGGGAGCCCACGAGTCCCGCCAGGAGCACGCCCAGGCCGAGCGCGGCGCTCGCCACGCCCGCCCGAGACCGCGTGAGCACGAGGGCGACGACGAAGAGCGCCGTCATCGTGGCGAGCGCCAGACCGACCAGCCAGGCGACGACGGTGCCGCCGCGAGCCGCTTCGAGCTGCCGCCGCTCGCCCGAGACCACCCAGCCGATCAGCGCGCCGGTGGCGATGGACGCGGACATGCCGAGGAACGTCGCGAAGTGGTTGGCGTTGATGAACGTCCCGAAGAGCCGCGAGGGATAGTAGCGGTTGACGTAGCCGAAGATGCTCGCGTTCCCCGCGGCGTGCTGTACGAGGCCATAGACCGTCGGCAGCGCGGCGCTTCCGACGAGCAGCAGGACGCCGTGGCGAAGGTAACGACGGCGGGCCGCCTGGACGGTGATGAACAGCAGCACGCCGTACGCGAGCACCTGGACGAGCGCCGACCTGGTCATCCAGGGCGAGGTCGTCGAGATCCGCGTCGGAGCGAGCTGCGGAAGCGCCAGCGGGTCCTGAGCTCCGCCGAGCCCAAGAACCGCGGCGAGCCACTGGGCGAGGCCCAGCGAGCCGAGCAGCGCCAGAGGAAGGTGCCACGGATGGGCCCGGACGACCAGCCGCCCTCTAACGACACCCCCGACCACCCAGACCGCCCCCAGCGCGAAGACCGCGAGCTGCAGCAGCCCGGCGAACGGGTTGCGCGCCGCTCCGAGCGGGAGTGGCGCGAGGAGGACGACGGTCGCCAGGCCGAGAAGGAGAATCGCGTGCCGCGCGTCGCTACGAGCCTCGCCCGACAGTCTGATTCCCCGCCCGCCCGCGGGAGGTCCGCTTCCGCGGCGCGCCGTAGTAGTAAGAGTAGTGCTTGTCGTCCCGGGGCGTGTACCCGTCGTACACGAACCCGAGGACCGGGACACGAATCCGATCGAGCTGCCCGACCATCTTCCGGAGCCGCCACTGGGAGCCGTGGCCATGGCGCACCACGAGGACGATGCCTTCCGTCAGGGGAGCGAGCGCCATGGAATCGGCCACGAGCGTGATCGGAGGGGAGTCGAACAGGATCAGATCGAACTCTTCCGCCAGCGCGTCGAGCTGCGCGCTGAAGTACGCGGACTTGATCAACGCCAGCGGGCTCCCGGTGACGCGACCCACCGGGAGCAGCGACAGGCCGGGCACCGCCGTCGGCCGCACGGCTTCACCGAGCGGGGTGCCGCGGCGCGCGGCCTCGCCGATGTCGGAGGGCGTGCGGACGCCGAAGAACCTGTCGAGCGTGGGATGCCGCAGGTCGGTGTCGACGAGGAGGACACGGGTGCCGAGGCGCGCGAGGGTGACCGCGAGGTTCGCCGCGATCGTCGACTTGCCTTCCTGGGGGGTGGCGCTGGTCACGAGAATGCGCCGCGGGAGGGATCCATTGCTGTCGCTGCGCAGCGCGACGCCGATGAGATTCAACGACTCGACGGCCCGGGTGTCCGCCCCGTCGGTCTCGACCAGTCGATGCCGCGCCTTGTCCGGCGCGTCCTTGAGGGCGCTGGGGCTGACGGCCTGGAGGACCGGCACGGTGCCCAGGAGCGGGGCGCCGAGGAGCTGGGCCACGTCGTCCGGGTTCTGCACGGAGTCCTCGGCGAACTCCAGGACGAAGGCGATCACCAGGCCGCCGACGAGGCCGGCCAGCAACCCCATCAGCAGATTCTGCAGCCGCCGGGGACGGATCGGAAACGTGGGCACCGTCGCCGCCTCGGCCACCCGGACCGTGTTGGTGTTCAGCTCGCTGCTGAGGCCCGTCTCCCGCAGGCGCTTGATCAGGAAGTCCAGCATGTCCCGACCGACCGTCGCCTCGCGCTGCAGCACGTTGAACTGGACTTCCTTCCTGGCGAGATCCTGCGTCTCTTTCTTGTAGCGCTCGAAGGCCTGGAGCATCGCGGCTTCCCGGGCCTTCTGGATCTTGTACTGTCCCTCGAGCGCCTGGAAGACGCGGCCATGCTCGGTCTTCAAACGAGCGCGGATGTCGTCGAGCTGGGCGCGCGCGCGGACGACGGCGGGATGCTTGTCCTTGTACGTCTTCAGGAGGTTGTTCAGCTCCGTCTGCGCAGCCGCTTCCTGCGCGCGGAGGCCGGCCAGCGCCTCGCTCTTCGCCTCGAGGGCCGCGGAGTTGGGGCCGCCCTCCCGGACGGTCCTGAGCTGGGCCTCCAGCTCCAGGCGCCTCGTCTGGGCATCGACGTACGCCGCGTGGAAATCGGACATCTTGCTGGCCGCCGCGTTCGCACGCTGGGGCAGCAGGATCAGCTGGTGCTCCTCCTTGTAGCGCCCGAGGGCCATCTCCGCCCGGTTGAGGCTGTCCTTCATGTTCTTCACTTCGTTCGTCAGGTACTCGTAGGCGTTGCGACTGCCCTCGAGGCGCAGGTCGGAGACGTGTCTGACGAACCCGTTCGCGATGGCGTTGGCGAGATCGGCCGCAAAGACCGGGTCGCCGTCCTCCACCCTGATGTCGACCAGCCGGGTCCCCCGCACGACCTCGACCTTGACGCCGCCGAGCACGGCCTTCGCCGGATCGGGGGCGCCGGCCAGCCCCGGCCGTCGCGTCGCCAGCTGCAGCCCGTCGATGGCCCGCTGGATCACCGGGCGGCTCCGGATCAGCTCAAACTGCGTCTCGTAGAAGTTGGTCATGTCCGGGCGGTCGATCTCGATCTGCTGGAGGGGGTCGATGCGATACCGGTCGACGAGCACCCGGGCGCTCGCGAGGTACACGGGCTCCTGCATGGCCGTCGCGATGGCGACGACCGCGACGACGAGCAGCGTCACGGCGAGGACGAGACGGCGTCGCTTGCGGAGCACATCGAGATAGTCCGCGAACGAGGAAAACCTGTGTGTCGCCCCGCCGGCTCTTCCCTGGCTCATTTCCGCCTCTGCGACCCCGCGCTCAGAAGAACGACTCCGGAACCACGATGATGTCGTCCTCGTGGAGCGGGATCGCCTTGTCCCGCTGACCCCGCTTGATGATGTCGTCCATGTCGACGTAGATCGTCTCCTGCCCCTTCTTCGTCGTGCGAATGACCTTCGTCCGCCCCGGCGCCGCCCGCTCCGTGAACCCACCGGCGATGCTGATGGCTTCCAGGATCGTCAGCCCGCCCTCGAGCGAGTAGGTGCCGGGGTTCCTGACCGCCCCCATCACGAAGTACGCGTTCCCGCGGGGCACGACGACGGTGTCCTCCTCCCGGACCCGGAAATTCCGACCCGGGGGCACCGCGCCCGAGAGATCGACGACGCGGCGCTCCTCCTTCCCGTCGGGAAGCGTCCGCACGACCTGCACGCCTTTGCGCGACGCCTTGGGCGTGAAGCCGCCCGCCGCCGCGATGATCTCCAGGATCGAGGTGTCCTCCTTCTCGAGGCCCTGGGCGCCCGGGCGCCCGACCTCCCCGAGCACGAGCACCGACAGCAGCCGGGAGACCACCACCGTATCGCCGTCCTGGAGCAGGAAGTCGCCGGGCGTGCCCGCCGCCTGCAGCCCGTCCACGCGGAATCGCCACGTGTCCCTCTCGGTCGCGTTGCCGTCCGCGGCGGGCCCCGGCGCCTTCCGCGGACGGATGACGCTGACCTGCTTGGTCACGCTGCCCGCGAAGGCGCCGGCCTGCGTCACGATGTCGAGCAGGGTCGTCCGCCCGCTCAGCGGGTACGGACCGGGACGCGCCACCTCGCCGAGCACGAGCACCTTCTTGCTGCGGTACTCGACGACGGTGACGCTGACCTGGGGGTTGACCAGATAGTCCCTGGCCAGCAGCTTGGTGATGGTCTCGGCGACCTCCACCTCGGTCAGCCCGACGCTCCGCACGCTCCCGATGAAGGGGAAGTTGATCGTGCCGTCGTCCGAGACGTCGTAGTTCCGCGAGAGGTCGGCCTGGCCGTAGACGTTGATCCTGAGGACGTCGCGCGGCCCGATGACGTAGCTCGAGGCCAGCGCCGGGAGGGGCGCGAAGCCGAGCGCCAGCAGCGCAACGACCGCTCCGAGGCCCGCCACGCGCGCCGCGAGTCTCGACCTAGAACGATACGCCGACACTCCCGAAGACCCGGTTGTCCGCGTAGTCGAACTGATCGAAGTTGGAGTCCCTTCGGGTGTAGTCGTAGTTCGCATCGACGTGCAACCACTTCTGGATTTGGTACCGGATGCCCAGGCCAAACCCGTATCGGAAATCCGTTCGCTTCTCCGACGTCCCGGCGTTGTCGGCCCGCTGCGGGAACTCGTCGACGCCCGCCGTGATCCGGGGCAGGAAGAAGAGCCGGGGGCGAAACGCATAGTCGGCGGAGAGCTGCGCGTCCGTGGAGACGAATTGCGAGTTCCCGACGAACGCCGAGGCCTGGACGCTGCGACTCATGAGGAGCCGGAAGCTCAGGCGCTCCAGCGGCTGGAACTTCGTGTCCGACGACGTCACGAACTGCTGCAGGTCGGACTGACCGCCGGTCTCGAAATGCGTTCGTTCGTAGCCGAGCTTCGCCGTGCTCGACAGACGCTCCGTAATGTTCCCCTCGAGGCCGAGCAACGCGCGCTGCCGGGTGTTGTCCCGATCCACGGCCGAGGCATACGTCTCGTCGACGCGGTTGTACTCGACGAAGACGCGCAACCGCGGCGTGAACCGGTAGTAGACCCGGCCGCCGAGCGTGAGGGCGGAGCGGTCCAGGATCTCGAAGTCCCGGCCCTGGTAGTCCGCGTAGAAGTGGTTGAGGAGGACGCCGAGCCCCCAGCGCCCGTAGGCGTCCCAGTCGGCGCCACCGCCGGCCTCGTTCTCGTTGCGCTTGATCCGGGTGGCCAGCTCGGAGGACGGGAAGTCGTCGGTGCTCGCGAACTTCTCCTTGGCGAAGAACGACAGCTTCGTGAACGTCAGCGACCCCGCGAGATCGAAGAAGTGACGCTCGGTGTCGAGGTTCCCGCGCTCGACGTAGCGGAGGATCTCGTTCCGGTACGCCGCGGAGAGCTGGTCGGATCCGCCGAGCCGCAGCTGGGCCGCGAGCCCCGTGGAGACCGTGCTGATGAAGTCCGACTTGGCACCACTGGACTGCCGCAGGACGTTATCGTCGTACTCGCCGGTGTACCTGAGCGACGGGATGAGCTTGAACCCGTCGAAATCGAGAGCCGCGGCCGGCGACACGAGCGCGAGGCACATCGCCGCAGTCAGGAGAAGGGAGCGTCGCCGCACGCTCTGCGCCTACTGTCCACTGACCGGTTGTGTCGGCGCCGGGGGAGGCGGCAGCGGCTGCGCGGGGGGCTGAAGCGCCGGGGCCGGAGACGGCGGCGGCGGCGCCGTGGCCGCGGCCACGGTGGCTGCGGCCAGGGTGACGAGGGCCTGCTGGATCACCGTCGTCGGGACGATCACGACCGTCGCCTGGGTGAGCGCCGGCGCGTTCGCGGTCGTCTGGTTCGTCGCCGCGGTGACCTGCGCCTGGACGCTCGGGGGCAGCGCCGAGATCGGCGTCGGGGCAGAGGGCAATTGCCCGGCCACGTGGCTGACGAAGGCGCCCGCGGCAACCACGCGCGCGGTGCGAGAGCGGAGGTCGAGGTAGGCGGCGGACGCGAACGCGGCCGGCTGCCCGGGCGAGGGCAGGACGAACAGCACGCCCGTGTTCGTCCGGGGATCGAAGGCGAAGACCACCACGGTGCCCCACACCGCCGCCACGCCGGTCGGCGTTGAGATGGAGAAGTTCGACTGGCGGGCCTGCACGATCTGGGCCGGCGCCTGGCGCACCTGGGCGCGCACCTTGCCGACGACCAGGTGGGTGAAGATGTTGCGCGCGCCCGTCCGGCGGTCCACCTCGAGCTTCGTCAGCGCGTAGCGGCTGTTCTCTGCGACGAGGATCGTGCTGCCGTCGGGCAGCGCGACCTCGGCCGATCCGCCCGCGAAGGTCCGCACCTGCGCGCCCTCCGGCAGTCTCGTGTTCGCCGTCAGCGGGACCCACTGGGTCTGGCCCGGGTTAAGCGCTTCCGCCCGCCCTGTCACGCCGGTGACGGTCGCTTGCCCCGGCTGCATCTGCCCCCAGGAGACGCCCGCGGAGCCCAGGGCTACCGCTCCTGCCAGGACCCCGATCAATAGTGCGGCCGGGCGGTTCACATCGAGGCTCCTTCGCAGTCAAATCTCCTGGAACGAAAGCCCGTTACGGCTACGCTTAAGGATGATACCGACACGGGGCCTGTTCGGTCAATCATCGTGGGCCCAAACCGTGGCCCGGGGGCCCGGGCGGAGCCGCCCCTGGGCGTCCTGGGCGCGGCGGTACCCATCGGGCGTGCCGATATCGCAGAGAAAGCCGTCGATCAGTTGCCCGTGGGCCCGGCCGACGAGCCCGGGCAGCACGTGCAGCCCGAAATCGGCGAACCCCGCCGTCGGCAGGGCCTCACGAAGCGCCGGACTCGCCACGAAAATGCCCGCGCTCGCCAGGTCCGAGATGGGCCTGCTCGGCTTCTCGACGAAGCCCTGGACCAGCCCCGAGGGGTCGAGCGCCACGACCCCGCAGGCTTCCGGATTCGGGGGCCGGAACAGGCCGATCGTGAGCGGCGCGCCACTGGCCCGATGCCCGCGGACGAGGGCGCCGAGGTCGGCGTCCGTCAGGTTGTCCGCGTAGAGAATCAGGAAGTCCCGCTCGCCGCGGGCGAAGTCCCAGTTCTCCCGCACCGTCCCGGCGGTCCCGAGGAGCTCGGGCTCGTGCGTGGTCCGCACGGCGACCGGGCCCGTGTAGCCCGCGAGGAACGCCTGCACGCGCTCGCCCCGATGATGGAGGTTGATCAGCACCTCGCCGATGCCGTGCCGGGCGCACAGGTCGAGCCAGATCGCGAGGAGCGGGACCCCGCGGATGGGGAGCAGGCACTTCGGGATGTCCTCGGTCAGCGGCCGCAAGCGATGTCCGAGCCCGGCGGCGAGCAGAAAGGCCTTCACGCCGTGCCCCTTACGTCCACGGAGAGCGCCGGATGTTGAAGATCACCTTGCTGCCATCGGGCTCGAGCGTGAACGGCAGCTCGCGGTAGCCGCCGAGGGCGGACCGCAGCGCGGCCTGGGCGGCCCACGGGCAGTAGAGCAGCAGGAATCCGCCGCCCCCGGCGCCGGTCAGCTTGCCGCCGGTCGCGCCGGCGGCCCGGGCCCGCTCGTAGAGCGCGTCGAGGTCGGCGCTCGACACGCCGGGGGCCAGGCGCCGCTTCTGCTGCCAGCAGCGATGGAGGAGCGGGCCGAGGGCCGCGAGGCCGCCGTCCAGCAGCCGGCTCCTGGTCTCGAACGCCGCCGCCCTCAGGCCGCGGATCTCGGCGAGCCGCTCGGGGATGTTCCGGCGCTGCTCGTCCAGGATCGCCTCGCTGGGGCGTGTGCGGTTGGTGAAGAACAGGAGCAGGTTCGACACGAGTGCGCGCTTGCGCGCCTCGGGGACCGGGATCCGCTCGACCCGCACGTCGTCGGCCGGGCCGAACTGGAAGAAGCGGAGGTTGCCGTAGGCGGCGATGTACTGGTCCTGCACCCCGATCGGCTTCTTGAGCAGGTCGATCTCGATCTCGCACGCCTCGCGGGCCAGCCGCTCGGCGGGCGCCTGCATGCCCTGGTAGGCGTAGAACGCGTTGAGCAGCCCGACCGTCACGCTGCCCGAGGACCCGAGGCCCGTCCCCTCGGACGGGACGTCGCTGAGCGTGGTGATCTCCACGCCGTGCGTGATCCCGGTCCGCCGCATCGCCTCGCGCACGAGGTCGTGCCGGAGATCGTCGACGTGATCGACGATCTCCTTGACGGAGTAGTTGACGTAGATCCGATCGTCGAAGCGCTCCTTGACGATCACGTACAGGTACTTGTCGATGGCGAGGCTGACGACGGCCCCGCCCTCCGTCCGGAAGAATTCCGGGAAATCCGAGCCGCCGCCGGCCAGGCTGATCCGGAGCGGGGTCTGGGTGATGATCACGCTAGCCCTCTCCCCGGCGGACCACCTGGAGCTCGGCCATCCGCTGCTCGGCGTGGTCGAGCACGTCGCCGTCGATCGCCTGGGTGCGCAGCCACGCGACGTAGTCGGCGGCGCTCTTCTCGATCGCGTGGCGCGGGACCCAGCCCAGCGCGGCGAGCCGGGAGACGTCGGAGACGATGTGGCGGGTATCGCCGAACCGGTAGGCGCCCTCGACGCGGGGTGGCACCGTGGACCCCACGGCGCGGGCCACCGCCCGGTACAGCTCCAGCACCGTCCACGCCCGGCCGGCGCCGACGTTGAACACCTGGTCGTCCGCCCGCGGATCGTCCAGCACCAGCAGGGTCGCCCGCACGACGTCCTCGATGTTGATGTAGTCGCGGAGCTGGGCGCCGTCCTCGTAGACGAGCGGCGGGCGTCCGAGGGCCAGCGCCAGCGCGAAGACCCGGCAGGCGCCGGAGTACGCGTTGGCGAGGGACTGGCGGGGCCCCTGGACGATGGAGTAGCGGAGCGCGACGGTGGGAATCCCGTACCGACGCCCGAGGTTCAGGGCGAGCAGCTCCTCGACGTACTTGGAGATCGCGTACTGGTTGTGCGGCGCGGGCTGATCTTCGGGACAGGCCACCGGCGTGACCGGCGCCCCGCAGCGCGGACACCGCACCTCCCAGTCCCTGCACCGGAGCTGCGCCTCGGCGCGCGGCGGCGGGGCGACGACGCCGTGGAGCGCGCAGCGATAAGTCCCCTCCCCGTACACCGCCTGGGACGAGGCCACCAGGACCTTGCGGACGGGCAGCCGCCGCTCCACCACCACCTCGAACAAGAGCGCGGTGCCGACCGCGTTGACGTGGAAGAAGGTGGAGAAATCCGGCAGGTAGTCCTGGTAGGCGGCGAGGTGGATGACGGCGTCGATCCCGTCGAGGGCACGGATCCAGTCGTCCTTGCGGCGGACGTCGCCCCGAACCAGCTCGGCCTGCGGCGGCAGGAAGCCGCGGTCGCGCCGCGGGTGGATGCGTGGCTCGAGAGAATCCAGCGCGCGGACCCGATGGCCCCGCCGGAGCAGCGCCTCCGCCGTGTGGGAGCCGATGAACCCCGCGCCCCCCGTGACCAGGACCCTCATGCGGCGCGGCGCTCTAGGACGCCCCCCGCGCGAACAGCACCGCGGGGATGGTCCGGAGGAGGATCTTGACGTCGAGCCAGAGCGACCAGTTGTCGATGTACTCCAGGTCGAGCTTGACCCACTCGTCGAAGTCCACGATCGAGTTTCGCCCCTTGATCTGCCAGAGGCACGTGATCCCGGGCTTGATGCTCAGCTTGCGCCGGTGCCACGACTCGAAGCGGGGGACCTCGGTCACCAGGGGCGGCCGCGGCCCCACCAGGCTCATGGTCCCTGTGAGGACGCTGTAGAGCTGCGGCAGCTCGTCGAGGCTGAACTTCCGGAGCCATCGTCCCACCGGCGTGACCCGGCTGTCGTTCTTCATCTTGAACACGGGCCCCTTCATCTCGTTGAACGGGGCCAGCGAATCCTTCACCCGATCTGCGTCGACGTACATCGTCCGGAACTTGTAGCTGACGAAGGGGCGCCGGTTGAACCCCACGACCCGCCAGAGGTAGAAGACCGGCCCCGCCGAGGAGCACTTGATCGCGACGGCGATCGCCAGGAACAGCGGCGCGAGCACGACCAGGCCGATCGACGAGACGACCACGTCCAGCACGCGCTTGAAGAAGAGCTGCCACTCGTGCTCGGACGTCGGCGCCAGGATCACGGCCGGCAGATCCGCGACTTGCGCCAGGCGCGGGGGCGAGGTCTCGGACGCCAACCAGTCGGACAGGACGAGGACCGTGAGGCCGATCTTGTCGCACTCGACGAACACTCCCCGGAGAACGGCGAACTCCTCGAGGGGCACGGCGACCACGACCTGGTCCAGGATCAGCTCGCGGGCCAGCCGGGGGAAATCGTCGTACGCCCCGAGGACCCTCGAGCCGGCCACCGGCCTGCCCACGTCGCCGGCCTCCGCCGACAGGAAGCCGAGGACGTGGAGCCCCCACCCCGGGTTCGCGCTGCAGCGCGACGCGAGGGCGCGCGCGAGCGAGCCGGTCCCGACGACGAGCACCGAGCGCCGGCGCGCGTCGCTCCGAAGCCGGCGCTCGAGCCACCGGTCGAAGAGCGCGCGCTCGACGAGCAGGACGCCGCAGGCGACGCCGACGAACAGGAAGATGAGGGTCCGGGGGATGAACAGGATCCGGAAGGCGTACCCGACCGCCAGGACGATCAGGAGCCCCAGGGCGGACACTTTCGCCAGGCGGCGCCACTCGCGGCCGGACGAATCGGGCGCCTCGTGGTCCTCGAACCGGAACAGGAGCCAGGCCCAGAGACCGGCGACGCCGACGATGACCGCCCAGTACTCGTGCAGCGGGAGCGTCTCCCCGACGGTGATGAAGTCCGGCAGGTAGTGGCGGAGGTAGTACGTGGCCACGAAGGCCACGGCCACCGCCAGGGCGTCCGCGACGACGCGCATCGGGCGGGCGAGGGGCTCCGCGTACGTCGTCACGCGGTGGCCTCCCGGCCCAGGTGCCGCACGGCGGCCTCGCGGATCCGCGACCTGAAGACCGCCGTGTCGAAGCGGAGCGCGTGGGCGCGGATCAGGGCAGGGTCGAATCTCCGGCTGATCGACGCTTCCACCGCGTCGGCGATGTCAGCAAGGGACTGGGTCGTGAACAGCACGCCGGTCTCCCCCTCCCTCACCGTCTCCAGCGCCCCGCCCGCGGCGTAGGCGATCACCGGTCTGCCGCATGCCTGCGCTTCCACGGCGGCGATGCCGAAGTCTTCCTTCGCGGGCAGGACGAGCGCGCTACAGCGTGCGTAGTAGTCTATCAAACGCTCTCGCGAAACCCGGCCAACAAAGCGCACCGTCGGTCCCGCCTGGGCCTCGAGGAGCCGACGCTGCCGGCCTTCACCGACGATCACGAGGGGGCGGCCGAGTACATTGAACGCCGCGACGGCCAGGTCGATGCGCTTGGCGGGTACCAGGCGGGAGACCACGAGGAAAAATTCGCCCCGACTGTTTCCGGAAATCGGCATCTGCGCTGCATCGACGGGGGGATGGATCACCTCCGAGCTGCGGCTATAGATGGTGCCGATCTGGCCCGCGATCTCCCGTGAGTTCGCGATGAAGCTCGTGACTCGCTGCGCGGCATCACGGTCGAGGCGCTGGAGATTCCGGATAAGGGGCCGGAGCCCCGCCCTGACCGGCCACGACAGCCCCTCGCCGCGGGCGTAGCTCTCGAAGTCCCAGAGAAAGCGGGTCGGCGCATGGCAGTAGCAGAGGTGGCTCGTCGAGGCCGGCGGTCTCACCGCTTTCGCGAAGGAGGATGCGCTGCTGATCACCAGGTCGAATCCGCGCAGATCGAACCGCCGGAACGCGAAGGGATAGAGGGGGAGCAGGTAGCGCTGCCGCCGCGCGGCGGGGAGCGGCAGGCGCTGGAGGAACGAGGTCCTGACGTCGGCACGGGCGAGCGGCCCGTGGAAGCTGCCGCGGTCGTGGATCGAGGTGTAGAGGGGAGCGCCGGGGAACGCCTCCAGGAGCGCCTCCACCACGCGCTCCGCCCCTCCGTACTGCACGAGGTAGTCGTGGACGAGCGCGACTCTCATCGCCGCCGCGCGAGAACGGCGCGATAGACCGCCTCGATCTGCGCCGCTTCCCGGGCGACCGTAAAACTCCGCGCGGCTCGCTCCCGCCCGGCGCCCCCCATGCGGTCCCGCGTCCGCCCGTCGCCGAGGATCGCCCGGAGGGCCTCGGCGAGCGCCTCGGGGTCGCGCGGGGGCACGAGGAGGCCGTGGACGCCATGCTCGACGATTTCCGGAACCCCGCCTGCCCGTGTCGCGACGACCGGGACGCCACGCGCCATCGCCTCGATCAGGACGAGGCCGAAGGGCTCCGCGACGGAGGCCAGGACGAGCACGTCGAGATCGTCGTAGACGCGGTGCACCGCGCCGGCATGGTCGCCGAAATAAACGGCCCGCTCGAGGCTCAGGTTCCCGGCCAGCCGGCGCAGCGCCGCGGCGTACTCGACGTTCTCCCGGCGGAACTTGGCCGTGCCGTCGATGACCAGCCGGGCATCGGGGAGGTCCCTGCGCACGATCGCCAGCGCCCGCACGACGTCCTCGTGGCGCTTCCAGGGGGCGATCTGGCCGAGGACACCGATGAGCGGGGTCGAAGGAGCGAGCCCGAGCTCCGCCCGTAGCGTCCCCGGCTCGCGCGACGGCTCGCCGAGCGTCGTCCCCGGGTGAATCGTGGAGCTCCGCTCGAGCAGTCCCGGCCCGGTGCAGAAGTCGCGGCGCACGGCTTCCGAGATGGCGATGCGCCAGTCGGCCTGCCGGGCCACCCGCCGGATGACGCGGCCGAGCCCGCTCGTGGGGAGGAAATCCTTGAGGTGCCAGACGACGGGCCGCCGGTGAACGGGCTGCGCGAGCGAGGCGACCAGGCCCGCGCGGATCGAGTTCGCGTGGACGAGATCGACCTCCTCCCGGCGGAGCCGGACGCCGAGCTGCGCGGCGGCGCGCAGGGTCGCGAGCGCCCCTGCCGCGACGCGCGTCGGGCTCGCGGACATCCGCGGCGCGCAGTCGGCGACGCCACGGGTGCGGATCCCGGCGGCGTCGAGCCTGCGCGCCAGCTCGCTCGCGGCGGGGCAGAACACGAGCGGATCCGTCTCCCGCAGCGCGGCGACGACCTGGAGGAGATCGATCTCCGCGCCCGAGACGGCGCCGGTGTGGCTGTAGTACGCGACCCTCACGCCGTCCCCCGCCGCGCGTCGCGGAACACCGCCTCGACCCTCGGGACGATCCGATCCCAGTCGTACCGCCCGGCGTATGCGCGACACGCCGCGCGTGACGGCAGCCACGCCGGGGCGCCAAGCGCCTCGGCGAGCTTCGCCGAAAGGGCTTCCGCGGAGGCGTCGTCACAGACGAGCCGGGGTTCGAGCCCGGAGAGCACCTCGGGCGTGGCGCCGACCGGGGTCCCGACCACCGGCGTCCCACAGGCGAGGGCCTCGAGCGTCGCGAGCCCGAAGCCCTCGAGGGCTGTCGACGGAACCACCGCGAGGTCGGCGGCCGCGAGGAGGGCGGCGAGCCGGTCGTCCGGGACTCGCCCGAGGAAGCGCACGGTGGCGCCGAGCCCGAGGGCCGCGACGCGGCGCTCGAGCGCGCCGCGCGCCGGCCCCTCGCCGCCGATCAGGAGCAGCGCCTCCGGCGTCCGCCGCACGACGTCGGCCATGGCGCCGATGAGTCCGTCGAGCCCCATTCGGGGGACGAGGCGCCGGACCGTCAGCAGGAGCGGGCGACCGTCCGGGAGCCCGAGGCGCCGCCTGACTTCCCGGATGTCGTCGGCGGGGCGAAACCGCTCGAGGTCCACGCCGCCCGGGATCACGGCGATGCGATCGCGCGAGACCCCGCAGGTGGCGCGGAGGAGCCGGGCGGAGCTGTCGCTCAGCACGACGAACCGGTCGCAGCGGCGATACGCGAGCCGTTCGACGAGCTTCTTAACGGCATACCGGCCGAGCGCCACGGGACGATGCCAACCGGGGCGCGCGCCGTCTTCGATCCAGCCCTCCTCGGCCCAGGGACCGTGGAAATGGCACACGACCGGAACGGCCCGGGGCAGGCCCCCATAGACCGCGCCCAGCGCGCTCAGAGCGAAGTGCGGGTTGTAGAGGTCGATCCCGTCGTCGGAGATGGCCCGCGCCGCCCTCCGAAACGCCAGGGCGCGACGGAACGGGCCCGCCGTCTCCGGCGCGCAGGAGACCACACGAAGGCCACCGGCGACGACGCCGACCTCGCCGTGGACCAGGGCCGTGACCCGATGCTGGCGCTGGGCGAGCCGCCGCGCCAGCTCGGCGAAGTAGACCTGAAGGCCCCCGTGCACGCGGCCCGGCCACTCCATGCCGGACATCAGGATGCGCACGTCGTCCTCAGTACTGGACGCCCTGCAGCCGCTGCTCGTGCTCCAGGGCCTGGACGGCGCGAATGAACGCGTCACGGTTGGTGAAGAACAGCGGCCCGTACTGCAGGGCGATCACCGGGACCCGGAACTGGTTCAGGACCATCCGCGACCAGGGGAAGTAGTCACCTCGCGGGATGAGGCCCAGGCCGAACTGGACGATGAAGAGGACGTTCCAGACTCCTAACGCGGCCACGGCGACCCCGATCCAGCGGAGCCGGCACCGCTGAGCCGCCCAGTCCAGCGCCAGCGCGAGCCCCAGCACGAAGACCGGCGTGGCGCTGACGAACGGTCGGTTGCCGAAGGACGACCCGCCGACACCGAGCGATTGCCAGCAGCTCGCGAGGTAGAAGAGGAGCAGCCAGGGCACGCCGACGACGATCGCCAGCTCCCGATCGCGCCGGAAGAGGCGGAACAGGCCGAGGGTCGCGGCGAGGAGGATCGGCGTCCAGGTGAACATCCCGTGGAGGGACGAGAACAGCAGCTCGACCGGGCGCGGGCTCAGGAAGATGACCCAGAACGGCTCCTCGTAGCCGAACGCCCAGGGCCGGCCGTACAGGATCGTCTTGATCACCACCTGCGGCACCAGGCCGACGCCGAAGCCGAGCGCGACCAGGGCCGCGCCGCGCCAGCCCGGCCGCGCCGCGGGGTCGCCCTGTTGTCGAGCGCGGACGAGCGCCAGCGCCGGCACCGCGGCGAAGACGATCGTCTCGTACTTGACGGCGGCCGAGAAGCCGGCGAGCAGCCCGAGCGCGGCCCACTGCCAGGGCCGACGCCCGCCGCGGGTCCGGTGCCAGACGTACAGGAGCAGGGCGACCACGAACGACGCGTTGGGCTCGGCGAGCATCGGGAGGAAGTACATGTACACGGGCAGCGACGACGCCACCCAGATCCCGACGACGGCGGCCAGCGCGACCGGCGGCGCCACCCAGCCGCGGGCCAGGCGGTAGCCGAGCAGCAGCCCCGCGAACGCGAACGTCGCGGTCCCGACGGCCACCGCCCACCGGTACGGCGGCGAGAACCCGTCGAGGGGAACGGCCAGGCCCAGGGCGTTCCCCGCCGTCGCGATCGCGTGGCCGGCCAGGAAGAACGGCGCCCACAGCACCGCCGAGCCGGGGGCCCAGGGGTTGTCCAGGTACCCGCGAGGCGTGATCCGGCGCTTGAACAGGTTCTCGCGAAACTTCGGGTCGGCCCGCGCGTACTCGTTCTCGAAGTTCAGGTCGCCGTCGAGGATCACGGAGCGGACGTACGCGTAGTACCCGTTGCCGTCGCCCCGCACGTAGGGCGTGATCAGGAAGAGGCTCAGCACGAAGACGACGACGAGGCGGCTCACTGGACCTCGCCCGCGCGCCGCTGGGACTCGGCGCGCTGCTGGATGGCCGCGATGAAGGCCTCGCGGTCACGGAAGAACAGCCCCCCGTACCGCACCGCGATCAGCGGGACCCGAAACTGATTGGCGATCATGCGAGACCAGGGGAAGTAGTCGCCGCGGGGGATCAGCCCGAGGCCGAACTGGACGATGAACAGGACGTTCCACACGCCGAAGCCCGCGAGCGCGACCGCAACCCAGCGGAACCGGCCTCGCGCGGTCAACCACTCGATGAGCGCAGCCAGCCCGAGCGTGAAGAAGACGGTCGCGCTGACGAAGGGGCGATTCCCGAACGAGGAGGCGGCCACGCCGAGACTCTGCCAGCCGCTCGCGAGGTAGTAGAGCGCCACGCACGGGATCCCGAGCGCCAGGGCGAACTCACGATCCTTCCGGACGAAGAGGCCGAACCCGAGGGTGGCCAGGAGGAGGATCGGCGTCCAGCTGAACATCCCGTGAAGGGAGGAGAAGAGCATCTCGATGGGGCGCGGCTGGAGAAAGGCGGGGAGCACGTACTCGTACCCCGTGTCCCAGGGCCGGCCGTAGAGGAGGGTCTTGATGACCATGTGGGGCGCGAGCCCTACCGCGAATCCGGCCGCCACGAGGCCCACCGTCTTCGCGTCCGCGCGACCGGCGGGATCGCCCTGCTGGCGCACGCGCAGCAGCGCCAGGGCCGGCACGGCCAGGAACACGATGGTCTCCGTCTTGACCGCCGCCGAGAAGCCCGCCAGGAGGCCGAGCAGCAGCCACTGGCCGGGCCGGCGCCCGCCGCGCGTCCGGTGCCAGAAGTAGACGAGGAGGGAGACGGTGAACATCCCATTCGCCTGGGCCATCGTCGGCAGGAAATACATGTAGACGGGCAGGGACGACGCGGCCCAGAGGCCCAGCACGGCGGCCAGCGCGATGCGGGGCGCGACGTAGGCCAGGGCGAGGCGGTAGCAGAGGAGCAGGCCGAGGAAGCCGTACCAGGCGCTGCCGACGGCGACCGCCCACCGATACGGTGGCGAGAAGCCGTCCGTGGCGACGTCCACCCCGAGCGCCCGGGCCGCCACGGCGACGCCGTGGCCGGCGAGGAAGAACGGCGTCCACAGGACCACCGAGCCCGGGGCCCAGGGGTTCACCGTCAGGCCGGCCGGCGTCGTCCACCAGTTCTGCTCGGCCTCGCGGAACTTCGGGTCGGCCCGCGCGTACTCGTTGCGGAAGTCGAGGTCCCCGTCGATCCAGATGGACCGGACGTAGGCGTAGTAGCCGTTGCCGTCGCCGCGGACGTAGGGCGTGACCAGGCTCAAGGACAGCACGAACAGGACGAGCAGGACCCGCTCGTGGCCGGCGACGGCCGGGAGGCGACGCGTCATTCCCGGGGCTTCCTGAGGGCGATCTCCCTGACCAGCAGCGTGATCTGCCGCTCGAGGTTCTCGATCCGCTGGTAGAGCCGGAAGATGACGTAGAAGCCGACGAGGAGCCCCACGTACAGGGTCAGGTCGGCGCCTCGGCCGACGCTGAGCTTGTGGGCCAGGAGGGTCGTGAGGTCGGGAGCGAAGACGAGCACGCCGGCGGCGACCCAGAAGCCCGCCCAGAGCCAGAACGCGCGCGCCGACAGCCGGTGGGCCCGGTACCGCACCAGCGCCGAGACGATGCCCACCAGCGCGATCAGTCCGAGGACGGCCTGAATGGTCTTCATGAGAGCTTCTCGCTCAGCCGGAGCAGGATGAGGCGGGCCAGCGTCCGCAGCCCCGTGAGGACCCCCTGCCCCTTCGAGAGGGAGTAGGTCGTGTAGATCGCGCGGACGGAGACCTCCTGGGTGCGGAGGCCGAGCCGCGCGGCCTTGTGCAGGATCTCGGAGCTCACCTCCATCCGCTGGCCCTGGAGATCCAGCGCCGTCGCGACCCGGCGGCTCATCGCGCGGATCCCCGACTGGGAGTCCGAGCACCAGACCCCGAAGATCAGCCGGGTCGCCATGTTGGCCGCCAGGTTCGCCGCGCGGCGCGTCCAGGGCATGGCCTCCCGCCCGAGCGTGCGGATCCCGATCACGAGGTCGGCGCTTCCGGACAGGACGGGCGCGACGACGCGAGGGACGTCCTCGGCGGCGTGCTGGCCGTCGGCATCGAAGGTCACGATGACCTCCGCGCCCAGCTCGGCGGCGGCCCGGATCCCCGTCCCCAGCGCGCCCCCCAGTCCGCGGTTCAGCACGTGACGGACCACGCGAGCGCCGGCGGAGGCGGCGAGGGCGCCGCTGCCGTCGGTGCTGCCGTCGTCCACGACCACGATCCGGCGGAATCCCTGCCGCTGGAGGTCGCGGAGGCTCTCGACGATCGTCCGCGACTCGTTGTAGGCGGGAACCACCACCCAGACGGCCGGCCCGGCGGGACTCGGGCCGTCCGGCGTCACGTCAGATGAGCTGGCCTTCGTTGGGGAACCTGAAATGGCTGCCGTAGACGGCTTCCCGAGCTCCGTAGATCGCCTCGAGCTCCGCCATCAGCCGGTTGCGGAACTCGAAGATCTCGTCCCGCGACAGGCTGCTGGTCCGGCAGAGCGCGTTGGTCGCCCGGTTCTTGCCCGAGTACCAGAACTCGTCCGTGTGCAGCCCGGGCTCGACGATCTCGAGGTCGTACACCCGCTCGCCGCGAAGGATGCTGTCGGTGAGCGGCGTGCCGAGGAACGGGATGTAGATGTTCACGTCCACGCGATCGGGCAGGTTGTCGAACAGCCAGCGCCGCGTGGCCTCCATGGACTCCCGGTCCTCGCCGGGCAGGCCCAAGATCGTGCTGGCCTTGAAGCGCAGCCCGATCTCCTTGCACCACTTCCGCGCGAGCGTGTTCTCCTCGACGGTGGTCCCCTTGTGGATGATGTCGAGGATCCGCTGGCTGCCGGACTCCACCCCGCACAGGACCTCCCGGAGGCCCGCGTCGTACATCTGCTGGAGGTAGGCTTGCCCGCCGTGCTTCGCAATCACGTCGACCCGCATGAAGCAGCGCCAGATCATCCCGGTCGCGTGGTGGATCCGCCGCATCTCGTCGAGCAGCGCCAGCGTCCGATGCTTGTTCAGCGGGAAGATGTCGTCGTAGAACATGAGCGCGTCGAACAGGTGCGCCTGCCCCTGCTCGTCGTACCAGTAGGTCGCGCCGACGATCTCCTCGATCTGCTGCACGACCTTGGCGACGGGCTCGTACCGCACCGGCGACGGCCAGATCTTGCTGAAGCGGCCCGTCTCGCAGAAGTCGCAGCGCATCGGACATCCGCGGGAGGTGAACAGGTGCGCCGCCCAGTGCAGGGACCCGTCGTTGTCCGGGAGCGGGTATCGGAACCGGTGCTGGGCCTTCCGGACGGGCAGCGGGAGACGGGTGATGTCCGCCGGGCGCGAGGGGCTCAGGACCGTCCCGGGCGGCGCGTCGAGCGCGTCGAGGACGATCTCCTCGCCCTCCCCCTTGACCACCACGTCGTAGTGGCCCACCAGGTCGTCCGGCCGCATCGTCGCGTGCGCGCCGCCGACGATGGTGCGGCAGCCGTGCGCGCGGAGCACGTCGCCGACGCGCCGGAGCTCGAATGCCTGCGGTGAGGTGCCCGACACGAGATAGCGGTCGAAGCCCTCGGTCGGCAGCTCGTCACCATCGAGCGCGAAGTACTGGCACTCGTGCCCGGCCGCCTCGAGGATGGGCCAGAGGTACCAGAGCCCCAGCGTGCCGAACATCCACGGGGACTCGATGAAGGTCGACTTCACGGCGATCAGCGCGATCCGAATAGCCACCTCCGCGAGGACCTCTCCCGGGAACGTCGTGGCCGACTGCCCAAGAGTATACGGCCAGGCACCTCCACTTGAGCCACGTTTCGCGCTTCCACCGGGTCCCTTACCCGCGGGATCGGAGAGGCTCAGCGACCGCGTCGCCCTTGGCCCGTCGGGAGGCGTTCGGCGTGTGCCGGGGTTTCGCGGACAGCGCCAGCTTCATTCGCCCCTGAAGGACTTGATGACCCGCGCCAGGGTGTCCTCCAGGGGAACGGTCGGCTCCCAGCCGGTCATCGCCTTGATCTTGCGGATGTCCGGCACCCGTCGCGGCATGTCCTCGAAGCCCGCGCCGTAAGCGTCCTGATAGGGGACGAACCGGATCCGGTCCTCCTCGCGAGCACTTCCGGAAATCGGGCGCCCGGCGAGCCGGTCGCCCGCGGCCAGGACCTGACGGGCCAGATCGAGCATGGTCACCTCGCGGCCCGACCCCACGTTGAAGACCTGTCCGACCGCCGCCGGGCAGTCCGCGAGCTGGATGAGCGCGCGGACGACATCCGCCACGTCGCAGAAGCACCGGCTCTGCCGGCCGTCGCCGTAGACCGTGAGCGGCTCGCCGCGCAACGCTTGGCCCACGAACCGCGGGACCACCATCCCGTACCGGCCGGTCTGGCGCGGACCCGCCGTGTTGAAGAGGCGGGTGACGATCACGGGGAGCCCCCGCTGCGCGTGGTACGCGAGCCCCAGGAACTCGTCGACCATCTTGGACGCCGCGTACGACCAGCGGCTGCGCGAGGTCGGCCCCAGGACGACGTCGTCGTCCTCGTTGAAGGGGAAGCGCGTGCTCTTGCCGTACACCTCCGACGTCGAGCCGATCAGGACCTTCACCCGGTAGCGGAGCGCGGCCTTCAACACGGCCTCGGTGGCGAGCACGTTGGTCTCGATCGTGCGGACCGGATCCTCCACGATGAGCTTCACGCCCACCGCCGCCGCCAGATGGAAGATGATGTCGCACTCACTGACCAGGCGGTCGACAACGACCTGGTTCGTGATGCTCTCGATGGCGAAGTGAAACGATCCCCGACCGTGACTGCCGGGTGCCGCGCCCACCAGCGGCTGGATGTTCTCGAACCGGCCCGTCGAGAGATCGTCGATGACCGTCACCCGACACCCCTGCGCCACGAGGGCGTCCGCCAGGTGGGAGCCCACGAATCCCGCGCCGCCGGTGATCAGCACGCGCTGCCAGGGCGTGGAGCCGGGAGCCCGCGAGCCGCTCATGCCCTCACCCCGTCGCGTCCGGCGGGGCGACGACGCGCCGGCCGCTCCGCCGCGCGAAGAACTCGTCGAACCGTGCGATGACGAACTCCAGCATCTCTTCGGTGAGCCCCGGGTAGACCCCGATGAAGAAGGTGTCCCGCATGATCCGGTCGGTCTCGGTCAGATCTTTGTGGATCCGGTGCCGGATGTCGCGGTAGCCCGGCTGCCTCAGGATGTTCCCGGCGAAGACCTGGCGCGTCTCGATGTTGGCGTTCTCCAGCCACCGCACGAGCTCGCCGCGCTGGAGCCCGTTGGTCACCGTGAGGGGAAAGCCGAACCACGACGGCTGCGCGCGCGGATCGCGAGCCGGCAGGACCAGGAAGTCCTGGTAGGGCTCGCACCCCGCGTACAGGCGCTCGAAGTTCCGCCGACGCGTCTCGACGAACTCGGTCAGGCGATCCACTTGCGCGACACCGATGGCCGCCTGGAGATCGGTCGGCCGCAGGTTGTAGCCCAGGGTCGAGTACGTGTACTTGTGATCGTACCCGAGCGGGAGATCGCCGAGCTGCCAGCCGAAGCGCCTGCCGCACGTGTTGGACTCGCCGGTCGCGCACCAGCAGTCCCGGCCCCAGTCGCGCACCGAGCGCACGACCCGCCCGAGCCGCGCGGTGTTGACGACGACTCCGCCCCCCTCGCCGGCGGTCATCTGGTGCGCGGGGAAGAAGCTGAGCGTGGCCAGGTCGCCGAACGTGCCCACCGGCTTCCCGCGGAACGTCGCCCCCAGCGCGTCACACGAGTCCTCGATGAGGTAGAGCCGGTGGCGACGCGCGAGATCGGAGACGGCGTCGAGGTCGCACGGGATGCCGAGCGTGTGCGGCACCAGGATCGCCCGGGTCCGGGGCGACACCGCCCCTTCGAGGAGTCGCGGGTTGACGTTGTACGTTCCCACCTCGCAGTCCACGAAGACCGGGACGAGACCGCTGTGGACGATGGGGGCGATCGTCGTCGGGAAGGTCACCGCCGGCGTGATGACCTCGTCTCCGGGCCGGAGTGGCTCGTCGAGCAACGGCGACATGAGGGCGAGCACGGCCGCGAGGTTCGCCGTCGAGCCCGAATTGACCATGACGAAATCGTGGGCGCCGAGCCTCCGCTTCATCTTCTGCTCGAACAGCTCGCCGTAGGAACCCAGCGTGAGCCAGAAGTCGAGCGAGCTGTCCACGAGGTTGGTCATCTCCTCGGCACCGAACACGCGCCCCGAGTACTGGACCCGCGTCTTGTAGGGCACGAACGGCCGTGGCGCGTGCGCGAGCGCATGGTAGCGCCGAACCCGCTCGAGGATCTCCTGCTTGAGTCGCGCGGCGTCGGAGGACACCACCGCCGGCGCGTGGACGACGTGGGTGTCCGCGCGCCACGCGCGGCGGAACCGCTTGAGCGACTCGTTGAGGTCGAGCGGCTCGGTGCCGAGGAGCCGCTCGAGCTGCGTGGTGGTGAGGCCGCCCCCGAGCGGGCGCGAGGCCCGCTGGCCCAACTCGGCCGTCGGGGCCGCGACGATCAGGGCCGGGTCCAGGGCCATGGCCCGCGCGAGGGCCTGGCCCAGCTCCGAGCGCGTCATCCGGTCCTTGCCCGCGACATTGACGATCCCCGCGGCATCGAGCTGGACCAGCCGCACGCTCGCCTCGGCGAGATACTCCGCCAGCGTCGGGGTGCTCCACTGATCGCTCGCCACGCGGAGCGGCTGGCCGCCGCCGAGCCGCTCCCAGACCTGCATGGCGAAGTTCTTCGAGGTGCGGTCCCAGCCGAAGACCGCCGTGGTCCGGACGACCAGGTGCCGGGGCGCGAGCGCGCGGACGGCCTCCTCTCCCTCCCACTTGGTCCGTCCGTAGACGCTGATGGGGCGCGGCGCGGCGTCCTCCGCGTAGGGACCCGCGGTGCCGTCGAACACGTAGTCGGTGGAGTAGTACACGACCTTCGCCCCACGGCGGGCCGCGGCAACGGCGACGTGCGCGCCGCCGCGCGCGTTGACCGCATGCGCTTCGTCGGGATGGTCCTCACAGTAGTCCACGCCGCCCCGCGTGAGCGCGGTGACGAAGACGACGTCGGGGCTCGACGCCGCCAGGCAACGCTCGACCGCGTCCGCGTCGCTCACGTCGAGGGCCACCGCGCCCGGCAGCGGTCGCGTGTGATACGTGCCGACCGCCTCGATCCCGCCGCGCTCGAGCGCACGCACCAGCGCACCCCCGAGCTGTCCCGAAGCGCCGATCACGAGCGCCTTCACGCGGCGGGGCCCGTCGTCACCCGTGTCGCAGATCCCACCTGTACGGGATCCGCGCGGTGAACGGATCGAGGCGCACGATCTCGTCGGGGTCGTGCGGGATGCTGGCGCAGTTCGCGACGATCGCCGGCTTCACGCCGACGCCCTTGAAGCCGTTCCAGACGCCGGGCGGCACCCTGACGAGGGCGTAGTGGTCCTCGCCGATGAAGATCTCCTGCACGTCGCCCCGGGTCGGCGAGTCCTCGCGGTCGTCGTAGATCACGAGCTTGATCATGCCGCTGGGGACGGCGTAGTTGAGGGTCATCCGCGCGTGGAGATGCCAGCCCTTGATCGCGCCGGGATAGACCACCGAGAAGTAGACCTCGCCGAACTCGGCGAACCAGGGGTCGTCCCGGCGCAGCATGTGCATGACCTTGCCGCGCTCGTCGGGAATCTGGCGCAGGGGATGGATCTCGACGCCCGCGATCACGGCTCGGCCCTCCCGAGGAAGGCCCGGTACCACGCGATCGTCTCGCGCAGCCCTGCCTCGAGATCGTACCGGGGCTCCCACGCGAGGACCTCGCGGGCCTTGGCCGCCGACAGGTACTGGCTGCGGATCTCGCCCTCGGCCGTGCCCCGGACGTCGGGCGCGAGGTGGGCGCGGTCCATGAGCTTCTGGATCGCCTGGACCAGCTCCAGCACGGTCATGGGCGACTCGGTCGAGAAATTGAATGCCTCGCCCCGCACCCGCGGGTCGTCGAGTTGCTCGGCGAGGCGGCGGTAAGCCCGGGCCGCGTCCTTCACGTAGAAGTAATCGCGCACGTAGCGGCCGTCGCTCCGGATCACGGGGCGCTCGCCGCGGAGCAGCGAGCGGACCGTGCCCGGCACGATGCGACTCCAGTTCAGATCGCCCCCGCCGTAGACGTTCCCGCAGCGCGCGATCGCCACCGGCAGCCCGTAGGTCTGCGCGTAGCTCTGCGCGATCAGGTCGGCGCACGTCTTGGAGACCTCATAGGGGTGCCGGCCCTCGAGCGGCAGCGTCTCGACGTACGGGAGTCGGGCCTGGGCACCGTACGCCTTGTCGCTCGACGCGACGACCACCCGCCGGACCACGTCCCGGTGGCGCCGGCACGCCTCGAGCAGGTTGTAGGTGCCGCGGATGTTCGCCTCGAAGGTGCCGAGGGGCGACCGGTGCGCGACGCCCACGAGGGCCTGGGCGCCGAGGTGGAAGACGGTCTCGATCTCGTGCGCGTTGAGGGCCCGCTCGAGCGTGGCGAAGTCCTCGAGGGCGCCGTCGACGACGGTCACCCGCCGGATGTCGCCGCTCCGGTAGAGCTCCGACTGGGGATCGGCGTCCAGGACGAGCGCGACCACGGAGGCGTCTTCGGCGAGGAGGTCCTTGACGAGCCACGAGCCGACCATCCCGGTCGCCCCCGTGACCAGGACTCGCCGGTCCGTCCAGTGCCCGGTCACGACGCCCAGACCTTCCAGGGCGCCTTGCCGCCCTCCCAGAGGCTCTCGAGGAGCCGCACGTCGCGCAGCGTGTCCATGCACTGCCAGAAGCCCGAGTGCCGGTACGCGGCGAGCTGGCCGTCGCGGGCGAGCCGCTCGAGGGGCTCGCGCTCGAGCAGCGTCTCGTCGCCATCGAGGTAGTCGAGGACGCCCGGCTCGAAGACGAAGAAGCCGCCGTTGATCCAGCCCTCGCCGATCTGCGGCTTCTCGCTGAACTCGCTGACGAGATCGCCGTCGAAGCGCAGCCCGCCGAAGCGGGACGGCGGCCGCACCGCGGTCACCGTCGCGAGCCGCGCGTGCCGCCGGTGGAAGGCCAGCACGTCGGCCACGTTCAGGTCGGAGACGCCGTCCCCGTACGTGAGCATGAAGGTCCCGCCCCTGACCCAGCGCTCCAGGAGCTTCAGCCGGCCTCCGGTCTGGGTGGCGAGCCCCGTGTCGACCAGGTGCACGAGCCAGTCCTCGCGTTCGCCGTCGTGCGCGGTGACCGCGCCGGAGACGAGGGAGACGCTCAGGTCACGCTGGAGATGGTAGTAGTCGAGGAAGTAGCGCTTGATGACGTCGGCCTTGTACCCGAGCGCCAGGACGAATTCCGTGAAGCCCCTGGCCGCGTAGCCGCGCATGATGTGCCAGAGGATCGGGTGGCCGCCGATCTCGACCATGGGCTTCGGGCGCACCTCGGTCTCCTCTCGGAGTCGTGTGCCCGCACCGCCGCAGAGGATGACCACCCGCATCTGTTTCACCCCGGCCTCGCCCGGACTCGCGCGCCGTCAATATTAGCCGACCGCCGGGAGGCGAACCTAGGACTTTCCCGCCGAACGCGCCTCGCCGAGCCTCGTCACGCGTCGCGACGGCTCCCTGCGCGCCAGGATACACCGGGGCCGGGAGCCCCCCCGCCTATCGCGCGCCGGGTTCGAGCTGGAAGAGCCCGGGCGAGATGGGCAGCGCCGTCGGCGCCGCGGCCCGCGCCGAGGGCCCGCTCGAGGCGATCGCGCTCGCTAGGGTCGGAGGCCGAACCCGCGGGCCATCAGGCTCGCGACGAAGACGATCACGACGACGAGGGCAAGCTCCGCGTGGGTCAGCGTGTGGAGGGCGCGCGCGGAGGACGTGTCGGGGGACACGCCGCGGGCGAGTTGGCGCCGCCAGCGGAGCAGCGTGAGCATCGGCCGGAGCTCGAGGACGAAGACGGCCGCGACCAGCCCGAGCTTCAGCCAGAAGAAGGTCGAGCGCAGGTAGAAGCCCGTCCCCTTCTCGAGCCCCGCGAACGCGCGCAGGAGCCCCGTGACGATCCAGAGGAGGGCGGCGAGCCCCCAGACGCTGTCGGCGGCGAAGAGGCGCCGCAGGCCGGCGGCGTCGAGCGGGCCGCGCAGCGCGCGGCCGCGCAGGAACACGCTCGGCAGGCCGAGCGCGAGTGCGAGCACGTGGAGCGCCGAGACGACCGCCGCGAGCATCGCGCCGAGTCTAGCACGCCGCCCGGTCCGGTATGATATCCGGGCCATGCACCCACCAACCAGGAGGCCTTCGATGAAGAGCGACCGGTACACGAAGACCGTGCTGAGCGTCATCGCCGTCGCGCTCGTCGCGCTCGCCGCCCAGCCCTGGCTCTCCGGCTGGCCCGGCGCGCTCCACCCCGAGACCGCCCAGGCCCAGACCTCCTCGGCCAAGTACGAGGTCAGCGTGCCGAAGGGCTGGGGCAAGTTCGTCGCCTACAGCAACAACAACCTGCTGCTCGAGGCGCCGGACGGCACGTGGCGCATCGTGGACGTCGAGGGGAAGATGCCCGAGTACCCGAAGGTGAAGGTGCTCATCCGCTGGCAGTAGCCCGATGCGGGCGCGGCGGAGCCTGCTGTTCGTCTGCGGCGCCGAGCCCGCAGCGCTCGAGGCCGCGCGCGGCTCAGACGCCGACAGCCTGATCCTGGACCTCGAGGACACCGTCACCCCGGAGCGCAAGCCCCGCGCGCGCGCCCTGGTCGCCGAGGCTCTCGGGCAGCCCGCGCGCCCTGGGCTCGAGCGCACCGTGCGCGTCAACCCGCCGTCCACGTCCTGGTTCGCCGACGACGTGGCCGCGGTGGTCGCGGCCGGGGCCGACGCGCTCGTCGTGCCCAAGGTGGAGACGGCGGCCGACGTCCGGCGCGTGGCCCGCCGGCTCGCCGCGACCGAGCGCGCGCGGGGCCGCCCCGCGGGCGCCGTGAGACTGCTCGCGCTCGTCGAGACGCCGCGCGGCGTGCTCAACGCCTCCGCGATCGCCGGGGCGAGCGCGCGCCTCGACGCGCTCGTGATCGGCCACGTGGATCTCTCGCGCGCGCTCGGCATCAGGGAGGCGGGCGCGACGGAGGGCACGATCCTCCACGCGCGCTGCCACCTCGTGCTCGCCGCGAAGGCGGCCGGCCGGCAGGCCGTGGACGCCGTCT
>Ga0154315_1096_pt1 | contig 59719 bp, 36 predicted proteins | sample RifGroA2_FD_105609 | JGI IMG/M metagenome (GOLD analysis project Ga0154315, IMG submission 105609) | Elusimicrobia bacterium GWA2_69_24
TCTTCAACTCCCTGGTCTGGCTCTTCAAACGGATCGACCCGCTCCTGCCCTGGCCGGGTCAGAGCCTGATCGTCATCGCCCGCCGGAAGTGAGGTCCGGTCGCTCGAGAAGCGGGTGGACTCGGTCCCGATCCCACCTCCGCACCATAGCCTTCATTCTCGCATCAGGAGGTTTCAAATATGAAGACCCTGGCGTGCACGCTCAGTCTCGTTTTTGTCGCCCTGGCCGGCTGTTCGAAAGACCAGTCGGCGGACAACTCCAGCAAGAAGTCTGCAGTGGAGAAGTCCGCAGCGGCCCCCAAAAGCGGGAGCCTCAGCACGAAGGAAGGCTTCGAGGAAAAACTACAGTCGATGGGCGTCAAGGTCTTCGAGAAATGCCAGTTTGAGAAAATGGGCAAAAGCTCAACCTCCTACTCCATGTTCTTCGTCCTCAAGACGGACAATCACAAGGCGGACTACGAGGCCTTCCAAAAGATGTACAAGGACTTCTACGCGAATGAACTCCAGCCCAAAGGCTGGAAGGACCTCAGCCAATTCGCTGGGCTGGGAGGACAGACATACATGAAAGGCTCGGAAAACTTCTCGGTCTCGATGATTACTCCGGCGCTGGCGAAGTTGGGCAAGGGAACGCCTTTGACTTGCGCTATTTCCATAGAACGGTGACCTTGGGACAGCGCAACCCATACGCAGCGCTGGCCGTCCTGATGACGGCCGGCATACTCTTCATCCCGTGGACCGGCGCCGAGGCGGGGATGCTCTATAAGAAAGAAGTCTCCACCACCTGGGACATCAGCGAGGGCCTGAGGGCCGCAGAAGGCGTGTATTTCCTGAGCGCCTACCGGCTATGGAATCGGCCGGGAGCACTGCTGCGCTTCCCGGATGGAGGCCGGTCGCGCACCCGCTACGGCCGGACCCTGCTCTACAGGCTAAGCCCCCAGGGCGACAAGCTTGTCAAACTAACCGTGCTTGAAGAAACGGTCCTCCCCGGCAACAACGTCAAGAGCTCCCATTTGCGCAGGGACAACGGGCTGCTGCGGGCCGCTTTCAGGGCCAGCAATGATATATCCTCGCCCATGACCTCGTGGCGCATGTTCACCATGGACCTGGAAGCTGGCACGCTCATCGATTTGAATGGAGAGTCAGACAAGAAGTCATTTCAGGATCGCCACTTCCCGCCGGCTGCGCCTAAAAGAGAAGACACGGTCACTATCCCCGAGATGAAGAAACTACTGGAGAAAGTTCCCTTCGAAGCCTGGGGGCTGCCCAGCCCCCTTGAATATGCCGGCAAGAGCCAACGGGAGTATGCCAATGACCTGGTGGAGCTGAGCGGAGATCCGGCCTACCGCGACGCGATCATCCGCGACCTCTCCGCCCACGCCTCCCCCGCGCAGATAGAGGAGATAATCTTCCGCATGGGACGGAAGCTGACGGACCTCAAAGGGTCCGCCCGCATGGAATACGAACTCTACGGCAAGCAAACCCTGGACCGCCTCAGAGGCCTTGCCAACCGCTGAATCCATGGCCAGAAACATAACGCTTTACGCCCTGCTCGCGACCCTGCCCTTGTCGGCCGAAACCGCTGCGGCAAGGATGGAGGACCGGACGGAGGAACTCTATAGGGCAACAGAGGCCAATGACCTGACGGCCGTCGGGCTCATACTCAAAGAAAGCGACCAGAACGTGAACGTAGCCTGGGACGACAACGATACTTCCCCCCTTATGCTCGCCTGCCGGGCCGGCAACGAGAAGATGGCGCGCCTGCTTATTTCAAAGGGCGCGGACATAACAGCTGTGGACGCGGACGGCAGGCCGGTAGCGGAATTCATACCGGGCGGCAACACGCCCGCCTACAGGCGCTTGCGGCAGCTGCTGGCCAAGACAGCCGAAGAGAAGAAATTGTCCATACCTCCAGCCTGGCAGGAGATATTCGTGCCTGACGGCCAGGACGGCCGGGCGGTCTCTACCGACCCCGAGGTCTTGTCGGCGGCCAACATCGCCGACGGCAATACGCGCACGGCCTGGGCCGCGGCCGGCGGCATCGGAGCCGAGCTATGGGTTTTCATCAGCTCCGGAGCGCGCTCCGTGAATGTGGTCAACGGTTATGGGAAGAGCCAAAAGCTCTTTAAGGCGAACAACCGGGTCAAGAAGTTGAGCGTGTCGTTGTGGACGGCCGAGCACTTTGACGGCGACGTCACGGAAACGGGGCGAGGCTACCGGGCGGCCAGGCTGACGCCGGATAGGACGCTGGATTTAAAGGATTCCTTAGCAGAGCAGGCCTTCCCTTTTCCCTTCAAGTGGGAAGAAGCCCGCTCCAGACGCGCAGAAGCGGTCGCGACCCTAATAAAGAGGCCGGGGCTTAAGAGCCGGAAACTTAGGTCTTCGGCTTTTTTCCTTAGGGCCGAGCCGCTTGAGATTTACCCCGGATCGAGATACAACGACACCTGCATATCCGAACTCGGCGCGAGCAGGCCCTAGCCGGAAGAGGCCGCGCGATGAGTTGTTTTGCCCCGGGACGCGCGGCCGTTCAAGCGCCTTCGTTGCGAAGGTGCGCGCTCACCTGTTCCGGCAGCCACGCAATCGCATGACGCAGCTTCGACATTAGGGTCCGATTTCGGCCGGGGTGGGCCTCGAAGATCCATTGCAGCTGGATGCAGTCGGCGACATCGTATTCGCGTGGGAAGTCTTGCCAGGCGTAGCGGATCTGGGAACCCTCGGGCACGATGCCCACCCAATCCTCCTCGCGTAGGCGCTTCCGGTAAGACTCCCGATGCGCCAGACAGAAGGGCAGCCGCGCCTTGTCCAGAGCTAAGGCGATGCGGCATGTCTCTCCGAGGCGAGAGCTGGAAAAGGCATCCAGCGAAACGGACCAACCGCCCGCAGGATGCCTGCCTACTGACAGGTCGATGTGGGTGGAATTGCCGCCGCGATATATCTCCCATGGATGGGCCCCGAGCCTCTCCTGGGAGTCGAACCAGTGCCGAAAGGCCTTCGCGGAGCGGGGATCAAGGGCCAGGAGTCCCCCGTCCCGGCCGTCCGCGTAACGCCTGTAGTAGTCCCTTCCCGCGAGCCCCCGCTTGAAGCCCAGGCCTCGAAAAGTCCGGGGGTTGGCCTGGTACGCCACGCGGCAGTAGTTGAAGAACCTCTCGGCCGTCATGTCCGCGATGCGGTCAGGGTCCCCGCGGTCCAGGATCTCCAGGATCGACTTCCTCTCCTTCGAGCCCAATTCGCGCTCGATGGGGAGCCATTCCGGGAGGAGCGCTTTGACGTCCCTGCGCAAGAGAACTCCTCGTCTCATGGACAACGGCAGGCGGCGCAAGAGGTTCGCCTGGGCGCCGACGGGGTCTCGCCTGGCCTCGGCCATCCAGAGGCGCAGCCCGTGGAGCCAGGATCGCAGGCGCTCTCCCCTCTCCGGATATTCCCCGCGGCCCCGCTCAGGGTGCGTAATGGCCTCCGCGTCGCCGCCGGCGATGAAGTAGGTCCCGCGGTATCGCCGCACCGTGACCCGCGTCCAAGCGCGTCCTTCCCGCAGCCGGAATCCCCAGACCAGGTCGGCGCCGTCATGCCACGGAATGAACCGGCGCACGAGCGCCAGGAAATCGGCAGTCCTCCGCTTGGTCCCGGGAACCGGAGCCGGTTTCATCTAAGGGTGAAGAATGGTCAAGAAATGTTCGGGGTCAGAGCCTGATCGTCATCGCCCGCCGGAAGTAGGGACTTTCCAGATCTCGTCGGCGTACTGCCGGATGGTGCGGTCGCTCGAGAAGCGGCCGCTGCGGGCCGTGTTGAGGATGGAGGACCGGGTCCAGCCCGCCGCGTCCCGGTAGCGCCGCTCCGCCTCGTCCTGGGCGCGCAGGTAGTCCTCAAAATCGGCCAGGAGCATGTAGGGGTCCCAGCGCAGCAGCGAGTCCAGGATGGGCATGAACAGGCCCGGCTCGGTGTGGGAGAAGAAATCCCGCGTAATCAGGCGGATCACCTCCTGCATCGCGACCGAGCGCTTGAGATACTCGCCGGGCTGGTAGCCCTCGACCTTGAGCCGCGCCACCTCGGGAGCCTTCAGGCCGAAGAGGAACATGTGTTTCTCCCCGACCTCCTCGAAGATCTCCACGTTCGCGCCGTCCAGGGTCCCAATGGTCAGCGCCCCGTTCATCATGAACTTCATGTTCCCGGTGCCGGAAGCCTCCGTCCCCGCCACGGATATCTGCTCCGAGAGGTCGGCGGCGGGGATGACCCGCTGGGCGATGGAGACCCGGTAATCCTCCAGGAAGAGCACCTGCAGGCGTCCGTGGATGGAACGGTCCCCGTTGATGACCCCCGCCACCGAGTTGATGAACTTGATGATGCGCTTGGCCATCACGTAGCCCGGGGCGGCCTTGCCGCCGAACACCGCGGTCCGGGGCGCGAAGTCGCGGTCGGGCTCGTTCTTGAGCCGGAGGTAGTGGTGGATGAGGAAGAAGGCGAACAGGAGCTGGCGCTTGTACTCGTGGATACGCTTGACCTGGACGTCCATGATGGCGTCGGGGTTGACGATCACCCCGCTCTTGCCCTTCAGGAACGCGGCGAAGGCCTCCTTGTTGGCGCGCTTCATCGCGCGCCACTTCTCGCGGAAACCCGCGTCCTCGCCGCAGGGGATAAGCTTGCGCAGGCGGGCCGGCTCCTCCACCCAGCCGGGGCCGATCGCCTCGTCGATCAGGCTCTTCATCCTCGGGTTCGCCTCCACCATCCAGCGCCGGGGCGTGACCCCGTTGGTCTTGTTGTTGAACCGCTGGGGGAACATCTCATGGAAGTCGCGGAACAGGGTCTGGGTCAGGAGCTGGGTGTGCAGGGAGGACACGCCGTTGATGGAGTGGCTCCCGAGCAGGCTCAGGTACGCCATCCGGATGCGCTTGGGCTCGCCCTCCTGGACGATAGACATGCGGCGCAGGCGGTCGACGTCCCCCACGAAGCGGCTGGAGACGTCGCGCAGGAAGCGCGCGTTGACCTCGTAGATGATCTCCAAGTGGCGCGGGAGCAGCGCCCCCAAGAGCGTCACCGGCCAGGTTTCCAGGGCCTCGGGCATCAGGGTGTGGTTGGTGTAGGCGAAGGTCCGGACCGTCACGTCCCACGCGGCGTCCCACTCCAGCCGCTCGTGGTCCAGCAGTATGCGCATGAGCTCGGGCACGGCCAGCGAGGGGTGCGTGTCGTTGAGCTGGATGGCGACTTTATCGGGCAGGGTGCGGACGTCGGAGTTGTGCGACTTGAAGCGGCGCACGATGTCCGCCAGCGAGGCGGCGCAGAAGAAGTATTCCTGCTTCAGCCGCAGCTCGACCCCCGCCATGACCTCGTCGTTGGGGTAGAGGACCTTGGTGATGTTCTCCGAGATGATCTTCTTGTCGTAGGCCTTGAAGTAGTCCCCCTGGTTGAAACAGTCCAGGTCGAAATCCTGCGTGCCCTTGGCCGACCACAGGCGCAGGGTGTTGACCACGCCGTTCTGGAACCCCGGGGTCGGGACGTCGGAGGGGAGGGCGAGCACGTCGTCGGTGTCCACCCACTCGACGCAGAGCCGGCCGCTGCGGTCCTGGAAATGCCGCGTCTTCCCGCCGAACTGCACCCGGATGGAGTACTCGGGCCGCGCGATGGCCCAGGGGGTCCCCAGACTCAGCCACTGGTCCGGGACCTCGACCTGGTAGCCGTTGAGGATCTTCTGGTGGAAGATGCCGTAGTTGAAGAGGATGCCGTAGCCGTTGGCCGGGATGCCGAGCGAGGCCATGGAGTCCAAAAAGCACGCGGCCAGGCGGCCCAGGCCGCCGTTGCCCAGGCCCGCGTCCAGCTCAACCTCATAGAGGTCCTCGAGCCGCAGGTTGAAGGCCTTGAGGGCGTCCCGCATCTGGTCTTCGATGCCCAGGGCGAGGATGTTGTGCTTGAGGAGCTTCCCGATGAGGAACTCCATGGAGAGATAATAGACGCGCTTGAGGTTCTGCTTGTGGTAGCGCTGCTGGGTCGGGATCCAGCGTTTGAACAGGCGGTCGCGCACCGCCAGGGAAGCGGCCATGTAGTTGTCGTGGGTCGTGGCCGTATATTCGTCCTTTGCCAAGGACAGGGTCCGCTGATCATCAAAGGAGCGCTTCAGGGCCTCGACCGTCAGGTCGGGATCGACCTTCTCAGGGTGCTTCAGGTCCGGCTTCTTCTCCTGGGTCTTCGACATGAGGGAATTGTAACTGTATCAGTGCCTGCCATCAACTTATTTGAATTTCCGGACTCAGCTTATCCCCCCTGGACGGCTGAGCGTACCCTGTCCGCTTTCTCCGATCCTATGCCCCGGACTCGCGCGATATCCTGGGTTCCGGCCCGCCGGAGCGCGTCGAGCGTCCCGAACTCGGCGGCCAGCCGCAGGGCCAGCCCCGGCCCTATGCCCGGCACCGCTTCGAGGGTCCGTTGCAGATCCACCTGGGCGCGCAGGCGGGGAGTGAGCACGCGCCTCGCGCGCGAAGGCGCGAAGCTCTCCGGGCCGGGGGAACGCAGACAGCGCCTCCCCAACGAAAGCAGAAGGTCGGCCGTCCCTTCGATCCCGCGGGTGAATAGCGTCGGCACCCGGAAGTCGACGGCCACGCAGAGCAGGGCGGAGCGGAGCCGGGGAGGCCAGAAGCGCTCGAAGTACGCCGGGCACCCCTCCACCACGAGCAGGGAGCTCGGAGCCGAGCGCTTCAAGTAGCGCAGTTGTCGGAAGAGCCTCCCGTCGCATAAGGAACCGGCGAAGTCCCCCGCCGCCTTGCGCTCGACGAGTATCCGTCCCCCCACCAGATAATCCCCCGCGGGCAGGGGCCTGCTGCGCACTCGGGCTCCGGCGATGCGCAAGAGCTGGGGAACGCCGGAAACCTCCTCGGCCGCATCCACCTCCACCTCGACGTCTCCCTGAAAGCCTCCCCGGGGACCGGCCCCATCCTCGCGCGGGAGAGCGAACGGCAGCCACTGCTGGATGGAGCGCCCCATGCCCACAAGTACGGATGAGGGCCGAATAAGTTCCCTCGAATTCAGGTATGGGTTCCGGCGTTCCGGGGGAAATCGCGCGCCGGGCCGTGGAGATTGAGAGCGACGCCGCCGACGAGGACATAGCGGACCTGCTCTCGCTCCAACGCTTTCAAGACCTCGAAAACGCGGTCGAAGTTCATGGCTCCCTATGAGTATGGCCCGTCGGGGTCCTCCCGCTCCTCGCAGAGCGGGTCCAACCAGCGGGAGAAGAACTCCCCAGATAACGCCCCTCCGGTGCTGCGGCCGATCCGACCACCGCCCCCTCCGGCAGCAGTAGCCCCTCCGCGCGCATCCGGCGCAGTTCCCGCAGCCGCGGGATCCAATAGGCGCGTCCCCGCTCCTGGAGCCGCAGGGCTTCCCGCGCCAGCCTCCGGGACGCGGGCAGGAGGTCGCGCTCCAAGGGCTCGCGCCCGGCGGAGAGGATGCGCCATAACGCGCGGGCGACCGCCGGCATACCCGCCGGGACCGCCCGCCGGCCGCAGCGCTCGATCATCGCCCAGAGGTCCTCGACTCGAAAGGCGTTGCGAAGAGCCCAAGCCAGCAAACGGGGGCTAGGTGCCGCCTCGCGTCCCAGCCGGATCATGGCCAGCCGGGTTATGACCTCGTAATCAGAAGGACGGTTGGTCTTCTTGATCTCGACCAAGTCCTCGATGCAGACGACCGGGATCACGCCCCAGGGAGTGGCCATGCGCTCCGCCCGGCCCAGGGCGGGGCCGAAGGACCCGACCCGCGGGGGCTGTCCCAGCAGGTCGAGATAGAGGTCCGGGCCGCCGCGCAGCGGGACGAGAAAGTGGAAGCCGTGCCCCCACCGAAGGTTGCGAAGGGTCAACGGCGGCGTCAGCTTGTGCACCCGCGCACGAAGACAACGCAGGGCTCCCAGGAGAGCGCTGATGTTGGAGGCCGTGGGCCGAATCCAAAGGTCGAGATCCTGGGAAAAGAAGGCGCCGCCGTAGAGCACCGAAGCCTGCCCGCTGATCAGCAGATACTGCACGCCGCGAGCCTTAAAGACGCGGAAGAGACTGCGCATCGTGGGCGGCCCCGGGGTCCTTGAGGAGGGATCGCATACGCCAGGAGCGCAGGAGCCGCTGACCCGGGGTCAACCGGAGCCAGTCCTGGCGGAACGGTTCGGTCTCCGCCGTAAACGGCGGGGGCTCGGCTTTGCGGCCGATCCGTCGAGTCCGGGATCGTCTGGCCATGTATACCCTAAGGTTCCTTGCTGGAAGTATAACAGATGGCCCAGCGGGCCGCAAATCGAGCCGACAATCAAGCCGTCACCGCCGGCCCGCTCCAAACATGAAGATTGAATTGCGGTGCGTGACCCCCATGGCCTTCAGCCGGCCCCGCAGGTCCGCGGCCGTGCCCGCCTGCCGGACCGCGAGCCAAAAAGGGTTGTGGTCGTAGATTGGGCATGGCCATCGAAGAGGACTCCTAAATCGCTAAAACACTATCGCTTTCCTCGCGCTTTAGGGCCTTATTTCGCGAGCTCCTTCTGCTTGGCGAGGATCTTCAGGACGAAGTGGAACGGGTTGGGCGTGAAGGACGCGGGGTCCGTCTTGGGCGCGTCCCGCAGCGCGTACACGTCCAGCCAGCGCGGGTTCCCCCCGGGGTCTTCCCGTTCCTCGTAGAGCGGGTCCAGCCAGCGCGCGAAGAACTCCCCGAACAGAGACCCCGCCGCGAGGTCCCGCGGCATGAGCGCCCACGAGTCGGCCCGGAAATGGAGCTGGCGCGCGCTCAGGAAGATGTGCGTGACGCCCATGGCCTTCAGCCGGTCCCGCAGTTCCGCGGGCGTGCCCGAACTCCGGACCGCCGGCCAGAAGGGATTGTGGTCGTAGATGGTGGCCGCGATGAAATCCCGCTCGCAGTAGAAGCCCCGGGACTCGCCCAAGAACAGCACTTTCGCGTCCTGGGGGAGCTTCGTGTTGATGAACTCCATGGCCGCATAGTACGGGAGCCCGTAGGTCACGCGCTGCTGCTTCAGGTAGGAGACGCGGTCGGGCCTGCCCCGCAGGAGGTCCCACTGGCCGATGCCGGTGCCCTGCCGGTAGGCGGCCTGGAAGCAGAACACGCAGGAGAACAAGGCTCCCGCCCATCCGAAACGCCGCAGGCCGGCCGGAAAGGCGCCCCGCTCCAGGGCCACAGCGGCGGCGAGGGCGATGATGGGAAGGGCCGGCAGGAGGAAGCGCACGAGATGGCTGGTCAGCGCCCAGACCAGCAGTCCGCCGCCCGCTAGGCCGGCCGCGGCGGTCCAATGCCGGGGGACGCCTTCCTGCCGCCGGAACAGGCCCCAGCCCAGGACCAGGGGGAAGGGCGCCAGGAAGATATAGGCGGGGCCGGGCCAATCGCCCAGCGGCCAGGAACCCGTGGAACAGTTCCAAGGCTGGAACAGGAGTTCCTTGAACCCGGCGAGGGTCGTGAAGGTGCGCACGAGGTCGCGCGAGCCTCCGGCCTCCAGGACCGGCCGCCAATCGGCGGGCGCGGCCCAGCCCAGGACCTTATGGAGGAAGGGATAGAGGGGATTGCCGTAGAAGACGGCGTTCTTGACCAGCCAGGGGGCCAGGACGAGCCCGGCCGTTGCGGCCATCCAGAAGCTCCGCTGCCAGGGGCGGCCCTCCCGGCGGTCCTGCCACAGATGCACCAGAATGAGGACGCAGCCCAGGGGCAGGACGTTGTATTTGGTCGCCATGGCGGAGCCGATCAGGAAGCCCGCCGCCAGGTGCCAGCGGGAGGCCTCGGCCGGCGTCCCGGCGGGGGCGGGCTCTAGGCTGCGGCACAGGGCGAAGAACGCGAGCCCCACGAAGAAGCTGGAGCCCAGGTCGATCCCCGAGTTCCAGCTCGCGTATATGGCGATGGGGCTCATCCAGAAGAGGAGCGCGGCCAGGACGCCGACCTTCGGGTCGGCATAGCGGCGCGACCACATCCATAGACCCAGGGCCGCCGCCGCGCCGAAGGAGCAATGCAGGAGCGCGGCGAGATCCTCGCCGGACAAGGACAGGGCCAGCCCGTAGAGCATCTGTATCCCGAAGGGGAAGCCCGAGAACAGGTTCTCCGGAGTCGGCGTGATCCGTCCTCTCAGGAGATAGAGCTTGGGGAGCGCGAGGTGGTAGGTGAGAGAGTCGTAGAAGATCTCGGGGGCCGCCGTGGCCAGGACATCCATGACCGTCACCGCGGCCAACAGGGCCAGCGCGAGCCAGGGGAGCAAGCCCAGTCCGGTCCCCTCGGTCGGGCGGACGGCCGCCGCGTCCTCCGGAGCCGCCGGGCTCCGCAGCCGGAGCAATACCGCCGCCCCGCTGGCGGCCGCGCCGACCCAGAACGCCGCGTTGAGGAAGGCCGGGTGCCATAATCCGGCCAGGCCGAGCAGCAGCAGCAGCAAGGACAATGCTCCGGTTCCCAGCCCGGCGGGAAGCAGGAAGCCCTCCAGCCCCCGCGGCCGGGGCAGCCGCAGCGCGCGGGACAGGACGCTCCCCGCGCCGTGAAAAACGAGCCAGAGGGCCGCCAGCAGGAAAAGGTCCCGCCCCAGCCCGGCCCCCAGCACCCGGGGGATCCAGGCCAGCAGATCGGCGAAGTCCAGCCAATCCTCCGCCGCCAGGCGCACCCCCATCTTATGGTAGGTGGAGATCAGAAGCAGCGCCCATAGGGGGACGGCGACGGCCGGGAGCAGCTCCGGCAGGGACAGCGGCAAGGACCCGCCGGGAACGGCGGACGGGGACGGAGGGCTCTTCTTGCGCTTCTTCAAATCCTTTTGAACGCCCGCGCCACGGCATCGAGGGTCCGGTCGATGTCGCTGGAGCGGTGCTTGACCGACAGCATCGCCGCCTCGAACTGCGACGGCGGGAAATAGACCCGGTCCGCCAGGAGCGAATGGAAGAAACGCGCGTAGCGCCGGGTGTCGGCGGTCTTGGCCGACAGGAAGTCGCTGACCGCCCCCGGGGCGAAGAACACCGTGAACATGGACGCGACGTGGTTGACGCTGACCGGGATGCCGGCCAGCCCCGCCAGCTGGCGGATGCCGCCCGCGAGCTCGGCCGTGCGCTGGGCCAGGGCCGCGTAGGGCTTCTCCCGCTTGAGGACCTCGAGGGTCTTGAGCCCCGCCGCCATGGCCACGGGGTTGCCGGAGAGCGTCCCGGCCTGATACACGGGGCCGACCGGAGCCACCAGCTCCATGAGCCCGCGCCGCCCGCCGTAAGCGCCCACCGGGAAGCCGCCCCCGATGATCTTGCCCAGGCAGGTCAGGTCCGGCTTGATGCCGTTGGCGGTCTGCGCCCCGCCGTAGTAGAGGCGGAAGCCCGTGATGACCTCGTCGAAGATGAGCAAGCTGCGGTACTTGCGCGTCACCGAGCGCAGGGTCTCGAGGAAGCCCTCCCGCGGCGGCACGACTCCCATGTTCGCGGCCACCGGCTCCACGATCACGGCGGCGATCTCCCGGCCGAAGCGTTTGAAGATGGCGTGCACCGCCTCGAGGTCGTTGTAGGGGAGCAGCAAAGTCGTCTTCGCCCAGGGGATCGGCACCCCGGCGGAATCCGGCCGGCCCAGCGTGGCGGCGCCCGAGCCGGCCGCCACGAGCAGACTGTCCGCGTGGCCGTGGTAGCCGCCCACGAACTTGACGATGAGGTCGCGCCCGGTGTGGGCGCGCGCCACGCGCAGGGCGCTCATGACCGCCTCGGTGCCGGAACTCGTGAAGCGCAGACGCTCCATGGACGGCAGGGCGCGCCGGACTTCGCTGGCGAGCCTCACCTCGAGCTCGGTCGGCGCGCCGAAGCTGGAGCCCTTGCGCATGGCCGCCGTGGCCGCGGCCACGACCTCGGGGTGGGCGTGACCCAGGATCATCGGCCCCCAGGAGAGACAGTAGTCCAGGTAGCTCTTCCCGTCGGCATCGGTGAAGCGCGCCCCCTTGCCGGAACGCACGAAGATGGGATCGCCCTCCACGGCGCGGAAGGCGCGCACCGGCGAGTTGACCCCTCCCACCAGGACCTTCTTGGCTTCACGGAACAACGCGATCGAGCGCTTCATGATGTCTCTCCTAAGTCCGGGCAGATCAGGCTCCGAGCCAGCGCGCGGCGTCGGCCGCGTGGTAGGTCAGAATGAAATCGGCCCCGGCGCGCTTGATGGCGGTCAAGACTTCGAGCCCGGTCCGGCGCTCGTCCATCCAGCCCTTCTCCGCCGCGGCGCGGATCATCGAGTACTCGCCGGAGACGCTGTAGGCCGCCGTCGGCAGCCCGAAGCGCGCCTTCACGGAAGCCAGGACGTCGAGATAGGCCAGGGCGGGCTTCACCATCAGCATGTCCGCCCCTTCCTCGACGTCCAGCGCCGCCTCGCGCAGGGCCTCCCGCGCGTTGGCGGGGTCCATCTGGTAGGTGCTCCGGTCCCCGAATTGGGGCGGGGACTCGGCCGCGTCCCGGAACGGCCCGTAGAACGCGCTGGAGTATTTCACCGCGTAGGACAGGATCGCGGTGTCCTGCCGCCCGGAGCCGTCGAGCGCCTTGCGGATCGCGCCCACCATGCCGTCGGTCATGCCGCTGGGGGCGATGATGTCCGCCCCGGCCTCGGCCTGGCTGACCGCGGTCTTGGCCGTGAGCTCGAGGGTGGCGTCGTTGTCCAGGATGAAGCCGTCGTCCTTCTTGCGCACGACGCCGCAGTGTCCGTGGCTGGTGTACTCGCAGAAGCAGAGGTCGGCCATGACCGCCAAGCCGGGGGCCGCTTCCTTCACCGCGCGGATGGCGCGCTGGACGATCCCATCGCCCGCGTAGGCCCCGGAGCCGAACTCGTCCTTCCGCTCCGGGATGCCGAACAGGATGATGCCGGGGACACCCAGCGCCGGAAGCTCCGCGGCCGCCTGGGCGACGGTGTCGGGGGAATATTGGAACTGCCCGGGCATGGAGCCGATCGGGCGCTTCTCGCCCTTCCCGGGACGTACGAAGAAGGGCATGACGAAGTCCGCCGGGGAGAGCTCGGTCTCGCGGACCAGGGCACGCACGGCGGGGCTCACCCGCAGCCGTCTGGGTCGTTGTATGGGGAATGCCATGAGGCGATTCTACAAAATCCTATAATGCCCCCATGTTCCCAGAAGCCCTCTCTTTCAAGGACGTTCTGCTCGTTCCCCAGCGCTCCGGCATCCGGACGCGCCGGGACGCCGACGTCAGCGGCCGGTTCTCGACCGGCATCGCGCTCAAGACGCCGCTGGTGTCCGCCAACATGGACACCGTCACGGAGTCCGCCACGGCCATCGCCATGGCCCGGCTCGGCGGGCTGGGCATCGTTCACCGCTTCCTCACCATCGGCGAGGAGGTCGGGGAGGTCCTCAAGGTCAAGCGCGCGGAGAACATCGTCATCGACAGCCCCTACGTGGTCCGCCGCTCCGACACCGTGGCCGAGGCGCGGCGCGTGATGCGCGAGTGCGAGGTCGGGGGGCTCCTGGTCGTCGACGGGGCCGGCCGCCTGGAAGGCGTGGTCACCGACCGCGACGTGCGCTTCGTCGAGGACGGGACGCTCCCGGTGCGCCGCGTGATGTCGACGCAGCTCGTGACCGCGCGCCCCGGGGTGCCCCTCGAGGCGGCGCGGCGCCTCCTGGGCCGGCACAAGATCGAGAAGCTCCCGCTCGTGGACAAGGGCGGGAAGCTCAAGGGGCTCATCACCGCCAAGGATATCCTCAAGCGCCAGCGCTTCCCCGACGCCTCCAAGGACCGGCGCGGACACCTGCTGGTGGGAGCCGCGGTCGGCGTGATCGGGGACTACCTGGAGCGCGCGCGCGCCCTCCAGGACGCGGGGGCGGACGTCCTGGTCATGGACGTGGCCCACGGACACGCGGAACACGCCATCGCGGCGCTGCGCCGGATCAAGAAGGCCTGTCCGTCGGCCGAGGTGGTCGCCGGCAACGTCGCCACTTACGCGGGGGCGCGGGACCTGGTCCGGGCCGGGGCGGACGGGGTAAAGGTCGGGGTCGGCCCCGGCGCTACCTGCTCCACCCGGGTGGTATCCGGACACGGAGTGCCCCAGCTCTCCGCCGTCCTCGATTGCGCGCGGCTCACCCGGACCACCGGGGTGCCCATCTGCGCCGACGGGGGGATCCGGGACTCGGGGGACCTGGCCAAGGCCCTGGCCGCCGGCGCCTCCTGCGCCATGATCGGCTCGCTGTTCGCGGGCACCGACGAAAGCCCAGGCTGGACCATCGTCCGGGAAGGGATGCGCTACAAGGTCTACCGGGGCATGGCCTCGCTGGGCGCGACGCTGGGCCGCCGCCAGAAGGAGGGTGCGCGCCTCCCCGACAACGACGAGGTCTCGGAGGTCGTCCCCGAAGGGGTCGAATCCATGGTCCCCTACCGCGGCCGCATCGCCGAGGTCGTGCATCAGCTCGTGGGCGGGCTGCGCTCGGGGCTGAGCTATTCGGGAGCGCGGGACCTGAAGTCCTTCCAGCGGAAGGCGAAGTTCGTCCGCATCACCGCGGCGGGCTGGGCCGAGTCCATCCCCCGCAAGGGCGTGATCAGCTAACGCAGTTCGCCGTCACCCCGGGCTTGACCCGGGGTCCAGGATCGCGGCTTAACGACAATCCCTGGACCCCGGCTTTCGCCGGGGTGACGTCCGGCGCCTGGACCCCGGCTTTCGCCGGGGTGACGTCCGGTGCCTGGACCCCGGCTTTCGCCGGGGTGACGTCCGGTGCCTGGACCCCGGCTTTCGCCGGGGTGACGAATTCAATCGGACTTATGACTCACTACACTAAATCCCGAAAAGACGGGGGGCGGCCTGTACCCCGAATTCTGTCCCCGGCCTTGCGGCCGGTGGAGGATCATTTCTCTGATGCAGCTACCGGACGGTTCCCGTCTTGCGACAGGACGCGGACCGCGTATGCCGCCCTATGCCTTGCTCCCGGTGGGGTTTGCCTAGCCCCCGGGGTCGCCCCCGGAGCGGTGCGCTCTTACCGACGCCTTTTCACCCTTACCCCGGCACGCGCCGGGGCGGTATGTTTTCTGTGGCACTTTCCATCGGCGGGGGCTTTCGCCCACGCCGTCCTGCCTTTCGACAGGCACCGTGTCCTGAGGAGTTCGGAAGTTCCTCCCCCCGGAGCGGCCCGAAAGCCGCGTCCGGAAGGCGACCCTCCGGCCGCCCCCAAAATTCAATCCCGCTTCTGCTGCTCCCGGGATACCTCGAAACGGCGGGCCACCTCGGGCTCGGCGTCGCCGCGGCTGCCGCGCACGAAGACCGGGGTCGTGCGCTGTTCGTTGAGGCCCTGGAGCGCCAGGGCCCCGGCCCGCGCGTTCTGTTCGCGGGTCACGCGGACGAACTCCACGGACGCGAACTTGCGGACCCAGTTGCCCACCCGCATCCGGTACTTCTGGAGCCGGTCGTTCTTGATCCGGACGTCGCCCTGGAGCTCCCGGATGAGGAACTGCGAGTCGGAATGGACCTTCAGCTCGGTCCCGCCCAATTCGGCGGCCAGGCTCAACGCGTCGATGACCGCGGTGTATTCCGCCACGTTGCCGGTCGCCTCGCCGAGGGGACGGCAGTATTCCTTGACCACGGCGCCGGAACCGTCCTGGACCGTCACGCCGATGGCGGCGGGGCCGGGGTTCCCGCGGCTGGTGCCGCTCAGGAAAAGGTCGAGCCTCATGTTCAGGCGTTGGGGGCGGAGGCGGGTGCGGCGGGCGAGGCTTCGGGGATGTACAGGATGCGCTGACAGTTCCCGCAGATGGCGATCTTCCCCTTCCGGGCGTCGATGATGGACTGGGGCGTGATCTTCATGTTGCATTCCATGCAGCCGTCGCCCTTGATGGCGGCGATGCCGATGCCGGCGCGCCGGACGCGGGTCGCCTCGTAGAGGGACCGGAGCTCGGCCGGGACGGACTGCGCGACGGCGTCGCGCCGGGCGACGCACTCCGCGTGGCGCTGCTCCAGGTCGGCCTTGCGGGCCTCCAGGACCTTGATCCTCCCGGAACGCTCGGCGTCGAAGACCGCCAGCTCGCCCTTCAGGGCCTTCTCCTCTTTGACCACCCCGTCGGCCTCTTCCATGAGCAGCAGGATATCCGTCTCGAGCTGGCCGACGGCGACCTTCTTCTCGTCGATCTCCTTGAGCAGGGCCTTGAACGCGTCGTTGGTCTTCACCAGGTTGAGCTCGGTCCCGTGCTTGCGGATGGCCTCTTCCTTCTGGGCCATCTGGGCTTCCTTCTCCTTGCGCTGCAGCTGGAGCTTCTTGGCCCTTTCCTGGATCGTCCCGAACCGCGCCTTCTCGGCCTCGACCTCGGCCCGGATGGCGGCGATGTCGGCGGGGACTAGATCGCTGTCCCGCTTCAGGGCGTCCGCCTGCCGGTCCAGTTCCTGCAGCTGACAGAGATGCGCGAGGTCTTCCTTGGTCGCCGTGCTCATGGGAACGCCTGATTATACATTTTCCCATTGGAAAGGGACGAGTGACAAGACGGCGCGGGATATGACAGAATCAAGCCGCGTTATGAGCGGCCGAGTGTTCAGGATCATCCTGTCGGAGCGCCGGTACCGCTTCCAGCCGGAAGCGCTGCGCGCCCACGCGCCGCGCCGGCCGGGAGTGTACCTCCTCTTGGCCGGGGACGGCGGCGCGCCCAAGGTGCTCTACGTCGGCGCGGCGATCCCGGGGCGCGGCGAGACCGTCTACGCCGCCCTGGCCGGACACCTGATGGGGAACCTCCGGCCCAACAAGACCGACCTCCTCAAGCACGCGCGGGACCTCTATTTCGAGTTCCTGGCCGAGGCCGACGTCTCCGCGCCGGAGGACTACCTGGACATCGCCGGCGCGCTCGCCGCCCGGACCCCCCCCTGCATCAAGCCGCCGGGGAAGGGCTTGGCCTCCGGCAGATACGATTCGGTATCTCTGGAAGTATCATGAAGGACAGGAGGATGGACATGAAGAAGCAGAAGAAGGCCGGCGTCACGCTGGTGAAGGAGATCTCCGCGCTGGGCCGGAAGATGGAGGGCGTGCTCACCGCCGCGGTCCAGAACAAGGAGACCAAGGCCGTGCAGGCCGAACTCTCCCGCTCGGTCAAGAAGATGGGACAGCGGATCACGGACGCCCTCGACGCCGCCCGCAAGAGCGAGGAGACCCGCCAGCTCCGCCTGCAGGCCGAGAAGGTGTTCATGGTCGGCAAGAAGGAAGGCGCCGAGGCCGCGCGCAAAGTCCGCTCCAACCTGGTCACCGGACTGCGGGGCCTGGCCAAGGAACTCTCCGGGCTCGCCGGCAAGATCGACCAGAAGTAGCTCCCCGTCGCCGCGGGGAGCGGGGGCTTCAGCCCTTGCTCCCCGCGCGCAGGAGCTTCATCACCGCCTGGCCGCTCGCCAGCTTCAGCGCCCGCGGCGCCAGCTTCTCCGACAGGGCCACGCTCGTCGAGCGGATCGAGCTCCGCACCCGCAGGATGCGGCCGGGGACGACGCTGAAGGAGCGCACCCCCAGGCCGATCAGGAGCGGGGTGTAGCGTTCGTCGGCGGCCATCTCGCCGCAGAGGGACAATTCCCGGCCCGCCTCCCCCGCCGCCGCGGCCAGCCCCCGTATCGTCTCCAGCACCGCGGGGTGCAGGGAGTCATAGTACGGGGCCAGCTCGGGGCTGGTCCGGTCGACGGTCAGCAGGTACTGGATGAGGTCGTTGGTCCCCACGCTCAGGAAATCAACCTCCCGGGCGATGCGCTGGACCATGATGACCGCCGACGGCACCTCGATCATCGCCCCCACCCGGATCGCCTCATCGAAGCGGATGCCGCTGTAGCGGAGGAACTCCTTGGCCCGGCCCAGGACCGCCTTGGCCGCGACCACGTCTTCCGTCCCGATGACCATGGGCAGGAGCACCCGCACCTTCCCGAAGGCGCTCGCCCGGAGGATGGCGCGGAGCTGGGTCTCCAGGATCTCCGGATGGTTCAAAAGCAGGCGCGTGCCCCGGTGCCCGAGCGAGGGGTTGAGCGTCGCCGGGAGCGGGAAGTACGGCAGGGTCTTGTCCCCTCCCAGGTCGAGCACACGGATGGTGACCTCGCGGGGATTCAGCCGCTCGGACGCCGTCCGGTAGAATGCGAACTGCTCCTCTTCGGTCGGAAACCGGTCGTGCGCCATGAAGAGGAACTCCGTGCGCAGGAGGCCGATGCCGTCGGCCTTGCAGTGGTCGACCGTCTCCAGGTCGTCGAGCTTGGCGACATTGGCGCACAGGCGGATGGGGGTCCCGTCGGCGGTGACCGAGGGCAGGTCCGCCAGTCCTTCCAGGACGTCGTGCTCGGCCTGGCCCTGGGCGCGGCGCTTGTCGTACTCGCGCAGGAGCCGGGGCCCGGGGTTGATGACCACCTTCCCGGTGGTCCCATCCACGATGAGCAGGTCCCCGGTCCGGATGCGGGAGCAGGCCCCCTCCACCCCGACCACCAGGGGCACGCCCATGGAGCGGGCCAGGATGGAGGCGTGCGAGGTCTTGCTCCCCCGCTCGGTGACGAAGCCGGCGACGTTCTGCAGATGCATGTGCGCGGTGGCCGAGGGCAGCAGCTCCTCCCCCACGACGATGGAGCCCTCCGGGCAGGACAGGGTGTCCCCGCACTGGGTCTTCATCAGGATGGACAGGACGCGGCGCCCCACGTCCCGGATATCGGACGCCCGCGCCTGGAGATAGGGGTCCTGGATCTCGGAGAACACCTGGGCGAACTTGGCGATGATGTCGGTCAGGGCCGCCTCGACGTTGCGCTTCTCGTGGGAGACCAGGTGCAGGACCTCCTTGAGCAGCAGCGGGTCCTTCAGCACCAGCGCCTGCGCCGCGAAGATCTCGGCCTCCTGCTTGCCGATCCGGCGCTCCACCCGCTCCCGGAGCGCCAGGAGGTCCCGCTCGGCGGCCTGGAGCGCGGCGTCGAACTTCTCGAGCTCCGCCCCCACCTCGCTCTCCGCGATGATCCGGCGGGGGACGGTGGAGTAGCAGTCCGCGACCACCACGAAGGCGATCCCCTGGACCACTCCCGGCGAGACCCCGCGGCCCGACAGCGCGGCTGAGGGATCGCTCACGTGCCGCGCCGCTCCTCTCCCTCGTCCAGGTCGCCCCGGGGAGGAACCGAGGGTTCGCCGAGCCCCTGGTCGCCGGGGTCGGCGGCCTCGGGTCGCAGCGGCGGGTTCAGGGGGGCCCGCTCGAAACGCTCCGTATACCGGAAACGCGCCTCCCCGTCCTCGCTGTAGATGGCCTTATCCGACACCTTCCACTCCTTCTTCTCCTTCCGCAGGCCGAAATCCACGAAGATGGGGACGTCCTTCTCGCCGAACTCGGGGTCTCCCCGCTCCACGAACTCCGCCCGGAGGATAAGCCGGTCCGCGGCCGGCCGGGCCACCGGGGTGGACTGCACGACCTTGAACTCGAGGTAGCGCATCTCGATGAGCTCGTCGTCCTGGATGGGATAGAGGGCCTCGTTCTCGCGCGCCAGGACCCGGATGTGCCGTTCCAGGTCCGCCTTGGCGGCGGCCAGTGCCGCATCGGGAGCGGCTCCCTTCTTGGGAGCCTCCGCCGCGGATAGACCCAGCAAAAGGACGAACGGCAAGGCCGCCGACGCGACTACCCGCTTCCTCATCTTCCCCCCGATCATCACAGGATTATCCAACATTTGTGGGCGCGCGCAACACGCGCGCAACATCGTCTGGCCCCCGCCGCGGCAATCGTCTATACTTCCGGCTATGGGGGAACCCGCCCCGAAGCCGGCCCCGGAGGACTCCGACGCCGTCCTGGTCGAGACCGGGGCGTTCCGCGTCGACCGCTCGCGCGCGCTCGACAAGATCATGCGCTTCCAGCTCCCGGACCCCGGGATGTTCCTCCTGCCCTGGGTCCGCGCCGCGGTGGCGAGCGGCGCCACGGCCGTCTGGTTCCGCCGCGTCTCCGGCGGCATCGAGCTGCGCTGCGACGGCCGGCCCTGGACGCGCAAGGAGCTGTCGGACCCCTACCGGCACCTCTTCGAGGCGGAAGCGGACAGCGAACGCGGCCGGCATCTCGCGGTCGGCCTCCTGGGGGCCCTGCGCCTGAAACCCCGGCGCATCACCGTGGTCTCCGGCGCAGGCGCCGCGCGCACGGCCCTGGCGACGCGCTCCCTCGCCGAAGAGACCCTGAGCGAACGCCGCGAGCCGGGGGAGAAGAACACGGTGCTCACCGTCGAATGGGGCGGCTGGCCCGCCCGGCCGCCTTCCCCCGACCCGGCCTCCTACCTCATGGACCGCTGCGGCCTGTCCCCGATCCCCATCTGGGTCGACGAACGGGAGGTCCCCCGGCTCGGGCCCGCCGGCGACCCCTACGGCCTGTATTTCGAGGAAGAACTGGCCCGCGGCTGGCTCTCGGTGCCGCATCTGCCCGCGCCCGCGACGCGCCTGGAGGCCTACACCCTGGGCGTCTACATCAACGACGGCTTGGAGTTCACTCTCCCCAAGGTGCAGACCCTGGGCGGGATCCATTGCGACGCCTTCCGGCTCAACGCCTCCCAGAGCGGCGTCGTGCGCGACGAGACCTTCGACCGCGTGCGGGAACTGGCGGCGCGCCGCTCCCTGGAACTGCTGGATAAGGCGGCGGCGCGGCACACGCTGGATTTTCCCCTGGCCGTGCGCCTCATCCTGGATGGGGGATTGGACTCGCTCTGGCGGCGCATGGTCGGGGGCGACGAAGCCGGAGCCGCCGCGCCGCGGATGTGGCGCCGGGCCCTGTGGGCGGTTTCCGGTGTGGACGCGGGCGTGCGCGCGGACCTGTTGGAACGCCTGCGCCGGAGCGCGCGCGTGACCGCCTGGCTCCGGGAAGCCTGCACCCGGCTCCTCCCCGCCGCGGGCCCGGAGCCCGACGACCCCATCCTGCTCCGGCTCCGGGCTACCCCGCTCCATTTCGACTCGGACGGGCAGACCTTCAGCTGGGCCCGGCTGCAGGAGCTCGGGCTCTCCCCGAAAGGGGATCCGCTGAGCTCCCCGGCGAAGGGGACCAGTTGGGCGGGCGGGCCCGCCTCCCGCAGCCTCCGGGAACTCGCGGCCGCGGGCCGCCGCTTCACCGAGGCCGCGGCCATCGGCGTCGCCCTGGACATCGCCCGGGAACCGGGCTTCCTCCGCTCGAGCCGGATCGACCCCGACACCGTGCTCGTCGCGGAGGACGGGCGGGCGTCCCTGGCCGAGAGCACCCCAGCGGGGACGGCCGCGGCCGAGGGGGCCAGCGCGGCCTTGGGAAAGGCCCTTTTCTTCCTCCTCACCCGCAAGGAATCGGGAAAGGGGACTCCGCCCTCCGCCTCCGCCCTGGCTGCTGAGCTGGGGATCTCGAAACCCTTCGCCGCCGTACTGAGCCGCATGCTCCGCGGGCAAACCCCGGACCAGGCCCCGAAACGCCTGCGCCGGGAACTCTCCGCGGCGCTCTCCGGAAGGCTCCCGGGACCGGTGCTGGCACAGCGCCTCGCCGCGACCGCGCTCTCCCTCGCCGCATTCCTGGTCCTGAGCTCGTTCCTATATCGGGCCTGGCAGGACCGCGGCTGGAACCTACCGGACCGCGTCCTCCCCGCCCAGGAAAACCATTCTCCCGCCTTGTCCTTCAGCCCGGACGGCGGCCTGCTGGCTTCCGGCGAAAAGAACAAGGTCCGGGTCTGGAACACCCGGTCCTGGACCGAGGTCGCCGTGCTCGACATCCCCGTCTTCAGCCACCACCCCACCGGGTTCGTCGAAGCGCTGGCGTTCCGCCCGGACGGCAAGTCGATCGCCGTGGGCGCCACGCATTGGGCGGACGACAAGTCGGCGGTGAGCTCCGTGCGCGTATTGGAACTCGCCGCGAAACGGGTCCTGTTCCAATCCGGGATCTGGTCCGGCGCCCTCAGCGGCCTGGACTTCAGCCCGGACGGCGGCCTGCTGGCCCTGAGCACCAACGAGTGGGACCAGGCCGGACAGCGCTACCGCGAAGGCCGGGCCTGGATCGTGGACCTGGATGGCGGCGCGATCCGCCACAACTTCGCGCGCGGCGGGGCGCCGATACGGACCCTCCGCTTCACCTCCGACGGCAAGCTCCTCTACGGCGCCCCCACCAAGCTCTTCCTGCACGACTGGCTCGACGGAGAGCCGGACCGAGCGGTGGCCGACGGCCCCGAGCAGGTCGGGAGCAGTCCCTTCTCCTTCCATCCGGAGCGGAACCTCATCGCGATCCCGTCGCAGTGGAACGAGTACGTGGGGGTCCGCGGGATGGACGGAAGACTAGTCGCGCACCTGAACCTCGAGATCCAGAAGCTCGAGTACCGGAGCTTCACCCCCGGAGCCTTCAGCGGCGATGGCCGGCGCTACGCCGCGCCTCTCACGCTCCGGGGCCTGCGCGGCGTGGTCGTATGGGAGACCGCTTACTGGATGCCCATCCGGCGCCTGCGCTGCCGCCCGCCGATGATCAACCCGGTGGTCTGGTCCGTGGCCCTGAACCGCGACGGCACCCTGCTCGCCGCCTGCGTGGGCAATGACCGCGACTCCCGGGTACACCTATGGGAGCTGCCGAAATGACCCCGCCCACCGCCCGCTTCCAGATGGTGCGCGAGCTGCCGTCCGAGGGCGGGACCGCCGCGGCCCTGGTCCGCGACATGCGGACGGGCAGACTCTGCGTGTTCAAGACCGCATCGGAGCCGGCCGCGGTCCGGCGTCTGGAAGCCATGGCCGGGGTGCTCCGCCATCACCCGCTCCACGGCGCGCCCTCCTTCGTGGAGCTCTTCCCGGCGGAGGGCGGAGGCGGCGTGTGCCTCGTGCGCGAGCACGCGGACGGCGAGACCCTGGCCGACCGGTTAGGAACCGGAGGCTCGCTCACGGAATCCGAGGCGGCCCGCATCGCGGCCGCGGCACTGGTGACGCTGGGGGAACTGCATTCCCTCCATCCCCCGGCGGTACACGGGAGCCTGAGCCCGGCCAACATCCTCCTCACCCCGGGAGGCGGCGTCCTCCTGCTCGATCCCCTGGGCGAAGGCCTCTCTCCTGCCGCGGACCTGCGCGCCCTGGCCGACGCCCTGCAGGCCGCGCTGCCCGGGACCCCCTCCGACGACTTCGCGCGACTCCTCTCCCGCCTGTCCCAGGCCGGCGAGAAACCCGGCTTCCGCTCCGCGGCCGAAGCCCGGGCGGCGTTCGCGGCCTGGCGCGGCACCCCCGGCTCCCAGCACCGGGACGGCCGCCGCACCGGGAAGCCGCTGTTCACCGCGCGCAACCTCCTCCTGGCGGCGCTCGTCCTGCTCGGCTCCTTCTGGATCGGGATCAAGGTGCGCTTCGAGGTCCTGCCGGAGCGACGGGCCCGAGAAAGGGTCCTAGGCACGGCCGTGGCTCCCAAGGATCCCCGCTGCCGAGCGATCCTCGCACCGCGACCCGCCCTCGCCAGCAATCTCCTCCGCGACCCGGGCCTCGAGAACCTATGCGGCTGGAACGCGACCCCTCGTCGGCCGGCGCTCCTCTCTTGGAAGGATTCCTGCTTCACCGGGCAGGCCTGCGCGCGCCTGAGCCAGGCGGAGGACGAACTCTTCCAGGATGTGGACGTATCCGCCCTGAGCCCCTGGATACGGACGGGGCGGGCCGTGGTCACTTTCCAAGCCCACATGCGCACCGACGGCCCGCGCCAGACCGGCAACCCCTACCTCTGGGGCTACGCCATGCGCAGCGAACAGGACTGGGTCTATCTGGGCCCCACCCAGCCGGAGAGATCGCGGGCCTGGATGCGGCGCGGGGGCACCTGGAACCTGCCCCCGGAGACCAAGGCCATCCGCATCATGCTCAAGAAGAACAACGCCCGCGGCGCCTTCCTGTCCAACAACGCCTACTTCGACGACATCGCCGTCATCGTGAACCACTCCGGCCCGCCCCCCGCGACCCCGTAAGGCGGAAGACTTAATGTCCCGACTCACGGCAGAAGCTGCCGCGGGTCTAAGATCGCAGGATGCGGTCTTATAGCCCAGCCATGAAAAAGCCCCCCTTGCGGAGGGCTGAGATGGTGGGCAGTACAGGATTTGAACCTGTGACCCCTGTCGTGTGAGGACAGTGCTCTACCGCTGAGCTAACTGCCCGAAAGCGGTTTCAAATTATAGCAATTTCAGGCTCCGGCGGCTCCGCCCGGCGGACCTGGCCCTGACCGTCGGGCCAGTCAATATGGCGCGTCAGTCGAAGATCCCCGTCGGGTCGGTCAGGAAGAACTCTTCCAGCGCCATGCCGGAGTGCCCCACGATGAACGGGTGGGCCTTGGGATTCTTGCGCAGAAACGCAGCGAGGCCCCGGCCAGGGCGGTCTCGGCCGGATTTGACCTCGATGGCCCAGGTCTTTCGTGGAGATTTGACTACAAAATCCACCTCGTCGTTCCTGTCGCGCCAATAATGAATCTGATGGGTCAGGCGATCCAACCCGTTGAGGAGATGCGCCCCAGCCGCATTTTCAACCAAGCGCCCCCACCAGGGCAGGTCCTGCCGGGCCTGCGTGAAACCGCTGCCAAGATAGGCGGTCACAAGCGCGTTGTTCCAAAACACCAGTTTCGGGCTTCCAGCCCGCTTGCGTCCGCGCCCGCTCCGGTAGGAGTCCAAGCCGCTGATCAGGAAGGCGGTTCCGAGTAAATGCAGATAATGCGCCAGGGTGGTCGTGTTGCCTGCGTCCTGGAGCTGCCCCAGCATCTTGTTGTAGGACAGGATCTCCGCGGGATGGGAAACCGCCAATCCGAAAAGATGCCTCAACAGGGCCGGTTTTGCGACCGTCGCCAGTTGGAGGATGTCGCGGGAGAGCGCGGTTTCAATGAGGGAATCCGTGATATAGCGGCGCCAGGATGCTTCGTCATCTCTTAATCGGGCGGCGCCGGGATAGCCTCCGAAGAACACCCATTCATCCAGGCCCCAGCCGAAAGCTCGGCGCATCTCGGCAAAGCCCCAGTGATTGCAGCGGTGGGTAATGAATCGTCCGGTCAGGCTATCCGAAAGTCCTTTCTGCATGAGCAGCGTGGAGGAGCCAAGCAATAAGACCTTGATCCCTTTGCGCTCACGCTGCTCCTTGTCCCACAGCAGCTTGATGACCTCGCTCCAACCTCTGACCTTCTGGACCTCATCCAAGACCAGCAGGACTTTCCGGCCGCCGGCGCGGTGGGAGATGGCATTGGCCCATTGGGAATGGATCCATTCCGGCCCCGGCGGCAGAGGCGCGTCGGCTGCCGCGAAGACCGTGTCTCCTTCCCAGGCTGCCGCAGCCTGGGTCGCGGCCGTGGTCTTGCCTGATTGGCGCGGGCCGGTGATGACATGAAGAAAAGGCAGATCCCGGCCGAAGGCCTGTTTTATTTCCGCGACCAGGGGACGCTGATAGGAGTCTTTATGCATGCCGGCCTGTTCGCATATTATAGCATTCGATGAGATAAATTACTCAGTGATTGAGTAAATTGCATTCCCCAGCCCGCAACGGGGGCAGCGGGCCGACCGGTCAGCGGGCGGCCTTGCCGCGCTTGGCTGGATGCTCCGGGAAGTGGTAGCCGCAAGGGACGTCCGGCCGGACCTTGTCGCGGTCCTCGATGTCCTTGGCGGTGATGGGGAAATACTTGCAGTTGTCCCACTTGATGCCGTGGATAAGGCAGGTGGTCCGGCCGTCCTTGTACTTCTTAAGGAAGACGCACTCGAACGCCAGTTCGCAGCAGGCCCCGCACCGGGAGCACTCACCGGCCCGGCGCGCCAGGGAGCGCCGCATGTCGTCCTTGCGGAATGTGGTCTGGGCGAAGCGCCGGAACTTGCCTATCCCCAAGTCGACTTTTTGCTTGATCTTCTTGGCCTTCATCGAAGACAGGTATGATACCTCTCGGACTCCCCCCCCGCCAAGGGCCGAAAGACCCCCTTACCGCTTCCAGGTCAGCAGGAACCCGATGAGCAGGACATAGATCACGGCCAGCGCGACCGTGAGCGCCTCGCTCCAACCGGGGGGGAGGTTCCCCAGCCACCGGCTGAAGACGGCCGGGCTGCCCCCGCGGGAGCGGCGGTAGCGGCGCAAAATCTCCTCGAACTCCCTGGGCGGGGTGCGGCCCCCGGAGACGGCGGGCGCGCCCGCCCCCGGCGACCGGGCCAGGAGCAGCGGATCGCTCCGGAGGAATTCGTACGCGTCACGGACCTTGAGGAACTTCTCCTCGGCGGCCCGCTTGGCGGCCGCACCCTGGACCCGGTCGGGGTGGTGGCGCAAGGCGAGCCGGCGGTAGGCTTTGCGCAGCTGACGCCGGTCCGCGCCCTGGTCCAGGCCGAGTATGTCGAGGGCCTCCGGCAGGGTCATGATCGGAGGATATGATGGCAAAACCTGGGACCCCCTGCTATCCTACGGGGACATGGCTGCGCTGGCCGCGTTGCTCGCGGGCGTACTCCTGGCGATCGTCTATCTCATCTTCGCGGTCCCGCCGCTGGGGCTGCTCCTCTATCACCAGCTCCTCATGATGCTCGGCTGCGTGGCCCTGGCAGGCCGCTGGGCCATGGACCCGGAGGGCCCGCGCGGGACGCCCAAGCTGCTGTTCTTCCTGCTCGGGGTCGTGTCCCCCGTGGTGCAGCTGCTGCTGGCCTCGCTGCTCTATGTGACGCCGTTCCAGACACACATCTTCCTCCTGTGCCCCATCTCTTTCGGGGTCCTGGCCTTGATGGGGCTGGGCTACGAGAGCCGGAACCGGGAGGCGGAAGCGCGCAACTGGGAGGAGGACCTGCGGGGCGCGGAGGAGGCGATCGAACAGGACCCGGGCAACGCCGCGGCCGTGCTCTTCAAGGCGCGCCTCCTTGAGAAGGCCGGGATGCCGGAGGAGGCGCTCCGGCTGTACCGCGAGACGCACCGGATGTGTACCCGGACTTTCAGCGTCTTCGAGCTGAAGGAAGCGGAGGCGCGGCTCGGCGCGGCCGGACGGCTGCAGCTGCCCGCCCCATCCAGCCGGCGGCTCAGCTTCCCCGGGCTCGGGCCCATCACCCTCCCGCTCAACCCCTGGGTCCTCGCCGTCCTCGTCACCGCGCCCGTCGCCTACCTGGACCGGGCGCTCTTCCTGGGAGTGGCGTCGGTCTGGTTATTCGTGGTCTGGGTGGAACGCTCCGCGACGGAGTGACGGACAGCCACGGACTGGAATGACGGAAGGCCCGCGCCCTTTTCGGGACGCGGGCCTTCGCTTCCGGGTGACCGGATTTCTACGGGTTGTAATTCTGCAAGCAGGCGCGGCTGCCCATGTGCTCCATGTCCGGCGGGAAGGGCACGAGGATCTTCCGCCCGTCGCGGCAGAAGTACACGCACTGCCCCTCTTCCAGGCCCATGGAGTTGCAGGTGTTGAGGGCCATGACGCTCAGCATGGCGGGAGACGCGGGGACGGGCTTGCCCTGGTACTCCGCCCGGGCCGTCTCCAGCTTCTTCTGCCAGGAGTTCTTGGAGACCTGGCCCACGCGCTTGAAGCGCCATTCGGCATAGTACGGCTTGCCGGGCTTCAGGTCCGAGCGCAGCTCGGACGCGTAGTCCGCGACGCGCAGCTTGTAGGCGTCCGCGGCGGGGAGCTCGAGCTCCTTGTCCAGCGCGGTCTCGTCGAACCAGTTGGGGACGTCGCGCTTGACCACGAGCTGCACGCGCACCCTCTCTCCCTTGTAGAACTGCGCCCAGCGGTCCCGCAGGGAAAGGACGAGACTGCCGCCCTCGGCGTCATAGAGGAAAGACTCGGCCTGGATGCCGGCGGGATCCGGCTCCGCGGCGGTCTTCTGGATCGCCCGCGCCTGGACCAGGTCGCCGCTCCAGCCCGGCACGTCCAGGTCGTACTTGTGCGAGGCGTCCGTGACGTAGGCGTTCAGGAACTGCCCCTGGAGGCAGACCTCGAAAACGTCGCGCTCCCAGGGGAGCATCTCGCCCCGCCCGGAGATCTCCATCCGGACGCTGCGGTGCTCGGTGCGGACCCAGCGCTCCTGGCAATTCTGCCCGGCTTGGACGCGCGGGCGCGGATAGTACGGGGGCTGGTTCGGAGGGTAAGGATAGTTCGGCGGATTCGGATAGTACGGGTCGGGATAGCAGACCCACTCGTAGATCGCGCTGCGCAGTTCGACGCGCTCGGAGCGCAGGGGATCCTGCGGCCCGAAGGAGAAGGTGGTGCAGTCGCGGTCCTCGCGGAAGGTGGCCCGGGCGAACTCGGCCGCCTTCAGCCCGTCGCCCTCCTTGGCCTGCGTCTGCAGCTCTCCGGCGAGTGCGGAGGCGTCCACGCCCTGGTCGAAGTCGAGGGGAGTCTCCAACGCGAAGATCCCCCGGGGAACGAACAGCAGCACCGCGACGATCGATACGATACGGCTCATGAGGCCACCTCCGAAGTGTCGGACTCCAAGAGTACATTGTAGGCGCCGCAGGGCCCATTGAAATAGAGGTAACGGACCCACCTCGAAATGGGCCTCGGGACCCATGTTGTTGCGTGAGCTCAGATGAGGCGGGCTTCTTTCCCGCAGTTGGGACAGCGGATCTTGATGCCGCCCTTGGCCGCAGGGATGCGCAGCGTTTTCCCACAGCCCTCGCAGGCCACGAGTATCACCGGAAAGAAGGTCCTCTCTAAAAGGAAGATCAGCCAGAGGGCTCCGCAGATGAAGCCCAGCAGTTCGCAGACCGCCTGCACGGCCGAGCAGAGGCTCGGCTCCGCGGGGCGCGCGGGCGGCAGGCGGGGCACCGCCATGGCTATCCCGCAGCGCCGGGAGCAGAAGGAATCCCGCAGGTAGTCCGCGAAGCCGTAGGGCTTGCCGCGCACGCGTCCCATGAACCGTCCGATGCGCTCGCCCCGGAAGGTCTGGTTCGCCTCGAAGAGGGCGGGGAGTTCCTGGTATTGCTTCCGCTTCGCCTCGTAGCGGTCGACCGTTTCCTTATATTCCGCCGTCAGGACGCGCTGCTGTCCGGCCAGGATCGCGCTCTCCTGGGCCGCGTTCGTCCCGGCCTCCGCCTCGATACGGCGGATCTCGCCCGTCAGCCGGTTGAGCTCGGACTCCTGGGATGCGCCCCGGGCGCGCAGGTCGTCGAGCTCCGCCTGGGAATAGCGCGCCTGCGGCGACGCGGTCAGATGCAAGGTCGCGTAGACCGCGCCATAGGCCCAGACGGCGCCGGCGAGGCCGAGCAGGGCGGCGCCGGCGTAGTGCGCGGCCCGGGGACGGATGCCGAGGCGCAGGAGCCAGACGCACAGCCCCGAGACGCAGATCCCCCCGCAGAGGAACGCTCCGACGGGGAGGACCACCCCGAGGCTCGCGGTATGGAGGAGGTAGCCGCGGGTGGCGCCGCCGGCGGCGGCGATCCCGGCGACGAGGACCCCCGCGGCTCCCGCCGCCGCGGCCAGGGCCGACTCGCGCCACGGCGCGCCGCTCAGGAATTGCGGGAGCTTCACGCCCGTAGGATAACCTTTTCCCCTGATCCTCGGACAGGGCTTGGCCCGACGGGGATAGCCTTGCCTGCGGATTCGGGCGGCGCCGCAGGCGGCGCCACGAGTGTGCCCGGGCACAGTTGCTTAGCCGAGGATTAGGGTTTTCACCCCCTTGCGGAATCGGAAGGCCCATGTTATACTCCACACGCAGCCGCGGGGACGTTTCCCGCGGGATAGAAGGCCTGCGCCGAGTCTCGGCAGCAGGCCTTCTTTTTTTATGGGAAGAAATATGCGGGCGCTCCTCTTCCTCTTTCTCCTGGGCCTGCCGGCCCCGGCCGCGGCGCGCCGGACCCCGGAAGCCCCCCCTATCTCCGACGAGGAAGCCTGGCGCATCGGCCAGAACATCTGGCGCAACGAGAGCGGCGGCAGCACCGCCGGGCTGACCTCCTGGAACTTCGGCGAAGAGTTCGCGTCGCTCGGCATCGGCCATTTCATCTGGTTCCCCGTAAGCTATCACGGGCCCTTCCAGCAGAGCTTCCCCATGCTGGTGGAATACCTCGAGAAGAACGGGGCGCTGGTCCCCGAATGGCTGCTCCTGAGCCCGGAGTGCCCCTGGTCCAGCCGGGAGGAGTTCCTGGCCGCGAAGGAGACCCCCCGGATGCGGGAGCTCCGCTTCCTGCTGGAATCCACGGTGCGCCTGCAGGCCCGCTTCGCGGCGGAGCGCCTGCGCGGCTCCCTGCCCAAGATGCTGTCGGCGGTATCCAAGCGCCGCCGCCCCCGCATCCAGAGCCAGTTCGAGCGCGTCTGGCGCCAGCCCGGCGGGGTCTACGTGCTCGTGGACTACGCCAACTTCAAGGGCGAAGGCACGCATCTCCAGGAGCGCTATGGGCGCACGGGCTGGGGTCTGCTCCAGGTCCTGGAGAGGATGGAACGCGCGACCGAAGGGCCGGAAGCGCTCTCCGAGTTCGCGGCTTCGGCCCGGAGCGTGCTCATCCGCCGCGTCCGCCTTTCCCCGCCCGAGCGCCGCGAATCCCGCTGGCTCCGCGGCTGGCTGTCCCGCCTGAAGACCTACTCCGCCTGACGCCCTGGTACGCCCGCGCGGGCGAATGATATCATCGGCCCATGAGACGATTGCTTCCATCGTTGGCGTTAGGCGTACTCCTCGCCGCGTGCGGGAAACCCGCCCCGAGCGCGGTCGCGGGTCCCGCGGCGAGCGGAGGCCAGACTCCCGCCAAGGTCAAGGCCGGCTTCATCTACGTCGGCCCGGTCGGCGATTACGGCTGGTCCAACGCGCACGAGCAGGCCCGCCGTGCCCTCCAGAAGAAATTCCCCTGGCTGGAATCGGTCATCGTGGAATCCGTGCCGGAGGCCGACTCCTCCCGCATCATCGACCGCCTGGTCAGCGAGCAGAAGTGCGACATCGTGTTCACCACGAGCTTCGGCTACATGGACGCCACCCTCGCGGCCGGCAAGCGGCATCCCGGCAAGAAGTTCATGCACTGTTCCGGGTTCAAGCGCGATGCCAACGTGGGCACCTATTTCGCGGAGCTCTACCAGATGTACTACCTCAACGGGCTCATGGCCGGTGCGCTCTCCAAGAGCGGCCAGGCCGGCTACGTGGCCGCCCACCCCATCCCCGAGGTGGTCCGGCACATCAATGCCTTCGCGCTGGGCATGAAGGAAGCCAATCCGAAGGCCCAGGTGCACGTGAAGTGGCTCTACAGCTGGTACGACCCGGCCAAGGCCAAGGAGGCGGCCGAGTCGCTGGTGTCGGAGGGCTGCGACGCCCTCGCCTTCACCGAGGACTCTCCCGCCGTCATCCAGGTGGCCGAGGAGCGGATGAAGCAGGGCCAGCCCGTCTACGCCTTCAGCCACTACAGCCCCATGCAGAAGTTCGGCGAGAACAGCGTGGTCTCCGGCCAGCTCGTGGACTGGGGGATCCTCTACGAGGAGGTCCTCCTGCGGGTCTACACCGGGATCTGGGACAACCGGGACTGGTTCTGGATGGCGCGGGAGGGCGCGGCGCTCCTGGGCGGCGAGTTCGGCGCTCCCGTGAACCCGAAGTTCATCGAGCCGCTCAAGGCCAAGACCCTGAACGACCCCATCCTCGGCAAGATCAGCGCCTACGATCTCGTCCTCAAGCGCCTGGCGCAGATGAGCGAACCCTCCGTGCTCTTCGATCCTTTCACCGGCCCCATCCAGGACCAGAAGGGGACTCTGCGCCTCAAGCCGGGAGAGCGCGCCCCCCTGGGATCGCTCCTTTCCGTGGACTGGTTCGTGCAGAACGTGGTGGGAGACATCCCCCGGAAGTGAAGCACCTCGAACTCCGCGGGATCCGCAAGGAGTTCGGCGGCGTCCCGGCCAACGACGGAATCGACCTGAGCGTGCGCTCCGGCGAGATCGCGGCCCTGCTCGGCGAGAACGGCGCGGGCAAGACCACGCTCATGAACATCCTCTACGGCCTCTACCGGCCCGACGCCGGGGAGATCCTCGTGGACGGCCGGCCCGCGGCGATCCGCTCCCCCAAGGACGCCATCCGCCTGGGCATCGGGATGGTGCACCAGCACTTCCTGCTCATCGGCCGGCATACGGCCGCCGAGAACGTCGCCCTCGGCCTGGAGGGGGTCCCCTTCGTCCGCCCCGAGCGCTGGGCGGCGCGGCGCATGGAGGAGTTCGCCGCGCGCTACGGCCTCCGGGTGCGGCCCGAGGCCCCGGTCTGGCTCCTCTCCGCGGGGCAGCAGCAGCGCCTGGAGCTCATCAAGGCCCTCATCCGCGGGGCCCGGCTCCTCATCCTGGACGAGCCCACCTCGGTGCTCACCGACGCGGAGGCGGACGAACTCTTCGCCGTCCTGCGCCGGATGACCGCGGAGGGGATGTCGGTCATCTTCATCACCCATAAGCTAGAGGAAGTGATGCGCCTGAGCCATGCCATCACCGTGCTCCGCCGGGGCCGGGTCGCCGGGACGGCCAGCACCGCCGAGACCACGCCGGAGGCCCTCGCGTCCCTGATGACCGGGCTGGAGCCGGTGGCGCCGGCCGCGCGGGCCCAGCGGGCCCCGGGCCCGGAGGTCCTGCGGGTGGAGGGGCTCACGGTGGCCGGGGACATGGGGGTCCCGGCCGTCTCAGAGCTCGCCTTCTCCGTGCGTTCCGGGGAGGTCCTGGGCGTCGCGGGCGTGTCCGGCAACGGCCAGAGCGAACTGGCCGAGGCCCTGACCGGCCTGCGCCGCCCGGAGCGGGGCTCCATCCGGATATCCGGGACCGAGGCCGCGGGCCGGGACTGCCGCGCCCTGCGCGCGCTGGGCGTCCGCCACGTCCCCGAGGAACGCCCCCGCTTCGGCGTCGTGGGGGACATGTCGGTCGCCGAGAACGCGGTCCTCACCCGCTATCACGAGCCGCCTTTCTGCCGCCGCGGCATGCTGGACGCGGCCGAGATGCGCCGCCGGGCCGAGAGCCTCATCGCGTGCTACGGCATCCGCCCCCCCTCGCCCGAGGCGCGCGCCGGCACGCTCTCGGGCGGGAACATCCAGAAGCTCATCCTGGGCCGGGAGGCCGACGGGAAGCCCGCGCTCATCGTGGCCGTGCACCCGACCTACGGCCTGGACGTCGGCGCCACGGAGTTCGTACGCGAGCGCCTGCTGGAGAAGCGGGCGGAAGGCGCCGCGGTCCTGCTCATCTCCGAGGACCTCGAGGAGGTCCTGCGCCTCTCGGACCGGGTGGCCGTGATGTTCGAGGGTCGCTTTCTGGACGTCCGCGAGAACCGCGGGCTGGACCGGCGGGAGCTCATGCTCCTCATGGGCGGCGGCCAGCCCGCATGACCGCGCGATCCACGCTCGGGGCGCTGGCGGTCGGGCTACTGCTGGGGTCTTTCTCCCTGGGCGTGATGGGCGCCGATCCCCTGCAGGCCCTCTCCAGCATCTTCCTGGGCTCCTTCGCGAGCGCCTACGGCTTCGGCGAGACCGTGACCAAGGCCATCCCGCTCATGCTCGCCGGGACCGGGCTGGCCCTGGCGTTCCGCGGGCGGCTGTGGAACATCGGCGCCGAGGGCCAGCTCCTGGCCGGCGCGGTCGCGGCCACGGGCGCGGCCCTGTCGCTCAAAGACCTCCTGCCGGGCTTCCTCATGGTCCCGGCGCTCTTCGCCGCCGGCGCCGCCGGAGGCGCCGCCTGGGGACTCCTCGCCGGCTGGCTCAAGACCCGGTTCCAGGTCAACGAGGTCATCGGCTCTTTGATGCTGAATTACATCGCGGCCGAGGCCGTGCAGTACCTCATCTACGGCCCCTGGAAGGGGGCCACGCAGTTCGGCTTCCCCTACACCGACAACTTCTGCGCGGCGGCGACGCTTCCCGTCATCGCCGGCACCCGCGTCCACGCCCCCACGCTGGCCGTCGCGCTCGCGGCCGCCGGCGGCGCCTTCTGGGCCCTGCGCCGGATGCGCTTCGGCTTCGAGGTCCGCGCCCTGGGCGGGAACCCCGAGGCCGCCCGCTACGCGGGCATCGACCCCGCGCGCACCGCGCTGATCCTCATGGCCCTGAGCGGCGGCCTGGCCGGCCTGGCCGGAGCCGGGGAGGCGGCGGGCATCCACCATCACCTGACCTACCCCTGGGCCGTGTCCTCGGGCTACGGATACTCGGCCATCATCGTGGCCTGGGTCGCGGGACTCAACCCCCTCCTCGTCGTCCCCTCGGCGCTGTTCCTGGGCGGGATCCTGGTGGGGGGGGACGCCATCCAGACCTCCATGGGCCTGCCCGCCTCCGCGATCAGCCTGTTCAACGGGATACTCCTCCTGTCGCTCATGGGCGGGGAGTTCTTCGCGCGCCGCCGTCCGCAACGGTCCCCTTCCCCCCTTGCGGGGGAAGGCCGGGATGGGGGGCCAGGACACAAATGAACGCCTCCTTCGGGCTCGGGGCCGAAACCCTCTCCCGCTCGCTCGCGGCGGCCACGCCGCTCCTGCTCGGCACGCTCGGCGAGATCACGGCCGAGCGCTCCGGGGTGCTCAACCTCGGTGTCGAGGGCATGATGGCCGCGGGCGCGGTGGCCGGCTTCAGCGCGGCGCACGCCACGGGCTCCCCCTGGATCGGCTTGGCGGCCGCCATAGGCGCGGGCGCGGCCCTGGCCCTGGTCCACGCATTCTTCTCGGTCACGCTCAAGGCGAACCAGATCGTGTGCGGCATCGCGCTCACCATGTTGGGCCTGGGCATCAGCGGGGTCTGGGGCCGGGCCTTCGTGGGCACGCCCCTGGCCTGCCGCTTCCAAGCCGTCCTTTGGTCGCGGGACCCGGTGTTCTACCTCGCCGTGGTGCTGACCGCCGCGCTGAGCTGGCTCCTCTTCCGCACGCGCTGGGGCGTCGCGGTGCGCTCGGTGGGCGAGAACCCGCTGGCCGCGGACGCGGCGGGGCTTCCGGTGGACCGCATCCGCATCCTGTGCACGGCCTTCGGCGGGGCCATGGCGGGGATGGCCGGCGGCTATCTGTCCTTGGTCTACATCCCCTCCTGGATCGAGGGCATGACGGCCGGGCGCGGCTGGATCGTGATAGGGCTGACCATCTTCGCGGGCTGGAAGCCCTGGAAGGCCTTCGCGGGGGCCCTGCTCTTCGGCGGCATCGACGTGTCCCAGTACCTCTTCCAGGACCATTGCTCGCCGAATTTCCTGAAGATGCTGCCCTACGCGGCCACGCTCCTGGCCCTGCTGGCCAGCGGGCGGAGCCTGCATGGGGCCTCGGCCCCGCCGGCCGCGCTCGCGGTCCCCTATCGCAAGGGCGAACGCTGAATCCTTTTCGCCCCCGCGGCATCTAAAGGTTATGGGCTTTGGGCGCACGCGTACCGCGGGGCTCTGGGCGGCCGCGCTGACGGCCGTCCTGGGGGCCGCGCTGCTCGGGACCCTGCAGGCGCGCGCCGGGAAGAAGGGGACCCCGCGTGAAGGAGCAGAGACGATGGCCGACCAGAGACTGACGCCGCTCCAGGAAGCCGTGACCCGGCGCGGGGCCACGGAGCCTCCGTTCCAGAACGAGTACTGGGACAACAAGAAGCCCGGGATCTACGTGGACGTGGCGACCGGGGAGGCCCTGTTCAGCTCGCTGGATAAATTCGACTCGGGCACGGGCTGGCCGAGCTTCACCAAGCCACTGGCCGCGGGCCGCATCGTGGAGACGAAGGACTTCAAGCTGTCCCTGGAGAGGACCGAGGTGCGCTCCCAGGCCGGGGATTCCCACTTGGGGCACCTCTTCCCCGACGGGCCCGGTCCCACGGGAGCGCGCTACTGCATCAACTCGGCGGCCCTGCGCTTCGTCCCCGTGGAAAGGATGGCGGCCGAAGGCTACGGCGACCAGCTGGCCCAGTTCGGCTGCGAGTCCGCAGCCCTGGCCGGAGGCTGCTTCTGGGGGATGGAGGAGATACTGCGCAAGGTCCCGGGCGTCGTCGCCACGGTCGTGGGCTACACCGGCGGACGGACCCAGGACCCCGTCTACGAGACGGTGAAGACCGGGGAGACGGGCCATGCGGAATCCATCCTGGTGACCTTCGATCCCCGCAAGCTCACCTACGCCGAATTGCTGGGTTATTTCTTCCGCATGCACGACCCGACCACCCCCGACCGCCAGGGCAACGACGCGGGCACCCAGTACCGCTCCGCCATCTTCTACGCCTCGGAGGACCAGCGCCGCGTCGCGGAGGAGGTGCGCGCCCGCGTGACGAAGGGCGGGAAGTGGCGGCGCCCCATCACCACCCAGATCGTGCCGGCCGCCAAGTTCTACTCCGCGGAGGAGTCCCACCAGCGCTACCTGGAGAAGCACCCAGGCGGCTACACCTGCCACTTCCTGCGCGACTGAGCTGCCGGTAGCATCCTCCCGTCGAAACACGCTAAGATGTGCGTCAACGCACATCCAGGGGGACCCGCCTTGCACCTGAACCTCTTCCGCACCAAGTCGGTCGACATGATCCTGGGGGAATCCCGGGAGGAAGGGCACAAGCTCAACCGCGTCCTCGGCCCGTTCGACGTCACGATGATCGGCATCGGCGCGATCATCGGCGCGGGCATCTTCACGATGATCGGCGAGGCCGCGGTGGGGGCCAAGAGCGGCTTCCCAGCCGGACCCTCGCTCATCATCTCCTTCGTCCTGACCGCCATCGCCTGCGGCTTCACGGCCTTCTGCTACGCCGAGCTCGCGGCCATGGTGCCGATCTCGGGCAGCGCCTACACCTACGCCTACGCGACCATGGGCGAGCTCATCGCCTGGATCATCGGCTGGGACCTCATCATCGAGTACGCCATCGGGAACGTGGCCGTGGCCATCTCCTGGTCCGGCTATTTCAACGATCTGCTCAAGACGGTCTTCGGCTGGGACATCCCCATCTGGCTGCGCATCGACTACCGCTCCTTCCTGCAGAAGGCGACCGAGGCCAAGGAGGCCCTGGCCGCGGCCGCCGCCGGGCTGGACCCGGCCGCCCTGACCGAGCTCGCGGAGCGCGCCCGCCTCTTCGACCTGACCGCGGTGCCGCACCTCGCCGGCATCCCCATCATCTTCAACCTGCCGGCCGTGGCCATCATCATGTTCCTGACCGCGATCCTCATCGTCGGCATCAAGGAGTCCACCCGCTTCAACGACGTGATGGTGGTCATCAAGCTGCTGGTCCTCGCCGTCTTCATCGGGGTCGGCCTCTACTACTTCAAGTGGGAGCACTGGGCGCCCTTCGCCCCCGGCGGCTGGAAGGGCGTCCAGGTGGGCGCCGCGACCATCTTCTTCGCCTACATCGGCTTCGACGCCGTATCCACGGTGGCCGAGGAGACCAAGGAGCCGGCGCGCGACATGCCCCTGGGCATCCTGGGGTCCCTGGCGGTCTGCACCCTGCTCTACATCCTGGTCACCATCGCCCTGACCGGCATGGTGCCTTACATGGAACTCCGCCACAAGATCGCGGAGCCCCTCATCGTCGGCCTGGAGTACAACCACGTGAGCAACTGGCTCATCGGGCTGGTGGCCCTGGGCTCGGTCATCGCCCAGACCGCGGTGCTCCTCGTGTTTCAGCTCGGCCAACCCCGCATCTTCTTCGCCATGAGCCGCGACGGGCTGCTCCCCCCCCACTTCTGCAAGGTGCACCCGCGCTTCGGGACGCCGCACATCACGACCTTCTGGACGGGCGTGGTGGTGGCCACCCTCTCCGCTTTCTGCAACCTCGACGAGATGGCCAACCTCTGCAACATCGGCACGCTGTTCGCCTTCGTCCTGGTCTGCGCGGGCGTCATCATCCTGCGCTACACGGACCCGGACCGGCACCGCCCCTTCCGCGTCCCGGGCGGGATCGTCCTCCCGGTCTGCGGCATCCTCTTCTGCGTGTTCCTGATGGGCGGGCTCGATTGGGTGACCTGGGTGCGCTTCTTCCTGTGGCTGGCGGTGGGCATCGTCATCTACATGCTCTACGGGCGCAAGCACAGCCGCCTGAACGCCGCCGGGAAGGTCCCGGCGTGACGGCGGGTGGCCAAGCCGTACCGCGTGCTTTGGGTCCTGGCCGTGTTCGCGGGCTCGGTGCTCAGCCTGCCTTCGGTCTGGGCTCTCGCGCACATCCTGAACGGCCTCATGGCCGTCCCGAACCTGGTATCGCTGATCGCGCTCACCCCGGTCATCTTCGAAGTCGCGCGCCGGCATATCTAAGGAGATATAGGGGGGAGGAGTAATGAACCACGGTAGCCGAGCACTCTGCGCCGCCCTCACGGTCATCGCCCTCGCGGCCGCCCCGGCCGCGGCCCGGAAACGGACGCGGCCGGCCCCGCCCCAGCAGCCGCCTCCGGCGGAGACCCGGGCCCCCGCCGCCCCCGCGCCCGCGGAGAACTTCTCCGATTCCGACCTCTTCCCGGACCCGCCCCGGCCGTCCGTCCGACCCGAAGCCGCCCCGCCCCCGGCGGCGCCCGCCCCGAAGGTCGCGGCCCCGGAGACCACTCCCCTCCAGCCTGCCGAGAAGCTCCTCACCAAGGGGCCGATCCGGATCCATGATCTGCTCAAGGTCCTGCGCAGCGACGACCCCGAACTGCGGCGCGACGCGGTCGAGCTCCTGGAGGCGGAGGAGCCGGCCCAGGTCCAGGAAGCCGTCCCCGTCCTCGTCCATGTGACGATCAACGACCCCGACCCCCGGGTGCGCTACGCCGCATCCTGGCAGCTCGCCAAGATGGGGCAGGCCCCGGCCTCGGCCCTGGTCCTGTCTTTGGGGCATCCCGACCCGGATGTGCGCCGCAATGCGGTCGCGGCGCTGGGGGAGATCGGTCCGGTCTCCGACGTCGTCATCCCCTCGCTCATCGAGTCCTTCCGGGACGCGAAGACCCGGGACGCGGCCAGCGACGCCCTGGCCCGGATCGGCCCCAAGGCGATAGGGAACCTCGTGGCCGCGCTCGGCGACGACTCCCTGGCCGGCCCCGCCGGGCGGACGCTGGTGCGCATCGGCGAGCCGGCGGCCCCGGCCCTGGCCAAGGCCCTCCAGGATGGGACGCTCCAGGAGCCCGCCGCCGACGCCCTGGTGCAGATCGGCCCTGCCGCCACGGGCGCGCTGGTATCCGCCTTCCGCGACGGCGCCGTCCGCGAGCTGGCCGCCGTCTTCGTGCGGCTGGGCCGGCCGACGGTGCCCGCCCTGATCGCCGCGGTGCAGGAGGGCGAGGCAGCCGTCCGGCGGGGCGCGGGACTGACGCTGTGCGAACTCGGCCCGACGGCCATCGAGAGCCTGCCCATCCTCCTCGACGGCGTCAAGAGCCATCCCTCCGAACTGGAGCTCTACCCGCTCTGGAAGTTCGGCCCCGCGGGGGTCCCGGTGCTCGCGCGCGGCGCCGCGGACCCGGCGGCCGACCTCCGCCTGCTCAGCGTCCGCTCCCTGGCGCAGGTCCGTCCCATTCCGCTGGAGGCCTTCACCGCGCTCATCATACGCCTCAACGACGACGACGTCCGGGTGCGGGGCGTCGCGGCCGGGACCCTCACCGAACAGGCCTCCGAAGCCGTCCCCGCCCTGAAACTGAACCTGAACAGCCCGGACCGGGACACGCGCCGCGCCGCCTCGGAAGCCCTGGGCTTCATCGGCTCCCCCGCGGAGAAGGCGCTCCAGCCCCTGCGGACCGCCCTGAAGGACCAGGACCCGGGCGTGCGCAAGCGCGCGGCCTACGCGCTCGGCCAGCTCGGCGCGGCCGCGGACAAGGCCGCCCCCGACCTAATCGAAGCCTTGACCGATGACGCCGCCTACTGGTGGGCGGCGGAAGCGCTGGCGAAGATCGGCCCCGGAACGGTGCCCGCGCTGCTCAAGATCCTGCGCACCGCCCCCGACCGGCTGCGCTTCCGCGCCGCCTTCGCGCTCAGCGGCATCCAGCCGGAGGCCCCGGGCCTCCGCGAGAACCTGAGCGAAGCCCTCTCCGCGCAGGAGGCGGACGTCCGCGCCCAGGCGGCCATGACGCTGAGCGACAACACCTCCCTGGCCGCGCCGGCGCGGCCCGCGCTCCTGCAGGCCCTGGCGGACAAGGATGCCGGGGTACGCTTCGCCGCGGGCTACGCCCTGAGCCGGCTCGGACCCGAGGCGGTCCAGGAGCTCCTGCTCGCGGCCGCGGCGCCCGCGTCCCCCCGCGCCCCCGGTGCGGCCCAGGCCCTGGACCTGCTGGGCTCGGACACGACCGGAGCGCTCATCGCCGCCCTGCAGAACCCCGAACTGCGCCCGGCCGCCGCGAAGTCGCTGGTCCGCATCGGGCCGGCCACCGTGCCGCTCCTCATCGCGTCGCTCCAGAACGAACTCCTCCAGGAACCCGCGGCCGAGACCCTCGGGATGATGGGCCCCGCGGCGGTGCCGCCCCTCACCCACGCCCTGCGCTCCGGCAAGGCCTTCGGGAGGAAGGGCGCGGCGACCGCCCTGAAGAGGATCGGGACGCCGGAGGCGCTGGACGCGCTCCGCCGCGCGAGCGAGGACAGCGCGGCTCCGAGCCGCTAGTGGAGTGTCTCCGACGCTTCTTTGCATTTGAAAATCCGTCATACCGGCGAAAGGCGGTAGCCGGCGTGTGGGACGGATTCAACATTCCTGTTCTGCTGCCTGGACCCCGGCTTTCGCCGGGGTGACGTCTGGTGCCTGGACCCCGGCTTTCGCCGGGGTGACGAATGCAATTGGACTCACGACTCACTATACTAGAACTTCAGCAGCAGCGAGTATCCGAACGTGTTGCCAAGGTCGCCGAACGGGCGAGCGCCGCGAGCGAGACGAGCGGCGGCTTTGCGAGCGCCCGCCCGCCAGGGCGGGCAGGGTCCCGATTCCTGGCGACTTCCCTAAAACTTGAGAAGCAACGAATATCGGAACGTGTTGCCAAGGTCGCCGAACGGGACCCAGGCGAAATCGAACCCCGCCCTTCCGAAGCCGAGCCCGAAGCCGAGCGAGACCCCGTTGAACCCGTCCGCGTCCGTGTTGCGGGTGAAGTAGCCGGCCCGCAAGGCCGCGCGCAGGTCGTCGGAGAACTTCCTCGTGTACTCCGTCCCCACGCTCACGGTCGGCACCCGGTCCCGCGGGACCCCGAGGTCCAGGGAGAAAGTCAGCGGCTCCCGCAGCCGGTACGCCGCCCCGAGATAGCCGGTCAGCGGCAGGGGGTCCGACTCGCCCCCGAGCTTCGCGCCCGTCCCCAGATGACGCACCCCGGCGGCCAGGGTCAGGCGCTTGTCGAGCTGGTACAGGGCGCCCAGGTCCGCGGCGAAGGCGGTCCCATGCCGGTCGTCGAGGCTCTGCCGGATGATCTTTCCGGCGCCTCCCAAAGACAGCTTCTCGTCGATGCGCCGCCCGTAGGCCAGGGCGATGGCCATGTCGTCGGACTCGAAGGTCCCCGTGGGCTCGTTGGTGTCCGTCTCGCCGCGCCGTTCCATGCCGTCCACCGCCAGGTCGTACACGCCCACCGCCACGGTGCCCGCGTACTCGGACCAGACCCCGGTGGACCGGCTGACCAGCCGCGAGACCGGCACGGCGAAGGCGATGAAGTTGTAGTCCAGCCCCTGGAAATAGCGGTCGTGCATGCCGGTGAGCTCCCAGGCGCCCACCCGGGCCAATCCCGCCGGGTTGTAGTAGACGGCGTGGATGTCGTCGGCGACCGCGGAGTACGCCTCGCCCATGGCCGCGGGCCGGGCCCCGGGACCGATCTTAAGGAACGCGGCGCCCGAGGTGCCGCGGGACCCGTCGCCCAGGGCGGACGCCGGGGCGGAGGCGAGCAGCAGCCCCAGCAGCAGGGCCGCGGCCCAGGCCGCCCGTCTTCCGCGTTCGAGCATCCTCGTGTCCATGTCCATGCGCCCTATTTGACCAGCCCCATCTTGAAGAAGGCCTTCTTGCCGCCCGCCTTCGCCTCTCCGATGTAGACCCCGCTCGCCACGTCCTTGCCCGCGTCGTTGCGCCCGTCCCATTCGAGATAGTTGAACTTGCCGCCGGACTGGGCCGTGAAGGTCATGGAACGCACCCGTTCGCCGGCCACGTCGAAGATGTGGACCCGCACCTCGCCCTGGACGCCGGCGGGGAGGCCGATGCGGATCATGGTCCCGCGGATGGAGGACATCTGTCCGGCGTCCTCGGCGCGGGTCACCGTCCTCGCGGCCAGGTCGAAGGGGTTGGGGTAGTTGAACGCGGAGATCTCCCCGCCGCCGAAGGAGCCCGCGTCCGTGATGACGGCGGTCCGGCTGTTGAGGAGCACGAAGGTCGAGAAATGATTCACCCGCACCTTGATGGTATGATTGACCCAGTCGATCTCGGGGTTGCGGCCCAGGGCGTCGTTCTGCAGGACGTAGAGGTTGGCCGCCTCGTTGAACCAGTAGAGGTTGAGCGCCGTCGGGTCCGTCACCGTCGCGGTGTCGTAATTGATGACCAGTTCCGCGGGCTTGCGCAGCTGGGTCCGCAGCCCCAGGGGCAGCATGAAGTCGTAGAAGGCGCTCAACGGGTTGACCGTGGGGGGCACCGCGGCCAGGGCGCGATAGAGGCCCTCCGGGTACGCGGCCGGGCCGTAGCGCGGCACGACCGAACGGCCGGCCCCCGCTCCCTGGCCCTTGAAGCTGTTGGGGCTGCCGCCCCGCGCCTGCTGCACGGTCACCACGACCGTGGAGGAGGCGTCCACGTCCAAGGCCCCCGCGGGCAAGGTCACCTTCGAGGGGTCCTTGCCCCCGGCCTTGGCCTCTCCCCCCGTGGCCGCGGAGATGGCCGTCTGCGCCGCGGCGTCGACGCCCAGGAAGACGGCGGCCGTGGTCCGCATCATCCAGTATTCGCCCGCCGCCGCGAAGGGGTCCTCCACGTTGCTGTAGGCCGCGAAGGCCACGGCCAAGGAAGAGACGCTGGTCGCGCTCGCGTCCAGGTCGGCCGACACCTGCAGGCGGTCCTCGCGGATGGTCCAGGCCGACAGCACCCCGGTGGAGACCGCCACCATGGCGGCGGGAGCGTTGTCCTCGGCCCGGGCGCTGCTGCGCAGCGGCCGGTCCAGGTTGAAGTAAAGCTGGAACATCCGCGCCGACGGCTGCTCCGCGACGAACCGCACTTCGGGCGGCGCTTTCCGCAGCTGGATGTTGATGCGCTTCTTCTCCGAGGAGTCCGAGAAGGTCAACCCGCGGGCCTCCGGCGGGGCGAACTGGTTGCCGTAGGCGTCCTTGATGATGACATGGTAGGCCAGCGCGGGACGGAAGCCGGAGATCTCGTATTGGTCCACCACCTCGGACTTCCCGGGGGAACGCAGGCTCCCGACCAAGACCTCGGCGTTGTCCGCCGATACCGCCAGGACCTCGGCGACGTCGCTACGGCTCGGGTTGGAGTTGTCCGGGTTCACGATGACCCCGCTCAGGGTCGCGCCCTTGTCCAGGGTCAGGACGCAGCCCGTGTTCTCTCCCGAGGACAGCGTCCGCCGCACGGCCTTCTGCCGGTAGCCTACGGCGTGGCCGACAAGCTTGTATTCGCCGGGCACGAGGCCGGCCACGGTGAACGAGCCGTCCTCCGCCGTGTTCACGACCAGGTCCCCCAGCGGGTTGAGGACCGGCGTCTGGGCCGCCTTCTGGATGTACACCTTCGCGCCCTTCTGCCCCGGATGCTTGGGGTCCGGGTTCTCCAGCGTGCCGCCGTCCTCCGCGGCCACCCGGCAGGCCAGCGAGGCGTCGGCCCGCTCCAGGACGATGCGCAGCTCCGCGGTCTGGGCCAGGATGTCCACCGCGGCCAGCAGCCTCGCCTCATAAGGCGCATCCTCCCGGCTCGCGCCCCCCTCCAGTTCGTCGCGCCGCGCGGCCCAGATGTCATAGTACCGCTGGCCCGGGTCGAGGCTCAGGAGGAAGCGCCCGGACGCGTCCGTCCGGGTCTCCACGGAATGGCTGCCCCCGATGGCCACCACGGGGATGTTGGGAACCGCGGCGCCCGCGGCGTCCAGGACCAGGCCGCTCAAGTCCTGGGTGGGCCGCAGTTCCACGACTCCGATGTCCTTGGACTGCCCCTCCTCGACCGTGATCCCCGACAGCGCCAGGGGCGCCAGACTGAAGCTCCCATCTCCCAGCCGGTCCCCGCCCGCGCCCGACTGGGAGAAAACGAGCCGGTAGCTCCCGGGCCTGAGTCCCACGACCTGGAACCGGCCGTAGGAGTCCAGGTCCAGCCGACCGTCCGGCGCGAGCAGGGCCGAGCCCACACCGCCGTCGACCCAAGGGTCGGCCGAGGCCGCGATGCGCAGACCGGGCGGCAGCCGGTCGCGGTTGTCTCGGCCGATCGGGGTCACCGCGAACGTGGTGCTCGAACCGAGGACCAGCACCTGCTTGACGCTGATGGAGCCCTTGATCGCCGCCGCGGCGTAGAGCTGCAGGGCCGGCAGGTCTACGTCGTCGGCCGCGACCTCCAGGGCGACCGGGGGCGCGACCCAGCGCGGCGGACTGACCGAGTCGGCCGCGCGCAGGAGGTACCCCCCCGCCGCCGCCTGCTCGAGAATGAACTCCGCCGAAGCGCCGCCCGCGAAGTCCACGGCGCGGCTCTGGAGCGTCACCCCCATCGCGTCAACGAGAGAAACGACGACCCCCTCGATGCCGGAACGGCCCAGCGGCGCCCGGACCGTGCCCCGCACCTGGCGGCCGGAGACGATGCTGAGGTCCGCGGTCAGCGACGTCGTGCCCACGACCACGGTCTGCGCCAGGAGCGGCAACTCGCCGCCGTTGGAATCGTCCCCGTCCAGGTCCGCGCGGTCGGCCAGCAGATAGGTCCCGGGCGGGATCTTCTCGAAGCCGTAGGCGCCGCTCGTCGCGATGGGCGCCGCGTAGCCGCTCCCATAGGCGACCTCGGGCAGTCCGCCCAGGCCGGTCTCGAACGGATACAGCTCCATGCGCAGGCTGCTCGTCGAGATGCAGCCCCCGTAGACCGGACTGCAGAAGCGGCTCTCCGCCGCCAGTCCCGCCAGGTCCCGCAGGCTCCCGACCGTGACGCTGTAGGTCGTGTAATGGAAGCTCACGCTCCCCGCGAGCCGCACCACGCCGGACACCCGTTGGGTCGCCCCGCGCAGGTCCGCCGCCGCCGAGGACGTGAGCCCGTTCACGACGAACACCTCGCGGCTCGCCACTGCCCCCGTGGTGCGGTATTGGGCCCGGAGCTGGTACAGCCCGCTGCCCAGCTCCGCCCGGCTCGTCCAAGAGGCGCTCGCGGGCCAGACCTGGAACGTGGTGCCGGGGAGCCCGGTGACGTCCGGAGTCGATACGGAAGTCCCCGGACCCTCCAAGGAAAGGGAGATGTTTCCATAATCGGCCGAGCCCGCGGGGAGCCGGAAGTCCGCGCGCAGCCGGCCCGTGAATTTCTTGAGGGTCAGGTCCTTGGAGCCGACGCCGCTGGAGATCCGCACCGCGGGATAGCCGTCGGCGGAGGAAGTATCGACCGCGAGCTCGAACCCGGACAGCGCGGTATGCAGGCGATAGTCCCCGTCCGGGAGCCCGGTCAGACGGTAGCTCGCGCTGGACAGGGTCGGCGAAGCGCCCAGCCGCACGCGCGTGAATCCGGCGGCCGCGGTCCGCGGGCTCCAGGCGCCGACGGTCAGCTCCAGCGCGGGGCGGTCCGAGGTGTCTCCCTGCAGGATGAGGGTCCCGGTGATGGCCCCCGCGTAATCCAGCGGCGGGAAGCTCGGCCCGCCCGCGTCCGGAGCGCCCAGGTCGGCCGTCCCCACGACGAACGGCCCGGTGCTGACCGAGCCGAAGCCGAGGCCCCGCGCGGTGAGCGTGTAGGTCCCCCGGTCCACGCCGCGCAGGGCGAAGCGTCCCGAGACCGCCGGTATCTGCCCGGCGTCCAGTCGGCCCGGCAGGAACACGCTGGTCCAGCGGGTCGCGCGCGCGGCGCCGACGGGCGTCGCCTCGACCGTCACCGAGACGCCGCGTTCCTGCGGCTCGAGCAGGGTCACGGCGCCGTAGAGGGTCGCCTGCCGCGTGAATACATGGGCCCGGTCCACGACCTGTCCGGTCCCCACGTACACCGAGGAGACATGGACGTCGTAGCCCGCCGCCTGGAAGGTCAGGGTGTGGCTCCCGGCCGCGACGTCCAGCGCGGTCCAGGTGCTGGGCGCGGCGGCGCCGTCGTCGGAGGACAGGCTCCCGGCCGGGAAGTGCAGCGGACCCGGGACGCGGCGCGTGAAGGCCGCGTTGTCGGCGCGCGCCTCCCCCAGCAGGTCGCTCGGCGCCGGCTCGCCCAGGCTCGCGCTCACCCGCAGGCGCGAAGGCAGGACCAGCGCGAAGTCCGCGGCGGCCGCGGGCGCGGCCACGGTCGACGCGAGGACCGCCGTCCGGCTGGAGGCCGCGTCGAAATACTCGACCGTCACGGTGTAGGTGGAGCCCGCGCGCAGGCCGTAGAGCGCGTAGTCCCCGGCCGCGTCGGTCCGGTCCCATACCGACAGCCCGGCGCCGGCGGCCCGCACCGACGCCCCGGCGACCGGAGTTCCGCCCAGGCGGACCTTCCCCAGGATTCCCAGGGCCGACACCGTGACCCGGAGGGTGCTCGTGTCCACGGCCACGCCGGAGCCCGCGTCCAATCCCACGTAGTAGAGCCCGGGCCGCGCCCGCCCTTCCGGGTCCGTCCCGTCCCAGGAGACGTTCCGCCCGGGACTGCCGGTCCCGGTGAAGCGGCGGACCGGGGCGGAGAGGTCCGCGGCCGTGGAGAGCGAGACCTTCCAGGGGAAATCCCCCGCGGTAGGAGAGAACGAGATGAACACGCGGTCCGCGACGCCGTCGCGGTCGGGGGTAATGGTCACCGCGGCTTGCCCGGAGACCGCGGTCCCGGTGTCCACCGACAGCGTGCCCGGCAGGAAGCCGATCGCCGTGCCGGTCACGTAGACCGGCAAGGTCGCCGTGCGCGTCGTCACCCCATCCGCGAAGTCGAGATAGCTCACTTCCACGGCCCGGTTCCCGCCCAGGGCGTTCCGGTAGTAGAAGGCCGGAGCGTAGGTGCTGGTCACGACCAGGGCCAGGCTCGTCGTGGGAGAGGCGAAGCCCTGCGCCAGGGAGAACTCCGCCCCCGGATCCGTGCTGGCGTCGGCCAGCGCTCCGCGCAGGCGCAGGGACTGGGCCGCGGCGGGCGCCGCCCCGTTGCCGCAGGAGTCCGCCCCCGCGATCTGGACCACGGGGGAGGCCTGCGCCGGGCCCAGGTTCAGGGTGCTGCCCAGGACGAAGCGGACCTGCTTCGCGGCCCCGACCCCGTGGTCGAAGGCCGGTGCGGAGGCGAGCGGGCGCAGTTCGCCGGACCAGGAGGCGCGCGAACGGGCGTCGACCCGGATGCCGGTGGCGGGGATGGCCGGGGTGAACGCCCGCTCGAAGGCCAACAACACCTTCTCTCCCGGCCGCAGCTGTCCGCTGAGGACCTGCACCCCGACCCAGCGCGGACCGAGCACCGGCAGCATGGTCATGGACAGGCCGCCGGTGCTCGTGCTGGTGAAGCGCGCGTAGCTCCCGCAGGTCGAACACTGCACCTGCGGGACCGGCCAGGATTCCGGCAGCTTGACCGCGACGAGGCCGCCGCCCAGGAAGGTGTGCGTCCCGGCGGTGAAGGTGAAGGTGGCCGTGACCACGCTGCAGGCCGGGACCAGGGCCGGGGTCCAGGTCCCGGAACCGCTCCCGTCGCCGGGCACCACGGGCAGGGGGACGAAGACGGACGCCGAATTGAAAGCGGGGGACAGGTTCCCCGCCCCATCCACGGCGCGCACGCCGAAGTGGTAGGTCTTGCCCGGCTCCAGGCCGTACACCAAGAGCGTCTCCGCGGCGCCTCCGGCCTGGGGGTCGCGCACGTCGGAGGAATAAGGCGGCCAGCGGACGTCCGCCACGCCCAGGCGCGCCATGCTGAAGGCATCGTCCCCGGCGGCGGCGGGAACTCCGAAGAAGTTGGCGTTGGTCAGGGGCGCCACGCTCGAGACGTGCACGTGGTAGGAAGCGGCGGTGCCTGAGGCTCCATCGTCTCCGGGAGCCGTCCAGGTCAGCTCCGCCAGACCGGGCGCGGTGGACCGGGCGACGAGGTTCAGCACCGCGGCCGGCGGCGCGGTGTCCACAACCACCTCCCCGGCGAAAGTGAAGCCGCGTTCGGCCGGCGGGGTCTGCAGGTTCCCCGCGCCGTCCTTGGCCGCCGCGAGGATGGTGTAGGAACTGCCGATGCTCAGGAAGCTGTCGGGCAGGGAGGCGTAGCTCCAGGCCGTGCTTCCCGCTCCCGGAGCGGCGAGCGTCGCCAGGTTGCCGGTCTGCAGGGAAGTCCACCCGGCGGATTCCCCCCACCAGAAGCCGTCCGAGCGCCGCCGGATGGAGACGAATATCCGGGACACGCCGTTGTCGTCCACCGCGGTCCCGGAGACGGCCCCCAGGCTCACCAGGCTCCCGGCTCCCACCGCAGGCGAAACGATCGCGGCCGAGGGCGGCGTCGTGTCCAAACCCTGCGCCCCGCCGCTCGAGGTGAACACGGTGCTCCGCCAGGGCGGCGTCTGGACCAAGGACTCCGCGGCATCGGCGGCTTCCGCGGTGATCGTGTAGGAAGAGCCGGCCCGCAGATAGCCGGTCCCGGGTCCCTGCTCGAAGCGCCAATAGCCCGCTCCGAAGGACGCGAAATTGTCGGCGGGGGCGGCCGCCCATTCCTGGGTGCCGCCGCGCCACCACAGGCCGGAGCCCAGGTCCTGCAGGAGGACCCGTATCCGCCCCGCGTCGCCGGTGACCGTGCCGGAGAGGGTCGCCAGGCTCGCGACCAGCGCACCGGGGGCCGGCGAGTTGACCACCGCGGTGGGACTCGAGATTCCCGGGGCGACGGCCTGGAAGGTGAAGCTCGAGACGGCCAGAGGATGCTGGAGGTTGCCGGCCAGGTCCGCGGCCCGCGACTGGACCGTGTAGCTGGCTCCGTCCACCAGATAGGCCCGCGCCGGCCCCCCATAGCTCCAGAACCCGCCGTTCAAGGCCGCGCGGTTGAGGAGTATGCTCCCCGCGGTCCAGCCCGAGCCGTTCCACCAGAGACCCGACGACTCATGGCGGAAAGCCACCTCCACGCGGTCCAGGGCCGTCTCGTCGGAGGCGGTCCCGGACAGGCGCCCCAGATCGTTGAGGACGCTGCCCGCGACCGGGAACAGGATCGCGGAGAGCGGGGGCGTCCGGTCGCCGCCCTGCGTCACCGTCGAGCCGGTCACCACGGCCTGGTGGGGGGCCGCCTGCCAGTTCCCGGCCTTGTCCACGGCCCAGGTGGAGAGCTGATAGGTCGCGCCCGCAAGGAGAGACGCGCTGGCGGGGCCGCCGTACCAGGTCCACAGGGGCGCCGTGAAGGTGGCCGTATCCTGGACCACTCCGGCCGAGACCACCCAGTTCGACCCGCTCCACCACTTCCCATCCACCACGCGGCGCAGGCCGACCAGGACGCGGTCCACATCCACGTTGTCGGCGGCGGTCCCGGACAGGACATCCAAGGACGACACGGAACTCCCGTCCGCGGGCCACAGTATCCGGGAGACCGGCGGTGTCGCGTCGTTGGAGCCGCTGTTGGGCGCGGTGACCGTGGCGAGCCCGGAGGAGAAGGGATACAGCGCCTGGGCCGTGACGCTCCCGCCCGTGACCGTGAAGGCCGCGGACGAGACCAGGGTTACCCCGAACTGCACGCCGACCGCGGCCGCGCTGGCCACGTTGACCGTGACGAAGAAGGTCCGCGTGGACGGATCCACGACGGCTTCGGCGAAGCTCAGTTCCGCGGAGTCCCCGGAGACGGACACGGTGCTCAGGCGCAGGTCCGCGTTCGGATCGAGCGCCTGGTCCCCGTTCTCGTCGCGGAACAGGCCGACCGTCTTGACGGCCGCACTCGCGCCATCGACCCGGACCGACAGCCCGGACCAGGACAGCGCGCCGACGTTGGTCCAAAGCCGCAGGCGCAGCAGGGCCACGTTGCCGGCCCCCTGCTGAACGCTCGCGGGCGCCAACACCGTCCCGTCCAGGATGAGGTTCGTCCCGCTGATGGCGGACACCTGGGTGATGCCGTCCTCCAGGACGCCGGGCGGCACGGTCTGAGCCGTCACCTGGGCCAGCTGCCCCACCGTCAGCTTCACCCCGAAGGAGGCCTGTCCGCCGGACAGCGCGGCCGAGGCGGGGGTGACCACGAGCCCGGCGTCTCCCGCCACCACGATCTGGACGGCGGCGGCCGTGTTGGCCACCAGCACGGTGGAGGTGTCCACCGCGTACGCGGTCACCGTGAACGTGCTGTGCGTGGTCTGCAGGGCAGGCGTCCCCGTCTTGCCGACCCCGCTCACGAAGGTCTCGCCGGGCGCGACCAGCACCAGCCGGTTCGCCTGGAGCGGCAGGAACGCAGCCGCCTGGTTCGACGCTCCGGACGCGTTGCCGGCCCCGTCACGGGTCCAGAGACGGAAGTAATGGGTGCTCCCGCCCTTCAGGGAACCGATCGCCGTCTTCTGGAGGCTCCCGGGGACGATCCCGACCGTCGAGACGCTCACCTGGGCCGAGGCCGAACTCCAGGACACGGCCGCGAAGGTCGCATGCTGGACCAGGAAGGACGCCCCGGTCCGGAGCGCCTCGACCGAGCCGTCGTCGCCCGGAGCGGACCAGGACAGCTCGAGCGCGCCCAACTGCCCCTGGTACGCCGCGCTCAGCCCCGTCACGGCGGCCGGCGGCGTCGAGTCGACGAAGGTGAAGGTCGCCGCCGCCGCGCCGAAGGAACCCGAGTTCGGCGGCGTCATGGCGTCCGCGGCCCGGACCTGCACCGCATAGTCGTACCCCGAAGCCAGGCCGGCGCGGAAGGCCGCGCTGGGGACGTAAGACCAGGCCGCCGTCCCCGCCGCCGCGGTCGAGACCGCGGCCGCCCCCCACGTTTCGGACGCGAAGTCCCAATACCGGCCGTCCGCGATCCGCAGCAGGCGCAGCTCCACCGCGGCGACCCCGGACTGTTTGGGTCCCGGGTCCGCGGCCGTCCCGGCGATGAGCGGCACGTCCGCGACGAAGGCCCCCTGCGCCGGCAGCGTCACGGCCGCGGTGGGGGAGGACTGGTCCACCGCGGTCGTCACCACCGCCAGGGTGGAGACGGCCGGCAGACCGGCGGGGGACACGAGGTCCGGAGCGTCCACCGTGAAGTCCGAGACCCCCGCCGAGACGCCGTGGGTCGCCGCCCAGACGGCGGAGCTCGAGACGTCCAGGACCACGAAGTAGGTCTTGGTCGAGGGGTCGAGGACTCGCTGGGCCTCGTTGTAGGGGTCGGGGTTGTAGACGCGCAGGACCAGGTCCGTGGAACGGCTCACGAAGACGACGGGGGCGGCCGGATCGGTGATCTCGGCATCAATGGCGGGCTGGAACGACCCGTCCCCCGCGGCCGGGTCCCCGCTGCCGTCCGTGTCCACATAGAGCCGGACCGCCTGAATGTCCGCGTCCGCGCCGGTCCCGGTATGGGTCACACGCAGCTTGCGCAGGGCGCTGGGCATGCCATCCGACCAAAGACGCAGCTTGAGCATGCCCACCCGGTTCGCGCCGCGGTCCACGTAAGGATAACTCGCGAGGCCGAGCGCCTGCCCCTGGACGTCGGTCCCGTCCCACCAGGCCGCGATGTCCGCGCTCGCCGCATGGACCTGTCCGGCCGGACGAACGACCGCCGCCGGGCCGCTCTGCATCGGGAAGCCGTTGCCCGCCGCCCCTACCTGGCTGGCCGTCGAGAACGCGAGGTCCGCCGGCGCGGCCAGCGATAATCCCAACCCCGAGGGGAGCTCCCCGTAAGCGTAGCCCGCGGCCGCCAGCCGCACGGTCAGAAAATACCGACGAACGGTCGTGGCGACGTGGGCGCGCACCGGGTCAACCTCCTGGAGCGGGGCCCGGCCGTAGGCCGGATCGCCGAAACGCCACTCGCTCCCGGTCCAGGCCGCGCTGGCCACGAACACGTCCGTGCCCGGGCCGAAGAGGCCGTCCCCGTCCTCGTCGTGATAGAGCGCGAGCTCCGTCACGTGCGCGGCGGCCAGGGCCCCGAGCTTCGCGACCCGCAGGCGGCTCAGGTCCGCGGTCCACACGGCCGCGGGCGGCTGCAGCTGGAGGGTCAGGCGCTGCAGGGCCACGGGGTCCGGCGCAGCAGCCGTCGTCCCGTCGCCCGTCGTCAAGGTCCCGGAAGCCAGGTCCAGACCGGCGGCGACCACCCCCCCGATGAACACGTCGTCGTCCGAGAACCCGTCCGGGGTCACCGGGGGCGTGGTGTGGGCGCGCCCCGCGTCATCGGTGAAGCCGTAGACGCCCGGCTCGGCCTGCGCCGTGGCCCAGACCCGCAGCTCCTGCGCCAGCGAGCTCACGAGCTGCAGGGCGTTGAATATCCCGGGCTGGACGTCGGCCGCGCCCCGGAACCAATAGGCCGAGGGCACGTCCGTGCTGGCCGTGAGGTCCGTCAGCGTCGCGGCCGTCGTGTCGCCGGACACCGAGAAGCGCACGAGCCCCGCGAAGTATTGGCCGTTCACAGGGTCGCCTGCGGCCACGTTGCCGAAGCGGTCCCGGGCCGTGACGCCCAGGACCCTGCCGCCGCCCAGGTCCCGCGCCAGCAGGCCCGGGGTCGAGACCTTCAGCGGATTCGCCATCAAAAACGGCTGGTGGATGGTGAAGTAGTCCGCGGGCCCGGGCGTGATGCGCTGGGACTGCAGGACGGGCGCGGGGGCGTAGCCGTCCTGCCGCACGAGCGCCGCCTGGATCGTGGTCGTGCCTGCCCGAGTGTCCCAGATGTAGAAGCGCGCCCGGGTCTGGCCCTGCGGTATGTCCACCGCCAGGGGAGTGTCGCTCGGCCCGATGACCGGCCAGGACGGGCCGTCCGCCGCGGGCTGGAGTGGATCCACCCCGCCCCGCGTGGTCGCCGACTCCGTGGACTTCGCGTAGACCGTGTGGACGGCCCAGGAGGAGGCCGCGACGTTGCCGAAAGCGTCCACCAGCTCCACGTCGATGGGCGCGGCGATGGGAACCCCGCCGCTCAACTGCACCGTGGTCCCCGCCAGCAGCCGTCTCGGGGACGTCGTGAAGACCGCGGCCACGGGCGGCCCGGAGAGCACGGAATAGGTGGCGGTCCCCACCGCCCAGCCGCGATCCATGACCTCGTCGACCGTGAACAGCCAGGTGGCCGGACTCGACAACGTATCCAGGATGAAGAAGTCCGTCGTGTGCTCGAACAGGCCGACCCTGGCCCCGGTGCTCGGACCCGCGAAGCCGGGCGAGTTGGAGGCGAGGGAGAATTGGACGTAGGACTGACCGGAATCCTCCTGTCCGGGCCGCACGGGGCTCGGGTTGCCGAACGAGTCCTGCGTCTGGAACGCGGCGGCCTGACTCGTCACCCCCGCGAAGAGTTGCGGCGCGGCCATGGGCAGGACCGTGATGCGGGCGATATTGTCCGGTACGATGAGCACATACTGCGCGGAGGAGAGGAGAACGCTGGCGCCGTCCGCGATCCCGATCACCGGATAGGTGGACGGCCCCGCCGGATAGTTGTCGGACGCCCGGGTATCCAGGTAGTAGAAGGTGGCCTCCACCTGCAGAGGCGAGATGCTGACGGAGGGCACGGGGGTCTGGAACACCGGAGGGAGCACCGCCGCAAGATCACTCGACGCCGAGAATGAGAACGAGTCGTTGGAGCCCGAAGGAGTGCGCGCGACCGTCGACAGTTCGACGGTGACCGGCGCGCCGGGGACGGCGGGGTTGCCGAACATGTCCCGCGACTGAGCCTGAAAGGACTTCAGGGCGGCGCTGAAGTCCACCACCCTGCCGGCCACCTGCTGGTTCGGCGCATTCGCGAAAGCAAGCTGCGCGGCCGCGCCCGGGTCGACCCGCAGCGGATGGGTCGCGGACATGGGAGCGGCATCCGCCTGGAGGGTCCAGGTCCCGGGCCGGCCGCCGTGCCCGAGGTTGGAGCCCGGGCTCGTCCCGGAGTATGAGGACATCCGGTCGCGGTAGCGGAATCCCGCCTGGGTGAGGCCGTCAGGGATGGCGATGGAGGTCAGATAAGCGGTTCCGCCCTGGTCCTCGAACCCGTAGTCCCCCGTGGTCCCGAAGACCCCCTGCGCGTAGCCCGCGGCCGCGTGCACCGCCCCCTGCCCCGCCGGGAGGCTCAGGCTGATATTCGTGCTCCCCATATCCGTGGGATTGCCGAAATCGTCGCGCCGCTCGATGACGAACGCCCCGCCGCTCCCGGGCGCGGCGCTGACCCCGATGCCCGCGGCGCTGGACACGAAGACCAGCCCGCTCGGCGTTCCGCCCTTGGTCGACAGAACCGCCGTGAGGTCCTTCTGCGCGGTGATATACGGCGTCAGGTCCGCCGGAGCCGTCATGGTCCCGACCCAGACCCGGGCCCAATCCCCCGCGGCGCTGGATACCCTATACGCGAGCGGTTGATTCGCGTTATCCGGCGCTCCGTCGTAGCCGATCCGGCCCTGGGCATCGGTGACGAGCTGCGTCGAGGCCCCGATCGCGGCCCACCCGCCGCCGGGGTCGTAGGCCAAGGAGCCCGGCGAACCGCCTACGTCCACGACCGCCGCATACAGGGCTACCGTCGAGACCACGGCATTGTCGTACGCATCGACGACCTGCCCATAAAACGTCTGCGCCCCTGGGCTGAGGACGGAACCCGCGCGCACCTCCAGCGTGGAGCCGGGCGGCCCCGGGGCTACCGCTACCGCCACGGGCGCCGCCGTGGCGACGTACACGTAGGGCCGGACCGAGTACCCGCCCACCTCCGTGTTGATGGCGGCATTCCCCTGGTCCGTTCCCAGAAGCCAGCGGGACCCCGCCTTCTTCAGGATGAACGCGTCCGTCAGGAGCTTGGAACCCCCGTCGGGCGTCGAGATGAACACGCTGGGAGGGCTGAGCACCGCGTCCTGGGGCGCGGCGAAGACCTCGGCCGACAGCTGCACCGTCCCGACATAGGCGTTCGGCCCCGCGGAGAGCAGGTTGTGGTACTGGTCATGCGCCGTCAGCAGCGCACTGAAGACCGACCCCGCCGTCACGGTCGAGGGCAGGCTCTCGAAATGCAGGTGATGCGCCGCCGCCGGCCAGACCGGGATCGACCAAGCCGACCCCGCCGCCATGTGCGGCGGCGTCCCGTCGATATCGGTCGCCGTGAGCATGAAGGTCATGGTGGAGGTCCGGGGCGTAAAGGACACGACTCTCTGCCCCGCGGCCAAGGCGCCTGAGGCCGGCATGGTGGCGGCCACATCGTTGGAGGCGAGGTCGACCACGTCGACCACACCGTTTACCAGGTTCCAATAGTCATCGACCGCGCGCAGTGTCGCCATGTACGATTGCCCCGCCAGCAAACCGCTGGGCGTACCGGTCTTGCCCGACGGCGTACCCGCGGCCGCGGCTTCCCCGGGGGCCAACACCTGGAGCTTGGTCGGCAGGCCCGGCGTCACCAGGGCGGTCGTGCTCCCGAACAGCGCTGGATCATCCGCTTGTTCGACGCGCAGGGCCCGCAGCCCGGCCTTGCCCAAGACGGCTCCCAGGGCGAAATCCTTGACCCCATGGTCCCCGGGCTGGAACGCGTAGTTCGCGGGCAGGCCCGTGCCGGCGGCCTCCGGCCCGCCGTCGGTGACCGAGAACGCGACCGTCCCGGCGTAGGCGATGGCCGTCTGCCCGGCGTCGTCCACGGCCCGCACCCGGACGTCCTGGGTCGTTCCCGCCGTGAAGGAACCTCCCGACGAGGGCAGCTCCAGCACGAAGCCCACGGGCGGCTTGACCACGTCGACCATCTGCCCCGCGGAGGGTGCGCTGCGGAGGAACTCACTGTCCTCCGCGACCACCGACCAGTAGTAGGTGGGGGTGTCAGTGCTCCGGGGCACGACCAGCTTCATGGCGCGCTGAGCACCGGTGGAAAGCCGGGTGCTATAAAGGCAGGTGCCTCCCCCGGTAAAGCCGTCCGTGCTGTAGCGCGCGGGGATCCTGAGTATCTCGCTCCCACCCGGGGTGGTGCCGACCCGCACGTAGTAATTCAGGCCCGCGGACGGGGTCTCGGCGTCCGAGCCGTTGTCCCACTTCAGGGTCAGCACCCCGGAAGAGGCGGAACTGGAATATTCCTGGAACGAGGCCGTGAAGCCGGAACCCGGCGCACTGGGGGCATGGTGCACGGTCTGCTGGGCGTTGCGCAGCACGACCACACCCGCCTGCCAGGCCGTCACCGCGAGGTCGAGGCTCCCGTCGTTGTCGTAGTCGCCCCAGCTGAGGCCCTGAGAATCCCGGCCCGACCCCGTCAGGACGACGCTCGAGAAGGTGCCGTCCCCATTGTTATGCCCGACGGCCGTATCCACCCAGGCGCGGTTCCCCACGGCGAGGTCCGGGCGGCCGTCGTTGTCATAATCGCCCCAGGCGATCCCCTCCGTGACGGCCCCCATCCCGGGCAGCAGCGTCTTCGTGAACGTCCCGTCGCCGTTGTTGCGCAGGGTCTGCTCGGTCCCGTTGACGGCCTGGGCCAGGTCCAGGTCCCCGTCGGCGTCGTAATCCGCCCACGCCATCGAACGTCCATCCGCCGAGGTCCCGCTCAGGACCACCTTCGTGAAAGTACTATTCCCGTTGTTGCGCATGATGAAGACGTTGCCGGGGGCGTCGCTTCCCGCAAGGTCCAGCAAGCCGTCATTGTTGTAGTCCCCCCAGACGACCGCCCAAGTGTTGCCGCCCGAGCCCGTGAAGTTCGATTTCGTGAAGGAGTTCCCGCCGTTGTTGGTCAGGAGGAACTCATCCATCCCTCCGGCGTTGGCCACGGCGAGATCCAGATCGCCGTCATTGTCATAGTCGCCCCAGGCCGTCCCCACAGTATCCCCGCCGCTCGTCCCCGGGATGGCGAATACGGTAAAAGTCCCGTTGCGTTCGTTGCGCGCGAGATAGGTGCTGCCGCCCGCCTGCACGGGCACGGCCAGGTCGAGGTAGCCGTCCTTGTTATAATCGGCCCACGCGACCGCCTGAGCGAACCCGCTGATCCCGGTCAGGGTGAAGGTCGAGAACACCCCCCCGCCTTCGCCGTGCGCCATGATCACCCCGCCGGCACCCAACGCGACGGCGAAGTCCAGTTTGTCGTCATTGTCGTAGTCGCCCCACGCGATGCCGTGGGATGCGGTCAGCTCCGTACCCGGCACGACCATGATGCTGCCCTGGGCCGTGGCCTCGACGGACAATCCCGACACCATACCGTCCGCATCAGTGGTCTTGAGCGCGAAGTAGTAGTCCGCGTAGCCCCCCACATCCGGGATCGTGTAGGTGTGGCGGCTGCCCGGCACCGCGCTCGTGGGAATGAACACCGTGTAGGGCGCCGTGGAGAAGGCCGCGTCCGTGGCGATCGGTCCTCTCGAGGAATAGCGGATCGTGAAAGCCCCGCCCGCGATCGCGCCCGAGCTCCCGTCCTCACCCGGGGCGGTCCAGGTCAGGGTCACCGCCATGGTGCTGCTCCCGAACCCGCTCGACCAGGTGGACGCCACCACCAGGTCAGTGACCGGGGAGGGCGGCGCGGTCAGCCGCAAGTAGAAGGTCGTGTCCGTCAAGGCATGGACGTTCTCAAGATTTCCGGCCAGGTCCACGGCCCGGGCTGTCACCGTGTAGGTGGACCGGTCGTCCCAAGCCACGGAGGAGGCGGCGTAGCTCCAGGCATACGTAGTTCCACTGATGAACCCTCCAACGGTCCCCGAAGAGATCCACGCCTCGGAAGCCTGCCAGGCGTTCCCGTTCCAATACTGATTGGCATGGCAGTCCAGGTCCGGGTCCGAACATCCGACTTGCTGGAGACGCAGGCGCAGGACGTCAAGTTGACCGATCCCGGGGTCGCTCGCCGTCCCGGAGATCGCCGATACCGCGCCTGATTCTCCGATAGGCGCCGTAGCCAGGGAGACCGGCGTCGTGTCATCGATGGTGAAGACCGAGGTGGCGTAGGCGCTCAAACTGCCCAAGGCGGTCCCATCTGGAAGATAGGAGGCGTCCTCGGCACGAGCCTCGAGGCGATGCTGCCGGTCCTGGACCGGCCAGGAAATGGAGGCGATGGACTGCCAGGAGTTGTCCGAGACCGCATACCAGCCGCCGTTCGCCACCCCCGCGCCCGAGGAGAAGTCCGTGGCCTGCCAATACCACGTGTCGCCCGTCAGCAGATAGGATAGCCGAATATCGACTTGGCGGATGCCGGAGTTCCATGGAGCCCCCGGGTCCGAAGCCGCCCCGGTGAGCGGATTGCCGGGTCCGCCGAGTTGGGAGCCCTTATAGTATCCGTTGTTGAGCGGGAGGGCTATCCCGACTGTCGGAAGCTGGCTGTCCACGAGGAAAGTCCTGGAAGATATCCCTCCCGTGAACGAAGTCTGGCTATTGCCCGCCGTGTCGATAGCCCGCGCCAGGAGGAGGTACCAGGTATTCAGCGACTGGAGGGTGGTGTTCAGGCTCGGATCCGTGTAGATCCAGTTAGAAGACGCATCGGATGAGGTCGCCAGCCAATAAGGGCATGGCTGGTTGAAGGAACCCGCGCCGTTGTAGCACTTGTCCTTTCCCACGTTCTGCAGGGAGATGCTGGTCGCAAACATGGAGAAATCGTCTGCCGCCGTGCCCGAGACCACGGACAAGGCCCGTATGGGCTGGCTGGGCGAAGGGATCGCGATGGCGGCGATGGGAGCGGCCGCGTCGAACATGAAGTTCACGCGGCTCGTCCCCGCGGCTGCGGAGACCGGCCGCGCCTCCACGTGGGCGGACACGTCCACCGCCGCTGACAGCGCCTCGAACGACTCGCCGGATATCCAGACCGGCACGGAGGATCCCGTGGCTGCCCAGGACACGGGCTCGTTGTTGTCGGTGCTGGCCTCGACCCAATAATCGGAACCCGCCCCGGGAAGATCCGGCGGGATGGCCGCATTCGGCAGGTCGAAGGCCTGCGTGGACTTGTTCCACCAATTCCCGCTCGCCGCTCGCCTGAAGGCGACATGGACCTTCGCGATGCCGCTCCCCCCGCTGTCCGTGGCGGTGCCGGATATGCTCCCGGCCACTCCGAAGTAAGAACCATGCACCGGGCTTTGGATGACCGAGACCGGGACATCCATCCAGGCGACATGACCATTAGGGTCGTTCTCGTGATCGGACCCGGAACGGGGCCCGGAGTAGCCGCGCATGGTGATGCGGGAACCCGAGCCGAGTGGGCTGCCGTTCACGTTCACCGCGACGCTCGCGTCCGCGAACGCGATCCCGCTGAAGGTCGAGACCACGGTCCCCCCCAGGAATTGGATGGCCGTGGCGCCGGCAGCCAGCGACTGAAACGTCACCGAGGCGATCGCGAGCTCGGCGCCGGCGGCCTGGGTGTCGATGCTGACGCCGATGCCCGCGGCGGAGACGTCCACCGATGAGACACTCAGCGTCCCCAGGTTTCCGGCGTCCAGCAGGACGCCGATGCCCGAGGCCCCGCCGCGGATGACGGTCGAGGAGACGGAGAGGCCGACGCTCGCCCCGGTCAGCTTGAGCCCCACGCCGGACGCCCCCGTGCCCAATAGAGAACTCGCGCGGACCTCGGTGTTGGTCGAGCCGGAGACGTACAGGCCGTGAGTGCCCTGCACGTAAGACTCGACCACGGTGTTGGAGGAGGACCCGGCCACGACCAGGGCCCCGATGCCGCTGTTGCCCGTGATCGTGCTCAGGCTGATGGTGTTGTTGTGGCTCAAGTCCAGCCAGGCGCCGTAGCCCAGCGGACTCAACATGCTGTCCCGCGAGAAGGTGTTGTACTGCGCGCCCGTGACATTGAGGGCCCGATTGTTGGCCCCCGCGCTCGCCATCGTGCTCAGACTCACGTCGTTGTAGTAGCAGTAGAAGCCCACGGTGAGCCCCGATCCCGCGGGATTGCCGATAAAACTCCGCGTAATCGTGTTGTAGGAAGCGCTGTCCAGGTAGACCGCGGAACTGCCGGAATCCGTCGTGATGGTGCTCTGATCGATGGTCCCGTAGTTCGCGGAAGCCGCCAGGAAGGCCGCATAGCCCGCCGGGTTGGATACCCAGCTTTGCGTCAGGGAGTTCCCCGAGGACGCCCCGACGAAGTAGCC
>Ga0154315_1094_pt1 | contig 58791 bp, 50 predicted proteins | sample RifGroA2_FD_105609 | JGI IMG/M metagenome (GOLD analysis project Ga0154315, IMG submission 105609) | Elusimicrobia bacterium GWA2_69_24
GCGGAACTGCAAAGTGGAGCGGGGGACGATCACGATGTGGTAGGGGGCGGTCGGGCCCTTCTTGGCGGGGTCCGAGCTCAGGCGGTAGTCGATGGCGATGATGTCGTCGATCTCCTTGACCGAGGATATCTCCACCTTGACGTAGCCGCTGTTGGACTTCTCGCCGAACACGACGATGGCCATCTCCTTGTCGAAATCCACTAGGGGCAAGGCCTCGGGCCGCTTCACGCGGGACCACAGGTCCGCCCACTCGGCCTTCGAGGTCAGGACGCCGCCGCCCATCACGCCCAGGCCGCCCACTGTCGATATCCAGGAGCGCCGCAAGGGGTAGCTCTTGGTAGGGCGATTGGCGCGCTCGTCGGCCTTCTTGCGCAGCATGAGGAGGCTCGTCGAGTCCGTCACCCCGCCCGAAGCGCCCTTCTTGTCCGCCGAACCCCCGATCATCCCGAAACGGGCATCGGGTGTGATCAAGGGTTTGCCCGCCGCGACCAGGGGCTTGGACTTGGCCGGGTCCTGCAGGAGTTTGGGTGTCGTGCCCGGGCCGAGCGGCACGGTGGGGGCCATGCGGGCCCGGGCCACCATGTTCATCTCCTGGATTTCGGAGGCCATGCGCATCATCGCTTCCTTGGCCTCCGCTTTGTTGAGGGGGCGGTCCGGGATCTCGTCCCGGGCGCCGGCGGAACCCGGCTGCTGCTGGGGGATGATCTTGGCCACGCCCAGGCGTTCGCGCTCGTCCTGCAGGAAGCCCTGGAGCTGCTCGTTGCTGTAGGACTCGGCCGCCCTGCCGTCCTTGCCGATCGGAGCTCCCGCGGCGCCGTTCATCCTCGCCCCGCGCACCGCCAGAGCGCCCCCGGCACGGCCGGAGGCCTCCGAGAGGGCGGGGCTGGGCACCGCCGCGATGTCCGCGGCCGCGGACCCCGAGAGGCCTTGCGCGTCGAAAGCGTCAGCCTCGACCGGACCGCCGCGCGCCGCGCCCGTTTCGGCCTGCCGCTTCATGGAATCGATCGGCTCGATGGTTGCCGTCGAACCCATCATCCGGGCCGCTATGCGGTACTTGGTCTCCCGCACGAAGAGCAGGCCGAGCAGGAGCCCCGCGGCCGCGAAGGCTATCAGACGGGTGGGACCCGGCAGCCAGTTCGCGGGTTTGCGGTAGGCCTCGGCCTCGCGCCGGCGGCGTTCCAGGCGGGTCAGGAAGCCGTCGGGCAGGCGGACCTTGGGCAGTCCGCCCACAGCTTTGGAGACCCGGCGCAGCGCTTCCAGCTCCAGGCGGCAATCCTCGCAGAGCTTGAGGTGCTCGTCCACCCGCGCCCCGTCGGCGTCGCCCAAGGCGCCGTCCATGAAGGAGGAAAGCAGTTCTTTGACGTGCGGTTCGTTCATGACGCCTTCTCGAGACCCTGCAGACGCCGCTTCAATTCGTCCCGCGCCCGGGACAGGCGCGACTTGACGGTCCCCTCGGGGATGGAGAGAGCGGCCGCGATGTCCTGGTAGGACATCCCCTCCGTCTCGCGGAGGACGATCACGGCCCGGCTCTCCTCATCGAGCGTCAGCAAAGCGTTCTGGACCGCCATCGCCGTCTCCTCCCGTTCCAAGGCCCGGTCCGGCGCCGGCTCCGGGGCCCGCGGCTCCCGGACCTTCTCCTCCCCGGCGCCCTCGCCGAAGAGGAACTGGAGCGGGACCATTTTCCACAATCCCCGCCGCTTCTCGGAACGTACCCGGTTCTTCCAGGTGTTCACCGTGATGCGGTACATCCAGGTCGCCGTCGCCGAATCCCCCCGGAAGCCCGGCAGGGCCTTCAAGGCCCGGAGCAGGGCGTCCTGGGCGAGGTCCTCCGCGTCGAACGGGTTCCCGGTGAGCCGCAAGGACAAGTTGTACACGAGCTCCGCGTGCTTCTCCAGGAACTCCGCCTCGCTCAAGGGTTTGGACACCGGGGTCGGCCCGGAAGTTCCCGTTATGGGGCCGGGGTCGGTTTCTTCTGGCATTCCGGGGTCGCGTCGTCGTAGGCCATCGTGTAGTCGCTGTCCTTGAGGCGGGGGGATACGGCGCGCCGGCCGCTGAACATCTCGTTGTCGGCGATCTTGAGGAGCCCGTTGCGGTCCCCCAGGCTGAGAAGCTTCTGATAGGTGGTGTAGATGCGCTCGAGTTCCTGCTGCCGCGATTGGATCTGCTTCTGCAGCGCCGGGTCCGGCTTGGCCGCGCCCGCGTAGGCGACCAGGTCCACGGCCAGCTTCTCGCGCAGGTCCTTGAGCGCGGACTGCAGGGAGACCAGGCGGGAGAGCACATCGTAGGCCTGCTTGCCGTGGTCCCCGGTCAGCCGCAGCTTCCAGCAGCGGTAGAGCTTGGAGGAAGGGCCCAGGTCGATGGAGCGGGCCGGGACGCGGATGACGGCGGCCTCGGCGCCCGAATAGAGGGGCAGCCGGGCTTCGATGTCGCGCAGGACCGGCTCGAAGACGGGGTCCGCGCCCGCGGCGAGGGCGCGCCCGCCGCCGCCGGGATCGGTCCGCGCGGAGGCCGGTAGGGCGAGCCATGATGCCAGCAGGACCGTGGCCAGCGGGGTCATTTTTCGCGCTCGAGGAACCCTTTGTCCGCGAGCATCTTCAGGAGTCCGTCGAAGGCCCGCCCGACCTCCTGGAATTCGTCGGCGCTGCGCAGCTGGAAGTGCGGCTTCAGGGGCTCTCGGGAGACCAGGCGCTTCATGTCCTGGATCAGCCGGAACAAGGGTCCCGCCAGCTTCTGCGAGTAGTACAGCCCGAAACCCAGGGTGAGGATGAGGTTGCCGACCAGGGAGAAGACCAGGGCCGGCAGGACGATCTGGGTCCGGCTCAGGAGTTCGGGGTGGGTCCCCGGCTCCTGGATGACGTAGAAGAACTCGCCCGCGGAGTTCTGGTCCGCCACGGCGAGGAACCCGTAGACCACCGCGGCCGTCAGCAGGGTCGCGACGATGCCCACACCGGTCAGACGCAGCATGAACCGGGTCTGGAAATGCGGCTCGATGAGGAGGGTCTTCCGCCTGCTCTTGATCATGGTTAGACCTTTCGGAGTTTGAATTTCCGGCGCAGCATCCGTACGACGATGGGCGGCAGGTACTCTTCGACGTGCGCGCCCATGCGCGTGACGTCCTTCACGATGGAGGAGGAAAGGTAGGTGTAGCGCTCGTCGGGCATAAGGAAGACGGTCTCCAGGTCGGGGTAGATGCGGCGGTTCATGGAGGCCATCTGGAACTCGTAGTCCATGTCGCTGACCGCGCGCAGGCCCCGGATCAGGATGGTCGCCTTCATGGATTTGACGTGTTCGCCGAGCAGGCCGTGGAAGGTGTCCACCTCGCAATGGGGGATGCCCCGGATAGCCGCCCGGACCATCGCCATCCGCTCACCCACCGAGAAGGTGTGGTGCTTTACCGAATTATCCGCCACCGCCACGTAGAGATGGTCGCAGAGCCGGCTGGCCCGCCGGACGATGTCCAGGTGGCCGTTGGTGATGGGGTCGAAACTGCCGGGGTAGACGGCGATGCGCGGCATCTCCGCTGAAAATACCAATTTTCCGACGCATGCGCCATAGCGCTCTGGGTCTTTCGGCGGGCGGAAATTGCCCTTAGGGCCGTGTCATCTCCGGAGCGGGTTTGTCATAATGCCGTCATGTCCCCGATCCGCCGCGTCCTCCCGGCGCTGTTCTGTCTCGCCCTGCTGCCCTCCGCCGCGCGCAGCGCCGTCGTGGGCGCGCGGAGCCAGGGGGCGGTCCCTGCGGTCGTCGCGGTTCCGGGCATGGGAGCCGCCGTCGGCTCCATGCTGGGAGCTTCCCCCTTCGCCCCGTTATCCGCGCCGGGCCTCGGCCTCCCCGCGTTCGCGTCCGCGCTTCCCGCCGCGGCGGCGGCGCGGCCCGTCCCGTCCGGGTCCGAAGCCCCTTCCGCCGCAGCCGCGGCCGTCCGGGCGGCCGCGCCGGTCCAGACGGCGGTCCGGACTGCGCCGTCCGCGGTCGCGGTCTCCGTCTCCGGGCGGTCCGCGGCCCGCGAACCCGGAGAGGAACTCCCCGGTTTCCGGGGCCGGCCGAGCGGTCTGGGACGGCATTTCCAGGCCCTGCGCCGCCTCTTCGGAGCCCGGAGCGACGAGGCTCTCCCGAGCGGCGGCGCCGACGCGCCGGTCGCGGCCGCCGCCGCGCGCTTCGAAGAGCAGATCTCAGCCATGGGCTCGGAACTGCGCCGGCCCAACGACCCGCTCCTGGCCAAGGTCCGCCGCTACGGCTTGGACGCCCTGCGCAAGATCGCCGACCATGCCTCCCAGGGGCTCATCTCCCCCCAGACCGCCCGCATCCGGACGTCGGCGGACGAGCCTCCGCCTCCCGTCGTGGACCGGGAGCTTCGGATCGGGGTCTACCCGGTGGCCGCCGACCCCTTCCAGTGGGCGCACATGCTCATCGGGCTCAACGCCATGGCCGAGCTGAAGCTCGACAAGATCGTCTTCGTCCTGGCGGGCGACGACCCCCGCAAGCCGGGCATGGCCAAGGCGGATTTCCGTCACGCCATGGGGCGGGCGGTGCTCGGCGTGTTCGGCCCCCTGTTCGGTTATTCCTCCATCGCGCTCGGGACCCAATACGACGGGGAGACCAACATCTTCCGCATCCTGTCCTTGAACCCCTTTCAGAGCATCCGGGCCTTCTACATCGTGGGGGGGGACCACTACCGGCTCAAGGACAAGAACGGCAACGATGACACCCTGCTCAAGATCCAGAAGAAGCTGGATGCCCCGGGGCTCATCGACCGCAGCCGCCATTCCGTGAGCCTCGCCTTCGTCGAACGCGACGAACCGCTCGACCGCATCGCTACCCCGCTCGACGTCCACTTCCTTAGGGACGTGGGGTTCGAGGCCTCCTCCACCCTCGTCCGCGAAGGCCGCTACGAGCTGATGCCCTACGCGGCCTACGACTACGTCCGGGAGCATCGCCCCGGGCTCTACGGTATCGGAGAGCCGGTCGCCCGCTGAGGCTGTAGTTCCTTTCGGAAAACATGGCATAATAGGGCCGCATGGACTTCATCCGCGTGCTGGTCAGCCTCTGCGAACTGCTCCTGACCGTCGTCATGGCAGTCTTGGTCGTCTACATGACCCTGCGGGCGCTCATCCGCGCCAACACCGATTTCGACGAGGACCAGGAGATCCTCCGGGGCAACATCGCGGTCGGGCTCCTCGTCGCTTCGCTGCTCCTCGCCGCGGCCAACATCATGCACCAGGCCTTCAAGCCCGTGGCGGACACCATCCACCTCTATCTGACCAGCCCCGCGGCCCAGACCACGGGTCATTGGAAGATGGCTTTCTACTCCCTGGGGAACCTCCTGCTGGCGTTCGGCATCGTGGTGGTCACGCTCTCCTTCACCCTGCGACTCTTCGGCAAGCTCACCCGGACCAAAGACACCCGGCCCGGCAAGGAGCTGCAGAAGGGGAACCTGGCCGTGGGCATCATCCTCTCCTGCGTGGTCCTCATCGTCTCGCTCTTCGTGGGCGGCGGGGTGAAATCCTTGTCCGAAGCGCTCCTGCCCAAGCCCGAGATCGGCATGATGCGCATCATGCGCTGAGACGGCTCGGCGCGTCCGCCGGATGAGTCCCGCAGCCTACCCGAACAATCCAGACGCGGGGTCCAGCGAGCCTTCCCGGCCTATATCTGCTAGATGCTCGCCAAGATCGCGGACTTCTACGACTCCGAGGTGGATGCCGCGGTGAAGGGGCTGACCTCCATCATCGAGCCGCTCGTCATCGTGGTCATGGGCGTCATCGTCGGCGCCCTGACCATAGCGATGTTCCTGCCCATCCTCGACGTCACGAAAGGGATCCAGTAGGGCGGCGGCCGGCTCAGAACTCCCGCTGGGCGCGGGTGTCCATCCCCGACAGCGGCAGGAAGCTCATGCGGACCTGGGCTTTCTGCGACCCCGGCGGGACGCGGCATTCCAGTTTGGCGGCGGAAGTCGTCGTGTACCAGGCGGCCCAGAAATCGGCGCCCCGCTCCGGGGCCCGAGGCTGCACCTGTCCGGCTCTCGCCGCGAAGTCCAAAGACGGGTCTCCGCCCGAAGCGGTCGGAGCGTCGAAGCGCCGGGTGAGGGTATAGAGGAAGTAGTCGCAGGCCCGTATGGAAGGCTCGGCTCCCGAGCGGCGGTCCCGGAGGGTGTCGATGCTGATGCCGCGCAGCTTGTCTCCGCTGAAATCGTAGCGGATGATCCCGTCGTAATCGCCGAAAGAGTGCGCTTCTTCAAGGCCTGACGGCGTTTCCCGCAGCGGGAAGTCCCCGCGCTGGGCGCGCAGGGCGGCCGCGTCGATGTCCCAGGGCAGGTTGCGGAAATTGACCGGGTGCTTTTTCCAGTAGACGTCCGTCGCGACGTAGGCGCCGAGCAGGCTCAGCGCCATGATGCCGAGGGCCCCGATGACCGTCCAGATGAACTTTTCCCTGCTCATGCAGTGTCCCTGCGCCCGTAGTCTAGCACAATGGTTAGAATTCGCGGGCCTGGAACTCCACGCCTTCCTGCTCGGCTTCGAACCAGCCCTTGCCCTCCGGCATCTCCGCGTGCAGCCACCAGGTGGTCTGGGGTTCGGAAAGGACCTCAAAACGCTCCCGGGCGTTCTGGGGGCATCCGCCCTCGTAGACGATCCCGTCCAGCCGCAGGAAGCAGAGCCCTTCCGCCCGGTAGGCCAGGATCTCGAAGAGCTTCCCGGTCTCGAGCGGCAGCGTGAGGGAGGTTCCTGCCGCGTAGCGCTCGGCGGGAAGCGTGTCCAGCACCCCCAGGTCCCGCCAGCGGACCTCCATGGCGCTCCGGACGCGGCCGCGTCCCGCGGACCGGGTCACGACGCGCGAGGCGTCGAAGCGCAGGGCGGTCCCTTTCGGGAGCGGGATCCGCGCCGTGACCGCCGAGCCGGGACGGGGCTCCGCCCACAGCGTAAGGTCCGCCTCGGCCCCGATCCAGACCGGACGGGGGCGTCCCTCCCCCGGCCAGCCCTCGTAGGTGAAGACGCCGCCGGACGCGGCCGCGAGCGGGGCCGTCGACAGGACCGGGGAAACGGCGGCGGCCGAAGAGGCGCGGACCGGTTCCATTGCGGCCAGTGCCGCCTCGATCCTGGCTGCGTGTTCCCGCGGGTCGCCGCGGCCCGGCTCGGGCTGGAAACGCGGATCCTCCAGCAGTCCCTGCGCCAGCTTCCGCAGGGCGTCCTTGGCCCGCGCGTCCCCGATGGCGGCCAGGGCCTGGGCCCCTTCCGCGACCGCGCCGGGGTCCCGCGCGTTCCGGACGAAGCGTTCCAACATCGGGGTCCCGGCGGGGTCGCCCAGGAACCCGGCGAGCCGGGCCGTCTGGACCGCCGGCGGTCCCTCCTCCCTCAGGAGTACATCTTCTAGGGTCCGCAGGTCCTCGGGTCCCACCCGGACCCCGCGCGAGATCCCTCCCGAAGAGTGCCGGCGCTGCAGGGCCGCCAGGATCTCGCCGCGCACCCGGCTGCCGCGCCCGAAATAGCGCAGCAGGCGGAAGAGAGCCGCGTCCGCCTTCGGCGATTTGGAGGCGCCCAGGGCCGCGGCGGCGCTGACGGCCTCCCCCTCGGCGACCGACTTGGGGTCCGGTCCGCCGCGCTTGGCCAGCCGCTCGACCGCGGTCACCTCATCCGTCCCCGTGAACCGCAATTGCGACAGCGCCTCCCGGACCACCGGATCCGGATAGGGGTCCGACAAGGCGCGGTCCAGGAGCGGCCGCCGATCCGCGTCCGGTATGCGCAGGGAGCCGATGGCCTGCAGTGCGGCGGAACGGAGACCCGGGTCCTCCTCGGAGTCCTCGATGCAGCGCCGCAGGGCGGGCAGGGCGCCGGGGTCGCCGATCAGTCCCAGGAACGCCGCGGCGTAGAGCCGGAGCTTGAGGGGACGCTCCCGGACACCCAGGTACCAGGCCAGCAGGCGGACCGACTTCGGGCTGAGGGCCTTGAACCTGGGGGCGAAGGCTTCCAGTTTCCGGTCGAGCTCGCGCTCGTCGAGCGGATGCAGTCCCCGCCCGGCCGCCTGGAGGGCTTCCATCTCGGCCAGCAGGGACTGGCCGGATTCCCGGCCGGCGTCCCGAGGGTCTTCGAAGTCGACCCGGGACGCGGGGGCGGCCGCTAGGGGGGCGGACGAAGTCCAGAGGAGCGCCAAGGCGAGCGCGCTAGTCGACCGCACTGAAGTAGCGGGCCTGCGGATGATGGAACACCAAAGCGGAGACGCTGGCCTCCGGGTCCATCATGAAGCCCTCCGTCAGCTTGACCCCGATGGAGGCTTCCGGCTCCAGGAGGCGCCAGAGCTTGGCCTGGTCGCGGATCTCGGGGCAGGCCGGGTAGCCGAAGCTGACCCGCACCCCGCGGTAGCGGCACTGGAACTTCTCCTTGATGGTCAGGCCGGACGGGTCCGGGATCCCCCACATCGAGCGCAGATGCTCGTGCAGGAGTTCCGCGAAGCCTTCCGCGCTCTCCAGGGCCAAAGACTGCAGGCCGTGCGATTTCACGTATTCGCCCCGCTCGCGCCACCCGCCCGCCAGCTCCAGCACGCCCTCGCCGCAGGTCACCACCAGCATGGCGACGTAATCCATGCCCGGCATGGAGACGGGACGCACGAAGTCGGCCAGGCAGAGCCGCGTGCCCGCGCGCTGGCGCGGGAAGGTGAAGCGCTCCAACTCGCGCCGCCCATCGTGGGAATCGTAGAGGATCACGGAGTCGCCCTCGGCCTTGGCCGGGAAGAACTGGAACACGGCCCGCGGCCGCAGGAGCCGCTTCTCCACGGCCTCCTGCTGCAGCCCGCGCACGACGCGCGACAGCTCCACGGCCTTGGGGTCCCCCGCCTCGAGCTTCGCGGCAAGGTCGCCCTTGAACCCGAGATGTTTGCCGTAGAGCATGACCGGGTTGATGTAGGCGAAGATGCGGTCCAGGTCGAATTCGGGCAGGATGTGGCGCTTGAGGTCCGGCGGCAGCGGGATGTCGTGGTCGGTGCGCAGGGCGGGGCCCGCCGCGGCGGGGGCTTCCGGCGCCGCGGCCGGAGCGCGTTCGCCCGCGGCCTGGATCTCGCGCTGGGCCCGGGAGTTCTCCTCCCGGAGCGCGGGACCGCGCGCCGGGTCTTGGAGCCGGTTCGCCAGGTCGAGCCCGGCCATGGCGTCCCGGGCGTACAGCACGGGTCCCCCGTAGCGCGGCGCCAGCTTGGCCGCGGTGAAGCGCGCGGAGAGGGCCGCCCCGCCCACGAGGAGGGGCTGTGCGATCCCCGCGGCCCGGAGGTCGTCGGCCGTCGCGGCCATCTGGTGGGCGGATTTGACCAAGAGGCCCGAGAGCCCGATGAGGTCCGGGGCCTCCCGCCGCACGGCTTCGATGAGGGCTTCCGGGGGGACCTTGATCCCCAGGTCCACGACCGTGAAGCCGTTGTTCTTTAGGATGATGTGGACCAGGTTCTTGCCGATGTCGTGCACGTCCCCCTTGACCGTGGCCAGGAGGAGCTTGCCCCGCGCCGCGACGGAGGCCTGGTCCATGCGCGGCTCCAGGTGCGACACGGCGGCCTTCATGACCTCCGCGGAGCGGAGCACCTCCGCCACGATGAGCTCGTTGGCCGCGAAGCGTTTGCCCACCTCGGCCATCCCCCGCATGAGGGGGCCGTTGATGATGGCAAGCGGGGTCTTTCCGGAAGACAGCAGGGCGTCGAGGTCTTGCGTCAGTCCTTCCTTGGAACCTTCCACCACGTCCCGGGAGAGGCGCTCGTCGACGGAGAGCTTCAGCCGGTCGTCGGCCGGACGCGCCAGGAGCTTGGCGTCCCGGAAGCGCGCCGTGAAGCGGGAGATGGGGTCCGCGCCCTGGGGGTGCGGCTCGGCGGCCGGCCCCTTCCAGAACAGGACCTCTTCCGCGATGCTGCGGTCCTCCTCTTTGAGCGTGGCGTAGCGCGCGAGCTTCTCCGCGTTCACGATGGCCAGGTCCAGGCCGGCTTCGACGCAGTGGTGGAGGAACACCGCGTTGAGGATCTCGCGGCCGGCCGGCGGCAGGCCGAAGGAGACGTTGGAGACCCCGAGCACGGTCTTGCAGGCGGGGAACTCCGCCTTGACGAGGCGCAGCCCCTCGATGGTCTCCCGGGCCGCTCCCCAATACCCCTTGTCTCCCGTGGCGCAGGGGAAGACCAGGCAGTCGAAGTAGATGTCCGGAGCCGGGATGCCGTACTTTCCGGTGAGGAGCCCGTGGCACCGGCGGGCGATCGCCAGCTTGCGCTCGCGGGTCACGGCCATCCCGGACTGCTTGTCCTCGTCGATGGTTCCCACCACCAGCGCGGCGCCGTAGCGCCGGGCCAGGCCGCAGACCTGGCCGAAGCGCTTCTCGCCGTCCTCCAGGTTGATGGAGTTGATGATGGCCTTGCCGGGCAGACGTTCGAGCGCCGCCGCCACCACGGCGGCATCGGTGGAATCGACCATGATGGGCGCCTTCACCGCGCGGGTCAGGGCATCCAGGAAGCGGATCATGTCGGTCCGTTCGTCGCGGTCCGAATTAGACAGGCAAACGTCCAGGACCTGCGCGCCGCCCCGCACCTGCCGCCGTCCGACCTCGACCGCCCGGTCGATCTCGCCGGCCGCGATCATGTCCCGGAAGAGCTTCGAACCCACCGAGTTCGTCCGCTCGCCGATGAGGGCCGGCCGCCGGTCCGATTCCAGGACCAGGGGTTCCAGTCCGCTCACCGCGCTCCGGCGCTCGGGGCGCTGCCGGCGCGGCGTGCCGCGCGCCGCCTCGACGGCGATGGCGCGGATGTGCTCGGGCGTCGTGCCGCAGCACCCGCCCACGATGTTCACCCAGCCCTCGTCGCAGAAGCGCCGGATGCGGCGGGCCAGGTCCGCGGGCCCCAGGGGATAGCGGCCGTTCTCGTCGGGGAGCCCCGCGTTCGGATAGCAGAGCACCGCGAAGGGGGACACCTCGGCCAGGGTCCGCAGGTGGTCGGTCATGAAATCGGGGCCGGTGGCGCAGTTGAGCCCGACCGCGGCCAGGTCGAAATGCTCGACCGAGGTGGACAGGGCTTCGATGTTCTGTCCGCCCAGCATGGTGCCCATGGTCTCGATCGAGACGGATAGGAGCACGGGGACGCGCCGGCCCAGGCGCTCGAAAGCGGCCTCGAAGCCCTGCAGCGACCCTTTGACGTTGAGCGTGTCCTGCTGCGTCTCCAAAAGGAGCAGGTCAGCCCCGCCCTCCAGCAGGCCCTCGGCGGCCTCGGCGTAGTAGCGCCGGACCTCGTCGAAGGTGATGCCGCCGGTCAGGGAGATGGATTTGGTGCCGGGCCCCAGGGCTCCGGCCACGAAACGCGGCCGGCCGGGCGCTGCGAAACGGTCGGCCTCCTCGCGGGCCAGGCGGGCGGCGGCCCGGTTGAGCTCCAGGACCTTGTCCTGCAGCCCGTACTCCGCCAGGACGTGCCGGACCGAGCCGAAGCTGTTGGTCTCCACGATGTCGGCCCCGGCCTCCAGATAGGCCGCGTGGACCTTGCGGATGGCGTCCGGCCGGGTCAGGACGAGGTGCTCGTTGCAGCCCTCGTATTGCGGGCCGCCGAAATCCGAGGCCTGGAGGTCCATCCCCTGCAGGACGGTGCCCGTGGCCCCGTCCAGCACGAGGATGCGCTCCTTGAGGATGGCGACGAGGTCCCTATCGTTCTCCACGCGGGGCTCCTTCCACGATCTTGCGGAACCGTTGATCGCGGCGTAAATCCGAGAATTCCGGTGCGGCCGAGGCCTTCTGGGCGAAGTCCGACTCCCGCTTGACCGCGATCTTCAGGGCGGCGAGCCCCTCTTCGATGCGCCCCTGCAGGACCAGAAAACGGGCGTGATGGAACTGGGCCACCCCGGACTCCGGGTCTAGTCCCGTGGCGATGTAGAGCTCGCGCTCCGCCCCCTCCAGGTCCGAGGCGTCCTGGTAGAGCAGCAGGCCGTTGGTGGTGTGCGCGCGGGCCCGCTCCCGCCGCACATCGGGGTTTTCGATGCGCACGAGTCTCAGGAAGTGGCTGTCCCGCGGCTTCGACCGGTTCCGGAACACGGTCAGCAGGCACGTCCCCAGGGGCGAATAGTAGATGCGCGATAGTTCGAAGGCGGGGCCGGGCCAGCGCGGGTTGTAGCCCAGGCGGAAGGTCGCCGTGGTCTTGATGACGTTGTCGAGTCCCGGCTGGGCCGCAACCTCCTCCCGCCGTATCTCCTCGACCCGGCCCCGGACGTCGAACCCCCGCTGCGCGAGGTCGGCCTTGACCTTCTCCAGGATGTCCCAGCCCCAGGGCTTCTTGCTCCCGGATTGGTAGATCCACTCCCCCTTCTCAGCGTTAGAATCGGGCGGCAGGATCAGGGTCCCTACCCGCCAGCGGTCGGGCTCGCCCTGGAGCCCCTTGCCGGTGGGGGGGAAGCTGACATAATGGAGGGCCACGCCGCAGGAGGTGTTCCAGCCCAGGAAATGGAGCTCGTCGTAGCCGGAAACGGTCTTGGTCCCGGTGTGGACCATGACCACGCTGGGGGGCAGGGGCTCCCGCCGCGCCGCGGCGGCCGGAGCCGCGGCGACCAGAGAAAAGAGCGCGAATACGGCCAGCGACCGTCTCATTTAAGGTCAAGTATACCGTTTTTGAGGTATCATGCCGATGTGGCGGCGACGACCGACGATGTATCTCCAGGCGGGATCCTGGCGGGAGTGCGTGATTTCCTGTCCGGGCTCCGGCGCGACCTGCCCGCGTTGTTCGGGGAGCCGCCGGCCCCGCCCCGGCGGCCGCGGCGGGACCGCGCCGCGGACCCCGTCCGCGATTTCTTCCAGGAGCGCGTGAGGCATTGGAGCGGGGCCATGGAGATCGTCCCCAACAAGGTGTTCCTCAAGAACCAGCGCACCCGCTGGGGGAGCTGTTCGGTGAAGGGGAACCTCAACTTCAACCGGGCGCTCGCCGGCGCTCCGGCCGAGGTGGTGGACTACGTCGTCATCCACGAGCTCGCGCACCTGCGCGAGATGAACCATTCGCCGCGCTTCTGGGAGATCGTCGACCGCTGGTGCCCCGAGCAGAAAGCGCATCGCCGCTGGCTGCGGCAGAACGCGGGACTGCTCTTCGGGGGGAGGACTACCGCGCGGCGGACGGGGTGGCGCCGGTCGGCAGGCTGGGCAGCGGGGCCGGCGCATCCCTGAGCTGTTCCGAGGCCAAAGCCTGGCGCAGGGTCTGCGGCTCCTGAGAGTCGTCGAGCGAACGCAGATCCAGGATCACCGCCGGGCCCACGAAGAGCGCCGCCAGAAGGAACAGGATCCAAAGCAGGGAGCCTACCCGAGCCATACCAGAAGGATATCAACCTAGTCGCCGGAGGGGATGGGCCCTTCGACTGTCCGGAAGACGTTTTTAGGCCCAAGATGTTCTGGGACGCTTGTAGGCCCCCCCGGTGGACCGACCGGTCCTCCCCAGGGCCCATCCGGCCGACTCCGGGGCGGCCGGCCGCGCCGGACCAGTGTGGCGTACCCAACGCTTCTTTACATCGCCGGCTTCATCGTCCCGGCGAAAGCCGGGACCCAGGAGTTGCCGTTAAGCCGTCAGACTGGACCCGGACAAGCCCGGGGTGACGAATGTGATTGGACTTATGACTCACTACACTAAGGCTGAACCGGATCCTTCTCGGAGCCCCGGGAATATATTCCGCTCAAGATCCGATTGCCCGCCACATGGGCGAGGAAGCGGTGATGGGATTGTCGCGACTCGGCCTTCCGGCCCGGGAGGATATCCTTCAGCTCGTCGGGGTCAGCCTTCAGGTCGAAGAGCGATTCCCGGCCCGCATCGAAGATGTACTTATAGCGTCCGCCGTCGATCAGGGCGAAGCCTTCGGGGCGCCATGTCCTCAGGGAGTTCGTATTCGCGGCCTCGAACATCCTCCCCTCCGGCAGGGGCTGCAACACGCTCTTGCCGTCCAGCTCCGCGAGGATCTTCCGGATCTCCGGATCGTGGTGTATGCCCAGGAGGTTCGCCAGCGTGGGGACCACGTCGATGTTGGCGGTAGGCTTGGCGGTGTTGCCGCGCCAATCGGGGTATTCGGCGTCCAGATGGGCCTGGTATCGGCTCGGGACATAGAGGAAGAACGGGATGGCGAGCAGTTCCTGATAATAGTTCTCGAGCCGGCTCCTCCGCTTCCTCTGGTCGGCGCCATGGTCGGACACGACCATGAATATGGTCTTGTCGAGGAGACCCCGTTCCTCGAGCAGCTTGATCACCCGGGAGATCTGGAAATCGCTCTCATGGATCCCGCAATCATAGTCAGGGAGCTTTCCCGGTCCAGTCGGACAGTTCAGGAATCTGTAGCCGATGGTCTCCACTCCCGCGCCGTTGTGATGCGGCGACTTCAGGCTTACGATGCCGAAGAAGGGCCCGCTCCGGGCTATGGCTCCGATCCGCCGGATCGCTTCATCGGCGACCGCCGAATCCAGGATACTGAGGTCCGAGACTAGCGGGAGTCCCGAGATCCTGGCGTCATAGAGGTGATCCACGGCCAGCGCGCCATCCGCGGAGGCAAGCCTCTCGTCGAGTCTGCCCCAAGTGAGCCGGAATGGGAGGATGAGGAAGGTCCTATAACCCAGGCTTTTCGCGTACTCCCAGATCAAGGGGAACTTCCCGAAATCCCTCCCCGAGCGAGTCGGGTTCAGTCCGGTATACATCAGGACCAGGGCCACGTCAGTGGCCCCCGAGTTGGCGAAGTGGTCCCGGAAAACGAAGGACTGCCCGCGATGCGAGGCTTGGAAGCGCGTCAAGAACGGGGTAGTCGCAGTCGCCGGGACGTAAAGGCCGCATCTGTCCTGCGATACTTCCTCCAGACGAAAGAGGATGATGTTGGGCCGATCCCCGCGAGCATAAACGCTCTTCGCCTTCGGGAGACGCATGCGATTCAGCACGAAGCGGTCCTCCTCGGGGGCGGCGCGGAGGGAGCGGACCAGGTCGAAGGCGAGTCCCACATAGTGCAGTTCGGCGGCCATGAGCCGGGGGCGTCCGAAGATCATGCAGACCGTAATGAATATGGCGGCCCACGAGGCCGCCGCCGCCTTCTCAACGGGCGTCCATCCGGGAGATCCCCTCCGGAGGAATGCGACCTGGCACCAGGAGGCGTAGCACACCGCCGTGACGGCCAGTAGAGCCGCGGCCTCCGGCCAGCCCAGCGCTTCCAGCGCCATGGTCAGGCTGTACTGCGGATAGCGCCAGAGGAAATCCGCGAAGCTCACGGAAGGAAGCCTCCCGAATTCGGCGATGAGGCTCCAGGAAAGGACGAACAGGATGGCCTGGACCAGCGAAACCGTGACCCGGAGAAGAGGGGGGCCGGAGAACCGGGCCGCTAGGCGATACAGGAAGAAAGTCCCCGGCAATGAAAGCAGGAAGAGGAAGACTTCAGCCCTGGAAAATCCCCCCGGGCCGACCTTGCGAGTGATCAGGAAGCAGAAAAGGAGCAGATTGGCGGCTACGGAGAGCCGCCAGGGCGTCCAGGGCGTCAAAAATAAACGCCGCCAGGAGCCGAGCTCAAGGCGCGCGGTCCTCAAAAATCCTGGAGGCACGATCCCAAGTTAGCAAATCCCAGCGGGGCGGTCAGGCGAGGTCGACGGATTTCCAGCGGTTCTCGTAGCGGGTCAGGAGGCCGCGGCGCAGGCCGTCGTTGCCGGGGTCGGCGAGCTCGGGGTCGGCGGCCAGGAGCTCCTGGGCATCGCCGCGGGCGTCGGCCAGGAGTTCCCCGTCCCGGCTCAGATCCCCGGCTTGCAAAGCGACTTCGCCGGACTGGGCCGTGCCCAGCACCTCGCCGGGTCCCCGCAGCTTCAGGTCCTCTTCCGCGATGCGGAAGCCGTCATTGGTCTCGCAGAGGATGGCGATGCGCTGGTGCGCCTCCGGGGTCTTGGGCTCCGCTACCAGGAAGCAATGGGACTCCGCGTCGCTGCGCCCGATGCGGCCCCGGAGCTGATGCAGGCTGGAGAGGCCGAAGCGGTCCGCGTTCTGCACCACCATCACGGTGGCGTTGGGGATGTCCACCCCGACCTCCACCACCGGAGTGGCCACCAGCACGTCCCATTTCTTGGCCGAGAACTCCTCCATGGTCCGGACCTTGCGCTCTCCGGGCATGCGCCCGTGCACCAGCGCGACCCGCAGGTCGGGGAACACCTCGCGGCTGAGGCGCTCATGCTCAGCAACGGCGGCTTTCAGGTCCAGGTTGCTCGATTCCTGGATGATGGGGTAGACCACGAAGGCCTGATGCCCGGCTTTCACCTGGCCGCGCACGAAGGCGAAGGCCGTGCCTTCGTCCGCGTGCCGGGTCAAGGACGCGACGCGGCCGGGCGGCATCTCGTCGAGGGTGGAGACGTCGAGGTCGCCGTAGAGGGCCAGGCTCAGGGTGCGGGGGATGGGGGTCGCGGTCATGAGCAGGAAGTCCATGGGGGGGCCCTTCTGCCGCAAAGTGGTGCGCTGGCGCACCCCGAAGCGGTGCTGCTCGTCCACCACCGTCAGGCGGAGGTTCCGGAACTTGACGTCCTCCTCCAGCAGGGAATGGGTGCCCACCACGACGTCGATCTCGCCTTCGGCGATGCGCGAGAGGATGCGCGCGCGGGCCTTCTTCGGAACGCGGGAGGTGAGCAGTTCGAAGCGGACCGGGAGGTCGTGCAGGAACTTCTGGAAGGTCCAGTGATGCTGTTCGGCGAGGATCTCGGTGGGGGCCATGAAGGCCCCCTGATACCCGTTCTCGACGGCCAGAAGCAGGGCCGAGATGGCCACCACGGTCTTGCCCGAGCCCACATCCCCCTGCAAAAGTCGGGTCATGGGGTAGGGCTTCTGCAGGTCGTCGAAGATCTCGTTGACGACGCGCTTCTGCGCGCCGGTCATCTCGAAGCCGAGCTGGGCGCGGAAGGGGGACAGCAGGGAGCGCCGGACGTCGTAGCCGTAGCCCTTGCTCACCTGGCGGATCTGGCGGTGCTTCATGGTCCACGCGAGCTCCAGGAGCAGGAACTCCTCGTAGGCCAGCCGCCGCCGGGCCTCCTCCAGCTCCGCGGTGGAGCGCGGGTGGTGGATGCCCCGGATGGCCTGCGGCAGGGCTAGCATCTCGCGCTTGATGAGCAGGCGCTCGGGCAGCATCTCGTGGAGCCCGCCGGAGAACTCTTCGACCGCGGCGGCGATCACTTCGCGCAGCCTGCGCTCCGGGAGGCCTTCCGTCGTCGGATAGACGGGCACGAGCCGGTCCACGTGCAGGGAGGTGCGGGGGTCGTCGGCGAGGTAGTGCTCCGAGACGTTGATCTGGCGGATCTTGAGCAGGCCCGGTTCCCCGCGCCCCACGATCCACAGCTCGGGGCTCGCGGCGAGTTCCCGGCGCAGGCCCTGGAACACGTCGTAGCTGCGGCTCGGCCTCTTGAACCAGAGCGCGTCCACCGCGCCGTGCCCCGGCACCTGGAGCTTGGCGATGAAAAGGACGAGATGGGGTCCGGCGCGCTGCTCGCGCACGCCGGTGACCCGGCCGCGCAGGATCAGCGGGGCGTCCGACGCCCCCTGCCCGGGAGGGGTCTCCCGGCGGTCCTCCCAGACCCGCGGCAGGTACATCAGCAGGTCCCCGACCGTGCGCGCGCCCAGGCGTTCCAGGAGCTGGGCCCGCTTGGGACCCACGCCCTTCAGGTACTGAACCGGCTTCTGGAGCGCGGTTTCCACGACGGATACTATACCAATATGAGCGGATTTGGTAAGATAGCCGGACTATGGCATATCGATGCTCACTCTGCGAGAAGCGGCCGGTGGCCGGGAACACCTACAGCCATTCGCACAAGGCTTCCAATCGGGTCTTCCGCCCCAACCTGCACAAGCAGAAGATGGTCCTGGACGGCAAGACGGTCTCGGCCTACGTCTGCACCCGCTGCATCAAAGCCGGCAAAGCCATCCGCCCCAAGGTTTAAGTCCCTCTTTATGAGGTCCTGGGCGGAGCGCGGGAGCGGCTTCGCCTATGCCTGCCTGGCCGGCACCGCCGCCCTCCTCTGCCTGCCCATCGGGAACCCCGACATCTTCTGGCATCTGAGCGCCGCCCGCTGGATGGCGGAGCACCGCGCGTTCCCCCGGACGGACTGGCTCTCCTCCACCATGGCCGGCCGGCCCTGGTGCGATTTCGAGTGGCTCACCGAGCTGTTGTGGCACGCCGTCCATAAGGCGGGAGGGCTGCCCGCGCTGTGGGCCCTCAAGGTCCTCCTGCTCGCCGGGGCGGCGGCCCTGCTGTGGCGGCTGCTCCGGGAGGCCGGCGCCCCCTTCTTCGACCGCTGCCTGGGGCTGTTGCTGTGGGCGCTCGCTGCTGCGTTTGCCAACGATCTGCGCCCGGAGAATTTTTCCCTCATCCTGTTCCTCGCCCTCTTCCTGAAGCTGGAAGGGCGGCGGCTCGCCCCGCCCTCGGGGTTCTCCCCGCGGGAAGCCGCCGCGGCGGTCGCCGTATTCGCCCTGTGGGCGAACCTGCACGCGGGCTTCGTCTTCGGTCTTATGCTCCTCGGGATCTTTGCCGCGGGCGACCTGCTCCGGCGGCGGGGACCCGCCCTCGCGTTCCTGCTGTTGCTGGCCGCGGCGGCGGCGCTGCTCAACCCCTACGGCGGGGAGGTCTACGCCGTTCCCGCGCGGCACGCCGCGGAGCTCCCGGAGCTGAGCCGCTTCATCCGGGAGTGGCAGGAGACCTCCCTGCTCCAGCACTGGCTCTGGCCGTTCTGGGCGGTGCTGGCTCTGTCCTTCGCCGCCGCCCTTTGGCGGCAGTTGCGCCGGCGGGACCTGCCCCTCGAGCATCTGGCGGTACTCGCGGCCTTCGCGCTACCCGGGGTCCGGCATGTGCGCACCGCCGTCTATTTCGTATCCGTCGCCCTGCCCATCGCGGCCGCCTGCCTGCGGGACTCCGGCCGGTCTCCTGAAAGGGAGCCCCGGCTTCCGACGTTTTTGAGGGCGGCGCTGGGGCTGGCCGCCGGCGCGTTCCTCTGCTGGAACTTCCTGGCCCCCTATAAGCGCTTCCGTCCCTTCTCGCCGATGCATGTCCCCGTGCACGCGGCGCGTTTCCTCGCCGATGAGGCCAGCGCGCTCGGCGGCCTCCGCCTGCTCAATCCCTGGCATTGGGGGGGCTATCTCGGCTATGCCTTGCCGGCGGGCATGCCGGTCTTCGTCGACGGGCGCTACATATTCCATCCGCTCCTGCGTCCGCTGTGGGAGGCCAATCAGACCCCCGAGGCCATGGCCGAGTTCCTGGACCGCAACGCCATCGACGTCGCCGTGACGCCCCGCACGCCGCAGTTCGTGGTCACGGGTGAGCTCAAGCGTCCCTTCTACCTGTTCTTCTTCCCCAAGGAGCGCTGGGCCCTCGTCCACTTCGACGACAAGGCGCTGGTCTTCGCGCGCCGCTCCGCGTTGCCCGCGGCCTGGCTCGCGGATCGGGAATACCGGCTCTTCCGCCCCGACGACCTGACGGCGGCCTACCGCATGGTCCGGGAAGGGAAGGCCTCCGCGGCGGACGCGGCCCGCGACGTCCGGCGCTTCTCCCTCCGCTTCGACGGGGACCCGGAGCTCTCGGGTCTGGCCGTCGCCGCGCGTCAATGGCTGCGCTCGGTGTCGGAGGACGCTCCGCGATGAAGACCCGCAGCCGGCTGGACGCCTGGACCGCGGGGGCCTGGCTCTGCGCCCTGCCCGCGCTCGCCGCCCCGATCGGGGACCCGGACCTCTGGTGGCACCTCAACGCGGCGCGCTGGATGGTGGCGCAGCGGGCCTTCCCCCGGGTCGAGGCCTTCTCCTTCACCCTCCCCGGGACGCCGTGGGTCGACTTCGAATGGCTCTCCCAGCTCGTGCTCTATGCCGTCCACGCCGGAGCCGGGCTGGCCGGCCTCTGGGCTCTCAAGCTCGCGGCCCTCGCCGCCGCCGGCTGGGCCCTGTCCCGGGCGCTCGCGGCCGCCCCCTCCGCGGGCGGAGCACAGCGCCGCCCCGGGGACGGCGGCCCCATGGCCGCCGTCGGGGCTTCGGGCCGCGCCCTCGCCCTCGCGTTCTGGGCCGCGGTCATCATCCCCCGTTCGGACGCCCGGCCCGAGATGTTCTCCTTGGCGGCCTTCGCCTGGCTCTTCTGGCGGCTCGAAGCGCGCGGCGCCGGGTCGGACGGGGAGCGGACCCGGCTGCCCCTGGTCTCCTTTGTCTTCTTCGCCCTATGGGCGAACCTGCACGCCGGGTTCGTCTACGGCCTCTTCCTGCTGGGGGTCTACGCCGTCGACGAGGCCGCCGAGCGGCGCTGCCGCGTCCCGCTCCTCGTCCTGGCCGCGGGGGTGCTGGGCTCCTGCGCCACGCCCTACGGCGTCCGGCTGCCCCTCATGCTGTGGGAGCATCTCCGGGAAGCGGAGGGGATACAGAGGCTCATCCTGGAGTGGGCCCCGCTCTCTTTGTCCCGGCCGGGGCATTGGCCGTCCTGGCTGCTGCTCTTCGGCGCGGGTCTCGCGGCGCTGGCGGCGCTCCTGCGGGGTCGTCCGGCCCGGCCCGCCCGGCTCGTCACCCTGGCGATATTCGGCCTGGCCGCGCTCCGGCATGCCCGCGTGTTGGGGGCGTTCGCGACGCTCGCGGTGCCCTTCGTGGCCGCGGCGGCCGCCGCGCATTGGGGAGACCTGCGCCCACGGCTGCGCGCCGCGCTGGATTCCCGGGCGCTGCGCGCGTCGGCCATGGCCGCTTGCGGCCTCTGGGGACTCTGGCTCACCTGGCCCGCCGGAACGTTCCTCGCCGTGTCCCACGAACAGCTCCTCCCGGTCCGGGCCGTGCGCTACCTTCGAGCGCATCCGGAACTGCGGGACCTGCGGCTCTACCATCCCTGGGGTTGGGGCGGCTACCTGGGATATCGGCTCGGCCCGGGAACGAAGGTCTTCCAGGATGGGCGCTACCTGTTCCACGGGCTCCTCATGGAAGCCGGCGCCGCCTCCCGCTCGCCGGAAGGCTGGCAGGGATTCTTGGATCGTCACGGGGTGGATGCCGCGCTCATGGAGAACGTCCCGCTCTTCCAGGAGACGACCCGCCAGTATCCGGACGGCACGCGCCGGGCCTTCCGGCGGCCGTTCTATCTGTCGTTCATGCCCGCCGGGAAGTGGGCTCTGGTCCATTGGGACGACCGGGGACTCCTCTTCGTCCGCCGCGGCGTCCTGGCTCCCGAGCGGCTGGCGGGGTTGGAGTACCGCCTGGCCCGTCCCCGGGACGACGAGGCGCTGGCCGACGTCCTGCGGCGGGGGGAGATCGACGCGGCCCTCCTGGAGCGTGAGCGCGCGCGGCACGAGGCGGAATCCCAGGCGCTTTAGGAGCGCTTCAGGCGGGCTTCTTCTGGGCGGCCTGGGCGGCCTTGCGGGCTTCGATGAGTTCCCGGGTGCGCTTCTCCAGGTCCGGGTCGGCCTGCAGGAGCTTGAGGAACGCGGACTGGGGGACGACGAAGATCAAGGTGTCGTCGGCTTCGCAGCGTATGGTCGCTCCCGCCATGCAAAAATCCAGGATGGACGTCTCTCCGAACACCTCGCCCGGCCCCAATTCGGCGACCTTCACGGTCGCCTGCGCCTTGGGCGGCCTGACGTGGACCGAGGCCTTGCCCTGCGCCACCACGTGCAGGCCCTCGACGCTCACGCCCTTGAAGATGATGGTCTGGCCCTTCTTGAAGGTGGCCTGCTCGACGCGCTGGGCCAGATAAGCGACCTGGTCCTCGGTGAGGCCGGCCAGGAACGGGACGTGCGCCTTCAGGAATTCGGTGATGGTCATGGCAACCCTATGCGACGATACCCTTCTCCCGGAGGAACTGGCGGATCTTCGACCGGGCCCGCGCGGTCTTGACCACGGTCAGCCAGTTCTCCTTCGGCGTCGAGCCCTTCCGCGTGACGATCTCGCAGGTGTCGCCCGACTTCAGAACGTAATCGAATTTTACCATCTTATTGTTCACTTTCGCCCCGATGCACGCCATGCCGATCTCGGAGTGGACGGCGAAGGCGAAGTCCAGCGGGGTGGCCCCCGCGGGGAGGACCTTCACCTCGCCCTTGGGGGTGAAGATGAACACCTGGTGGAGCTCCAGGTCGGTCTTGAGGCTCTCCAGGAACTCGCGCGGGCTCTTCAGGTCCTGGAGCCATTCGATCCACTGGCGGAGCCAGTTCAGCTTCTCCTCCAGATGCAGGTCGATGGAGCCCTCCTGCATCTTGTAGCGCCAGTGCGCGGCGATGCCGTATTCGGCCGTGCGGTGCATCTCCTCCGTGCGGATCTGGATCTCGATGAGCTCGCCCTGCGCGCCCATGACCGTGGTGTGCAGGCTCTGGTACAGGTTCATCTTCGGCACGGAGATGTAGTCGGTGAAGCTGCCGGGGACCGGCTTGAACTCGGTATGCACCAGGCCCAGCAGGGCGTAGGTGTTGGCCAAGGAGTCGGTGATGATGCGGACCCCCATCGCGTCCTGGATCTCCCGGAAGTTCTTCTCCTGCCGCTGCATCTTCTGGTAGATGGACCAGAGGGACTTGGAGCGCGCCAGGATGCGGTGCGGGATGGTCGTGGCCTGCAGCTTGGACTCCAGCACCGCCTTGAAGCGGGCCAGGGAGGTCTCGCGGCTCGCGGTCATGGCCTTGATCTCGGCGTCGAGCTCGGCGAACTCCTTGGGGTGCAGCACCATGAAGGCCAGGTCCTCCAGCTCGCTCTTGAGCTGGAACATGCCCAGCCGGTGCGCCAGCGGCGCGTAGAGGCTGCTGGTCTCGTAGGCGATCCGTTCCTGCCGGTCGCAGGGCAGGAAATGGATGGTCCGCATGTTGTGCAGGCGGTCCGCCAGCTTGATGATGATGATGCGGATGTCCTGGGCCGTGGCCAGGAGCATCTTGCGCCAGTTCTCCGCCTGTGCCTCGTCGCGCGAGTTGAAGCGCAAGGTCTCCAGCTTGGTCACGCCCTCGACCAGGAGGGCGATCTCCTCGCCGAACTCCCGCTTGAGGTCCTGGGAGGACACCTTGGTGTCCTCGACCACGTCGTGGAGCAGCCCCGCGCACACCGTGGGCAGGTCGAGCCGCAGGTCGATGAGAGTCTCCGCCACGGCGACGCAATGCACGAAGTAGCGCTCCCCCGAGGCCCGGGCCTGGTCGGAGTGGGCGTCCTTGGAGAAGTTGTAGGCCTTCTCCAGAAGGTCGGTCGGCGTGTTGGGCTGGTACACGCCGATCTTCTCGACCATCGCCTCCAGATTCATGCCGTACCGCCCTGAGGCTCGGCCGCCGCGGGCGCCGGGGTCGACGCTGCCGCGGGTTCGGAGAGCTGGATCTCGTAGAGTTTTCGGTAGAGCCCGTCCAGCGCGAGCAGGGACTGGTGCGTGCCGGTCTCGGCGACCTCGCCCTGGTTCAGCACGTATATGCGGTCGGCGTTCTGGATGGTGGAGAGGCGGTGGGCGATCATCACCACGGTCCGGCCTTCCTTGAGCCGCTCCAGGGCCCGCTGGACCTCGGCCTCGCTGGTCGAGTCCAGGTTGCTGGTCGCCTCGTCGAGTACCAGGATGGCCGGGTTCTTGAGCACGGCGCGCGCGATCGCGATGCGCTGGCGCTGGCCGCCGGAGAGGCGCATCCCGCGGTCCCCCAGCATGGTATGGTAGCCTTCCGGGAGGCTGCGGATGAACCCGTCCGCGTTGGCCACGCGCGCCGCCCGCTCCACGTCCCCGGGCGTGACCCCGGCGCGGCCGATCACGATGTTGGCGTACACGGTGTCGTGGAACAGGATGGTCTCCTGGGTGACCAGGCCCACGTGCTCCCGGACCGAGCGCACGGCGAACTCCCGCAGGTCGGTCCCGTCGAGGAGGATGCGCCCCTGGTCGGTGTCGTAGAGCCGCAGAAGCAGCTGGATGAAGGTGCTCTTGCCCGAGCCCGAGGGACCGGCCAGGGCGACGGTCTCGCCTCGCCGCACCCGCAGGTCCAGGCCCTTGAGCGCCGGGACTTCCCGCGAGGGGTACTGGAAGGTGAGGCCCTCGACCCGGACCTCGTCGCGCAGCCCCGCGAAGCGCCGCGCTCCCGGACGGTCGATGATCCGGGGCTTCTCGTCGAGCACCTGGAAGATCCGTTCCCCGGACGCCAGGCCGCGCTGGACCTCGGAGTTGAGCCGCGCCAGGTTCTTGGTCGGGGCGTAGGCCGCGAAGAACGCCGCCAGGAAGGCGGAGAAGTCCCCGGGCGTCATGCGTCCCAGGACGATCTCGCGGCCGCCGTAGTAGATGAGGAACGCGATGATGATCGACCCCAAAAACTCCATCAGGGGCCCCGAGAGGGCGGTGGCCCGGAGGTAGCGCATCATCTGGTCGAAGAAAGAGGCGTTCTCCGCCTGGAACTTCGCGATGGCGCCGTCCTCGTAGTTGTAGGCCTTGATCAGCATCATGGCCTGCAGGCTCTCTTGGAAGCGGTGGTAGATCTGCCCCATGATGGCCTGGCTCTTGATGCTGGAATCGCGCATCTTGCGCCCTAGTATGATCAGGAGCGCCGCCGCGATCGGGAGGGTGGTCAGGGCCATCAGCGTGAAGCGCCAGTTCAGGAAGAACAGGACCCCGAAGAGCGCCACCACGGTCAGGGAGTCCCGTATGACGTAAAGGGGCACGAACTGCAGGGCGGACTGCACCAAGGTGAGGTCGTTGGTCACCCGGGCCAGGATCTCCCCGGATTTGTGCTCGCCGTAGAAGTCCAGGGAGAGTTTGTGCAGGTGCCGGAACAGGTCCTCGCGCAGCTCCTGCGTCACGCGCTGGCCGATCCAGCTCATCAGGTAGTTCTGGACGTAGCCCGCGGCGTTCTTCAGGGCCATGAGCACCGGGACGCTGAAGCTGATGGCCAACAGGTTCTGCATGTCCTTGAAGACGAAGAGGCCGTCGACGATCGGCTTGAGGAGGTATACCACGGCGCCGTTGCAGGCCGCGACGATCACCATGGCGATGCCGGCCTGGATGAAGCGGAGTTTGTACGGTCCCACGTAGCGCCACAGTCTCGCCGCGAGGTTCATGCGCCCTCCTGGATGATGCGCGCCGCCCGGCGCACCGCGCCCGGCCCGCCGAGCTGTTCCCGCAGCGCCGTCAGGTCCCGCCGCAGGGCGCGGAGACGGCGCGGGTCGCCCAGCAGCTCCAGGGCGCTGCGCGCGATCCGCTCGGGTGTCGCGTCCCCCTGGATGAGTTCGGGGACCAGCCCGCGGCCCGCGAGGATGTTCGCCATGGCGATGTGGCGGACCCGGATCAGGGCGCGCGCCAGGAAATAGGTCGGCCAGGAGAGCTTGTAGACCACCACCATGGGCAGACCCAGCAGCGCGTTCTCCAGGGTCGCCGTGCCGGAGGAGGTCAGCACGAGGTCCTGCCGGGAGCGCTCCGCGTAGGCCGCCTCCCGGACCTGCCGGATGCGGCCTCCGTCCGGGCCCCGCCAGCGGCCGGTCCAGAGGCGGTAGACCTCGTCCGGGATCGCCGCCGCGGCGAACAGCGTCACTTCCGTGCGGGGGAAATCCTTGAGGATGCGCGCGGCCGCCTGCAAAAACACCGGCAGGTGCCGCCGGACCTCGCCCGGCCGGGAGCCGGGCAGGAGCCCCAGCCTGAGGGGAGACCCCGTCGGGCGCTCGGCCGGGGAGCGCGGGGGGGGCAGGATGTCCAGCAGGGGGTGGCCGACCCAGTCCACGGGCACCCCGGCGTCGCGGTAGAGCTTCTCCTCGAAGGGGAAGATGACGAGCATCCGGTCTACGGTCCGCCGCAGGACGTTGACCCGCCCCGGCCGGCTCGCCCAGACCTGCGGGCTGATGAAGTAGAAGGTCGGGACCCCCGCCGCCTTGGCCGCGCCCAGGACGTAGCGGTTGAAGCCGTAGAAGTCGATGCACACTACCGCCGCGGGCTTGCGGCGCTCCAGGCGGACCTTGAGACGCGACAGCAGGCCCAGCAGCGCCGGGATGCGGCGGACGGGTTCGACGAAGCCCGCGATGCCGTGCGAGGCCAGGTCGGCGAGGAACCCGTCGCCCGGGGCGAGCTCGCGGCGCATGAGCGTCCCCCCGACCACGTCGAAGCGGAAATCACCCAGCGCGCGCAGCTCCCGGACCAGCATCGAGCCGTAGAGGTCCCCCGAAGGGTCCCCCGCGACGATGACGATCCCGCGTTTGCGGTCCATCGGTCTCGGAGCCTCCGGGCTCAGGAGTCCCCGCCGCTCTGGATGGCGTCGGAAACGGTCCGGGCGATGGTGCTCCCGATCTGGTGGGCCCAGTTGGGCAGGAACGTGGCGGGACGCTGGTGGTGCGTCAGCTCGAACTTCTCCAACTCCTCGGTGATCTGGAGCGCCAGCTTCAGGGCCTCAAGCCCGTGCTCCCCGGAGGGCCAGGGCTTGCGGTTGTGCCGGATGCAGTCCAGGAAGTGGTCCAGCTGTTGGCGCAGGGGCTCGGTCTTGTCCAGCTTCGGGGCCAGGATCTCGACGTCCTTGAGGCTCTTGAGCTCCGGGCCCTTCTTGCGGTAGACCTGGAGCGAGGCGTTCATGTAGTCGAGGGAGACGTAGCTGTCCTCCTGGAAGATGCGGATCTTGCGGCAGCGCTTCATGGAGATGCGGCTCGCGGTGAGGTCGGCGACGCAGCCGCTCTTGAAGCGTACGCGGACGTTGGCGATGTCCTCGTGCTTGGAGAACAGGCTCGCCCCGATGGCCTCCAGGTTCTCCACTTCCGAGCCGACCAAGGTCAGGAGGATGTCGAGGTCGTGGATCATGAGGTCGAGCACGACGCCGATCCCGGCCACGCGGGGGTCGTAAGGGCCCAGGCGCTCCACCGTGATGAAGCGGGGCAGGCGGATGTGCTCGATGGCGCCCAGGACCGCGGGGTTGAAGCGTTCGACGTGCCCCACCTGGAGCTGGAGTCCCTTGCGCTCCGCCAGGTCCAGCATCTGCCGGGCCTCGGCCACCGTGGCGGCCAGGGGCTTCTCGATGAGGCAGTGCACCCCCGCTTCGAGGGCGGCCATGGTGACCTCGAAGTGCAGTTGGGTAGGCACGGCGATGATGGCCGCGTCCGCCTTGCCGAGCAGGTCCTTGTAGTCGCGATATGGGAGTCCGCCGCCGCGCCAGGCCGCCAGCTGGGCGCGCCAGGTGTTGGGGTCCCCGACGCCCACCAGCTCCACTTCGGGGTGTTTGCCGGACACCCGGGCGTGCAGCGAACCCATCTTTCCGGCGCCGACCACCGCGATCCGGATCTTCGATCGGGTCATGTTGATCTCCCTGCGTCTCGGGGTGCGCCGCCCGCTCCGCTCCTCCCGTCCTCCACGCCCACCACCGCCAGGCCCATGCGGTCGGCGGTCTGGAGGAAGGCTTCCTTATCGAACAGGAGGGTCTTTCCGGCCTCCATCGCCACCGCCGTCGCGCCGGCGGCCTCCATCGTCTTCAACGTGTCGAGCCCGAGGACGGGGAGGTCGAACCGGAAATCCTGCCGCGGCTTGGCGACCTTGACCAGCACCAGGGCCGTCTTTCCGGAACCGGCGCGGGAGCGGACGAGCTCCCCGGCGCGGATCAGGGCCGCGTCCGTCCCCTCCATGGCCTCGGCGGCGACCACCGTCCGGTCGCGCACCACCACGCTCTGGCCGATGTCCACGCCCGCCAGGGCTTTGGCGGCCCGCCAGCCGAACTCGATGTCCGAGGACTCCTCCCGCGTCGGCGCCCGGCGGCTCATGCAGCCGGGGACCGCCAGCAGGTGCGCCAGGTGCGTCGCGGAGGAGATGATCTCGATGCCTTCCTTCCGGAATTCCTCGACCACGGCCGCGAGGATGGTGTCCGTCCGCCGGTCCTTCAGCCCCGCCAGGATGCGCACCGCGCGCAGATCCGGCAGGATGCCCCCGAACACCGACACGTGCTGGACCTTCCCCGCCAGCACGGCGCGGCGCACCCCCGCGCGCTGCAGCGCTGCCAGGGGCGCGCTCACCTGGCCCAGCTTGAATACTTGCAGCTCATCGACGGCGCCGGCCAGCGCTCCGTCCGTCACCCCCGCGAGGCCGACCGCGAACACCCGCTGTCCGAGGCGCCGGGCCTCCTGCGCGACCAGGAAGGGGAAGCGGCCGGACCCGGCGATGAGGCCGATGGTCTCGCCCGCAGGGCTCAGATCGTCACCTCTTCTTCCTCGCGCGCGCCCCCGCCGATCGGCGCGGGGCGGACCAGCCCGCGCTTGCCCTTCAGGGCGACCTCGATGAAGGCCAGCATCTCGGACACCTCGGGGCCCGGCCCGCCGGCCTGCAACTCGGCCAGGGCGTCGCCGACGCGCTTGCCGGAGAGGAAGAGGGTCTTGTAAGCGTCCTTCACCGACTGCATGGCCTCCCGGCTGAAGCCCGCGCGCCGCATGCCCAGGAGGTTGAGCCCCCTCAGGGTGGCCCGGTCGCCCTGCACCATGCCGAAGGAAGGGACGTCCTTGCCCAGCATGGAGCCCCCGCCCAGCATGCAGAAACGGCCGACCCGGACGAACTGGTGGATCCCGACGATGCCGCCGATCACGGTGTTGTCCCCGACCTCCACGTGCCCGGCGATGCCCACCGAGTTGACGAGGATGACGCCGTTGCCGATCCGGCAGTCGTGGGCCACGTGCGAGCAGGCCATGAAGAGGCAGTTGGACCCGATCCGGGTCTCCGGGGTGTGGGCGCCGCGGTTCAGGGTCACGCATTCGCGCGCCGTGTTCCGATCCCCCATGACGAGATGCGTCCGGGTCGGGTTGGCGGCGTATTTCAGGTCCTGCGGGGGGGTCCCCACGCAGGCGTGGGGGTGGATGACGTTCCCCTCACCCATGCGCACGAACTCCAGGATGGCGTGCGCGCCGATGGTGGAGTTCGCCCCGATCTCGACGTCCTCGCCGATGACCGCGTACGGCCCGATCTTCACGGTCGGATGGACCTTCGCCGACGGGTGCAGTACCGCCGTGGGATGGATGTTCTCGCTCATGATAGCGCTCCCGTTTTCCGTTCCCGGTCCGCGAGGACGAAGGACATCTCGGCTTCCGCCGCGATCTTGCCCCCGATCATAGCCTGCGCCGTGAAGCGCCCCGCCCGGCCGCCGAGCCGGGTGGCTTCCACGCACAGCTTCAGCACGGAGCCCGGCAGCACGGGGTTGCGGAACTTCGCCCCATCGATGCCCAGGAAGAAGGCGATCTTGTTCTCATAGCCGCCCGTCGCCATCACCATGACGCAGGCGGTCTGGGCCAGAGCCTCCAGGATGAGGACCCCCGGCATGATGGGAGTGCCGGGGAAGTGCCCCTGGAAGAACGGCTCGTTGAAGGTCACGCATTTGGTCCCGCAGGCGCGCTTGCCTTCCTCCAGGATGTCCACCGTGTCCACCAGCAGGAACGGATAGCGGTGGGGGATGAGCTTCTGGACTTCGCTGGGTCCGATGGTCCTGACGGGGGCCGGCGCGGGCCCCGGAGCGGCGTCTGTCATGATATCCCTCCTATGGGACGGCCTCAGGCCGAGGTTTCGGCGGCGCGCGTCTTGCCGCGCATCCGCACCGCGGCCTGGGCCAGCAGCTTGGCGAATTCGATGTTGTGGGCGTGCCCGGGGCGGACCGTCTCGACCCGGATCTTGAACAGCGAGCGTCCGATCAGCGTCAGGTCCCCTATCAGATCGAGGACCTTGTGCCGCACGAACTCGTCCGGGAACCGGAGTCCGTCCGGCGTGGTGTGGATCTTGTCCCGGCCGATGACCACCGCGTTCTCCAGGCTGCCGCCCTGAGCGAGACCCTGGGATTTCAGGTACGCCACCTCGTGCTCGAAGCAGAAGGTCCGGGCCCCCGCGATCTCGGAGACGAAGCTTTCGGGGTCGATGCGCACCGAGAGCTCCAGCTTGGGCACCAGGGGGTGGTCGTGGATCAGCGTCGCCTTGACCTCGAAATGCTCCGAGGGGACGGCGCGGTAGAAAGAGCCCTTGTCCTCGTAGGTGACCTCCTCCGGGATGCAGAGGTGCCGTTTCGGCTGGTCCGGGTAGCGCCGCATCCCCGCCTTGAGCAGCGCCGCGAAGAAGGGGCGGGCGGACCCGTCCATGGCCGGCGGCTCGTTCGCGCTCACGTGCACGTCGGCGTTGTCGATGCCCAGTCCGGTCAAAGACGCCAGGACGTGCTCGACGGTGTGGACCTTGGCGTCCCCGATGCCGATATTGGTGCCCCGCAGGGTCGCCACCACGTAGCCCAGCCGGGCCGGGATCATGGGGCGGCCCGGCAGGTCCGAGCGGAAGAAGCGGATGCCGGTGTTCGCCGGCGCGGACTGGAACGTCAGGGTCGAGGCGTTGCCGGTGTGCAGGCCGATCCCCTCCAGGGTCACCGGGCGCTCGATGGTCGTCTGGGCTTCGAATCTATCCTTCTGCATGGAGGGTCTCCTTGCCCGACACCTTCGCCTTGAGCTGGCGGAACGCCTCGTAGATCTCCGGCAGCTTCGAGAAGATGGCCTGGAGCTTCATGGCCTCCCTATGCGGCCGCGCGGGAGAGCCGAACACGATGCTCTTGGGAGCGACGTCGCTCATGACGCCGGTCTGCGCGGTCACCACGGCTCCATCGCCGATCGTCAGGTGTCCGGCGATGCCGGCCTGTCCGGCGAGGATCACCTGGTTCCCCACGCGGGTGGAGCCCGCGACCCCGACCTGCGAGATGAGCAGGCAATTGCGGCCGAGGGTCACGTTGTGCCCCAGCTGGACCAGGTTGTCGATCTTGGTCCCCGCCCCCACGCGGGTCTCGCCCGTCGTCGCCCGGTCGATCGTCACGTTGGCGCCCAGCTCCACGTCGTTCTCCAGCACCACGCGGCCGACCTGCTGTATCTTGCGGTGCTCGCCGGTCTTGGGGTCGGTCCAGTAGCCGTAGCCGTCCGAGCCCAGCACCGTCCCGGGATGGAGGATCACCCGGTCGCCGACCTCGCAGTAGTCGCCGATGACGACCTGGGGATGGATCACGCAGTCGCAGCCGACCCGGGCGTTCATGCCGATGTAGACCTGCGCCCCGATCTGGGTGCGCTCCCCGACGATGGAGCGCCGGTTGATGATGGTGAACGGTCCCACCGAGACGTCCTTCCCGAGCCGGGCTTCGAAGTGGATCTCGGCCTTGGGGCTCACGATGGGAGGCACCGGCTTCCAGCGCTCCTGTTTGATCAGCTGCAGGACCTGGGCGTGCGCCCAGCGCGGCTGCTCGCAGTACAGGCGGTTCGCCGGCCCGCCGGGGTGCGCGCGCGAAGCCGGAGGGAGGAACACCGCTCCCGCGGCGCTGCGCAGCACGTGGGGGGCGTACTTCGCGTTCTCCAGGAACGCGACCTCCGAGCTCTGGGCTTCCAGGAGCCCCGCCGCGCCCTCGATCACGTGTTCGGGGTTCCCCTCCAGGGCGGCCCCGGTCAGGGCCGCGACTTCCCGCAATGTCATCCTCATGGCTGCAGACCCTCCAACTTGCGGATCACCTTGTCGGTCAGGTCGACGGAGTCCTGACCGAAGAGTATCTGGCTCTTATCCACGACGACGCTGACCCCGTTCTCGCGGGCGGCCTCGCGGACCGCGCGGTAGATCTTGCCCAGGAGCATCTCCGAGCGCTTCCCCTCGATGGCGATGAGGTTCTTCTCCACGTCCCCCTCGAACGTCCGAAAGGCCTTCTCCTTGGCGGCGAGGTCCTTCTCCTTGGCCGCGATCTCCTCGTCGAGCTCCGCCAGACGCGCCGAGGGCGGGGGCGGCGCCAGCGCCGCCGCCGACCGCAACGCCTCCTGCAGGTCCGCCTGCGCCCCCGAGACGGCCGGGCTGGAGGCCGCGACGGTCTCGGGCGTCTCCGTTCCCCCGGGGGGCTGCACGACGATCGGCGAATCGGTGACCCCGGGGATGTTGATGACCAAGGGCCGCACGGTCGCGGTCGCCGGCCGGACCTCGCCGGCCATCCCCGGCAGCGAACCGAAATCCGACCCCGCGACGGGGGCCGTGGCCGCCGCGGGCGGCTGGCCGGGGTCCTCGGCTCCCGTCTCCGGGAGGGGCGCGGGCGGGGGGACGGGCGCGGGTGGGGGAGTGGTCACGATCGGCGTCTTCGCGACGACCTCGCGCTCCGCCCGCAGCCGCGACAGTTCCCCGCGCAGGCCGATGAGCTCGGCCTTCTTCAAGTTGACCTGCTCCTCCGCCTGGCGTACGATCTCGGCGTAGCTCTGCTTGGCTTTCCGGGTCTCCGGGTAGAGCCGGAACACCCGCTGGATGTCCACGTAGCCGATGTTCCCGCGCTGGGCGCGGTTCTCCTCCAGGCTCACCTCAAGCGCCGCCCCGGGGCGGGCCGCGAGACCGGCGGTCAACAACAACAGCGCGAGGATTCGGTTCATCAGAATAGGTTTCCTATGCCGAAGTTGATCTGATACTTGGATTCGCCCGGCCGGTGCTGGAAGCCGTAGCCCCAGTCCAGCCGGATGGGGAAGGCCGGCGTGGTGAAGCGGATGCCGCAGCCCACGTCGCTCTTGAGGTCCTGCTCGCCCTGTCCCACCTGGAAGCGCACCGAGCGGGTGTTGTCCCAGGCGCCGCCCAGGTCGTAGAACATCACGAACTTCACGATCGTGCGCCGGCGTTCCCGGGCCAGAGGGAAGCCGAACTCCACGTTGAAAACGTCGTACACCTTGCCGCCGTCGCGGTAGCCGGCCTCGCCGAAGGCCGAATACCCGCGCAGCGTGTCCTGCCCGCCGACGAAGTAGCGCTCGAAGACGGGGACGACCTTGGTCTGGCCGAACTGCGTGACGTAGCCCGCGCGGTTGCCCACCGTCATGACGAAGGGATAGTCCATCACGTCGAAGAGCGTCTTGTTCCAGGAGTTCGAGATCGCCGGCTTGAGGAAGTTGATGTCGCCCATGACCGGCCCGCCGGCCAGGGTGACGCCCAGCGAGTTGCGCGAGCCCCGGGTCGGGTCCCAGACGTTGTCCAGCGTGTCCCGGGCGATGTCCACCCCGATCGAGGACTGGAGGCTCGTCCCCTCGGTCAGGGAGGTCGAGAACTGGTTCTGGACGTCCAAGGTCTGGATCCGCTGGAACGAGTAGCGGAAGGAGAGCTGGTATTTGTCGTCCTGGAAGCGCGGGCCCACCCGGATGGAGCCGCCGGTGCGCTTGTTCGTGTAGGCCCGGCTGGAGCCCTCGTAGGCCGAGATGCGGCGGGTGTTGAAGACGTCGAAGCCCAGGCTGATGGGGCGGTCCTGGATCCACGGGGTGGTCCAGGAGACCGAGAAGTCGTTGACGCGGGAGCCGAACGACCAGTTGGCCGAACTGCGCCAGCCGCGGCCGAAGAGGTTCAGATGCTGCAGCGACAGGGTCCCGATGAGTCCGTCCAGGGAGGAGAACCCGGCCCCGGCGGTCAACATCCCGGGCTTGCCCTCGACCACCTCGAAGGTCAGGTCGACCTTGTTGGGGTCGTAGGGGCTCTGCACGTCGAGCTGGACGTCGTCGACGAAGCCGAGGTTCATGATCTTTTCCTGACTCTTGCGGATCTTGGAGGCCTGGAACAGCATCCCCGGCTTGATGACCACCTCGCGCCGGAATACGTAGCCCTTGGTGGTTTTGAACCCTTCCACGTCCACGTGGTCCACGTAGACCGGATCGCCTTCCGTGACGAAGAAGTTCACGTCGGTCAGGCTCGTCTTGTCGTTGACGGTCTTCTCGGGGGAGATCTGGGTCCGCAGGCGCCCCTTCTCGGCGTAGAGCTCCTGGATGCCGGCGATCGAGAGGTCGAACTTCTCCTGGCTGAACAGCTTGCCCTTGCGGTATTCCAGGGCTTTGGCCAGTTCCGTGGAGGTGTAGAGGACGTGCCCGCTGAAGGTGGTGTCGCCGTAGCGGTATTGGCGCCCCTCTTCCAGGGTGATGTCCAGGTAGATCTTGGTGAGGTCTGCGCTGGTGGTGACGCTGGAGTGGGCGATCCGGAAGTCCACGTAGCCCTGGTTCTTATAATAGGTCTCCAGTTTCTTCAGGTCCTCGGGGAGGTCCTTCTCGGAGAACACCTTCTTCCGGCGGTTGACGGTCAGCTTCTTGGCGATCTTCTTGGTCTTGAAGGCCTGGGCGCCCGTGAACCGCACCTCCGCGATCTTGGCCTTCGGTCCCTCCAAGATCCGGAACAGCACATCGGCCTTCAGGGTCGCCGTGTCGATGGACACCACGGGAGTGATGGTCGCCCGGTGATAGCCCTTCTTGTGGTACAGCTCCAGCATCTTCTCGGTGTCCCGGCGGACCTTCACCTGGTCGAAGGGGTCCTTCTTCTTGAGCTCCATCTCGTCCTTCAGGCGTCCCTTGGAGATCTTCTGCCGTCCCGCGAACTCGATCCGGCCCACCAGGGGCTTCTCTTCCAGCATGAAGACGACGCGGACGGGGTAAGGGGAGCCGGAGACGCTCGCGAAGTGGGGGGGCAGCGGCCGGTCTTTCAGCGCGGAGAGGTCCGCCGCGACCCGGTCGAAGTTTCCCAGCCCCAGCACGGCCTGGATGTCCCGGTCCAGGTCGGCGCGGTCATACAGGTCCCCCTTGCGGCCCTTCACCTGGCTGCGGATGGCCCCGGGCTTGACGTTGCGGTTCCCGCGGAATTCCAGCTCCCCGATGACCCACGGCGGCGTCGGCACGGCGTCGGGCTCGGCGGCGCCCAGCTTGCGCTCCGCATCCTCGCGGGCGGACGCCGCGGGCGCCGCGCGGTACTCCGCCTGCGGCGCACCCTCGGTCAGTTGGATGTCGAGGCGGATCGCCGCGCTGGACAGCGCGACCCGCTTCATCGAGACGGCGGTGAACAGGCCCGAGGAGAGCAGCTTCCCGAAATCCTGCGACTCGGCATCGGCCGGATAGGGCTGCCCCTCCCGGGCTTCCAGCATGGCCAGGACCTCGCTCTCCGAAGTCCGCTGGAGGCCGAGGATCTGGATCTGGGCCACCATGGGGATCGGGGCGGGGAGGGAGGCCGCAGGGGTCGATGCAGGGGCTGCGTTCATCCCGGGGGCATCCGCGCCTTGACTGCGGGCAGCGGGGGGGACGAGCGAAGCAAAAAGCAGGAGAAATAATGCTGATTTAATCGATTTCACAGGATTCGAGAGTATAGCAAATCAGAACGCGCGCGGGCGTTTGTTACTATTATCATTAAATGCCTGCCGGCTTCGAGGGCGGACTCAGTATGTCTGGAAGGCGTCTGTGAACGGCGCGGGGCAGAGGACCTGCCCCTGGATGGAGCCCAGGAGGCGCCCGCTCAAGTCGATGGCCTGGAGGTCTCCGGGGCGCAGGGGCAGTTCGCATTGCAGGCCCAGGGAGTCGGCGGGACGGAATCCGAAGCGCGAGAAGTACTGGGGCTGGCCTATGGCGAAGACCAGTTCCACGCCCCGCGTCCGGCACCGTTCCAGCCCATGCCGGACCAGCCGTTCCCCGATCCCCTGCTTCTGAGATTCCGGCAGGACCGCGATGGGGGCCAGGGCCAGGGCGCGCTGGGGGCCGGAGTTGGTGATGACCGTGGCGGCGGAATACAGGGCGTACCCGAGGAGCTTCCCGCCCTGGTCCGCGACGATGGAGAGCTCGTGGTTGAACTCCGCGGTGGCGCGCAGGCACTCGGTCAGGACGACCTCGGACTCGCGGCCATAGGCGAGGCGGACGATCTGGTCGGAGATCGGCCGCTCCACCGATTTCTCCGCCCGGATGATGATCGTGTCCGACATAGTGCGGCAAATGGTACCAAAGGTGGGTTTGGCAAACAAGCGTCTAGACGCCCTTACGGACGCCGGGAGCGCAGCAGCAGGAGGACGGCGAGGAACAGGGGAGAGCCGACGCCCGCGGCGACCACGAAGACGTCGATCCAGCCGACCACGGCCAGGAAGAGCAGCAGATAGATGAAATCCCGCTGGGCCAGGGTGTTTTCGACGCGCGCCAGGAGGCCCAGGGAGCCCGCACCCCCGGTGTCCGCCACCCCCCGGAAGAGGGGGCCGCCGGGCGCCGGGGACGGCGCCCACTCGGGCGCCGCCCCCTCCGCGGGAGGAAGAACGGGCCGCCCCGGGGACGGCGCCCACTCGGGCGCCGCCAGCCAGGCGGAAACCGCGGCGCTCCCGGCCGCGAGCACGCCCAACAGCGCCGGGACCCAGTTCCCGGTCACGCGCGCCCGTCCCAGTCCCAGGCAGAGGAATAGGCAGAAGTGGACGCCGTTGTCCCCCCAGAAATCGATGAGCCCGCCCAGACGGCTCTCCTGGAAGCGCAGGCGCGCCAGTTCCCCGTCGCAGCCGTCCAGCACGGAGTGCAGCCAGACCGCCGCGGCTCCGGCCGTAACGAAGGGGTAGGTGCCCCCCAGCATCAGGAAGCCTCCCGCGACCCCCACCAAGGAGCTGAACACCGTCATGTGCGTGGGCCTGACGGGGGTATCGAGCAGGAGCCGCGTCACGGCCAGGGAGATGTTCCGGTCGAAGTGACGGGCCATGAACCCGTCCGTCTCCTTGCGGGCCTGGTCCAGGACCCAGCGGAGGACCCGGCCGTCCCGCAGCGGCGCTTCCAGCGTGAATGTGGCGCCCCGGGGCAGGGGCCGGAACTCCATCTGCACCCCCAGAGCCTGACCCGCCGGAAAGAACTGCACGATCCCCTGGCTCTTCCAATCCTGGTAGAAGGTCGGCAGGTCATGGGGGACGGAAAGCAAGGCTTCCAGCGTATCCTTCCGGATGAAATGGCCACCGGAGACGGCGACGTAGGGCGGCGCGCAGGCGGCGGCCAAGGGGCCGCCGTCCCCGGGGCGAGCCGTCGCACCTTGCGCGGAGGGGGCGCCGTCAGCCTCTTGCGCCCCCCAGACGAGTTCCAGCCCCTCCGGCCAGCGCAGCCCGCCCAGCCGCGGATCGCCCGGCCGGGGAGCCGTGATCCAGACGCGGCGGATGCCGGCCCGGCGCAGGACGAAGAGCTGGCGTTCCAGGACGCTCAATCCGGCGATCCGCTCCAGCAGGAATTCCGGATGCGGGACCCGCAGGACCGCCTGGTCGGGCGTCATGCTTTGACGGTCCGGCTCCCCGCCTTGCGCGCGCCGCGCTGATAGAGCTCCCCCAGAAGCCGGAGGCAATGCCGGGCCTCTTCCAGGGCGGCCTCGCCCCGGTCCCCGTCCCCGGCCCGTAGGGCCGCGGCGAACTCGCGCAGGGTCCCTGCGAACCACTCGGGATGGGCGGAGCCTTTCGAGAGTCCCTCCGGGAAGGCGTAGGACTGGGGCGGCGCGTCGCCGTGGCGCATCGCCAGCCGGTCGTCGAGCACGTCGATGGAGCCCGTGGTGCCGTACAGGACGCCCCAATGGTCCCGCCGCGGCGCGGCCCAGCTCAGATGGATGAGGGCGCTGGCGCCGCACCCGTAGCGGATGAGCGAGGTCGCCTCGACGTCGGTGGCGCCCTCCCCCTTCGCCCCCGCCGCGGGTTTGAGGATCCCCGCGGCCGAGACCGGAGCCGAACCCAGCAGCCAGCCGAGCAGATAGAAGGCGTGCCAGCCGTGGTCCATGAGGATCCCGCCGCCCGACAGCTTCGCGTCGGTGCGCCAGTTCCCCTTCCCGGAGCCGGCCACCGCGGCCGGCTGGGTCCGCAGCACGTGCCACTCCGCGTGGCGGACGCGCCCGATGGCCCCGCGCGCGAGGAGCCCCTTGAGCGTCTGGAACAGCGGCGCGTGCTTCCAGTTGTGCACGGGGAACACCAGCCTCCGGGTCTCCCGCGCGCGCCGGAGGACCGCCTCGAACTCCTCCGTGCTCAGCGTCAGGGGCTTCTCGCAGAGCACGTGGCAGCCTCTTTGCAGCGCCATCCCGATCTGGGCGGCGTGCAGGTGGGGCGGCGTCGCGATGTCCACGAAGTCCAGCTCCGGCTCGCCCCGCAGGAGGGCTTCCAGGGTCGGATAGGTCCTGGCGCCGGGGAAGATGCGCGCCGCCGCGGCGAGCCGCTCGGCCCCCGCGTCCGCCACCGCCGTGACCGCAAGTCCCGGCACGCGCAGGAAGGCCGGCGCGTGCGCGCGCTCCGCGACCTGGCCGAATCCGACGAGCGCGCCCTTCAGCACTTGCCGAAGTCGGGCGTCCGGGATACCGCCGCGAAGGTCTCTTCCAGGATGTCCAGCCCGCGGTCGGCCTGCTCCGCCGTGATGTTCAGGGGCGGGTTGATGCGGATGACGGGCGAATAGGCCATGGTGATCAGGCCGCGCCGCAGGCCTTCGTCGAATATGCGCCGGCACGAGACCGGGCCCAGGCGCTCTTTCGTCTTGGGGTCCTTGATCATCTCGACGCCGATGAGGAGCCCGCGGCCCCGCACGTCGCCCATGAAGGGGAAGCGCTCCTGCATCTTGCGCAGGCGCGCGAGGATCCGCTCCCCGATGACCCGGCTGTTCTCCACGAGCCCTTCTTCCTCGACGATCCGCATCGCCGCGTTGCAGGCCGCCGAAGCCAGCGGGTTGCCGCCGTAGCTCGAGGACGACCCGGAGGGATTGGCGAAGGGCTTGGCCCCCGCGATCTCGGAGCGGGCGATGAGCCCGGTGACCGGGAAGCCGCCGCCCATGCCCTTGCCCACGGTGATGATATCGGGCCGCACGTCCTCGTGGAGGCAGCCGAACCACTTTCCCGTGCGTCCGAATCCGGTGATCATCTCGTCGGCGATGAGCAGGCCGCCGAATTCGTGGGCGACTTCGCGCAGGCCCGGCAGGAAGCCGGCCGGGGGGATGATGTTCCCCGCCGTGCCCTGGATCGGCTCCACGATGATCGCGGCCAGCTTGCCGGTGGTGGCGCGCCGGATCATGCTGCGCAGGAACTCGAGGCAGTGCGCCGCGCAATCATGCTTCCCGACGGTCCCCAGCGGGCACCGGTAGGGGTCCGGAAAAGGCGACGAATAGGTCCCCGGCATGAGGGGACCGAGCCCCTGCTTGAACGAGGTGTCGCCGAGGAGCGGGAGCACGCCGCCGGTCTTGCCGTGGAAGCCGCCCCAGAAGCCCACGAATTCGAAGCCCTGGGTATGGCTCTTGGCGAGCCGGAAGGCGGCCTCCACCGACTCGGCGCCGCCGGAGTAGAGCTGGACCCGGTCCAGACCCTTGGGCGTGTGCCGCATCAGCCGCCGGCAGAACTCGACGCGGTTGCGGGTCGTGAAGCTGCCCACGTGGATATTGGCGACCTGCTCCGCGATGGCCTGGGCGTAGCCCGGATGGCCGTGGCCGATGGCCGCGACGCAGACCCCCGCCACGAAATCGACGTACTCCTTCCCGTCCACGTCGTAGAGCAGCGCGCCCCGGCCCTTGTCCATGACGAGCTGGGAGAAGATGGCGATCTGCTGGAGCCCGGGAGTGAAGTAGCCCTGCTCCTCGGTGAAGAGCTCCAGCGAGCGCGGTCCCGCCACCCCGCTGCCCTGCGCGCCGCCGGCTGCCGGGGCGCCGTTCTTGACCGCCGTTCGCGTCGTCGTTTTCATGATCGAGTCCTCTCCTTCTTGGATTTCGCCGAGGTCTTCTGTGCCGCGGCCCTTTCCGCGAGCGCAGAACCGCTGCGCGGCGCCGCGTCGCGCGCCGCCCCCTCCGCAGGAGGAAGACGGCGCTGCCCCGGGGACGGCGCGCCCTGGCGCGCCGCCAGGCGGTTCTGCATGTGCCAGGAGATCTGTACGGCCGCCTCGCGCCGCACCAGCGCGAAGCTCGGCCACGAATTGAGGTCGAGCAGGGTCACCACGCCGCCCGGGGAGATGATGGCGTCGCCGCCGAACACCTCCAAGCCCAGGGCCCCGGCGCCCCGGCGGGCCTGCTCCGCCAGGTCGTCGAGGCGGTAGGGGGTGCGCCGCGCGCGCACCGGGTCATGGTAGAACCAGGTGAACCAATGCCCCGGGCCGACGCCGTAGAATTTCACGAGGTCTCCGTCGATGTGCGGCTGGACCACCCAGGAGACGATCTCGCGCTGGGCGAAGTCGCGCAGGATGCCCGTCACGCCGGACCAGGCCCGGGCCCGGATGACGTCGTGGTCGGTCATGTTGTGCACGTCGCCGCGCTTGACCCACCAGCCCTCCGGGGCCGCGTAAGCCGGCGGTTTGCCGGGGCCGTCCGCCACCGAGCGGAGCTCGGAATCCGGGAAGCGGACCCCCGGGCACAGCTTCAGCGCCGGGATCATCGCCTGCCGGTAGCAGTTCAGCACCGACTGCGGCGGATTCACCCAGAGGGTCCGGCCCCCCCGCGCGGCTTCCGTCGCCAGGGCCTTGATCCGGGGGTAGGCTTCGCACATGGGGAGCACGACGTCGAAGTCCCGGCACTGCGCGGGGTCCAGCTCCTCGGGCGTCACGACCCGGGTCTGGACCCCCAGCGACTCGAGCTGCTCGAGGACGGCCCGCAGGATCAGGGCGTCGTCGGTCTCCCGGTTCGGGGAGTTCGAGACCTCGCGGTACACTCCTAGGCATCGAAACATGAGGCCATCCTTTCTGCCGCGGGCAGGTCCTCCGCCCGGTCGAGATCCACGGTGTCGGAGAGCAGTACTCCCCGCACGGTACGGCCGCCCGCGAGCAGGGCGGCCCAATAGTCGCGCAGACGCCCGTAGGCGGCCGCCTCAGGCATCACCGCCGCCGCGCCGCGGGTCAGGTAATAGACGCCGCAGGTGACGGCGTCCCGGCGGACGGCGCCGGGGCCGAGGGCCGACACGCGGCCGTCGGGGTCGAGGTCCGCCCACAGGGGTTTCTCGTCCTCCACGAAGCGGGTCAGGGCCAGGGCCGCGTCCGGCCGGGGCGCCGCCGCGGCCTCTCGGGCGAAGCGCGCGGTCTCCGCGGGGGGGACCAGGGCGTCCACCGTGCTGAGGAGGAACTCCTCGGAGCCCTGCGCCAGGGTCCGCGACACGAGGCGGAAGCTCTCCCAGGAAGAGGCGGTGTCCTGGCGCAGGAAGGTCCAGTCCAGGCCGTGGGGCTCGCGCTCCAGGTAGGCGCGCACCGCGTCTCCGGAAGAGTTCAAGAGCAGGGTGACCGAGCGCGTCCCGGCGGCGCGCAGGCCCAGAGCGACCCAATGGATGAGCGGTCTCCCGGCCACCGGGAAGAGCGGCTTGGGAACGCCCGCCCCCAGGCCGCGCAGGCGCGACCCGTGCCCGGCGGCGATGATCCCGGCGTTCATGCGCGGACCCTTTTGGACGTCAGGAGCGGCTCCAGGTCATCCAGGGAGCGGAGGGTGTTCCCCCGCGGGCAGCAGGGCTCGCAGCCGAGGCGGTCTCCGACGAGCCAGGCATGGCGCAGGCCCAGGGCCTCGGCGCCCCGGATGTCGCGCTTCAGGGAATCGCCCACCATCCAGGCGGCCGCAGGCTCCGCGCCGAGGGCGCGCAGGGCGTACTCGAAGAGGGCGCGGTCCGGCTTGACGGCGCCGACCCGTTCGGAATCGGCCACCACGTCGAAGAGCTCGCGATACCCGACGGAGGCCAGCACGTCCTCCAAATTCCCGTAGAAGTTGGAGACGATCCCCAGGCGGCAGCGGGCGCGCAGGCGGGCCAGGAGCCCGCGGTTGCGGCGCAGGGCGTCCAGGGACTCCGCCACGAAGCGCCGCGTCACCCGTTCGGCCAGGTCCGGGTCCGTCGCGCCGCCCAGATGCTCCAGGACGCAGCCGACCTGCAGGCGCACGGTCTCCTCCAGCCCTTTTCCAGCCAGGGCGAAGCGCAGAGGGAGGTTGTCGTCGGAATCGTAGAAAGCCCGGTCGAACCGTTCCGCGGGGACCCGCAATCCTTCCTGCCTATAAATGGAGGCGAAACGCTCCTTCCACGCCACTCCGTTCGCGTCGAGAGTGCCGCCGAAATCGAATAATACCGCTTCAGAAGGAGACGTCATCGAATCGTGTTCAAGCCGGGTGGGTCCGGTCCGGGCTGCGCGGACAATTCTACCACAATAAAAAAGGGCTTGACAAATCGGCGTAATCCTGTTACAAATACCAATGCCGTAGTCGGCCTGCGCCGAGCGCCCCGGGCTTTGGGGCATCGGCGTATTTTTTTTCCCGTCGTGGGTGACGGTGCGGCGACCTGTCAGCGGTACGTATGGTGTGATGATGAACTTGAAAGAGCAACTTCAGCGCTTCGACATCAAAGGACTCAAGAGCAAGGCGGAGAGCCTGTTCATGGGCTCTTCCGATATCCTTGGCGTGGACATCGGGAGCTACTCCATCAAGGTGGTCCGCATCGAGAAGCAGGGCACCGGCCTCCATCTGACGCATTGGGGGAACATCCCGCTGGATAAGGGGGAGAGTTCTCCGGAGGAGAAGAAGCAGCAGGCCATCAACATCCTCAAGGCCCTCCTAATACAGAAGGGGATACAGACCAAGCACGCCGCCGCCTCGGTGTCGGGGAACTCCGTCATCGTCCGCTACGTCAAGTTCCCGCTCCTCACCAAGGACGAGCTGCGCGCGACCCTCGCCGCGGAGGCCGAGCCGTTCATCCCCTTCGACATCAACGAGGTCCATCTCAGCTTCCACATCCTCAACGAGATCGTCGAGGACGGGCAGCGCAAGATGGAGAGCGTCCTGGTGGCGGCCAAGAAAGACGTCATCCAGTCCCGGGTGGAGGTCCTGGAGGGGGCGGGACTCAAGCCCGCCATCATCGACGTGGACTGCTTCGCCCTCGAGAACGTCTTCGAGGCCACGCTCGACCCGGCTCAGAACGCCGGCTCGACTTTGTGCCTCAACATCGGGCATACGGTGACGAACCTGTCCATCATCGAGAACGGGATCACCCGCGTCGTGCGCGACGTCTTCATTGCCGGGAACACCTTCACCAAGGCGATCGCGAAGACCCTGCAGTGCGATGTCGTGAAGGCCGAGGAGGCCAAGAAGGCCAACGGCCTCATGCTCGACGCGGCGGAGAAGGAGAAAGCCCTCCAGGAAGGCAACCGGGATGCCCTGGGCGTCTCGCAGGCCCTGGCCGGCTCCCTCAAGGACCTGGTCGCGGAGCTGCACCGCTCCGTTGACTTCTATCTTTCCCAGGGCCCGGAGCGCTCCATCGGACGCATAGTCCTGTCCGGCGGCTCCGCCCGGATGAAGAACCTGTCGAAGTTCCTCACCGGGGAGCTCAAGGTCCCGGTCACGGTCTTGAACCCCTTCTCGTACCTGGCCCAGGCCCCCGAGGACATCCCGGCGGACATCCTGTCGGCCATGGGGATCGCCGCGGGCCTGGCCTTGCGCAAGAACCGGGACTGGAAATGATCAAGGTCAACCTAGTCCCGCAGGAGATCCTGGACAAGGAGCTGCAGCGGCAGCGCCTGGTCCAGGTCGGCTTCGTCGCCGGGGTCTTCGGCCTGCTCTTCCTGGGCATCTCGGGGGCGCACTTCTACCGCAGCGTCTCCCTGGCGCGCTCGCTCGCCGAAAGCGAGGCGAAATACAAGAAGCTCGAAGCCATCGTGCAGCAGGTGGAGGCCCTCGAGGCCCAGGCCAAGGCCGTGAAGGCCCGCCTGGACGTGATGAACGAACTCGACCGGGCCCGCCCGTTCTATCCCCGCTTCATGACCGAACTCCTCAAGATGCTGCCCTCCGGGATCTGGCTGACCACGCTCGACGCCAAGGCCAGCGGGCCGGACCAGCTCACCCTCAATATGGGCTCCCAATCCGCCTCCGTCGACAACGTGACCACCTGGCTGCGCGTCCTGAACTCCACCGGCGCGTTCACAGCCCCCGCGCTCGGGCCCCTGAAGTTCGGGTCCGCCGGGGAGATCACCTTCACCATGGGAGCAACCTATCGGACCCCCGGCGCGGCGGCGCCGCCGCCCAAGAAGAAGCCCTGATGGCGAAACTCGACATCAAATTGACCAAGCAGCAGCAGCAGATGCTCGCGCTCGCCGTGATCGTCCTGGGCGGCGGGGGCTTCGCCTACATCAAGTATTTCTGGCTCCCCACCTCGGCGAAGATCGCGGCGACCCGCGCCAAGATCGAGGAGGTCGAGAAGAAGATCGAGAAGGCGAAGGCGGTGGCGGGCCGCCTCAACAAGATCCAGCAGGAGCTCGAGCTGCTCAACCAGCAGGCGATCGAGGCGGAGCGGCGCCTTCCCAAGGACCCCAATCTCCCCGGGGTGATCGAGCTCGTGAGCGACCTGTCGGTGAAGTACGCCATGAAGCTGAATTCCTTCACGATCGGCAAGGCCTCCCCCAAGCCCCATTTCGTCGAGGTGAGCTATAGGGTGGACATGTCCGGGACCTATCATAACCTCGGCCGCTTCCTGGCGGCGCTCGCCCTGCAGGAGCGGATCTTCAACGTCCGCGGGCTCGTCTACGGCCGGCCTGACCCCGCCACCGGGACGATGACGATCACTTTCGAATTGATCTCGTACATGTACAAAGGATGATATGCGCACCTTGATCGCGGCGTTCATCGTCGGCTCCGCAGGCGCGGGCGCGTCCGCCGCGGACCCCAAGGCTCCCGCGGTCTCCCAGGCCGCCGCGGCGCCGGCCGTCTCGACCGCGGCCGCGGCCGGGGTGCAGGCCTCCACCGGTCCGGCGCGGGCCCTGACGGTCGACGATCTGTACGGGGGAGCCAGATTCCGGGACCCGTTCTCCCCCGTCTCAGGCTCGGGCGGGGGCGGCGGCCGCATGACCGCGGAAGCCAAGGAGTTCACCCTCGAGGACTTCAGCATCCAGAACCTCGAGCTCCGGGGCATCATGAAGGACCGGCAGGGGAGTTTCGCCGTGCTTCTGGACATCGACAGCCGCACCGGCTTCATCCTCCGCAACGGAAAACTGTACGATTACAAGAAGAAGCATATCCCCGGCGTCAAGGGTCAGATCAGCCTGCCCCAGAAGAGCGTCACGCTGACGACCGAGGATAAGGATACCCGGACCTTCCGTTTGGGCGAGGAGAACGAGGCCGAGGAGTGATTTCATGAGAAACCATTGGATTGACCGAGCCATCGCTCTGATCGTCTCCGCCTCGCTCGCCGGCGCCGGCCCCATCCCGGCTCTTTGGGCCGCCGAGGCGGCCACCCTGGACGGCATCGAGGTCGACTCCGACCAGGTCACCGTCTATCTCTCCCGCAAGACCCAGTTCAAGACCTTCACCCTCGAGCAGCCCCCGCGCCTGGTCGTGGAAGTGTCCGACACCGAACACACCTCGCCGTCGCAGTACGTGGAAGGGAAGGGGCGGTTCCTCAAGCAGGTCCGTTCCGGCCAATACCAGCGCGAGCCGTCGATGGCTTCCCGCGTCGTCCTCTATCTGAAGAAGATGGTCGCCTACAGCGCCAGTTGGGAGGGATCCAACCTGAAGATCGGCCTCCTCGGGGGCGGCGCAGACGAACCCGCTCCGCCCGCGGCCCCCGCAGCGGGTCCGGCCGCCGTCAAGACCCCGGCCTCCGCCCCGGCCGTACTTGAGTCCAGGGCCCCCAAGGCGCCGGCCAAGCCCGCTCCGGCCGCCGCCCCCGCGACGCCCGCGCCCCCCAAGGCGCCCGCGGCTCCGCTGCGCGACGCCGCGGTGACCCCGGCGCCGGCGAAGGAGGCCGCCGCTGAAACCTCCCCGGCCGCTCCCGCTCCGGCCAAGCCCGTCGCCGCCCCCGCCCCCAAACCCAAGCCCGTCAAGAAGGCGCCGGCCGCGGACAGGTTCCCGGAGGGGATGAGCTCCGAACCCTCCACTTCCGTCGAGCAGATGGCCATGAGCGGCGACGCGCAGTCCTCCGGCGAGGATTCCGCCTCGGAAGAAGCGCCGGTCAGGAAGTCCTCGGCCAAGAGGGGGGGCTACAGCAAGTCCCGCCGGGACATCATGGCGACCCTGCCGACCGACCCCGTCACCGTCGAGTTCGACGCCATGGACATGCGGGACATCCTGAACTTCATGGCCACCAAGGCGAACATCAACATCGTCTACGGGCCGGACGTGGCGGGCTCCTTGACCCTGCATCTGGCCGACGTCCCGTTCAACGAGGTCTTCACGACCGTCCTCTCCATGCAGGGCCTGGTCGCCAGCCAGGTCGGCGAGAACATCCTGCGCGTCATGACTCCCTCGACCCTGACCAAGGAAAGGGCCGTGGCCGTCAATCAGACCCGCGTCATCCGCCTCAAGTACAGCAAGGCCGCCGAGATCAAGGTCTCCATCGACGCGGTGCGGTCCGCCGAAGGGCGGAGCGGGAGCATCGTGGTGGATGAAAAGACCAATGCGCTCATCATCACCGACACCATGGACGGCATCGCCAGCGTCGAGCGCCTGCTCTCCGAGCTGGACACCCGCCCCCAACAGGTGCTCATCGAAGCGAAGCTGGTCGAGGTGAACCTCTCCAAGGACGTCAGCTTCGGTATCCAGTGGGACTACCTGGGCTCCGACGGGGGAAAGATCGGCGGGCAGCAGGGGACGAACCTCTTCGGCACGACCCAGAACCCGAGCATCACCGCCACCTCCAACAAGCTCACGCACCCGATCGACAGGAACGCCAACACGGCCGCCGGCGAGGGAGCGGACGGCCGCGGCACCGGGGTCGGCCTGCCCGCGTCGACGATCTTCGGCGCGTTCACCTTCGGCCGCGTCACCAACAACTACTTCCTCACCGCCACCCTCACCGCGGCGGCCTCCGAGGGCAAGGCCAAGGTGCTCTCCGACCCCAAGATCACGACGATCAACGGGAAGCAGGCCAAGATCCAGATCCAGACCTCGATCCCTTACGTGACCACGCAGACGACCCCGGCCGGCGGCGGGAGCGTGACCACCGCGGAGACGGTGGGCTACCAGATGACCGGCATCACCCTGGAAGTCACGCCCACGATCAACGCCGACAGCCGCATCACCCTGCAGGTGAAGCCTACGGTCACGCAGCCTTCGGCCACCACCGCGAGCGCCGGGGGCACGGGCGCCATCGCCACGGACAACCGGACCGCGGAGACCACGGTCATCGTCCAGGACGGGGGCACGGTGGTCATCGGCGGACTCATCACCGACACGATCACCGAGCAGGTGGCCAAGGTGCCCTTCTTCGGGGATATCCCGATCATCGGCTGGCTCTTCAAGAAGAAATCCAAGGACCGCACCCGGGTGGAGCTGCTGATCTTCGTCACCACCAAGATCATCCCGAGCTGAGCCCCGCGGTGATCCTGCCCGCCCTGCTGGCGCTCGCCATCGCGGGAGGGCTGCTGCTCCGCGGCGCCTGGGACCTCTGGGCCCAGGTCCTGGTCCATCTCGTCTTCTCCTCCGGCCTATGCCTCTGGCTGCTCCTCCGCGTCGGCGGCGGCTACCTGCCGCTCCCGCCCCGGCGCACCGCGCTCTGGTGCGGCGCCCTGGCGCTCTTGAGCGCGGCGGCCGTCTGGTTCAGCCCCCTGCGGGCGGTCGTTCTGCCCGAGTGGCTCCCCCTGCTGGACGCTCTGGCCGTCTTCCTCCTCCTCCCCCTCATCCCCCGGAGCGGGCGTGCCCGGGTGGACGCCGTCCTCCGGGTCGCGGCGTGGATCCTGGTCCTCCTCGCGTCCTACCAGAGCCTGGTATGGGGCGATGACCGGCCCGAGAGCGCGATGTCCAACGTCAACGTCTACGCGGGGACGGTGCTCCTGCTGCTGCCGCTCGCCCTCGAGCGGCGCGACTGGCTCCTGGCCGCGGGGCTGGTCCTCAACCTCTGGTGGGCCCACAGCGTCGGCGCCTGGCTCGGTCTGTCCGCGGCCGTGGTCCTGACCTCGTCCTGGAGGGAGCGGTCCCGGCTCGTCCTCGGAGCCGCCGGGGCGCTCCTGTGTCTGGTGTTCATCTACGACAAGTTCCAGTCCCCGGAAGTGCTCAACCGCTGGGAATGGTGGAAGGCGGCGGGGGCCATGATATTCGAGCGGCCTCTTTCCGGCTTCGGCCCCGGAGCCTACGCCCACGTGGTCCAAAGCTTCCGCGAGGCCGGCGGCCTGGGGACGGCGTACGCGCACCAGTACATCCTGGAGACCGCGGTCGGGTACGGCCTGCCCTTCATGGCGCTCTGGTTCGCCGGGATCGCGGCCTCCTTCCGCGCGGGAAGCCCCTACAAGCGCTTCGGCGCCCTCGCCGTCCTGTTCCATTCCCTCTGGGATTGGCCCCTCTCGGTGCCCGCCAACCTCTGGCTGTTCTCCTACTTCGTCGCGTGCTCCGCCCCCGAGAGCGACCGCGGGATCAACATCCCCGCGCGCTGGAAGGGGCCCGCCCTCCTGCTCGTCCTCGCGGCGGGCGCGGCCGCCAACGTGTGGCTGTGGGACCTGTGGGCCGCGGACCGCGCCAAGGTCCGGGCTTCCCGTGAGCTCGCCGCCGCGCAGCCCGCGGCCGCCAGGGCCGCGGCGGAGGCGGCGCTGCGGCTGAGGCCGGCGGACCCCGAAGCCCATCTCCTCCTCGCTCAGGCCCTGGCCGGCCAAGGCGACCCGGAAGGCGCCGCGGCGCAGCTGCGCGAAGCGGCCGCGCGCAACCCGTTCCGGCTGGCGACCTGGAAGGAGCTGGCCGCGCTGGAGAAGTCCCTCGGCCGGGACGCCGCGGCGCAGGCGGCCCTGAGCGAGGGCGCCCGCTGGTGCCCCCGCCTGGGCCGGGAGCCCGTCGGGCCATGACCCGGCCCCGCTTCGGGCGGCGCGACGCGGCGATGCTCGGGCTGTTCTGCCTGCCGCTTTTGGTCCTCCTGGGTCCCGCGCTCCTGGGAGAGCCCTTCTACTGGGGCGACCTCACCTATCTCCACCATCCCTGGCGCGCCCTGCCCGCCGAAATGGCGCAGCGCGGGACCCCGCCCCTGTGGAACCCGTACGTCTATTTCGGGATGCCGGGCGCGGCCCACATGCAGGGCGCCGCATGGTATCCCGGCACCGTGCTCTTCCACCTGTTCCCCTTCGCGGCGGCTCTCCCGCTCTATCTGCTGGTCCACTTCTGGCTCGCCGGAGCCTTCTCGTATCTCTGGCTGCGCCGGCTCGCCTTCTCCCGCTGGGCCGCGGCCGGCGCGGCCGCGGCCTTCATGCTCGGCGGACTGATGATCGGCCGGCTCCCGTTCTTGAACCACGTCTCCGGCCTGGCCCTGCTGCCCGCCTTCCTCCTCTTCGCCGGCAGCCCCGTCCTGCTCGGGGTCGCTTTCGCCGCCGCCTTCCTCTCCGGGTACCCCCCGCTCCTGGCCGGCGGGGCCCTGGCCGCCTGGCTCGTCTCCGCCGCCGCGGATGCGCGGGGCGGCTCACCGGCCGAGACGGCCCGCGCCGCCCTGCGCGCGGCGGGCCGTTTCGCGGCGGCCGTCCTGCTCGCGGCGGCGCTCGGCGCGGTCCTCCTGCTGCCGGCCCTGGACCTGGCCCGGGAGTCCCGGCGCAGCTCCGGCATCCAGGCCCAGGAATCTTTGACCTGGTCTTTCGCCCCGAAAGACTTCGCGCAGTTCGCGGCGCCGCCCCTGGTCCCGGAAGAGGAGTTCTCCGCCACCCGGAACTGGTGGAAGACCGCCTACTGGGGCTGGGCCGCCCTGGGGGCGGCCGCCCTGGGAGCCGTCCGTCTGGGGGCGGGCGGCGCGGTCGCGGCCGTCATTTACCTCGCGGGGACGGCGGTCCTCCTCCTCGGCGGGGCGACCGCCCCCTCCGCGTGGCTCTGGACGCATCTCGCGCCGCTCACCTATATCCGTTATCCGGGGACGCTCGCCTTCCTCGCCGCGCCCCTCTTCCTGTTCCTGATCGCCGGCGGACTCCACGGCCGGAGGGCGGCGCCGTGGGCCGCCCTGGCCATCGTCGCGGAGCTCCTGTCCTACGCCGCCGGGGCCCAGCCCGCCGCGGCGCGCGGCTATTTCACCGACACCGGCCCGCTCATCCGGGTCCTGCGCCGGGAAGCGGGGGAGCGGCGCTACCTGCCCTCGCCGCTCGCGCTCAATTGGCAGGCCGGCAAGGGCACGGACCTCGACTCCGCCCGGCTGGATTTCAAGCACCGTCTCTACGGCGTCACCAACATGCCGTACCATCTGTCGTCGGGCGGGAACTTCGGCGAGCCGCTCGTGCCCCGCCGCACTTATGACTTCATGGATCTCCTGTACCGCCAGCCGGGTCTGCCCGGGATAGTCCCCTGGCTGGGCTGGGCCGACATCGGCATCGTCATGACCCGCACGGCGCAGCGTCCGGCCGGACTGGTCTACCTGGGGGACAGCCTCTGGCATCTCTACAAGGAGCCCGGGCCCGGCGGGCGCGCTACCTGGTTCGACGAGGAGGCCGGGGGACGCATTCCCGCGGCTGCGTCGGACCCGGCGGCGCTGCCCCGACTCGCGGCGGGGGTCCCGCTGGAGTTCCGCCGCGCGGACGAGAACCGCTTCCAGGTCTCGGGGGACCGCGCCGCTCCCGGCTGGATCTATGTCGCCGAACCTCCGGGACCGGGGTGGACGGCGACCTGGGTCGGGGACGGGCGGGCCCGGTCCGCCGCCCTCGAACCCGCCCTGACCGCGTTCGTGAAGCTGCGCGTGCCCGCGGGCCGCTGGTCCGTGTTCTTCCGGTACGAGCCGCGTCCCTGGCGCATCGGGCTCGCGTTCTCCGTGCTCGCGCTGTGCGGCCTGGCGTGGGTGGGATTAGGGCGTCTGCGCCGCGTAAGTTATAATGGCCTCCCGGACGAACGGGCGGCATGAACAAGAAAGACGGCGTCTTCCTCGGGCTTCTGGCGGCGGCGCTCGCGGCGCTCCTTGGCCCGGCGCTCTTCATCCCCGGACGCATCTTGGGGAATTTCGGCGACATCTACTCCTACCACTATCCCCTGCGGCATCTCGTCGCCTCTTTCCTCCAGGAGGGCCGTCTGCCTTTCTGGAACCCCTACATCTTCTCCGGCCTGCCGCTCTTCGCCAATCCCCAGGCAGCCGTGCTCTATCCCGGTTCGGCGCTCTTCTACCTCCTGCCCATCGGGGCCGCCTGCGACTGGCACGCCGCGCTCCACTTGGCGCTGGCCGGACTGGGGATGCACCTGTGGGCCCGGGCCAATCGTTTCGAGCCGGCCGCGGCCAGCCTCTTGGCGGCGGCGTTCTGCCTGTCGCCCTTCCTCATCTACCGGATACCCCAGGGGATACCGACCCATCTTGCCGCGTTGAGCTACGTCCCCTGGTGCTGGCTGGCCCTGCAGTCCGGCCGCCGGGGGTTTTTGGCCGCGGTCTGGGCTCTCCAGTTCCTGAGCGGCCACCCGCAGTTCTCCGTTATCAACGCCGGGGGTATGGCCCTCTGCGCCGGGGTTTCGGCGCTCCGCGGCAGGCCGGATACCCTGGGGGTGCTGCTCAGGGAAGGCGCGGCTGCCGCCGGGCTGTGCCTGGTGCAGTATTTCCTCGCTGCCGAATTCCTGCTGGAATCGAACCGGGTGGGCTTTCCCCGCGGTTTCGCCGGCGCCTATTCGACTCCCTGGAGCGCCTGGGCCACCCTGCTCTGGCCCGGCGCGTGGGGCGATCCCCTGCGGGAGAGCTTCCGGGCGCTGCCTTCGGAGTTCTTCGAGGAATACGCCCTCTACCTCGGCGCCATCCCCCTCGCCCTGGCTCTGGCCTCTCTGGCCGGCAAGACGCAGGCGGACCGGCATCCCGGCCTTCCGCCCGTCTGGTTCGGCTGGCTGCTGGCGGGGCTGGGGGTGTTCCTCGCCGCGGGCGACCACAATCCCGTGCTCCGGGCGCTGGCGGATTCCGGTGTCGGGAGCATGTCGCGGACCCCCGCTCGCTACGCGCTCTGGACCCTGTGGGGCCTCCTGCTGGCCGCGGCCGCCGGTTGGGCCTCCGTCCGGACGCAGCTCAAGGCTCCGGCCTGGAGGGCGGCCCTGCTCGTCCTGACCTTGCTCGACCTCGGTATGTGGGCGTCGCGATTCGTCTACGCGGAAGACCTGGCCCCCTACCTCCAGCCCAGGGGGAACCTCGTGGCGGAGCTCTCGGGCCGGCCGATCCGGTTCCTCAGCGATCCCGAACTCGCCAACCCCGACAAGGCGATGCTGTATCGCATGATGGACGTCAACGGCTACGACGCGTATTTCCTGGCCCGCTACGGCGCCTATGCCGCGCGGTCGGAACGGGGTCCCGCGGCGGACCCCAGCCGCACCTATCTGCGCCGCGCCGACACTCCCGAGATGCGGAGTCTCGGGGTCTCCCGCGTCCTGTCGAGCGGGGACCTTCCCGGGAGCGCGACCCCCATCGCCGGGAACATCCGGCTCTTCGCCAATCCCGGGGCCCTGCCCCTCGCCCGCGTGGAGGAGCCCGGCGCGGCTCCCGCCCCGGCGGCCGCGGTCATGGACGGCACCGACGCCTGGACGCTATCCGGGCGGGTCCGTTCCCGGGCTTCCCGGCTCGTGCTCGGCGTCCCCTATTTCCCGGGCTGGGACGCCTGGGTCGACGGACGCCGGCTCGCGCCCGAATTGCACGACGGCCTGCTCCAGTCCGTCCCGTTGGGGGGCGCGGCGCCCGGGGCTTCCTTCCGGGCCCGGTTCCTCTTCCGGCCGACGGCGTGGTCTTTGCTCTGCGCGCTCACCGCGGCGGCTTGGCTGGCCTGGCTCGCCGGCGCTCCCCGGAACTTGTTCCGATGAAGAATCCGCGGGAGAAGCTCTCCGCCGCGATCGCCCTGCTCGTCGGAGCGGTCCTGTGCTATTTCGCATTCCGGGACGTCCCCTTCGGCGAACTGGCGGCCGCGGCCGCGGGTTTCCGGCTGGCGTGGCTGCCGTTCCTGCTGTCTATGCCGCTCTTGGACCTCGTCATCCGGGGCGCCCGCTGGGCGCTCCTGCTGCGGCCCGTGGCCCCGGCCGGGGTCTGGAAATGCTTCCAGCTGGAGGCCGTGGGCATGGCGGTCAACAACATCCTCTTCCTGCGCGTGGGCGAACTCGCGCGGGGCGTCGTGGCCGGGCGGGAGTTCGGCGCCCCGACCATCGCGGTGCTTTCGAGCATCGTGGTGGAGCGCATGTGCGACATGGCCGCCCTGCTGACCCTTTTCGTCGCCGGCACCCTCGTTGCTCCCGACCTGGTGGACTGGCGCGTGCGGGCCTGGGCCCTCGCGGCGGCCGCGGGCCTGCTGGGAGGACTCGCCGCGGTCACCCTTTTCGGAGACGCCATCCTGCGCTGGCCCGTCCTGCGCGGCCTGGAGCGGCATCCGCGCCTCTGGCGCCTGGCCTCCGACCTGGTCGCGGGCACGCGGGCCCTGCGCTCCTGGCGGACCGCCGGGCTCGTGGCGGCGGCCAGCTACGGCCTCTGGCTCGTGGACGCGGGACTCTTCCTCGTGATGGCTTATGCGATGGGTTTCGAGCCGTCCATGACCTTCCCGCAGGCCCTGCTCACCCTCGCCTCCGCGGCCGCGGGGACGGCTTTGCCCGCCCTGCCGGGGGCCTTCGGAAATTTCGAGGCGGCGGTGAAGCTCTTGCTCATGCATTTCGGCTACTCCAAGGCGCTCGCGCTCAGCTACGCGACCCTCATCCATCTCACGAGCTACAGCATCATGACCGCGCTGGGGCTCCTGTTCTTCTACAGCCTCGGACATACGCTATCCTCCTTCCGCAAGGGGAACGACCGACCATGAAGCTCCATCTCCTGCCCCTGTTGGCGTGCCCGTCGTCGGCCGCGGATCCGGTCTGCGGCGGCGCTCTCGAGTTCTCCGCGCTGGACGCGGAACCCCGTGCCCACGAGGAGATCGAGACCGGGATGCTCCGCTGCCGCGTCTGCGGCCGGGAGTATCCCATCGTGGACGCGATCCCGCGCCTCACCCCACCCGACGCGGACGACGCGCGCGTCGCGCGCACCCGCGTGAGCTTCGGCTTCGAATGGCACCGCTATCCGGGCGCCCTGCCCGAGGACCAGGCGCTCTTCCTGGAGGAGACCCAGATCCCCGCCGCCGAGTGGGAGGGCCGCACTGTCCTGGACGCGGGCTGCGGGATGGGCCGCTACGCGCGGGTGGCGCTGTCCTTGGGGGCCGAGGTGGTGGCCTTCGACCTCTCGGAGAGCCTCACCCGGCTGGTCCCCGACGCGCTCGAGAACCCGAAGCTCCATATCGTGCAGGGGGACCTGCTCCGTCCGCCTCTCAAGCGGGGCGCCTTCGACATCGTCTACAGCCAGGGCGTCATCCACCACACCGCCGACACCCGGGGCGCGTTCGACCGCATCGCGGAGCTGGTCAAGCGGGACGGCCGCCTATCGGTGTGGGTCTACGGCAGTCCCGGCTCCTACGCCAGTTTCTCGACCAACCCTCTGCGCAGCGCCCGGACCTGGCTCAAGAGCGCCCTGCCGGCCGCCTGGGTGATCGCGTGGATCCGGCTAATCCTCAGCGACCTGCTCCGCGTGTTCACGACCCGGATGCCGGTGCCGCTCCTCTATCTCCTGTGCTTTCCCCTCACCGTGCTCGGGATGTTCCCGCTGGTCAAATACCTCACCTTCTCCGTTCACCCGAAGTTCCGCGTCCGCCTGATCGAGAACTTCGACTGGCTGGCCCCGCCCTTCCAGACCAAACACACGAAGGAGGAGGTCCGCGAGTGGTTCGTGCAGGCCGGCTACGAGGTTTTGAGCCATCTGCCGCATGGATTCATTCCCAAGGTAGGCCTGCTGGGAAAGCGGACTAAGAAATAAAGCCTACTATTTACCATTGTATTTTGGATATCGGATAGCCATTATGCGATATGGAACATGGGTCGGCTCCCATTGCCGCGCCCGTGCGCGTGTGGGCGGGTCCCGGCGCGCTTTCTACTTGCATTTTGGACGCTGAAGTGCCAATATACATCGAATGATACCAAGGATATTCGCGGCAGCGCTCAAAACCCAGCTCCGCTCCTATCCGGCGGTCCTGCTCCTGGGACCGCGGCATTGCGGCAAGACGCATATCCTCCATGACCATTTCGGCTCCTGGAAGCGCCTGGACCTCGAGAAGGCCTCCGATCTGCAGCTCTTGTCCGCCGACCCCCAGGGAGTGCTCGCCGCGCACCGGGACCATCTCATCATCGATGAGGCGCAGCGCTTCCCCGAGGTGTTCCCGGTCCTGCGCGACGCGATCGACCGCGAGCGCCGGCCGGGACGCTACCTGCTCACCGGCTCGGTGGACCCGCGGCTCATGCCGGGGGTGCGCGAGACCCTGCCGGGCCGGGTCGGGGTCATCGAGATGGCTCCGCTCCTGCTGGCCGAACTGCAGGGGCACCCGGCGGCCCTGGGATCGCGCTGGTTCTGGGGGGGGTTCCCGCCGCTCCATCGCCACGAAGGCGCGGGCGGCCGCTCCGACTGGCTGGGCGCCTATCTGGCCGCCGTCCTGGAGCGCGACATCCCCGCGCTCGGGGTGCGCATCCCGCCCGCCCGCCTCCTGGCCCTGTGCCGGATGCTCGCGCACGTTCACGGCGGCCTGCTGAACCTCTCAGAGCTCGCGGCCTCGCTCTCGGTGTCCCATCACACCGTCGACCGCCACATCGGGTTCCTTGAGGGGGCCTTTTTGGTGCGCCGACTCCAGCCCTACGCGGCGGACATCGGCAAGCGCCTCACCCGGAGTCCCAAGCTGTACATCCGCGACACCGGCCTCCTCCACCATCTTGCGGGGCTCGACTCTCCCGCGCAGCTCGACGACTGGCCGCGCCGGGCCGCGTCCTGGGAAGGCCTCATCGTCGAGGAGATCGTGCGCCGCGTCTCCCTCGAGCTGCCCGGCGCCAAGGCCTACTTCTGGCGGACCCAGGCCGGCTGCGAGGTGGACCTCATCCTGGAGCTCGGGACGCGCCGCATCGCGGTGGACATCCGCCTGGCCGCCGATCCCCGCGCCCGCAGCCTCCAGGGTCTGCGCCAGTGCCTGGCGGACCTGCGCAGCGCGGGAGGGCTCGTGATCCACGGCGGGACCGAGATCGAGCGGGTCGGCGGCGGGATCACCCTCCTGCCCTGGAGGGAGGTGCTGCAGCCGCGCTTCATCTCCATGCTGGGGTTATGACCATGAACGCGGACGCGGGAGTCGTCATGCTGACGCCGAACTTCCACCCCTACGTCGGGGGCGCGGAGAAGCAGGCGCTGGAGCTTTCGAAGGCGCTCGCGGCGGGCGGTCTGCCCGTCGTCGTGGCGACCCGGCGCCTGCCCGGCCTGCCCGCGGAGGACCGCGTCGCCGGCATCCCGGTCCGCCGCCTGGCCGCGCCGGGCGGCGGCCTGCTCAACGCGGCTGGCTTCATGCTCTCGGCTTTGTGGTTCCTCCTGCGCCGGCGGGCGGAGTACGGCATCATCCACGTCCATCTGGCCGGCTCGCCCGCCGTCGCGGCCTGCCTGGCGGGAAGGCTCTTCGGCAAGAAGGTCGTCATCAAGGTGGGGGGCGGGCGCGGCATCGGCGAGATCGCCCTCTCCAGCCGCACCTGGGCCGGCCGGCTCAAGCTGGGCCTGCTGCGCGCCTTCCGTCCGCAATTCATATCGGTCACCCAGGACCTGGCCGACGAGATGGACGAGCACGGGCTCGGGGGGTGCGTGCGCGTCATCCCCAACGGGGTGGACACCGGGCGGTACCGTCCCGCGTCCCCGGAGGAGAAGTCCGGCCTGCGGGCGGAGCTGGGCTGGCCCGAGGGTCTGATCCTGCTGTACGTCGGGCGCCTGGCCGTGGAGAAGCGGCTGGTCGCGTTCCTGGAGGCATTCTCCCGATCCTGCGCGCAGGACCCGGCCGGCAGCCCGCCCGTTTCCATAGTCCTCGTCGGTTCCGGCCCCGAGGAGCCCAATCTCCGGCTGGCGGTCGCGCGCTTCGATCTGGCGGGGAGGGTGCTCCTGTCGCCGCCCACGGAGCGCATCGAGCGCTGCTACCGCGCCGCCGACGCCTTCATCCTGCCTTCGATCTCGGAAGGGCTCTCCAACGCGCTCCTGGAGGCCATGGCCTCGGGCCTGCCGGTGCTGGGGACACGCGTGGGCGGGACCCGGGAAGCGGTGTCGGACGGGGTCACCGGGCTGCTCTTCGACCCGCCCGATGATGGAGCCCTGCTCCGGCACCTGGGCGCGCTGCGCGCGGACCCCGCGCTGTGCTCCCGGCTCGGGGCCGCGGCCCGCGCCCAAGCGCTCGAGCGCTACTCCCTGGCGGCGGTCGCCGAGCGCACGCGAAAACTCTATAATGAACTCTGAGGCCTGAGCCTATGTGCGGCATCTGCGGCATCGCCTACGACGGACCCCAGCGCCCCGACGAAACCCTGCTCCGCCGGGCCAACACGCTCATCACCCACCGGGGGCCCGATGACGAGGGCTATCACATAGACGAGCGGGTCGGCCTGGCCATGCGCCGCCTCTCCATCATCGACTTGAGTACGGGGCATCAGCCCATCTCCAACCGCGACGGCAGCGTGGTCATCGTCTTCAACGGGGAGATCTACAACTTCCAGGAGCTGCGCGCCGGGCTGGAAAAGGACGGCTACCCCTTCAAGACCCGCACCGACACCGAGGTGATTCTCGCCCTTTACGAGAAGCACGGCACCGACTGCTTGCGCTTCCTGCGCGGAATGTTCGCCTTCGCGATCTGGGACAAGCCCAAGGGGCGGCTCTTCGCGGCGCGCGACCGGCTGGGCAAGAAGCCGCTCGTCTACGCGCTCTTCCCCGGCGGGCTCGCCTTCGCTTCCGAACTCCGCTCCCTGCTGGTCTGGCCGGGGATAAAGCCCCAGGTGGACCCCACGGCCATCGACCTGTTCCTCTCTTTGCAGTACATCCCCAGCCCGCGCTCCATCTATAAGGGGGTGCAAAAACTCCCGCCTGCGCACTTCTTCGTGTTCGAGGCCGGGCGCCTGAAGGTCGCGCGCTACTGGGACCTGCCCCTGGGCCGGGGCCCGGTCACCGACGACCCCATCGCGGCCCAGGAGCTGCTGCGCGACAAGCTCCGCGAGTCGGTCAAGCTGCGCCTCATCTCCGACGTGCCGCTGGGGGCCTTCCTCTCCGGAGGCATCGACTCCTCCATCGTCGTGGCGCTCATGAGCGAGCTCTCCGATAAACCGGTCAAGACCTTCTCCATCGGCTTCGATCACTCCGAGTTCACGGAGCTGCCTTACGCTAAGGAACTCGCGGAGCGCTACGGCTGCGACCACACCGAGTTCGTCGTCACCGCCCGGATGGCGGAGATCCTGCCCAAGTTGGCCTGGCACTACGGGGAGCCTTACGCCGACGCCAGCGCCCTCCCGTCCTTCTACGTCGCCCGCGAGACGCGGCGCGCCGTCACCGTGGCGCTCAACGGGGACGGCGGCGACGAGAACTTCGCGGGCTACGTCCGCTATTTCGCCATGCGGGCCGCGCACTACTACGACCTGGTGCCCGGCCCCCTGCGCCGCCTCATCCAGGAGGGCGCCGAGTTCCTGCCCGAGCAGGATGCCCCCTTCAGCTTCCTGTGGAAGGCCAAGCGCTTCCTGCGCTCCACGGTCTTCACCGACGAGGCCAAGCGCCACCTCAAGATGATCTGCTTCTTCTCCGAGGCGGACAAGGAGGGGCTCTACGCGCCGGGGATGCTGCGGGAGCTGGAGGCCGCGCGGGCGGGCGGCGCTCCCGCCGAGCGTTTCCTCGCCTCGGCCTTCCACCGCGCCGCGGGTGAGGATTTCGTCAACCGCATGCTCTACACCGATTTCGTCACCTACCTCCCCGACGACCTCATGGTCAAGATGGACATCGCGAGCATGGCCAACTCGCTGGAGACCCGCTCTCCGTTCCTGGACCACGAGTTCGTGGAGCTGGCCTTCAACATGCCCGGCGACTGGAAGCTCAAGGGCCTCATGGGACACAAGTGGATACTCAAGCAGGCCTTCGCCAAGCAGCTCCCGCAATCCATCCAGAAGCGCGGCAAGATGGGCTTCGGCATCCCCCTCGGCCCCTGGTTCCGCAAGGACTTGAAGAAGTTCTGGGAGGACCACGTCCTCTCCCCCGAGGCCCTGGCCCGCGGCTACTTCAACCGCACAGCCCTCGAGCGCATGTGGGAGCAGCACCAGACCGGCAAGCGCGACCACGGCTACCGGCTGTGGGCCCTCCTCATGCTCGAGCTCTGGCACCGCCAGTACCTGCCCGACTTCAAGGGCTTCTAGGGTAGTGAGTCATAAGTCTGATTACATTCGTCACCCCGGCGAAGGCCGGGGTCGTGCGCCTGAAAGCGTGTCTGGACAGGGAGGTGCAAGTCCCCCCCAGGTAGACGC
>Ga0154315_1122_pt1 | contig 58101 bp, 46 predicted proteins | sample RifGroA2_FD_105609 | JGI IMG/M metagenome (GOLD analysis project Ga0154315, IMG submission 105609) | Elusimicrobia bacterium GWA2_69_24
CGAAGCCTTTGACGCTGGATTACGCGACTATCCGCAGCCGGCGGCAAGCGGCGAAAGGACGGCCCATCTCGCCCGCTCGAAGACCGAGAAGTGGGCGCAGCCGCGCGACAACTTCAGGACCGTCTGGCCCGCGTGCCTGAGCAGCTTGGCCGCCCGGCACAACAGGCGGAAGCGCAGCTCCTTGATCTCGAACTTCTCCCAGCCCTTGGGCCGCGCCAGGCTTTTGAACGCCTGCCGGTACGCCGCGTTGGCCGGCAATTGCCCGCAGGGAAGGCGGTCGAGGCCAAACCCATCCTTGAGCTCGCCCAACGCCTTCTCCATCCGGCCTCGGTCGTTGTGATGGTCCAGCCCCTCCCCGCCCGCCGGGCCAAGCCCTGTCGAGGGCTTCATGCTCCCGCCAATCGCGGGGACAACTGTGCCCGGGCACAGCTGCTTAGCCGAGGATCGGGGAACCCGGTACTCCTTGCGGAAGGTGCGGGATTTTGAGAGAATGGGGCGTCGCTGATACCGCCGTCCGGGAGGCCGCCATGTTCGGATTCTCACCGATCATCATCATCCTCGTCGTTCTGGCCATTTCCAGCATCAAGATCCTCAACGAATACGAGCGCGCCGTGGTCTTCACCCTCGGCCGCTTCTCCGGGGTGAAGGGCCCCGGGATCACCATCGTCATCCCCCTGGTGCAGCAGATGACCCGCATCAGCCTGCGCACCATCGTGCTCGACGTCCCGCCCCAGGACATCATCACCCGCGACAACGTGACGGTCAAGGTGAACGCCGTGGTCTACTACCGGGTCATGGATCCGGACAAGGCCGTCCTGCAGGTCGAGAACTACTATTACGCCACGAGCCAGCTCTCCCAGACCACCCTGCGCAGCGTGCTGGGCAAGATGGAACTCGACGACCTGCTCGGCAACCGCGACAAGATCAACGAGGAGCTCCAGCAGATCCTCGACACCGAGACCGAGCCCTGGGGCGTCAAGGTCTCCAAGGTCGAGGTCAAGAACGTGGACCTGCCCGAGAACATGCAGCGCGCCATGGCCAAGCAGGCCGAGGCCGAGCGCGAACGCCGCGCCAAGATCATCCACGCCGAGGGCGAGCTGCAGGCCTCCGAGAAGCTGGCCCAGGCCGGCGAGATCGTCTCCAAGAACCCGGCCACGCTCCAACTGCGCTATCTCCAGACCATGGCCGAGATCGCGGTGGACAAGAACTCCACCATCCTCTTCCCGCTGCCCATCGATCTGCTGGCGCCCTTCCTGAAGAACTTCGGAGGAAAGAACTGAGGGTACTGACCCGTCCCCGCCCCGGGGCCTCGGCCCCGGGGACGGGAGGGAGCTCGCAGCGGACGCTGCCCGGGCTGTACGTCCATGTCCCCTTCTGCTCGGTCAAGTGCTTCTACTGCGACTTCGTCGCCTTCTCCGGGCAGGGGCGGTCGGTGGACCGCTACCTCGCCGCCCTGGAGCGCGAGGCGGCGCTCCACCCGGGCTTCCGTCCCCGGACGCTCTACGTCGGCGGCGGGACCCCCACCGAGCTGGACCCCCGGCAGTTGGGGACCCTCCTGCGCTTCCTCTCCGGAGCGTTCGGGGACCTCGCGGCCCTGCGCGAAGCCACGGTCGAGGCCAGCCCGGAGAACACCGACGAGGCCAAGCTCGAGGTCCTGCGCCGCGCCGGCATCGGCCGCTTGAGCTTCGGCCTGCAGACCGCGGAGGACCGGCTCCTCCGGGATATCGGGCGCAAGCACACCTTCGCCGATTTCGAGCGCCTGTGCCGCCGCGCCTCGGCCCTGGGCTTCTCCGTCAACGTGGACCTCATGCTGGGCCTGCCCGGGCAGACCCTGGAGGACGCCCGGCGAAGCTTGGATCGGACGCTGGAGCTGGACCCGGATCATTTCTCCGTGTACCCCCTGCGCGTCGAGGACCGGACCCTCTTCGCCAAGCGCGCCGTGCGCGCGGACGAGGACCTGGAACGCGAGATGATGGAGGGCGCGGCGGCGCGCCTGGCGTCGGCGGGCTACCGCCACTACGAGATATCCAACTACGCCAAGCCCGGCCGGGAGTCGAGGCACAACGTCAATTACTGGCTCGACGGCCCCTATCTGGGGCTCGGCTGCGGCGCGGCGGGGCACCTCCGGGGCCTGCGCACCCAGAACGAGGACCGGCTGTCCTCCTATCTCGAGCGCGTCGAGAAGGGGGAGCTTCCCGTCCGGTATTCCGAGCGTCTGCGCGGCAAGGAGAAGCTGGGCGAGACGCTGCTCCTGGGGCTGCGGCTCCTCGACGGAGTCCGCCCGACGGAGGCGGCGCGCGCCGCCTTCGACCCGGCCTTCGCGCGCCTGGCGCGCCGGGGTCTCGTCGAACCGGGGACGGGGGGGCGCCTGCGGCTGACCCGCGAGGGCGTGTTCCTGGCCAATCAGGCCTTTCAGGAGTTCGTGCCGCCGTTCCAACCAGAGGATAAACCATGAAGACCTTCGTCCTGGACACCAACGTCGTCCTGCACGACCCCGAATCCATCTTCGCGTTCGAGGGAGCCCGGGTCGTCATCCCGCTCCCGGTGATCGAGGAGCTGGACACCTTCAAGCGCTCCAACGACGAGCGCGGCCGCGCGGCGCGCCTCGTCGCCCGCACCCTGGACGAGCTCCGCAAGAAGGGGAGGCTCTCCGACGGGGTGCCTCTGGAGCACGGCGGGACGCTGAAGGTCGAGATGGTCCATGCCGACGGCCTGCCCATGCCCTTCTCGTCCAGCTCCAAGGACAATATGATCCTCGGCGTGGCCCAGTATCTGAACAAGAAGGGCGAAAAGGTCGTCTTCATCTCCAAGGACATCAACCTCCGCATCAAGGCGGAGGCCATCGGGCTCGACACCCAGGACTACGAGAAAGAGAAGGTCAAGGTCACGGAACTCTACGACGGCTGGAAGGAGCTCCTCCTGCCCGCCGCGCAGATCGACAAGTTCTACAAGGACAAGCGGGTCGAGGCCGAAGGCTTCGAGCCCAACGAGTTCGCCATCCTGAAGGCGACGGAGGGCTCCTCGGCCAGCGCGCTGGCGCGCTTCGACCCGGAGTTGAAGGCCCTCGTCCCCCTGGCCAAGGCGGACGGGGCGCCGCCCTGGGGCCTCAAGCCCATCAACACCGAGCAGCGCTTCGCCATCGAGCTCCTGCTCCGCCCCGAGATCCACCTGGTGACGCTGGTCGGGCTCCCGGGCTCGGGCAAGACGGTGCTCTCCCTGGCCGCGGGCCTGGAACAGACGCTGGGCAACGAGAAGATCTATCGCCGCCTCATGGTGGCCCGTCCGGTGCTCCCCGTGGGGCACGACATCGGCTTCCTGCCCGGGACCAAGCAGGAGAAGCTCAACACCTGGATGGGGGCGATCTACGACAACCTGGAGTTCCTCCTCGACCGCAGCCATCCCGAGGAGACGGACATGGACATCCAGATGCTCCTCGACGACGGGAAGCTGGAGGTCGAGGCCGTCACCTATCTGCGCGGGCGGACCCTGCCGCGGCAGTTCATCCTGATCGACGACGCGCAGAACCTCACCCCGCACGAGATGAAGACCATCATCTCGCGGGTCGGGCGCGGCTCCAAGATCGTGCTCACCGGCGATCCCTACCAGATCGACAATTACTACCTGGATTCCGCCTCCAACGGCCTGACCAACCTCGTGGAGCGCTTCCGGGGGCAGAAGATCTTCGGGCACGTCTGGTTCTCCAAGGTCGAGCGCTCGCCCCTGGCGGCCCTGGCCTCCGAGCTTCTGTAGCGTGGCGCGCCGGGGACTCCTTGCCCTCCTGCTGGCGGGGCTCGCCGCGGCCGCGCGCGGCGAGGCCGCGGCGCCGCAGGTCGTCGCCATCGACGCGGGTCACGGGGGCGTGGACCAGGGCGCCGTCATCCGGGGCCGGGTCGAGAAGAAGGTCGTCCTGGATATTTCCGAGAAGATCGCCGCGAGGCTCTCCCGCGGCAAGACCCTCGTGCCCTTCCTGACCCGCAGGACGGACGTGTTCGTGCCCCTGAGCGACCGGGTCCTGAACGCGGAGGCGGCGGGCGGCCGCGCCTTCGTCTCCATCCACGTGGACAAGGTATACGGCCGTAAAGGGCGCGGCGCGATCCTCTACGTCTACGGCGCCAATCGCCGGATGCCCGATGGGCCGGCGCGCGGACCGGAAGAGAGGATACTGCCCTCGCCCCCGCAGTCGCAGATAGCCCGCTCCAAGGTCCTGGCCGAAAGCCTCCGGGCCGCCCTCAAGGCGGAGGGGATCAAGACCGTGCGCTACGTGGACCTCGGGGGCTTCGCCGTCCTGAAAAGCTCCGTCATGCCCAGCGTGATCCTCGAGGTCGGTAACCTGCGCGACGAACGTGAGGCGGTCCAGATGTGCCGGCCCGAGTTCCAGGAACGCCTGGCCCGCGCCGTGGCGCGAGGCCTGGAACGCTTCCTCGCCCCCGCTGCGACGCGCGCCCGCGAATGAAGTATAATTCATAGCCGTGCTTGATAAAATATATTCACCGCAAGCCATCGAGGCTAAGTGGACCGAGGCCTGGGCCAAGGCCGGCTTGTTCCATTCCGAGCCCGCGCGGGACGGTCGGCGCGCCTACACCATCGTCATCCCGCCGCCCAACGTGACCGGGGCGCTGCACATCGGGCACGCGCTCAACAACACCCTGCAGGACGTCCTGGTGCGCTTCCACCGCCTGCACGGCCGCGAATCCTGCTGGGTGCCGGGGACCGATCACGGCGGCATCGCCACCCAGAACGTGATGGAGAAGCAGCTCAAGGCCGAGAACCAGACTCGGCACCTCATCGGGCGCGAGCGCTTCCTGGAGCGGATGCTCGCCTGGACCCGGGACTGCAAGAAGACCATACTGGGCCAGCTCACGCGGCTGGGCTGCAGCCTGGATTTCGGGCGCGAAGCCTTCACCCTGGACGAGGCCCGGGCGCGCTCGGTGTACCACGCCTTCGCCGATTTCTTCGCCAAGGGCCTCATCTCCCGCGGCGAGCGCATGGTGAACTGGTGCGTGCGCTGCGGGACGGCTCTCTCCGACATCGAGGTCGAGCACGAGGAGCGCAAGGGCCACCTCTGGCATATCCGCTATCCTCTCGCCGACGACCCCGCCCATTTCGTGACCGTGGCCACGACTCGGCCCGAGACCCTGCTGGGCGACACGGCGGTGGCCGTCCACCCCGAGGACGAGCGCTACGAGGGTCTGGTCGGCCGCAAGCTGCTGCTGCCCCTCCACGACCGCCCGATCCCGCTCCTGGCCGACGACGCGATCGACCGGGCGTTCGGCACCGGGGCGGTGAAGGTGACCCCCTGCCACGACCCGGCCGACTTCGAGCTCTGGCAGCGGCACCTCTCCGAGATGGAGGCCCCGCCCGCGGTCATCGGGGCCGACGGCAAGATGACGCCGGACGCCCGGGAGCCGTACGCGGGCCTCTCCCGCGAGAAGGCGCGCGAGCAGGTGGTCAAGGACCTCCAGGCCGCGAAGGGGCGCGATGGCCTGCCGCTCTTGTCCAAGATCGAGCCCTACCACGGCTCCGTCGGGGTCTGCTACCGCTGCCAGCAGGCCATCGAGCCGAGGGTCTCCGAGCAGTGGTTCATGAAGATGGGGCCGCTGGCCGAGAAAGCCGTCGCGGCCGTGGATCGGCGCGAGCACCGGATATTCCCGGACTCCTGGGAGAAGCCGTACCGGGAATGGCTGGGCAACATCCAGGACTGGTGCCTCTCCCGGCAGATCTGGTGGGGGCACCGCATCCCCGTCTGGTACTGCGCCGGCTGTCTCGGGGACAAGCTGGCCGCTTCGGTTCCCGACGGCGAAGGCCTGCCCCGCAAGACCGGCCGGGTCTCCGCCCTGCTGGCCGCGGGCGTCCCTTTCGCGAAACTGGAGCAGGACGGCGTCTGGCAGTACCAGGCCGGCAAGACCCCGGACCGGGACGGCCTGGCCGTGCAGTCCGGACGGCCGGGACCCTGCCCCAAGTGCGGCGGGACCCACTGGCTCCAGGACCAGGACGTCCTCGACACCTGGTTCTCCTCGGCCCTGTGGCCCTTGTCGGTGTTCGGCTGGCCCGAGGAGACGGCCGACCTGAAGTTCTATTACCCCACCGACGTGCTCGTCACGGGCTACGAGATCCTCTACCTCTGGGTGGCCCGGATGCAGATGATGGGGCTCCACTTCCGGGGCCAGGTCCCCTTCACCCACACCTTGATCCACGGCATCGTCAGGGACAAGCGCGGCAAGAAGATGTCGAAGTCCCTCGGCAACGTGGTGGACCCGCTCGTCCTCATGGACAAGTTCGGGACGGACGCCTTCCGCTTCTCCTTGGCGACCCAGGCCTATCCGGGCCGGGACATCCCGTTCGCCGAGGAGTCGGTTACCGGGGCCCGCAACTTCGCCAACAAGCTCTGGAACTCCACCCGCTTCGTGCTGATGAACCTCGAGGGGCAGGGTGGGATCGTCCCGCTGGAGAAGCTCGACCGCGCCCAGCTCAGCCTGGCGGACCGCTGGATCCTGTCCGAGTTCGAGGCCGTCCTGGCCGAGACTCGGGCCTATGTGGCGGCTTATAACCTGGCGGCGGCGGCGGGCGCGCTCTACCGCTTCCTCTGGGACTCCTTCTGCGACTGGTACGTGGAGCTGGCGAAGCTGGAGCGCGGCGTGACGGTGCGCAGCATCCTGGTCCACGTGCTGACCGGGACACTCAAGATGCTCCACCCCTTCATGCCGTTCATCACCGAGGAGCTCTTCGCGGCCCTGCGGGTCCACGCCGGAGAATCCGCGGAGTTCATCCTGGGTGCGCGGGCGCCGCAGCTCTCGGGCTGGGCGGACGGGGAAGCCCGGCGCCGGATGGGCGTAGTCATGGAGGCGGTCCAGTCCCTGCGGGCCCTGCGCTCCCAGCTCAACGTGCATCCCGGGCTGATGATCCGGGCGTTCTACGCCGGAGCCGGCCCCGAGGCCGAGGTCGTGCGGGAGCACGGGGACTACCTCCGGCACCTGGCCAAGCTCGAGAGCCTCGAGCCTCTGGCCGGGCCGCGCCCCGCGCAGAGCGCCACGGCCGTGGCCAAGACCCTCACCTTCTTCGTCCCGCTGGCGGGAGTGATCGATTTCGACAAGGAGCGGCAGAGGATCGCGAAGGAGATCGCCCGGCTTTCCGCCGAACTGGAGCACAGCGGGCGCCAGCTCCAGGACCGCAATTTCGTCGAGCGGGCGCCCGAGGCCGAGGTGCTCAAGGTCCGCGCCCTGCGCCAGGAGGCCGAGGCCAAGCATGCGAGCCTGGCCCAGACCCTGCAGACGCTCGAAGCGAAGGAAGGAGCTCCGGGGGGCGCCGCGTGAAAGCCCTCGTGGTGGAGGACGACGCCGCCATCGCCGACTTCGCGGAGATGATCCTCGTGGAGCAGGGGTTCACCGTCGAGAAAGCGGGGGACGGCAAGCAGGGGGTGGAGAAGGCCCTGAGCTTCCATCCCGACCTGATCCTCCTGGACCTCATGATGCCCGGAATGCACGGCCTCCAGGTCTGCGAGCTGCTGCGCAAGGAGGCTTCCCTCAAGGGCGTGCGCATCCTCATCTGCTCTTCGAAGTCCTACGCCAGCGACATCGAGGAGGCCATGGCCGCGGGCGCCGACGAGTACCTGACCAAGCCCTACGGCGCCAAGGACCTGGTCAAGAAGGTCCGGACCCTGCTCGCCGTCAGCGGAGGGGTCGAGCCGGGGGCGCCGGCGGCGGACAGCCTGACGGTCCCCACGGGCAGCCAGGCCGAGTCCAAGGCCGCCGCGCCGGAGCGGGGCGCGGGGCCCGTGACGGTGCATTTTTGGGGGACGCGCGGGTCTTCCCCCGCCCCGGGGCCCGACACCGTGCGCTACGGGGGCAACACCGCCTGCACCGAGCTCCGTTTCGGAGACCTCCTGATCATCCTCGACTGCGGCACGGGCCTGCGCCCGCTCGGCGCGAAGCTCGCGGCTGAGTTCCAGGGCCGGCTCATCGACGGCCACATCTTCGTCGGCCACACGCACTGGGACCACATCCAGGGCTTCCCGTTCTTCTATCCGTTCTACCTGAAGCAGAACCGGCTCAGCGTCTACAGCGTGCGCGGGGCGGGCAAGAGCCTGGAACGCGTGTTCCGGGGCCAGATGGCGGCGGATTATTTTCCCGTCCCGCTGGAGAGCCTGGCCTGCGACCTCCGCTTCATCGAATTGGAGGGTCCCCTGACCCTGGGTCCGGTGCAGGTCAGCTACATGTACCTGAACCATCCGGGACTCGCGATCGGATTCCGCTTCGAGGGGCTGGGACGTTCGATCTGCTACCTCAGCGACCACGAGGGCTACGTCCTGTTCGGCGGAGACAACGAAGTGTCGCGCAAGAGCGAGGCGAAACTGCTGGAATTCGTCCGGGGCTGCGACCTGCTCATCTGCGAGGCGCAGTACACCGACGAGGAATACACGTACAAGAAGGGCTGGGGCCACAGCACCTACCGCGACGTGGTCCAGCGCGCCCTGGACGCCGGGGTGAAGCGGCTGTCGTTGTTCCATCACGATCCCACCCACGACGACGCCATGATGGAGCGGCTCGAGGCCGAATGCCGGGAACAGGCCCGCCGGGGGGGCAACGGATTGCTCTGCTCGGCCGCCCGCGAGGGCGAAACCCTCTCTCTTTAAGTGTCCCGAAAGACGGCGACCTCCCTCCGGCAGAAGCTCTCCCTCATCCTGGCCGGGGTTCTGCTCGCGCTGGGCCTCGTCGAGTCCGGCCTGCGCCTGGGCGGGGCGTTCCTCCAATGGGAGCAGGCGCGGCAAAACGCCGCGGAGCTGCGGCGGGAGGGGACCTACCGCATCCTATGCCTCGGGGAGTCCACGACCGCGAGCCAGTATCCCGCGGCCCTGCGGGAGGCGCTCGAGCGCCAGGACTCCCGGATCCGGTTCAGCGTCATCGACGGGGGGATCCCCGGCGGGAATTCCGAGATCCTGCTCGAGCGCCTGCCCGGGCAATTGGAGCGCATCCGCCCGAACCTGGTGGTAGCCATGATGGGGGTCAATGACGGGGGCGCGCACATGCCCTACGATCCCCGGCCGGGCTCAGCGCTGGACCGCTCCTTGCGGAGCCTGAGGGTCTACAAGCTCATCCTCCTGGCGGGGCGGCATCTGGCGGTCCGGCGCCGGCAATGGCTGGGGGGGGGATGGAGCCTGGTCGGGGCGGCGCAGGCGGCGGTGCCGCCTCCCGACGACCTTGACGCCCTGCTCCGGTCGGCCCTGGACCTGCGGGCCCGGTCGCAGTTCGCCCAGGCCGAACAGGTCCTGCGGGAGGCGGTGCGCCGCTGGCCCAACAGTGTCGCGGCGCGCGTGGAACTGGGCTGGCTGCACCGCGGCGCCGGAGACCCTCGCGGCGCCGAGGCCTCGTTCCAGAAGGCCCTGGCCATCGATCCCCGGAGCGCCGAGGCCTGTCTCGCCCTCGGCAGCCTCTATCGCGCCCAAGGGGCCCGGCCGCACGCGGAGGCCCTGCTCCGCGGGGCTGTGAACGCGGCTTCCACCCGGACCGCCGCCCTGGTCGAGCTGGGGACGCTCTATCGCGAGGGGGGGCGCTTCGCCGAGGCCGCGGCCGCCCTGCGCAGCGCCGTGAAGTCCGATCCCCGCAGCGCCGCGGCCCACGCCGCGCTGGGCTCCCTGCATCAAGCGCGGGGCCGGAGCCGCGCGGCGGAGGGCGCGTGGCGGCGGGCCCTCGCCCTGGACCCCAAGAACGTCTCGGTCCGCCTGTCCCTGGCGGGCCTGTGCGACAGGCAGGGGCGCCGCGGGGAGGCCGCGGCCCTGGTCCGGAGCGTCGTCCTGCTGGCCCCGCGCAGCGCGGCGGCTCACGCGGCCTGGGGGGCGGTGCAGGAGTCTCGGGGCCGTCCGCGGGATGCGGAACTGTCGTGGCGGAGGGCTCTGGCCCTGGATCCCAAGCAGGCGGGGGCCCGGCTCCGGCTGTCCGGCCTGCTGGAGCGGGAGGGACGGCTGGCCGAGGCCGAGTCCGTCCTGGCGCGGGGTCTGCGCGGGGTTCCCGATGACCCCCGGATGCGTTTGGCGCTCGGACGGGTACGCCGCGGCCTCCGACGCTATCCCGAAGCCGAAGCGGACCTGCTGAAATCGCTGGAGCCGCCCTCCCGGCGCGAGCGCGCCCTAGCCCACACCGAGCACGCCTGGCGGCGTCGCGCCGCGGGCGACCTGCGCGGCGCCGAGACCTTGTTTCGCAAGGCTCTGACCCTCGATCCCAACGACGCGATGGCCGCTCTGGGACTGGGAAACCTTTACCGCGTCATGGGCCGGAGCCGCCAATCCGAGGAGCTGATGCGCAAAGCGGTCGCCGCGTCGCCCAAGGACGCCGCTCCCTGCGTGGAGCTCGGCTCCCTGTACGCCGAGGCCAAGCGCTACTCCGAGGCGGAGGCCTTCTTCACCCGGGCCGTGGGACTGGACCCGCGCAGCGCCGCCGCCCATGAGGGGCTGGGGATGCTCTACGCGGAGCAGGGCCGGTCCGAGGAAGCCGAACGGGAATGGGAACGGGCCATAAGACTGGACCCGGGACGCCTGGGCTCCTGTCTGGCCCTGGTCGGCCGGTACAGTTCGCAGGAGCGCTGGGCCGACGCCCGGGCGGTGCTCCGCGGGGGTCTGCGCGCGAGCCCGCGCAGCACGGACCTAGTCCTCGCCTCGGGCTGGCTCTATTGGCGGGAGGGGGACGCCGTCTCCGCCGAAGCCGAGTTCCGCAAGGCCGCGGACCTGGGCCCCCAGCGGGCTCCGGGCCTGGTCGAGTTGGGGGTCCTGCTGGCCGCGCTGGGCCGTTTCGCGGAGGCCGAATCCGCCTTCACGGAGGCTCTGCGCGAAATCCCTGGTTCCTATGCGGCTCTGGCCCAACTCGGGGCCCTGCGCCTGTCTCAGGGACGGCCTCGCGACGCCCGGGAGCTCCTGGAGAAAGCCGTGCGCATCGACCCGGCCTCGGAGCTGGCGCGCATCCCTCTGAGCCTGCTGTACGCGTCGGAAGGAGATCACGAGGCGGCGGACCGCGTGCTCGGGGATGGCCGGTCCACCCCTGTCGTCCTGATCGGCAGGGGGACCTTGTACCGCGAGCAGGGACGGCTTCCCGAGTCCGAGAGGGTACTGGCGCGCCAGGTCGCGGCCCTGCCCAGCGAGGGGCAGGGCTGGGTCGAGCTCGCCCTCACGCTCGCGGCCGAGGGACGGCTCATGCGGGCGGCCGCGGCGGCGGAGAAGGCCGTCGCCTTGGAACCGGCCGACGACCGGGCCTGGGGCGCGATGGCCACGATCCACGGCCGGCTGGGACGCGGGGAGCTGTCGGAGGCCTGTCACGAGAAGGCGGAGGTCCTGCGCTGGGGCCGGGCCAATCCCCTGACGATGCGCAACTACCGCAGGCTCCTGACTCTGCTCCGGGCGAAGGGGGTCCGGCTGGCGGTCGTGCAGTATCCGATGCGCGATCTGGCGCCCCTCAAGCGGCTCTTCGCCGGGGAGGAGCGGGGCGTCGTCTTCGTGGACAACGAGGCCGCCTTCCAGGATGCGGTGCAGCGCGAGGGCTATCCAGCCTATTTCCGGGACATGTTCGGGGGCGACTTCGGCCACTGCACCGAGAAGGGCAACCGGCTGCTGGCCGAGAACATCGCCGGCGCGATCCTGCGGGAGGTCACCCCCTGACGCCTGGTTCGTGGTCATGTGGCTGGCCCCCGAGACGGGGTTCGCGGTCATCGCGGGCGACAACGCGGCCGGAGACGGGGGGGGCCAGGCCTGCGACGAGGCCTCCGCCGCGATGATCCGGAAGTGGGCGGGTTCACAGAGAAAAGGCCAGTCCGAGCCCGTAGTAGGCAGTGCGGAGCCGATAGAACTGCCCGTGGGGGATCTCGCCGCCGTAGAACTCACCGTAGAGTTGGACCGAGCGGGCTTCCTGGAACGGGCTGGCCAGAACGATCCCGCCCTTGAGGCCCAGGTTCCCCTGCCAGCGGTTCTCCTGCCAGGCGGACCACTCCACGCCGGCGAGCCAGCGGCCGGTCCTGCCCAGCCAGGGAGAGCTGCGGTATTCGGCGCCGGCCTGCACGCGTTGGCGCTTTAGAGGGGTTACGGTGGAGAGGATGCGGGAGGGCCCCCCGTACACGCGGAACTGGTGGTTGTCCCAGGAGAGCAGGGTCTCCAGCACCTCGTAGCTGAGATTGATGCGCTCCAGGGCGATGGGCTGGGAGGTCAGCAGGAACTCGTCGCCGAGATGGGAGCTCTGGTGGAACAGGCGCGCGCGCGCGGACCAGTGCCGCCTCCGCCAGCTCAGCGGGAAGCCGATGATGTAGTCGGCGTTGAGCAGGTCGTGGGACTCCGAGTCCATGTTGAAGAGGGCCAGCACCGCACCGCTGACGCCGAGCTGCACTCCGTCGCCCTCCCGGCCGGAGGGCCAGCGCGCGAGGCCGAGGTTCTCCCCGAAGCCGACCGAGCCCACGCGGTAGTCCCCGAACGCCGTATGGTAGCTCTGCCAGGTGGCGTGGAAGCGGGGCTGCTTGGGGTCCGCGAAGGGCGGCGCGAAGATGTCCCCGCTGGGGAAGAACACGGTGCGCTCTCCGAAGGACGGCAGGCGCCAGTCGGTCCACGAGCGCCAGCGGGTCTCGGCCGGCACGGGGGCCGGCTCCCCGGACGCCCAGGCCCGGTCCGGACCGGCGCCGGCCCAGAGGGCGAGTCCCAAGGCCGCGGCCAGCGGTTTCACGCATCCCATGGGGATATCTTACTGAATGGCGGCGAGTCCTGCGCCCGGCGCCTCTTCCACAGTCGGGGGGGAAATGGGTAGAATCACACCATGCCCGTGTCAGGAGAGTGCCGGTATCCCAAGGGGAACGTCCTCTATCGCAGGCTGAAGCGCAGCTACCCCCGCATCGTGCGGGGGGAGGGCTGCTGGCTGTTCGATTCCGAGGGGAACAAGTACCTCGACGGCTCCTGCGGGGCCTACGTGGCCAACCTGGGCCACGGCGTGGGCGAGGTGGCCGACGCCATGGCGGCCCAGGCCCGCCGCTTCGGCTACGTGAACGGGACCGCCTTCACCCACGACGCCGTGGAGGAGCTCGCCGCCGAGGTCTGCGCCATCTACGGGAACGGTCTGAACAAGGCCTTCTTCCTCTGCAGCGGGGCCGACGTCGTGGAGGCCGCGCTCAAGCTGTCCCGGCAGTACTGGGCGGAGAACGGCAAGCCCGCCAAGCGCAAGATCGTCTCTTTGACCCCGAGCTATCACGGCAATTCGATGCTCGCCCTGTCCATCTCGGGCCGAGGGAGCTACCGGGCCCTTTTCGACGGCTGGCTCCTGGACATGCCGACCGTGCCCGCGCCCTACACCTACCGCTGCCCCTGCCGGGGCAAGAAGCCGGAATGCCCGGCCTGCAGCGGCAAGGCCCTCGAGAGCGCCATCCTCCGGGAGGGACCGGATAACGTGGCCGCCTTCATCGCCGAGCCCATCGGCGGGTCTTCGACCGGCATCTCGGTGCCCCGGCCCGACTATTTCCGGAATATCCGCGAGATCTGCGACCGGCACAAGGTGCTGTTCATCGCCGACGAGATCCTGGCCGGGCTGGGCCGCACGGGCACCTGGTCGGCCCTGGAGCCCTACGGGGTGGTCCCGGACATCCTCCTGCTGGGCAAGGGCCTCGGCGCCGGCTGCGTGCCGCTGTCGGCGATGCTGACCTCCGAGCGCATCGTGGACCCCCTGGCGCGCGGCGCGGGGGCGCTGGTGCACAACCAGACCTTCTCTCACCATCCGGTCTCCTGCGCGGCCGGCGTCGCGACCCTGCGGCTCATGAAGCGGGAGAAGATGGTGGAACGCGCGGCCGAGATGGGCCGGAAGCTCTTCGAGCGGCTCCAGCCCCTGGCGGCGCATCCCCATGTGGGGGACATCCGCGGCCGGGGCCTCCTGGCCGGGATCGAATTCGTGGCCGACCAGGAGACCCGCGCGCCGTTCCCGAGGGCCCTCAAGTTCGCCGAGACCTTCACCGAGACCGCCATGGGCATGGGGCTCGTGGTCTGGCCCAATTACGGTCAGGCGGAGGGCGGGGCCGGGGACCTGGCGATGCTCGCGCCGCCCTTCGTCATCAGCGATGCCGAGCTCGACGAGCTCGTGCGCCGCTTCGGCAACGCCCTCGAGGCGGCGCTGAAGCAGGTGCAGAAGGGCGCCGGCGCCTGACGCGGATTGGACCTTTTGTGGCGTAGAAAATAGGACAGCAGAGAGAGGGCGTATGCACGCGGAATCGAGACCCATCAGCAAGGAAGCCCCCGCCGCCGCCGCGGAGCGGGAGCGCGACTATCCCCGCATCGTGGTCCCGCCGCCGGGACCCAAGGGTCGGGACATCATCAAACGCGACAAGCAGTACAGCTCTACCTCCTACATCAAGGAATACCCGCTGGCAATCTCGCACGGGCAGGGGGCGATGGTCGAGGACGTGGACGGCAACCGCTACATCGACTTCATGGCCGGCATCGCGGTGGCGTCGACCGGCTACGCGCACCCCAAGGTGGTGGCAGCGGTGCAGGAGGCGGCCGGGAAGTTCCTGCACATCTGCGGGACGGATTTCTACTACGAAGGCATGTCCGCCATCTGCGAGCGGCTGGCGCGCCTGGCCCCGGGGCAGAGCAAGACGCGGGTGTTTTTGACCAACTCCGGGACCGAGGCCATCGAGGGGGCGATCAAGCTGGTCCGCAACTCGACCCGGCGCTCGGACCTCATCGCCTTCCGCGGGGCCTTCCACGGGCGCAGCTACGGGGCCATGAGCCTGACCTGCAGCAAGGTCCTGCAGCGGGCGCATTTCGGGCCCATGCTCCCCGGGGTCCATCACGCCCCCTACCCGAACGCCTACCGCCTCGGAGCCGAGGCGAACGGGTATGAAGACGCGGGCGCATATTCCCTGGACTGGATCCGCAAGGAGCTCTTCCACCGCGTGGTCTCGCCCGCGGACGTGGCCGCCGTCTTCATCGAGCCCATGCTCGGGGAGGGTGGTTACGTGGTGCCGCCCAAGGACTTCCTCCGCGGGCTGCGCGACCTCTGCGACGAGCACGGGATCCTGCTGGTGTTCGACGAGATCCAGACCGGCGTGGGGCGGACCGGGAAGATGTGGGCGGCCGAGTATTTCGGCGTCGAGCCCGACGTGCTCCTTACCGCGAAAGGTCTGGCCTCCGGAATGCCTCTCGGCGCGATCATCGCCAAGGAATCGGTCATGAAGTGGGAGTCCGGCTCCCACGGCAGCACCTTCGGCGGCAACCCGGTCGCCTGCGCTGCCGCGCTGGCCACCCTGGACCTGGTCGAGAAGGAACTCCTCGACAACGCTCAGAAGATGGGCAAGCGCCTCCTGGCCGGGCTGGAGCGCCTGCAGTCCAAGTACGACTGCATCGGCGACGTCCGAGGCGTGGGCCTCTTCATCGGCGTCGAGTTCGTCAAGGACCGCAAGTCCAAGGAGCCGGCCAAGAACCTGGTGCATGACCTGGTCCAGCAGGCCTTCCGGAAAGGATTGCTGCTCCTCGCTTGCGGCGAGAGCGTCATCCGCCTGGCGCCGCCCTTGGTGGTGGACGCCTACGACGTGGACACGGGCCTGCAGATCCTGGACGAGACCCTGGCGGAGCTGACCTGAGCCGCCGCCAGCGGAACCCCCCGCCGTCCGGACCGCGTCCGGCGCGGCGGGGGCTTTTTCTGGCCATCCTGGGGACGCTCGTGGGCTTGCTCCTGGCGGAAGGGGGCTCCCGGCTGGCCTTCCGCAAGAACCTCTCGGCCCTCGCTTTCTCCCAGTCGGATCTCTATTACTTCACGGCCCCCGACGGCGTTCGGCATCACATCCCCGGGAAGACGGGCTATGAGCGCCTCTGGAACGACCAAGGCAAGGCGGAGTTCCGCATCAACGCGCTCGGTTTCCGGGGCTCGGAGGTCCAGCTTCCCAAGCCCGCGGGCCGCTTCCGGCTGCTCTTCGTCGGCGATTCCATCACCTTGGGGGGGAGATTGCCCGAGGCGGCGGCCTTCGTGAGCCGCGTCGGCTCCGCGCTGCGCGCGCAGTCGGACCGCTACGAGACCGTCAACGCGGGGATGGGGGACATCGGACTGGCCGAGGAGGAGGAGATCCTGCGGGGTGCCGGCCTGCCGACCCGGCCCGACCTGGTGGTCCTCTGCTGGTACCTCAACGACGGGCGGCCTCCGGTGGGCTTCCCCGAGGAGGTCGTGTACCGCGATCCGGTCCTGCGCCGCCTGCGCGGCAGCCCCTGGCTGCGCCGGAGCTATCTGCTGGCGATGCTCTACGATTCCCTGCAGCGCCGCCGGGTCGTGCGGGGGCTCCAGCAGGACGGCCAGGACCACCGCTTCGACTGGATCCCGGCTTACCGTTCCGGGGCATGGGCCAAGGACCCCGAGGCGTTCCGCGCCATGGTCGCCGCGGCCCGCTTCGACTGGGGGGACGCCTGGGACCCGGCCAGCCGGGAGTCGATGTTCGCGCGGATCCGCCGCATGCGGCGCGAGGCGGAGGCGGCCGGCGCCCGTTTCGCCGTGGTGCTCCTGCCGCTCCACGCCCAGGTCTACGCCCCGTTCCCGTTCGCGGCGGAACCCCAGCAGGCCTTCTCCGGATTCTGCGGCGGGGAGGGTCTTCCCTGCCTGGACCTGCTGCCGGTCCTGCGCCGGCATGCGGCGGAGTCGCCGTTCTACGACCAATGCCACTACACACCGGACGGGAACCGGCTGGTCGCGGACGCGATCCTGGGCTTCCTGAAAGCGAAAGGCCTGTTAGTCGTCAGCCGCGGGGCTTGACCCCACACCGTCACCCCGGGGCTTGACCCCACACCGTCACCCCGGGGCTTGACCCCACACCGTCACCCCGGGGCTTGACCCCACACCGTCACCCCGGGGCTTGACCCCGGGGTCCAGTTCAACGGCAAGTCCTGGGTCCCGGCCTTCGCCGGGACGACGAGTGGGTCCCGGCCTTCGCCGGGACCTAGGGGGAGAGTTCCTGCAGGCGGGTGCGCAGCATCCCCGTCGCCGCATCCTCGCCGGGGGCAGGCGTCGCGCGCAGGGCTTCCCGGTACACGCGCTCGGCCCGGTCTTCGCGGCCGGCGGCTTCATGGAGTGCTCCCAGGGTCAGGGCCGCGGAGTGGAGGCCGGGGGCCGCGCGCAGGGCGGCCTCGAGATCGGAGACCGCCGCCGCCGGCTCCCCCAGCATGGAGCGGCAGATCCCCCGGTCGCGCAGAGTCCGGGCCGCCAGAGCGGGGTCCGCGGGCGGACGTTCCAGGAGGCGCAGGGCGCGGCCGCATTCGTTCATCTGCTGATAGGCCGCCGCCAGGCGCAGGAGCGTCGCGGGTTCCGGGGCCAGCGACGCGGCGCGGTCCAAGGTCTTCAGGGCGAGGCGGCGTTGGCCGGCCGCGCCCGCGGCGCGCGCTTTCTCGATGAGCAGGTCCGCGTCGCGCGGCCGGTCGCGCAAGAGTCCCTCGTACAGCCGCAGGGCCGCCCGGCCGTCCCCGAGTTCGAGCCGGAGCGCGGCGGTCCGCCGCAGCTCCTCCCGGGGGATGCCCGCGGCCGCGGCGCCGTCGAGGCGGCGCAGAGCCAGGGGGCGGTCCCCGGCGCGGAGCGCGGACTCGGCCAGGTCGAGGAGCAGGACCGGAGTGCGGGGGGACCGCGCGAGAAGCTCCTCGAGGAGGGCCTGCGACCGGCCCGCTTCGCCCAGCTCGCGATGCAGGAGCGCCGCGCGGCGGAGTTCCGCGGGGGGCAGCGCGCCGCTCGCGCGTTTCAGGAATCCGCGCGCCCGTCCCGAGTCCCCCAAGGACAGCGCCGACGAGGCTGCTTCCATCCAGAACGCGGCCGGCCTGCGTTCCGTTTTCAGGAGCGCCAGCTCGTTCAGGAAGGAGCGGGCGCCTTCCCCGTCTCCCAGGGCGCCCAGCAGCGCGGCCGCGGCCAGGGACTCTTCCGGCTCGAGCGGGAGCCTGAGCAGGCGCCGGCGCGGGGCGGCGGCGCGCGCCCGTCCCAGGAAGCGCCGGGCCGAGGGCGCGTTGCCGCCATGGAAAGCCACGGAGGCGGCGCGCAGCCACGAGGCCCCGGCGAGGCGGGCCGAGGGCTCGAGCAGCGGGCGGAGGACGCGCCGGGAGTCATCCTGGCGGCCCAGTTCCAGGTAGAGAGACGCCATTTGCAGCCGTTCCAGGGCGGCGTCCCCCGCCGATTCCGCCTGCCGCAGCGTCCTCAGGGCGCGGTCGCCGCGCCCCAGACGGGCGTAGAGCCCGGCGATGGCCAGGAGCGCGGTCCCGTCCGGGCGCGCGCCCAGGGCGCGCTCGAGCAGAGACGTCGCCTCCCGGGTCCGCCCGGCCTCAGCCGCGGCGTGCGCGGCGCGCACCGTGAGCGCGGCCCCGAAGCGCGGGGAGCCCCCGAACGCGGCGAGGGCGCGAGCCCGGTCGCGGGGAGGCCAGGGCTCCAGCAGTTCCGCGATGCGCACCTCCAGCCCCGCGTTGCCCGCGCACAGACGCTCCGTGAACCGCTTCTCGCGCTCCGTGGGGAAGGAGTCCGCTCCGCAGCGGTCGACGCCCGAGGCGATCGCGCGCTCCAGGGCCGCCGCGGCGACGGCTCCCTTGCCGTCGAGGGCAGCCGCGACGGCCTGGAGCAGGTGCAGGCGGGCGGTCATAGGGGCATCCTCGATGTGCAGCAGCTTCACGATCCCCGCGCCGCGTCCGCCGCGCGCGAGCAGCGCCCAGGCGTGGTTGAGCTGCCGACGCGGGTCGGGATCGAGTTGGAGGGCCTGCCCCAGATCCTTGACGGCCCCGCCTGCGTCCCCGGCCCGCAGGCGCCGAAGCCCGCGCTCCGACCATAGCCAGGGGTCGCGGGGGGAGCCCAGGATGGCGCGGTCCAGGGCGGCGGTCGAGGTGCCGTCGGCAACGGCTGTCCGGGCGGGATAAACGGCGGCGTACGCGAGACCGGCCGCGGAGAACGCCGTCGCCAGAGCGAAGCCCGGCCACAGGACCCAACCCGGGATCCCGGGGGGAGCGTCATCCGGCCTCCAGCGGGACAGGATCGTTCCGGCCGCCAGGACGCACAGGATGGGCCACAGGGGAGTGAAGTAGCGCGGCTCGATCCCCATCGGGCAGTGGACGGCAAGGAAATAGGCGGCCAGGACAGCCAGGGGGGCGGTCTCTTTCCTCCCGCGGCAGAGCCGGAGCGCGGCGAGCGCGAGGAACGCGATGAGCGGATGTCCCGTCAGGGCGCTGGCGAGGCGGCGCAGGAAGGAGCCGGCATAGCGGAGCGGATGGCGGGCGGCCTCGCGCGCCGCCCAGGCGACGGCGTCGTCGCCTTCGGAGAGTCCGGCGGCGCCGCGGATCCCGTAACCGTGGATGGTCGGGATGATGCCGAGCGCGCCCGCGACCACGTTCTCATCGGCTCGGGTAGCTTCGAGAGGGATGAATCTGCCGTGCACCGCGGCGTTCATCCACAGCCAGGGCAGCAGTAGGAGCACCGGGGCCGCGAGTACCGGCGCGAGCGAGCGCAGACGCTCGGCGCGGGGTTCATCCCGGCGGGAGAGCCATTCCCAGGCGGCGAGGCAGAGGGGGAACAGGAACAGGGGCGAGCGCGCCAGGAGGCTCGCGCCGACCGCCAGGCCCAGGACCAGCCCGCGGCGGGGCGTGGGGCGCCGCGTCCGCCAACAGAGCAGGACGGCGACGAGGAGGATCATGAAGGAGTAGAGGAGGGTCTCCAGTCCATCGGCCGGGAGAAAGACGCCCATCCGCACCGCCAGGAAGGCCGCCAGGAGGCCGCAGGCCGCCGACTGCAGGCCGCAGCCCAGCGCGTAGAGGAGGATGACGCAGAGGGCGGCCAGCGCGCCCGCGGCCCAGGGGCGCGCCTCGGGCGCGAGGTGATGGTGGAAGAAGGCGAGCCCGACGCTCGACACGGGCATGGAGTAGGAGACACCGGGGGACTGCAGCCCGTGCAGGAGTGCTTCCCCGGGAGCGTACGCGTGCTCGGGCGCCAGCTTCCAGAGGTCGAGGGTGCGCGGCTCGAGACCCGCCCAACAGCACAGGACGGCCAGAAGGGCGGCGATGCCTAGGCTGCGGCGCGTCACGGGGATGGCCCATGATACCACCTGGGCCTTGAACGGGACAACCGGACTATTGCTAAATGTAACCCAGGTAGGGAGGGAAGAGCACTATGAAGACCCATAAAGCGCCGGCGGGAAAAGCGACCGAGAGTCCGGTGATCGAGGTCCTGAACAAGGCGCGCTCCGCCGAATTGGCCGCCATCACGCAGTACATGGCCCAGCACTACGGGCTCGACGACGCCGACTACGGCCAGGTCGCCGCCCAGCTCAAGCTCATCGCCATCGACGAGATGCGCCACGCCGAGCTGTTCGCCGAACGCGTCTATGAGCTCCACGGACTCCCGGCTACGGAGCCGGACCTGAAGGCGGTCAAAGGGCAGAAGGTCCAGGAGGTCCCGGGGTTCGACGCCTGCCTCGAGATCAAGGCCATCGCCGACTACAACGCCTTCATGCAGCTCTGCCTCCAGCACCGGGACGGCCAGAGCGCCAAGCTGTTCGAGACCATCATCGCCGAGGAGCAGGCGCACCTCACCTACTTCGAGAACGTCCGCGACCACATCCAGGACCTGGGCGCCGCGTATCTGGCCCAGATCGCGGGCGGGCCCGCCGAAGCGGGGGCCCCGGCCCAGGGCTTCGTCGCCAGTCAGGGAAAGCCCGCGGCCTAGCGGCTGTGTCACTCCCGCGCGGGGTCCGCGGCTTCACGCTCCTCGAACTGATGATCGTCGTCATGGTCATCGGGGTCCTCGTCTCGGTGGCCGTCCCCAGGATATCGATGTCGATCCGCAAGGCCAACGAGGCGGCGACTCTAGGGAAACTGCGGAGCCTGCGCACCGCGATCCAGCTCTATTATGCGGGTACCGAGGGGACGTTCCCGGCGGATCTGACGCCGTTCACCACTCCCGGCAGCAAGTACTATGTAAAAATCACTCCGCTCTATACCGCCGCGCATGGGAATTCCAGCAACGTCGCCTATCCGCCGGCCTACGATGCGGCCGGCGACCAGGGCTCCTGGGCCTACGTCGCGTTGGGCGGCGACGCGGGACGGGTCTGGGTCTCCTGCACCCATACCGACGTCAAGAATGTCGTTTGGAACCAATACTGAGGAGCATGCCATGACCCTCCAATCCATTCCGCCTCAAGAGCTGCTCCGGCGCGGCCGGACCGTCAACCGCTACGCCACGCCGCTGGGCATACTCCTGGTCTCCATGGGGATCCTCGTGACCCAGCCGGTCGGCGCGGTCCGCTGGTTATCCGTCGGCATCCTCGCCTTCGGGGTCGTCTTCAACCTCGGAGCCAACGCCTACCTGGCGCGCGTCGCGGCGCCCTCGTCGCGGTTGATCTGGGCCCGGCTCGCGGTGAACCTGTCCGCGAACACCCTGCTGCTGTGGCTGCTGGGCCCTCAGTGGCCGTCGGTCTGGCTGCTCCTGGCGCTGACCCCGTTTGCGACGGCCCTGTATTCCGACCGCGTCCGGACCGCGGGGATCGCGCTGCTGGTCTGCGTCCTCCTCTTGGGGGTCCAGGCGCTGACCGGGCCGCACTCGCCGCTGGAGTGGGGGATACAGATCTCCCACGCGGCGTTCATCCTGATGATCTCGCTGATGCTCAACGAGCTCAGCGCTCCGCTGCGCAGCGTCTGAGCGAGGCGGCGGCCTACTCCGGCAGCTTCTTCACGACGGAGGAGAGGAAGCGGGGGAGGTCGCCCGTCCCGAGGAAGATCCCCTGCGCCCCCGCGCCCCGCGCCGCGGCCATGTCGCCGGGCTCGTCGCCCAGGTACCAGACGTTCCCGCCCGCGACCCCCAGGGCCCGCATGGCCTCCAGGATGGGCTGGGGGGAGGGCTTGAGCTCCCGCGCCGGGGTGTGCCCCTGCACGTAGGCGAAGAAGTCCTCCAGGCCCAGGGCCTTCAGTTCCCGCAGGAGCTGAGCCTCCGGCTTGTTGCTCACCACGGCCAGAGGCACGCCCCGGCGCTTGAGCGCGGCCAGGGTCTCCCTCGCTCCGGGAAGGAGCGGGTTGCGCGGCTGCATCCGTTCCATGATCGCGAAATAGGTCTTGTTGACCGTGTCCCGCGGGATGCCGGGGAAGAACCGGTCGTAGAAGCCGTCCCGGTCCGTACGCCAGACCCGGTCCGCCTCTTCGCGGGTCGGCGTCGGCACGCCCAGCTCCCGGAACAGCCGCAAGCGGATGGCGTCCACGACGCCCCGTTCGTCCACCAAGGTGTTGTCCCAATCGAAGATCACCGCGTCGGGCCTGCTGGCGGCGAGCCTGGCCGCGGGGTCGGAGCCCCGGACCGTCCGTTCGGCCTCCGGCAGCGACTTCCCGGATGAGACCAGCCTATGCAGCAGCCAGGCGTCCGCCCACCGTCCCGTCTGCGCGGCCAGTTCATAGGCCGCTCCGGCCAGGAAGCCCTTCCAGAAGACGCCCGACGACGCTTTCTCCGCGGACCGCATCCAGGCCCGGCCGTTGTCGAAACCGGAAAGCTGATTCTCCGTGATGAACCCGATCAAGCCCTGCCGCAGCCCCTCCAATCCCACCAGTTCGATGCCGCGCAGCATCTCCGCGGCCACGGGAGGGATCTCCACGCCGAGCTTCTCGGTCACGCGCCCCTCGTACTGCAGGCGGTGCGTGTACTCATGCGCGAACAGCGCCCGGTAGAAAGCGGTGAAGGAAGGCAGCTTCTCCCAGCCCCGGCGCACGTGCAGGCTGATGGACAGGTCCGAGCGCTGGGCCACCCCGTCCGCCTCGGGATGCACGATCTTGCCCCAGAAGTGATGGTACCAGCGCACCTCCTCGAATCGGGTCTTGGAAGCCACGTCTTCCCGGCGGGCGGCGGAGACCGCCGCGCCGAGCAGGCGGGGTTCCATGTGCTCCACCTCGTCGCGCACGATCAGCGCCTGCAGGGTCCGGCGCAGAAGCTTCGCCTTCGGGGCGGACTTGGCCGCGTCCTCCAGTCCGGCCAGCACCGCTCCCCGTTCCGGGGCGGACATCCCGTCGAAACGGGCGGGCAGCGAGACCAGGAAGTCCCGGGTCTCCGGGGACTCCGGCGCGGCCTTGGCGCCGGCGAAGAAAGCGGCGAGTTCGGGGGGGAGTTCCGCCTGGGACCGCGGGGGACCCCGGGCCGCGGGGAAAGGCATGGCTGGGGAATCCGGGAAGAGCGCGGCGGCGGCCGCGGCCGCGCGGAGCGGGACCAGCGGGGAAGCTTCCGGAACCGTGCCGGCGGCGGCGAACAACGGCTTCGGGTCGGGGCTCAGCGCCGGAGCCAGCGTCCCGGCGCCGGGGAGGGATGAGTTCAAGGCGAGCGAGGGCAGCGGTCCCTGGCTGACGCCCGAGGTCTGCAGCCCGCCCACCCGGGGCAGGCGCAGTCCGCCCACCGGCGCCGCTCCCGCCCGGCTCGCCATCGCCGCGGAGCAGGGCGAGGCCGAGGCCCAAACCAAGGCGAGGAGCCAGCCCATGTTCATATTGGGCAAGGATAGCCTCAACCGCCCCCTCTAGGGAGGGGCGTTCGGCCCACACTCCTAGGTCTTACGGTCCCGGGGATTAAGTTTCTTAAGTTATTATTGGGGAAACAACCTAAATAACTTAAGAAACTTAATCCCCGGGACGGGAAAACGGGGGGGGGTCAGAAGGTGGTGGCGTCGCGGAAGCGCTTCTTGAGGGTGGCGCCGTCCGGGGGGACGTTCTCGAGCAGCTTATCCAGCCGCTCCAGACGGTCGCTCAAGGGCGGGTGCATGCTCTTCCAGGACTTCAGCAGGTCCTGGGACTCCTCTTTCCCGCCGTAGAGCCGCTGCAGGGCTCCGTCCAGGCCGTGGGGGGCGTAACCGGCGGCGCGCAGGAGCCCGAGCGCGCCCTTGTCCGCGGCGTATTCATCCGCGCGGGGGAAGCCTTTCTCCGCGATCCCCTCGATGAGCTGGCGGGCCGCCTCGTCGAAGGCGGACTTGTCCGAGACCTTCTTGGCCACCTCGCCCAGGGCCTTGGCTTTCACGAATCCCTTGATGGCGTGCTTCTGGTCCACGTGCACGATCTCATGCGCCAGCACTCCGGCGAGCTGGGATTCGTCCTGGAGGCGCATGAGCAGGCCCTTGGTCACGAAGATGATCCCGCCCGGGGTGGAGTAGGCGTTGACGGCTTTGGTGTTCAGTATCCCGAAGCGGTAGTCGCCGCCGTTGCGGCCGGTGCGCCGGGCCACGGTCTTTCCCACCAGCCCCACGTAGCGGGTGGAGTCCTGGTCGTCGTAGAGGCCGTATTTGGCGATCAGGTAGGCGGAGACCTCGCGCCCGAGCTTGCGCTCGTTGTCGCGCCCCAGGTGCAGCTCCTCCTTGAGGTCCTTGGCCTTGCTCACGGTCTCCTGGACGTCCTGCCACTTCACCTTGCTCGAGACACCTGTCGTGAGCGAGGCCAGAAGGGCTGCTGCGGCGGCTATGACGGCCGATTTCCTCATGGCCAGCATTATACCGCAGGGGTTCGCGCATGGCAATGCCGTCGTGGGTTTTGCTATAAAGGGTATATGGCCAAAGCAGTCCGAACCACCAAGTCCCACGCCCGTCTCGCGGAACAGCCCTTCCGCTACCCTTTGTCCCGCCCCTTTGCAGAGCCCGATTGGCGGCGCCTTCCCGGCTACAAGGATGTGACGAAAGAGCAGTGGGAGAACGCGGTCTGGCAGCGCCAGCATTCCGTCAAGAACCTCAAGGAGCTCAAGACGGCGCTCGGCGACTTCCTGACCGACGAGGTCGCGGCCGACATGGAACGCGATCAGAAGGAATTCGCGATGATGTCCATCCTCATCCCTCCCCAGATGATCAACACCATGGATGAGGGTGACCTGCGCGGCGACCCCGTGCGGCGCTACATGCTCCCCATGGCGAGCGACCGGTTCAAGGAGTGGGAGAGCCATCCGCTGGCGTCCCGGGACAGCCTGCACGAGGCGGAGATGTGGGCCGCCGAGGGCCTGACGCACCGCTACCCGACGAAGGTCCTGGCCGAGCTCCTGTCCACCTGCCCGCAGTACTGCGGACACTGCACGCGCATGGACCTGGTCGGCAACAACGTCCCCCAGGTGCAGAAGATGGGCTTCAGCCTGCCCCCGGCCAAGCGCTACGAGACCATGCTCGAGTACCTGCGCAAGACCCCGGTCATCCGCGACGTGGTCGTCTCCGGCGGGGACATCGCGAACCTGCCCATCGCCCAGCTGGAGTCCTTCGTGGGCGCGCTCCTTGACATCCCGAACATCCGGGACATCCGGCTGGCCTCGAAGGGGCTCATGGGGCTCCCCCAGCACTTCCTGCAGGACGACGTCATCGGCGGCATCGAACGGCTGGCCAAGAAGGCCCGCGAGCGCGGGGTGGACCTGGCCGTGCACACCCACATCAACAACGCCCGGCAGGTGACCCCGCTGGTCGCCCGGGCGGTGCGCCGGCTCTTCGACGCGGGGGTCCGGGACGTCCGCAACCAGGGCGTGCTGATGCGGGGCATCAACGGAACGGCCAAGGACCTCCTCGAGCTCTGCTTCACCATGATCGACCACGCCAAGATCATGCCCTACTACTTCTACCTCTGCGACATGATCCCCAACGCGGAGCACTGGCGGATGGCATTGTTCGAGGCGCAGCAGCTCCAGCACGATATCATGGGCTATCTCCCCGGCTTCGCCACACCCCGGCTCACCTGCGACGTGCCGTTTGTGGGCAAGCGCTGGGTGCATCAGTGCGCCACCTACGACCGCGAGCGCGGCATCTCCTACTGGACGAAGAACTACCGCACCAGCATCGAGGCGGGAGACCCCGAGGCGCTCACCCGCCGCTACGAGTACTACGACCCGGTGCATACCCTGAGCGAGACCGGTCAGAAGTACTGGCGCCGCCGGGCCGCCGAAGGCAAGATCCCCCAAGAGACCTGATGCCGCGATATGTCCTGATCGCGGACGACGATCCTGAGATGGTGTCCCTCCTGAGCATGCGCCTCGAGGCCGAGGGCTGCTTCACCACCCACGCCGTCGATGCCATGCAGGCCTGGGTCCAGATCGAGACCATGGACCCCATCCTCGTGGTCCTCGATCTGAACATGCCCGGGGTCTGGAGCGGCGCCGACGTCATGCGCAAGATCCGAGGGCATCATCGGCGCTTCGACACCCCCGTCATCATCCTCACCGGGGTGGACCTCGACCGGGCCCGCAAGTTGGTGGGCAAGGACGACCGGCGGACCCGGGTCCTGAACAAGCCTCTGGATTGGGACCTGTTCATGAAGACCTTTCGGGAGATGATGATCTCCTGGCTCCAGGACCACGCCGCCAGCCGGGAATCCTAATACACCCGCAGGTACTCTTCCGCGATCCGCTCCCAGCGGAAGCGCTCCGCCGACTCCGCGGCGCGTTTCTCCAGGCTTCGCCGCAGGAGGGGGTCCCCCGCCAGGAGGCGCAGCTTCGCGGCGAGGGAGTCCACGTCCTTGGGTTCCGCCAGCAGGCCGTTGACCCCGTCGGTCACGAGCTCGGGGATGGCGCCGGTGCGGGTCGCGACCACGGCCTTCCCGCAGGAAAGGGCCTCGGCCGCGGCCATCCCGAAGGTCTCGGCCCGGGGCGCGGCGGCGTAGAACAGGCAGCCCTTCATGAGCGCGCGCACTTCCGCCTGGGGCCGGAGCCCGGTCAGGCGGACCCGGTCCCGGAGGCCGAGGGCGTGGATGAGTCCCGCGATGTGGCTTCCGTGGAACGGGGCGCCGCACAGGATCAGGTCCAGGTCCGGCCGTTCCAGCTTGGCGAAGGCCATGAGCAGGAGGTCCGTCCCCTTGTAGGGGGCGAGCCGGCCGACGGAGAGGATGTAAGGACGGCCGGACGGCCCGGTGCCCGCCGGCCCCGGCCCCCCGGGGTCGGGCACCCCGTTGTAGACCGTACGGATGCGTCCGTCCAGTCCGGGCAGGGACCGGGTGATCCGCGCCTTCAGGAAATCGGAGACGGCGGTTACCGCTCCGGCCCGGTCCAGGAGCAGTCCGAGGGCCGCCGCCCGCCACCCGTCGTTGGGGGGGAGCTCGGGGTGGCCGAAATCCTGGAACGTGACGACCCAGCGGCAGGAGCTCAGCCGGGTGAGCGGGAGCAGTCCCAGGTGCCAGGAGCGGAACCAGCCGGAGAAATGCAGGTGCACGACCTCTATGCGGCGCCGGCGGAGGATGCCCCAGAGCTGGACTGGGAGGCGCAGGGGGGGAGCGTCCAGAATGAGCAGGCGCTCCGCGGACTCCGGCGGGAAGGCCAGCCCGTCGCCGGAGCCGGGCCGGGAGACGACCCAGGCCTCATGCCCGGCGCGCTCGTAGGCTGAGCGGAGCCCGGTGAAGACGGAGTGAGTCGTCGCGTCGGAATAGGTCGAACCAGCGAGGAGGGCTACCTTCACCTTGGGTGGGATGCGCTTCCCGCCGGACCCGGCGTCAGTACAGGAGGCTGAACGCCGCCGCTTCCGTGCTGAGGGGCCCGTGTTTGGTGAGGGTCGGCTTCTTGTACCGGCGTTCCTTCCCGCCGGACGGAGTCTTTGTTTCCGGATGCTTCTTGTTGGCCATGGACGCTGATTTTAGTTTAGCTGTAATGCCCGATACTGTCAAGGCGAACCAGGCGAACCAGTCTAGCCCTCGAAGGACTGGTCCCGCTTGCTGCCGTGGCGCTTGCCGCCGCCGCGGCCGTCCCGCATGCCGCCGTCGAAATCGCTGTGCTTGCCGCTCCGCTTCTTGCCGCCCCACTTCTTGTTGTTGGACTTGCCGTTCCAGCTGTCGCCCTTCTTCTCGGGGCTCCAGCCGGGCTTCTCCCCGAACTTCTTGTCGGGACCGAAGCCGCCGGGCCGGTCCATCCCGGGGCGCGGGGCGCCCATGCCGGGCCGGACGGGGAAGCTGCCGGGGGGGCGCCGCTCCTGCGGGCGGGCCTCGTTGATGAATATCTGGCGCGGTCCCAGGGACGTCCCATTGAGCTTCATGAGCGCGGCCTGCGCCTCGGCTTCAGTGGCCATCTCGACGAAGCCGAAGCCTTTCGAGCGGCCCGTCTCCCGGTCCATGATGATCTTGACGCTGTTCACCTTGCCGCAGCCGGAGAACAGTTTGGTCAGTTCATCCTGGGTCGTCTCGTAGGGCAGGCCGCCGACGAACAACTTATTGGTCATGAAGCAGAACTCCTTGCGAAAATAGACGAAAATAACGCAGCCCCGAAAGGCCCGGATATTCTATCAATTGTTGGAGCCGCCCAAACGCATATCCTCATGGAAACGCGCCACGGCGTCCTCGGCGGGCCCCAGGAAGGCGGGGCGGCCGGCGTTCAGATAGAGGGCGCGGGAGCACAGGCCGCGGATCATTTCCATGCTGTGCGAGGCCAGCACCATGGTCTTGCCCTGGGCCTGGAACTCCTTGAAGGCCCGGATGCATTTGCCCTGGAAAGCCTCGTCCCCGACCGTGAGCATCTCGTCGGCGAGGATGATGTCGAGGTCCGTGTGGATCGCGGTGGCGAAGGCGAGGCGGGCCGCCAGGCCCGTGGAGAGCTCGCCGAACTGCGCGTGCAGATAGTCCCCCAGGCCGGAGAACGCGATGAGGTCGGGCAGGAGGCGCTGGAACTGCGGCCGCGGCATGCCCAAAAGCGCCGCGCAGACCGAGAAGTTGTCCAGGACGGTCAGCTTGGGCTGGAGGCCCGTGGCGAGTTGGAAGAACAGGGAGGTCCTCCCGCGCACGGTCAGGGAGCCTTCCGTCGGGCTCAGGACGTCGGCCAAAAGGAGCAAGAGGGTGCTCTTGCCCGCCCCGTTGGGGCCTATGAGCCCCAGGATCTCGCCCTGCCCGATCTCCAGGGACAGCCCGCGCAGGGCCCACAGCGGCTTGTGCGCCGAGCGTCCCGTGGTCAGCCGGGCCAGGGTCTCCAGGAAGCCTTCCCGCGCGTTGACGGTGGAGAGCTGGAAGCACTTGCCGACTCCCTGCAGGGCGATGGCGGCCTCCCGCGCTCCCGTGCTCATGGCCGCAGCAGCCTCTCCGTGATCCAGTGTCCGGCGCGGCGGTAGACGACCAGCGCCCCGACCGTCAGGAGCAGCCCGACGGCGAATACCCCGGCGAGCCAGGCACCCTTGAACCCGTAGTCGGGGACCAGACACCAGCGGAAGGCGCTCAGGAGATGCACCAGCGGGTTCAGGTCGAGCAGCTTCTGGTAGCGCTCCGTGAGGATGGCGAGAGGATAGAAGATCGGCGTCAGGAAGAAGCCCGCGGTCATCAGGATGGTCCAGATGCGCTCGAGGTCCTGGAATTCCACGGCCGCGAGCGCCAGCCACAGGGAGACCCCCAGCGTGAACGCCAGGTGGGCGGCGATCAGTCCGGGGAGGGCGAACCAGCGCAGGGAGGGGAAGTGGCCGAGGCTGACCACGATGACCGCCGCGACCAGCAGCTCCAGCAGATAGGAGGCCAGGACGCAGCCCACGGTGGACAAGACGATGACGTCGTGCGGGCACTTGAAGTTCCGGACCAGCGCCGACCGGCGCCGCAGGCTGGTCAGGGCGAAGGCGGTCGCCTTCTCGAAGAACTGCCACTGGATCAGACCGACGATGAGGTAGGCCGCGTACTGGTCCACGTACTTCCCCATCCACTTGAGGAAGAGCATGTAGAGGACGGCGAACAGCAGGGCGGGATGGAGCAGGGTCCAGAGGAATCCCAGCACGGTCCCCTGGTCGCGCAGCTTGAACTCGGTGCGCGTCAGCTCCCAGAGCAGGAACCGGTATTCTCGACTGAAAAGTCCCATCGCGTGAAAGGATAGCAGTTTTCAAATATGTACAATGCGCAGCGAGACACTCCCGTCGATGCCCCCGAGAATCCTCTTCCTGGCGCCCCAGCCGTACTTCCGCCTCCGCGGCATCTGCATAGCCCATCAGATCTGCCTGGAGGTCTTCTCCGCGCGGGGCGAGCGGGTGGACGTCCTGACCTTCCCCTTCGGGGAGGATCCCGAGCCCCTGCCCGGCGTGCGCATCCTGCGCCTGCCCGCCCTGCCCGGGGTGCGGGACGTGCCCATCGGGCCGTCCAAGCGCAAGCTGATCATGGACCTCTGGAGCCTGCCCTGGATCGCGGGCCGGCTCTGGTCCGGAGGCTACCGCTTCGTTCATGCCTGCGAGGAGAGCGCCATCCTGGCGGCCCTGCTCAAGCCCTTCTTCCGGTTCCGTCTGGTCTACGACATGGACGACGTGCTCAGCCTGCGCCTGCGGCGCAGCGGCTTCCTCCGCCGGCGCACGCTCCTGCGCTGGGTCGCGGCCCTGGAGCGCCTGACGCTGCGCCGCGCCGATGTCGTGGTTACCAACAGCCGGGAGACCCGGCGTTTCGCCCTCAGGGTCTGCGCTCCCGGGCGGGTCGTTTTCTACGACCACGCTCCGGCCATGCCTTCCGCCTTCAGCGGCCATCGCGCGCCCCCCGAGGAGCTGGACGCCCTGCGGCGGCGCTGGGACCTGGCGGGGCGGAAGTTCGTCCTCTACGCCGGGAATCTGGAACCCTATCAGGGCGTGGACCTGCTGATGGACGCCCTGCCGGCCGTCTTCCGTTCGCTCCCCGGGGCCGTCTGCGTGGTCATCGGGGGACAGGAGGAGCAGATAGCGGCCCTGCGGCGGCGCTGCGCCGCGCTCGGGACCGGGGACTCGGTGCGCTGTCTGGGGCCGCGTCCCTTCCCGGAGACGTTCCTCTTCATGCAGGCCGCCGACGTGCTCGTTTCCCCCATGACGCAGAAGAAGGCGGTCCCCATGAAGCTCTACGCCTACGTGGGCTCGGGGACCCCCATCGTCGCGACGGACCTGCCCAACCATAAGGAGCTCCTGGACGCGGGGTCCGCGGTCCTCGTGCCGCCGCGTCCCGACGCGCTGGCGGAAGGGCTCCTGCGCATTCTGAGCGGAGGCGGCGCGGGACTGCGGAGCCGGGAGTCCTCCCGGGACCGCGTGGCCACCTCGGCCTGGGAGTCGGCGCGCCGCGGGCTGGAAGCGGCCTACTCGGCGGCGGGGGCGGACGCGTCGTGATCGACGTCTGCGTCTCGACGCACGACAACCGCCGGGAACTGCCGGAGGTCCTGGACTCCCTCTCCCCCCTGCGGGGAGCGCTCGATGGCGCGGTGCGGGTGTTCGACAACGGCTCGACCGACGGCGGGCCGGAGTGGGTGCGGCGCAGCCGCCCCTGGGCGGAGGTCCGGGAACTGGGAGCGAACCTCGGACCCGCGGCGTCCCGCAACGCCGCCCTGCGGGTGCCCGGGGGGGATTGGATACTCCTGCTTGACGGAGACTGCGCCCTCGCCCCGGACTGCCTCGACGCGCTGCTCCGGGAGCGGGACGCGTATCCCGCCGAGGTCTACAGCCCGCGGATAGTCTACGCCGCGGACCCGGGCCGGATCTACTACGACGCCGGCGCCGCGCATTTCCTGGGCCTGCTCTGCCTGGAGAACGCCCACACCCCGGAGGCGGAGGCCGTCCGGCCGACGCGCGTTCCGGGAGCCGTGTCCACATCCGCGCTGCTGGTCGCGCGGAACGCCGCCCTGCGGGCCGGGCTCTTCGACGAGGACTACTTCTTCTGCGGGGAGGACCTGGATTTCTCCCTGCGCCTGCGCGCGCTGGGAGGCCGCCTGCGCCACGTGCCGGAGGCGGTCGTCCTGCACCATAAGCCCCTGCCGGGCTCTGAGGCGGAAGCCGCCGCGCGCGCGCGGCGGTCCGGCGAGCGGTGCCGGAGGCAGGGACCCAACCGCTGGCGGACCCTCCTGAAGGTCTGCCGCGCCGGCACGCTCCTGCGCCTGGCGCCCGCGCACCTGGCGTACGCGGCCCTGGAAGGGCTCGACGCCCTGCGGCAGGGGGGCGGGCTGGAGTACCTGCGGGGGCTGTCCGAAGTCCTATGGGACCTTCCTTCTATCTTACGCGCGCGCGGGCGCGTGCAAGCATCCCGCACGACGGAGGACGCCGTCCTTTTCGGAGCTCCCGCGCTCTCTTGGCGGCCGGAGGTCCAGGCCTTGCCGGGCGCCCGTTCCTTGAAGCGGGCGTTGGAGCGCCTCGGCGGCGCCCTCTGGCTTTTCGTTGCCTTCCTCGACGGTAACTAAGTAAAATACCAGGCCTGTGAAACGCCGAGATCTAGCCTTCCTTGCCGTCCTCCCTTATGCCCCGGAACCGGAGGGTCCGTCCGGGGACCGCGCGGTCTACCGCCTGCTCGCGGGCCTGGCCGCTCAGGCCCAGGTCTCCTGCGTCACCCATTCCCCGCCGGTCTCCTCCCAGATCCTGAAGGCGAGTCTGGAGCGGAAGGGCGTCGAGCTCCTGGGAGAGGTCCGCCCCGATGATGCGGCCTTCTTCGGCCGCATCCAGCAGGCGGTCCGGGGCCGTCATTTCGACGCGGCCATCCTGGTGGGGCCGCAGGTCGCGGGCCGCTGGGCCCGGCCCTTGCGTCTGCTCATCCCCCGCCAGCTCCTGTTCTGCCATTTCCCGAACGCGGCGGCCGTCCTTCAGCCCATCGAGCGTTTTTCCGCCTCGGCGCGCCAAGGCGTGAAGGCCGGGTGGCGCAACCTCCTGAGCCTCGCCGACGGGGTCTGGCTCAGCTCGGAGGCGGAGCGGGCGGCCGTACAACGGGGGCTCTCCCTGGGGGAGGGTCGTCTGGAGGTCCTTCCCGCCGCCTCCGGCGCGGCGCTGGGCGATTGGGTCCGCGGCCGCGTACGCCGCGGGTCCGCGGTCCGGAGATCCCCTGCGGCCCGGGTGCGCATCGTCGGCGCCGGGCTCTCCGCCGCGGACGGGGCGGAGCTCTCCGCCTCGGTGCAGTCGGTCACCGGAGTCCGTTCCTCGCTGGCCCTGCTCTCGGAGAACGGGGAAGGGGGCGTGGTGCGGCGGCTGAACGCGGCGCTCTCCCGGCCCGGCTGGGACTACGCCTGGGTGTTCCTCCATCCCGTGGCCTCTCCCGGGAACCTCCTGCGCACCCTCCTGGAGGGGATGCAGGTCCTCTCCTACGCGGGCGCGGCCGTCCCCCTAGATGCCGCCGCCGTGAAGCGGGGGCTCGAGGGCTCCCTGCCCATGAAGGAGAGCCTCTTCGCCGCGGCGTGGGCCATGCGCAACAAGGGCAGCTGGCACGAGGTGGACTACGTCTCCCATTCCTGCTGCTTCCTCCTGCGGCGGAGCGCGTGGGAGGCCGCCGGACTCCTGGACGAGCGCTTCCACGGCGCCGAGCCCGCCTGGAAGGACTACTTCCTGCGGCTCCAGCAGTCGGGCCGCCCGGTGCTCCTGGCGCAGGACGCCTTGGCGCTATGCCGGGGGGGTGGAGCAGACTCGGTCCTCTCCGGCGAGAGGAGGCCGGCCGGCTCCTGCGAGGACGGCGGCCCCATGGCCGCCGCCGACCGGGACCTTCTGGTCGAGAAATGGTGCAAGGGGAGCCTCAAGCTGATGGAGTCCTTGCTGACGTCGCTGGAGCCCGAGGGCTACCGGTCGGACCCCAGGACGGTCGCGGCGCGCCAGTGAAGCCCCGCGTCCTCCTCCTGACCCCCTTCCCGCCTTTCCCGCCCGATAACGGCGGGGTCCTGCGCATATACTCCATCGTCCGCCGGCTCAAGGAGCACTGCGACTTCTCCCTGCTGACGTTCGTGCGGCGCACCGGGGAACGGCGCTTCCAGCAGCACGCCTCCGCGATGGCCCTGCGCTCGCTGTTCTCCGAGGTCCACTCCGTGCCGAAGGAGAGCACTGATTCAAGCCATCCGCCCCCCGGCTTGCCCCAGATCGCCCGGGAGTGGTATTCCGACGAGATGGCGGTGCTCCTGCGCCGGCTCGCGGCGGAAGGGCGGATGGACATCGTGCACATCGAGTTCCTCCAGATGGCGTCCTATGTGGACGCGGCCGGGGGGGTCCCGACCTTCCTGACCGAGCACGACCTCAGCCACCTCTCCCTGTTCCGCTCGTATTTCCGGGAATGGACGGGGCTGCGGCGCTGGGGACAGGTCGGGGAGTGGCTGCGCACGCGGCGCTACCACGGCGCGATATGCCGCCGCTTCGACCGACTCATCGCCCTGACCCCCGAGGACCGGGGCCGGCTGGCCCAGGTGGTCCCGCCGGAGAAGGTCTCCCTGGTGCAGACCTGCGTGGACTTGGAGCGCTTCCAGTTCCGGCCCGAGGAGGAGGGGACGCCCCGCCCCGCGGACATGGCCTACGTGGGGCACTATCCCCACTATCCCAACGAGGACGCGGCGCTCTGGCTCTGCCGGAAGGTCCTGCCCCGGGTCCGGGCACGCGCGCCCGCGGCCTCGGTCCTTCTCATCGGCTCCGCCCCGACGGAGCCGGTGCTCCGGCTCGCCGGCCCCGGAGTCGAAGTCACCGGGACGGTCCCGGACATCCGGGCGCACCTGGACCGGGCCAAGGTGTTCGCGGCCCCCGTGCGCCTCGGGTTCGGGATCAAGGGGAAGGTGCTCGAGGCTTTCGCCCGCGGCTTGCCCGTGGTGGCCACGACCGTGGTCGCGCGCGGCATCCCCGAGTTCCGGCCCGGCATGGACCTCCTGGTGGGGGACACCCCGGCGGCCTTCGCCCGGCAGGTCCTGCGCCTCCTGGAAGACCCGGGCCTCCGGCGCCGGATGGCCGCGAGCGCCCGGGAGAAGGTCGTCCGTCATTACGACTGGAGGGGTTCCTGCGACAAGCTGCTGGCTCTCTATCGCGTCGCCGCGGGGACCCGCGTCCCGGAGGCTTCCCCGCAGTGATCGCGACCGCTTCGGAGAGCGATTTCATCACGCGCCGGCTCGACCTGTGGGCCGAGCGCGGGCAGCGGCGCGTCGAGGCGCGCAAGAAGGCGGGACCCATCCGCGAACTGCACCTGGAGCTCACCCACCGCTGCGACCAGCGCTGCGTCATGTGTCATCACTGGGGCATTCCGGCTCGCTCCCCCGCTTCCGTGAAGCGGGAGATGACCCTGGCGGACATCCGGCGGGTCGTCTCCGGGTCCGGGCTCCTGGGGGAGCTTGAGGTGGTGGTCCTCACCGGCGGGGAGCCCTGGCTGCGCCCGGACCTGGCGGACATCGCGGGATTTCTGTCCGACAGCTTCCCGAGAGCGCGGGTCGGGGTGCTGACCAACCTCTCCGATCCGCGCCGCGTCCGCGCGGGTCTGCTCCGCCTCCGGGCGCGCGGGGTCCGCGGCCTGTGGCTGGGCACGTCCCTCGACGGCTTGGCCGGGACGCACGACCGGGTGCGGGGACGCCAGGGAGCGTTTGGCGCGCTGTTGGCCGGGGTCGCCATGGTCCGGGGGGAGTTCCCGGACGTGCCGGTGAGCTGCAACTTCACGATCACTCCCCTCAACTACCGGGAGCTCTGGGACGCCCATCTGCTGGCGCAGGAACTCGGCGTGTGGTTCGGAGCCCAGCTGGTCGTGAACCACCGAGGCCTCGACGGCCCCGAGCCGTTCCGCTGGACGAAGCCCCAGCTGGACGCGGTGCGCGCCTCCATCGACCGGATAGTCCTGGACCTCTGCCGCCGGGAGGGGGCGATGCGCCGGCTGCTCGACGGCCGGCAGGCGGACTCCGCGGGCCTCTGGGCCCGGCTCTACTACTGGCGCCTGCTCCACCGCTACAGCCTGCGGCCGCGCCGCTTCGTCGCGGACTGTCTGGCCGGGGAGCGCTATGCCATGCTCGACCCGGAGGGGAACCTCTTCTTCTGCCCCGTAAACAAACACCGGAAGGCGGGCGACGTCCGGGAGCGCGGCCTCGACGCGGTCTGGAAAGGCGCGGAGGCGGAGTCCGAGCGCCGCTTCATCCGTTCGGGCCGCTGCCACTGCTGCCTGCTGTGCATCATGAACCCCATCCTGGAGCCGCTATTCAAAGAGGGAGCGGCTCCATGACGCGCCCGGTGGTCAGCATCGTGATCCTCTGCCACAACGACCGGAAGTATCTGGCCCGCTGCGTCTCCAGCCTGCGGCGGCATACCCGCATGTCCCACGAGCTGGTCTTCGTGGACAACGGCTCCCAGGACGGTGTGATCGAAGACCTGCGCCGCATCCGCAGGACCTATCCCTGGCCGGTGCGCATCCTGCGCAACCGGGAGAACCGCTTCTTCGCCGGGGGGAACAACCAGGGCGTCCGCGCCGCGCGGGGCCGGCATCTGGTGCTGCTCAACGCGGACACGGTGGTGACCCCGGGCTGGCTTGACGAACTGGCGGCCTGCGCAGAGGCGCGGCCGAACCTGGGTATGCTGGGCCCCTACACCAACCACGCGGCGGGACCGCAGGTGCTCTGGCCGCCCCGCTACCGGGACTTGGGCGAGCTCCCCCGCTGGGCGCGCTCCTGGGCGGCGCCGCGGCGCGGCCGGGTGCGCCTGGTCCCCAGCCTCATCGGGTTCTGCGTGCTCATCCCCCGCGCGGCGGCGGACCGGGTGGGCCTGCTCGACGACGGTTTCGGCCCCGGCGGGTTCGAGGACTACGACTACTGCCTGCGCCTGCGCCTGGCCGGGTTCGAGCTGGGCATCGCGGAGGCCGTCTACGTGCACCATTTTGGAGGACGCGGCTATGTCAACATGCGGTACGACGAACTCCGGGAAGGCAATCGGGAGCTCTACTGGGAAAAGTGGAGCCGGCGCTGCCGGGATGCTTGCCGGGACCGGGTCCCGGCCGCGGCCGTTCGCCCCGGATAAGATCCTCGGGCACAAGGACCGCGTTCAGGAGTGGATGCGGACGGGGCGTTCGCGTCCGGTGACCTACGAATTGGACATGACCAACGTCTGCAACCACCGCTGCCCCGGCTGTTTCGGGTTCTATCCCGAGCGCGACGCGGCCGCGATGTCTTTGGAGCGGGCCCAAAGCGTCATCCTGCAGATCCGGGACCTGGGCGGCCGCGGGCTCACCTTCACCGGGGGCGGCGACCCCCTGGTCAACCCCGCGACACCGGGCGCCGTGGAATACGCCGCGGGGCTGGGACTGGACGTGGGCTTCATCACCAACGCCCAGTCCCTGCGCCCCGAGACCGCCGACCTGCTCCTGCGCCGCTGCGTCTGGATCCGGGTCAGCCTCGATGCGGCGACCCCGGAGATGTTCCGGCTCACGCACGGCATGGGCCCCGAGGCCTTCGCCGCGGTGCTCGAGAACGTCCGCGGGCTCGTGCGGCGCAAGCGGGAGCTGGGGAGCGCGGTTACGGTCGGCGTGGGATTTTTGACCAGCCGGGAGACCGCCCCCGACGTGTTCGCTTTCGCGGCGCTGGGCCGGGAGCTGGGCGTGGACTACGCGCAGTACCGGCCGCTCCTGCGGCAGATCGGCCGGCCCGAGATCGACCACTCGGACGGGGACGTCCTGCGGGAGATGCTGCGCGGACGCGACGCGTTCTCCTCGGGCGACTACCGCGTGGTCTGCTCCGAGCACAAGTACCGCCTCATCGCGGAGGGCAAGACGGAGCGCTCGTACGGGAAATGCTACGGCCAGCATTTCGCGGCCGTGGTCGCGGCGGACGGGAAGATGTACGTCTGTTGTCACATGCGGGGGGTGGAGCGCTACGCCCTGGGCGACCTCTCCGCCGAAACGCTGGAAGGCGTCTGGAACTCGGAGCGCAGGCAGGCCGTGGTCCGTTCCGTGGATTTCCGGGATTGCCCGCCCTTGTGCCGCTGCGACTCGTTCAACGGCATCCTCTGGGACCTCAAGCGGGGCGAGCGCCGGCTCGAGGACGCGCCCGACGAGGGAGAATGGGAGCACCGGAACTTCATCTGAGCCCGTCCCCCGCGGCGGAACCCGTCTCCCCGGGCGCGCCCAGGCGCTTCCAGGTGAGCGGGGATTCCATGGATTTCTCCCTGCGCACGGGCGACCGGCTCGTGGTCGAGCTGACCAAGGACCCGGGGGCGCGCGCGGCGGTCCCGGGGGACCTCTTGCTGTTTTTAGGGGGCAAGGACGCCCCCGTGGTGGCGCATCGCGTCCTCTTGCCCCTGCCCTGGGCCGGGGCGCTGCTTACCAAGGGGGATTTCCGCCTCCTGCCCGACCCTCCCGCGGCCCGGGAGTCGTGGATCGGCCTGGCGCGGAGCGTCGCGCGGGGTGGACGCGAGGTCTGGCTGGGCTGTCCCGTGGCGCGCCTGACCGGTCTCCTGCTCGCTGCCTACGCCTACCCCTGCGCGGCCGCGTTCCGCGCGGCGCAGGCCCTGCTGTGGGCCCTGCGCTGGGCCGCGGTGCGGGCGCCCCGCGGCTTCCTGGATCGCGACGGAACGGGACGCCTGCTCGCCTTCCTGGAGACCGCGCACCTGCGTTTCCTGCGCCCGCTCTTGCGCGCCTTGCCCGACCTCGCCTTCGAGCGCCTGGCCCGCCATTCGGAACTCCGGCACGCCGATGCTCTGCGCGCCGTCCGCGAGAGCGCGGGGGACGAGGGGACCGCCCAGACCCTGGCCGGGGAGATCCGCGGGATCCGCGTGCTGTCCGGCGAGGTGCGGATCTGCGGGGACCTCGTCGTGCTCCCGGGCGCCGAGCTGGTCCTCCGCCCGGGGACCCGGGTGGTCTTCCAGCGCGAGAAACGGTTCCATCATTGCGTGGAGCGGTCCTGGTCGGGGACCCGCCACGCGCTCGCCGGTCCGGACCGGCGCCAGATCATGGTCTACGGGACCCTGCGGGTGCTCGGCGAAGCCGGCGCCCCGGTCCGCTTCGAGTCTTCGGCTGGAGCCGCCTCCCTGACCTTCCTCGGCGATGGGGAGCATCGCGTCGCGCATGCCTCCTTCGCGGGGCAGACCCTGCAGTGTCTGGACCGGACCCGGCTGGAGCTCTCGGACTGCGCCTTCGCGGACGGTCCGGACTACGCCGTCCTCGCCGCGGGGAACGCGAGAGCCGTCCTGCGCCGGGTCTCCTGCCGCGGCGGGTGGGGGGCGGTGGCGGCGCACGAGGGGTCCTTCGTCGCGATGACGGACTGCCTCTGCGCAGGGCCGCGCACGGCCGTGCTCGTCAAGGGCGCGGCGCGGGCCCGGCTCGTCCGCTGCGCCCTACGGGCCGCGGGCGCGCCCGGCCTGCGCGAAGGCGTCCGGCTGGAAGGCTCCGCCGCCGCGCGGCTGTCGCGCTCCGTCATCGCGGGGTACCCGGTCGGAATCCTCCTGCGCGGCGCCGCCCGCGCCGTCCTCGTCCGGCATCTCAGCGACGCCTGCGGTCTGGGGCTGTTCGCGGAGGAGGGGGCGCGCTTCCTCCTCGGCCGCTCGCGGGTGCTCCGCTCCGGCACGCACGGGCTGTGGGTGAAGGACGAGTCCGCGGCGCGGGTCCGGGACTCGGTCCTGGCGCGCAACTCCCATAACGGCGCCTACGTCACGGACCGGGGCCGGATAGCCATCGAGCGGAGCGTCCTGTCCCGCAACCGGCGCGGCGTCTCGGTGGACGGACGGGGGCGCCTGCTCCTGCGGGAGTGCCGGCTCTCGGACAACCGTGAAGCCCAACTGCTCGCGGGCGGCGGCCGCGCCGCGCTGGAGTCCTGCCGGTGCCGCGGCTCCCAGGAAGGGATCTCGCTCGGCGGGAAGGCGCGGGCCGTCCTGTCGGGCGGCGGCATCCGCGCGAGTTCCAAGGCCGGGCTGTGGCTGCGCGAGGAGGCGAGCCTGGAGGCCCGGGACACCGTTTTCGAGGACTGCGCCGCGGGGTGGGTGCTCGAACAGTCGTCCCGGGCCCAGCTCCGGGGCGGCGCGATTTCCCGCCATGCGGGCTGGGGCGTCTGCGTGCGGGACTCCGCCGCCGCGCTCTGCACGGGCTCCGGCCATCGCGAGAGCCGCGAGGGGGCGTTCCTGGCCTCCGGCGACGGGAGCTTGACGCTCTTGGACTGCGTCGTCGCGGATCAGCCCGGGTTCGGGCTCCAGGCCATACAGCGCGCGAAGGTCGAGTGGAGCGGCGGAGTCTGCGAGCGGAACGGCACCGGGATCGCGGCGCTGGAAGAGGCCTCGATCGCGGTCCGCGCGGCGCAGATCCGCGGCAGCCGCGGTCACGGACTCTGGCTGGCGGGGCAAGCCGGGGCGGCGCTCCGGGACATGTCGTTTAATGCCAACGGGGACAACGGATTGTTCGCGGAAGGCGACAGCCGGGTCGCGCTCGCAGGCTGCCGTTTCGCCGGGCACGAGCGGGCGGGACTGGCGGCCTCCGATCAGGCCGCGCTCGAATCGGAGAACTGCGTCTGCGACGGCAACGGGATCGGCGTCCTCCTGTGGGGGAACGCCCGCCTGCGCGCGCGCGACGGGGAGATCCGCGGCAGCCGGGTGCACGGCCTCTGGCTCAAGGGTTCCGCTTCGGCCCGGCTGGAGGGGACCGCTCTGCGCGGCAGCGCGCACAACGGCGCCTATCTCGCGGAATCCGCGCGCCTCGAGGCGGCGCAGGTCTCGTGGGAGGGGGGCGGCTGCGGCCTGGCCTGCGAGGGGGAGTCCCGCGCCGCGCTGGAGGACTGCCGGCTGTCGGGCCAGGTTTCCTGGGGAGCCAGTTTCAGCGGGGGGGAGCACTCCCTGCGCGGTTGCCAGGTGGCGGAGGCCCCGGTGGGGGTGAGCGTCCTGGGGTCCGCCCGCGTCGCGCTCGCGGACTGCCGGCTCTCCGCGCATCCGCGCACGGGCCTCTCCGCGGCGGGGACCTGCCGCGTCGCGCTGGAGGGCGGCTCCGTGGAGCGCAGCGGCGTGGGCATCGCGGCCGCGGACACGGCGACGCTCGAACTCAGGGGGGTCGAGGTCCGCGGCAGTCTCGGGCACGGGGCCTGGCTGCGCGGCTCATGTGCGGCGCGCTTCCAGGAGTCGGTGTTCCGGGGGAACCGGGACAACGGCGTCTTCGTCTCGGAGCGGGCCGCGCTGGAGGCCGCGGGCGGCCGTTTCGGCGGCAACCGCTGCGGCCTCGCCGCGGACGGCGAGGCCCGGGTCGTGATCCAGGGGTGCCGCTTCGAGGGCAACACCGTCCGCAACGCGAGCCTGTCCGGGGGCCGGCATCGCCTGGAGCGCTGCGAATTCGGCGAGGCGCCCGACGGAGTGAGCGTCTCCGGGACCGCCGTCGCCTCCCTGCTTCATTGCGGCGTGCGGCGGCACGAGCGCGAGGGCTTGTCGGCCTCCGGGGAAGCGGAGGTGTCGGTCAAGGGCGGCTGCTTCGAAGGCAACGGCACGGGGATCGGGGTCTCGGAAGCGGCGCGCCTGGACCTGGAAGAGGCCCGGCTCACGGGCAACAGCCGCTTCGGCCTCTGGGCCAGGGACGGAGGTTCCGCCGCGCTGCGGCGCTGCGTGCTCGAGGGCAACGACGGGGCGGGGGCCTACGCGGAAGGCGAGCCGACCGTGGCGTTCATGGAAGGCGAACTGCGGGAGAACCGCGGGCACGGCGTCTGGGCCGCGGGCGGGGCTTGCATCCGGATGACGGGCACGCGCATCCGCTCCAACGCCGAGAACGGCCTGTTCGGGGACGGGAGCGCCCGCTTCCGCCTGGAACGCTGCGATCTGGGGTTCAACCGCTGCGGCGTGGCGGCCAAGGGCTCGGCGCGGGTCCGGGCGGCGCACTGCGCCTTCGACCGGCAGGCCGTCCTGGGACTCGATTTCGGCGGCGCCAGCCGGTTGACCCTCTCCTCCTGTGAGCTGCAGAACACGCCGCAGGGCCTGGCGCTCCAAGGCGCGGCTTCCGCCGTCGTGGAGGACAGCCGGCTCGTCCATCTGGGGCGGGGCGCCGTCCTGACCGGCCGGACCCGGGCCGTGTTCCGGCGCGTGCTGTGGCGGGCCAGCGAGATCGGGCTTTGGTGCCAGGAGGAATCGGCCTGCCGGGTGCGGGGGGGGCTCTTCCGGGGACAATCCTCCGAGGCCCTGCGCGCCGGGCAGGGGAGCCGGGCGGAGGCCTTCGGCGTTCGCTTCTCCGAGAACTGCATGGCCGTCCTTCTCGAGGACCGCTGCGCGGTGCTCCTGCGCTCCTGCGTGTTCCGCCGCAACCCCACGGGGGTCAAGTCGGACGGGCCGTGCCGCCTCTCGGTCGAGCGCTGCCGATTCCGGGACTGCGTGCTGGACGGGATCTGGGTCGGGCGGGAGACCGACGCCTCCGTGATCGGGTGCGAACTGCGCGGCAACCGGATCGGGCTGCACCATCATTACCAGGCCTCGCCCCGGCTTTCAGCGAACACCTTCCTGCAGAACCAGTTCGGCGACGTGCGCCGCTTCCCGGAGGAGGAACTCTCGTGAGCGAAGCCGCCGCCCCCTCCGCGAAAGGTGAACGGCAGCGCTCCGGGGACGGAGGCCCCTCGGCCTCCGCCGACCTTGCTCTCGTGCAGTGCCCGGGCTGGGGGCGGGAATGCCCGCCCTACTCTTTGGTCTGCCTGGCGGCCTTTGCGCGGCGCGCCGGCTTCTCCGTGCGCTGCTTCGACTTGAACAACGCGCTCTATCACGCCGCGCCGGCCCTGCGCCGCATGTGGGAAGATAAGGACTTCTACACCTTCTGGGAGGACGCGGGTGCCGTGGCCCGTCTGGCCGAGGACAACGCCGCCCTCCTCGATGGCTTCGTGGACGGCATCCTCGCGAGCGGGGCCCGCGTCGTGGGCTTCAGCGTGCACACCACCTCCTTCCTCATGAGCCTGGAGCTCGCCCGCCGGGTCAAGCGGCGCGACCCCTCCCGCGTCGTGGTCTTCGGCGGCCCGCAATGCTCCCGCGCCCAGGCCGCCGGGCCGCTGGCCGCCGAGCCGGCGGTGGACGCGGTGTGCGTGGGCGAGGGGGAAGTCGTGCTCGTCGGGCTGCTGGAGGCCGTGAAGTCCGACGGCAAGGCGGCGCCGGCGCCGGGCCTCATGCTCCGCGCGGAAGGGAGCGTCCGGGACTGCGGCGACGCTCCGCTGGTCGCGGACCTCGATTCCCTGCCCCTGCCCGATTATTCCGATTTCGCCGAGGACATGCGCGCGCGCCGCTACAACTCTGCCGGGAGGCTGGACATCATGGACAGCCGGGGCTGCGTGCGGCGCTGCCATTTCTGCAGCGAGTGGCAGTTCTGGCGCGAGTTCCGTTCCATGACCGGCGCGCGCATGTTCCGCGAGGTCTCCGAGCAGGTCCGGCTCTACCCCCAGGTCGAGCGGTTCTATTTCATAGGCTCGCTGCTCAACGGCGCCCCGAAGGAACTCGAGCGCTTCTGCGACCGGGTGACCGAGTCGGGGCTCCGCATCCGCTGGGAGGGGCAGGCCATCGTGGCGCCGTCCTTGGACGAGCGCCTCCTGGGCAAGATGGCGGCCGCGGGCTGCGGCTGGCTGGGCTTCGGCATCGAATCGGGCTCCGAGCGCCTGCGCCGCGCCATGAACAAGCCTTTCTCCGACGACGACGCCTTCCGCGCCCTGCGCGCGGCCGCGCGCCTCGGCATCCGCACCCAGGTGAACGTCATGTTCGGCCTGCCCGGCGAGACCCGGGAGGATTTCGCGGCCACCTTGCGCTTCCTCGTGCGCTGCCGGCCGCACATCGACAGCGTGCTGGCCAGCCAGTCCTTCACGGTGCTCGACAAGCACACCGCGCTCTACGAACAGCCGGAGCGTTTCGGGATAGCGGGCCGGGAGCATCACCTCTTCTGGAGCGCGGACGGCGGGGCCAATGATTACGCGGAGCGCTTCCGCCGCTACGAGGAGTTCTGCGCTCTCGCCTTGGAACTCGGCCTGCCCGAGACCTCGGGAGTGCTCCGGGTCAAGCCCGACAAGTGGTTCCTGCTCGGGGAATATCACCGCCACCGCAGGGAGTTCAGCCGCGCGGCCCGCTGCTACGGCCGCTCCATGCGGCGGGAGCCGGTCCGCGACGCGGCCCGGCAGGGCTTTGCGGCCTGCCGCGCGGCATTGCGGCCGCAGGAGGGGGCGGCGGCATGAACGAACCCGGCACGACCCAGGAGACGGTCGCCTTGAAGCGCCTGCCGCGAGAGGAGAGCATGAAGGTGAACGCCTCCGAGCTGGAGGCGCGCAAAGTCGTGCTCAGCGCGCCCCCGCGGCTGGTCACGCTCGGCACGCACAACGCGTGCAACGCGCGCTGCGTGTTCTGCCCGCCGAGCAGCTTCCCCCGCTTCGACCTCGAGGCCTACAAGACCTTCTTCGAAGGCCGGATGGGGCATTTCATCCGGCAGGCCGAGAAGGTGACCTTCACCGGCTTCGGCGAGGTACTGCTCCACCCCGACGCGGAGAAGCTCCTCGACTACCTCAACGAGACCATCCCCGAGACCTGGAAGATCTTCACCACCAACGGTACCCCGCTCAGCCCGGCCGTGATCGAGCGGCTGCTGCGCTCGAAATTCGTGATGCAGGTCTCGCTGCACGCCTCGCGGGCGGAGCTCCATGAGGAACTCACCGGGCTCAAGGGCGCTTTCGGCGCCGTCGTGGACGCGGTGCGGACCATCTGTCGTCTGCGCAGGGAGCGCGACCTCGGCGAGCGCCTGCACCTGGTCCTGGTGGACGTCGTGACTACCCGCAACGCGGGCGAGCTGGCCGATTTCGTGCGCCTGGCCTGGGACTTGCAGGCACCCGAGGTGCAGTGCAACTACGTGACGGTCTACGAGCCGGCCCAGATCGGGCTCTCCTGCTTCTTCGCGCCTGAGAAGACCAACGCCGCCATCGAGGCCGCGGAGCGCGCGCTCCAGGACATCAAGTCCCAAGCCGCCCCCGAGGAGTTCGAGCATTTCCAGGTCCGCCTGCCGCCCAAGTTCGGCCAGCCCCGCGTGGACCGGGACCCGAAAGCGGTCTGCGCCGACCCGTGGGAGCACATCTACGTGGAATGCCAGGGCCCGGCGCTCCCCTGCTGCATGTGGGGCGAGCACATCGGCAACCTGCAGAAGGGCGACGACATCGACGCCGTGTTCAACGGCCCGGTGTACCGCGCCATCCGGGAGGGCATGGCCTCGGGGAAACCCCAGCCCTGGTGCGCGCTCTGCGCGAACTACCGCGGCTACAACGTAAACAGTCTCCTGTGCCACCTGACCAACCGCCCGGAGACGCAGAAGCGGCTCATCGACGAGATCCGGGCCCGGGGGCTCGCCTGATGATGCGGACCCTCTTCCCGGGCACGGACCCGCGCCTGGTGCGCCGCCTGCGCCGGGACCGCCAGTGGAAGAAGCTCGCCAACTACGTGCTGGTGGGCTGGGAGATGTCCCGCGGGGCGACCCGGCTGCGCGGCAAGCCCTATTGGCTGACCGTGGACCCGGCCAGCTTCTGTCAGCTCCGCTGTCCCTTCTGCCCCACGGGGGCGGGGCGCAACGTCCGCCCCCAGGCCATGCTCCGGTTGGACCATTTCCAGAGGCTCATGGGATCGCTGGGGGCGACCCTTATCCACATGGACTTCATGAATTGGGGGGAGCCGCTGCTCAACCCCGACCTCTACGCCATGATCGCCGAGGCCAAGCGTCACCATGTGGACACCATGCTCTCCACGAACCTGCATGCCTTCGACGAGGCCGCGGCCGAGAAGCTGGTGCGCTCGGGGCTCGATCGGGTCATCATCTCCATAGACGGCCTCACGCAGGAGACCTACTCCAAGTACCGCGTGGGCGGGGACTACGCGAAGGTGACGGCTAACCTGAAGCTCCTCGCGGCCAAGCGCAAGGAACTCGCGAGCGCGACCCCACGCATCGAATGGCAGTTCCTCGTCTTCAAGCATAACGAGCATGAGATCGAGCAGGTCAAAGAGACGGCCCTGGCTCTGGGAGCCGACAATGCCGGCATCACGGCGGCCTATCTCCCGTTTCGGCCCGGCATCCGCGACGAGTGGCTGCCCCGGCGCCGCGAGTACGCCCTGTACGATTACGACTCTTTCCCGGACAGCCCGCCCTGGCATTGGGACGCGTCCCAGCCCAAAGCCGAGGGCGAGAAGCCTCCCGAGGTGGCCGTGAAGGTGTATCAGGCGGATACTCGTGAGGAGCGGACTCCCTGCAACTGGCCCTGGGCCGGGCTCGCGGTGAACCCGGACGGCTCAGTGTCCCCCTGTTGTTCCGTGGAGGAGAAGGAATACGATTTCGGCGTGTTCGACGGGGAGGGTGAGTTCGACGCGCTGTGGAACAACGCGGCCTATCAAAAAGCCCGCGAGCACATCGCGCGCTTCGTCCGGCGCGAGGCCGAGTCCATCCCCAACTCCAAGCACGCCTGCGAGCGCTGCTTCTCCATCGGTCGCTCCCGCTTCCAGATCCCGCACACCCTCTTGGAGGACCATGGCTGAGCCACAGGTCCGGAGCATGGAGTCGCGCCTGCCCCGGCGGCGGGCGGTGTTCGCGTGGGACATGCACTACCGGTGCAACTTCCACTGCGCCTACTGCTTCTACACGACGACGGGCTGGGACGAGCTGGCCAAGAAGAACCGCTACGAGCCGCCCGAGAAGTGGGAAGAGGTATGGTCCCGCATCGCGGCCGAGTACGGACGCTGCCAATTGCGCGTGACCGCGGGGGAGCCGTTCACCTACCCGCGCTTCGCCGAGGTGGTGGCCCGGGTCTCCAAGCTCCATGACCTGCAGATCACCTCGAACCTCTCCATGACCGAGGAACTTGAGCGCTTCGCCCAGGCTGCGGACCCCAAGGCCGTGGAACTCGATTGCACCTTTCATCCTACGGGCATGGCTTTCGACCGGTTCCTGGCCAACGTCAACCTCCTGCGCGGGGCGGGCTTCGTGGCCAACGTCTGCTATCTGGCCTACCCGGCCCAGCTCGAAGGCATGGCCGGGTTCAAGCGCCGCTTCGCCGAGCACGGCGTGCGCATGAATCTCGCGGTCTATTGGGGCCTGTACGAGGGCCAGCAGTACCCCTTCGCCTACACCCCCGGGCAGAAGAAGTTCCTGGCCGACGTCGTGGGCAGCGCGGAGAGCCCCGAGCTCGTGAACCTCGAGCCCATCCCCATCAACGGCAAGGTCTGCGGCTCGGGAACTCGCTACGCCGTGGTGCAGGCGGACGGCCGGGTCTACCGCTGCGGACAGCTCTGCGAGCCGGCGCATTGCCTGGGCAGCATCTTCGACGAGGACTTCGCCCTGCACGCACAGGCCCAGCCCTGCGTGGTGGACTATTGCCGCTGCAAGGAATACCAGTCCGCGTGGGAAGAGCCGGACCGCGATCTGATGGATCGCAAAGGGCAGGTGGCGCCGTGAAAGTCGCCCTCATCCAATGCCCGGTATGGTGGACCATGGACCCGCCGCTGGGCCTCGCCCAGGCGGCCGGGTGCCTGTCCCATCACGGGCACGAAGTCTCGGTGTTCGACCTCAACATCGAGCTGGCGCGGAGCCAGCCCAAGGGCTACGAGAGCCTGTGGAACTGGGAGCAGTTCCAGTTCTGGAACCAGCCCGACACGGTGCGCGCCTTCTTCCGCGACAACTCCAAGCCCATCGAGTCCCAGCTCGAGCGCGTCCTGCGCACGGACGCCGGGCTCATCGGCTTCTCGGTCTATTCCGGCAGCCAGCTGGCGAGCCTGGAATTCGCCCGGCTCGTCAAGAAGGCGGACCCGTCGCGCAAGATCGTGTTCGGCGGGCAGTACCTCTTCATCCCCAAGAACGCCGACGGGATCATCCGCGACCCGGCCGTGGACGGGGTGCTTTGCGGGCCGGCGGAAGAGACCCTGCCGGAGCTGGCGGCGCTGCTCGAAGCCACTGGGGGGATCCCGGTGTTGCCGGGGATGAAGGCGAAGGAGGGCGGACGCGTGGTGGACGGAGGGCCGTCCCAGCCCCTGCGCGACCTGGACCAGGTCCCGTTCGCGGATTTTTGCGGCCTGCCCCTCGAGCTCTACGACGTACAGGACCGGCTCCCCATCCAGGCCAGCCGCGGCTGCGTGTGGAACTGCCGCTTCTGCTCCTGCCCGCCCTTCTGGAAGGGCTACGCTTCCATGAGCGGCGACCGCATCTGGGCCGAGATCGAGCATCAGCGCAAGCTCTTCCCCGGGAAGAAGCATTTCGAGTTCTTCGACCTCACGGCCAACGGGGACGTAAGAGCCCTCTCGCGCCTGGCGGACTTGGCCATCGAGGACCTGCGCGTGCACGGCCCGCAGAACTACTTCGGCTGGAAGATCAACGCCATCCTGCGCCCCGAGATGACGCCCGACCTGCTCGACCGTCTCATGAAGGCGGGCTGCCACGACATCATCTACGGCGTGGAGAGCGGCTCCCCCAGGGTCCGCAAGCTCATGAACAAGCCTTTCACCGACGAAGTCGCGGACCGGGTGCTGGCGGACACCCAGGCCGCGGGCATCCTCACGGTCGGCAATTTCATGTTCGGCTTCCCCGGCGAGACCGAGGCGGACTTCCAGCAGACCCTGGAGTTCCTGCGCCGCAACCAGGGCTCCTTCGACCGGGTCTACGGGAGCGCGACCTTCACCAGCCTCGAGGAGGGCAGCTATCTCGCCGCCCACCGCAAAGAGTTCGGCGTGCGCGAGGACGGGGAAGTGTTCCATAATCTCTACTGGGAATCCGTGGACGGGACGAACGACTATCCCGTGCGCCTGGACCGCTATCAGCGCTTCCTGAAGCTGGCCGTCGAACTGGGGCTGGACCCCTACAAGGGCATCGGCGGGAGCCTGGAAGGCGACCGCTTCGCCAACCTGGCGCAGTTCTACCGCTACCAGGGCGACCACGTGGCCGCGGTGCGCAATCTCTTGGAGTACCTGAAGCTGGACCCGGAGAGCCGGCCCATGCGCGAGGAGCTGGGCCGCTACGCGAGCGATATCCAACGCATCGCCGGGGCTCACCAGGGCGGGACGAACGGCCCGGTGGATGGCCTGCGCGACCGGGCGACGCTCCGGCGGACGGCGGACGGCGCCTTCGTGAAGTGGGACCGCTCGGCGGAGCTCCGGGTGGAGGAATTCCTCGCTATGATGAGGGGATGATGCTGAAAACGGACGACGACCAGCTCAAGGCCGCGCAGGCGGAGAACACCCGACTCAACATCCAGGAGTACCTGGACCGCCGGGAGCTGCTCGCCAGCACGCCCCAGCGCCTGTTTTTGCAGGTGAACGCCCCCTGCAACGCCGACTGCCTGTTCTGCTCCAAGGGCTACGATTACCCGGTCTTCGATTTCGCCGATTATGAGTCCGGCATCGGCCGCAAGCTGGAGCCGGTCCTGACGCGCGCCCGCGAGGTGGTCCTGAGCGGCTCGGGGGAGCTCTTGGGACTGCCCGAGGCGGAGCGGCTGTTGGGCTATTTCAACGAACGCTTCCCGCACGTGGACAAGTTCATCGCCACCAACGCCTCCCACCCCAACCGCCGCGTCTGGGAGCTCATCGCCGAATCCGGCAGCCGCTACACGCTCCAGCTCTCGCTCCATTCCTCGGACGCCGCCTCGCATGGGCTCATGACCCGGCGGGGTTTCCACGACCAGGTCATGGAGAACGTCCGCTACCTGGCGGCCCAGCGGCGCAAGGGGGGGAACCCCGCCCTGAACCTGATGTTCATCATGACCACTCTCAACGTCGAGAAGCTGCCCGATTTCGTGCGCTTCGGCGCGGAGCTCGGGGTGGACCGCATCCAGGCCGGCTACTTCTACGTCTACGAGGCTCAGCAGAAGTTCCTGTCTTTGTTCTTCAAGCAGGACCTGGCGAACCGGATGATCGACGAGGCTCGCACGGTCGCCGAGAACCTGGGCGTGAAGGTGGACCTGCCTCCCAAGTTCCGGGGCCCCGGGGCCGCGGCCCCGGCCGCAGGCGGATCTTCCGACCCCTGCCCCGAGCCTTGGCATCAGGCCATGGTCAACCCCGGCGGCCGCATCCTCCCCTGCGACGTGTACGGCGATTTCCCGGAGAGCCTCGCCGAGAAGGACTTCGACGCCATCTGGAACGGCCCGGCTTACCGGGAACTTCGGCGGAAGGCCGCCGCGGGACAGGGCTGCTTCCTGACCTGTCCGCGGCAGAACCCCGCGGCCATCGACCGGTGGGAGTCGCACGTCATCCGGCGGCACAAGGAAGACCGTCTCATCCTGAAAGAGTACCACGAGGCCATGCGCCGCCCATGACGGAGAAGCTCCCGATCCGGCTCACCTGGAACATCCACTGGGCCTGCAACTACCGCTGTTCCTACTGCTTTTTCGACGGGCGCTGGATGGAGTACGCCCAGCGCAACGCGCACCGGAGCGCCGACGAGTGGGAGCGCATCTGGACCCGCATCCACGAGCTTTACGGCCGGACCTTCGTGACCATCACGGGCGGCGAGCCGTTCATCTACCCGGATTTCCTGGAGATACTGCGCCGGCTCTCGCGGCTCCATTGGCCCGTCAACGTCTCGACCAACTCCTCGGTCGGCCTGGACGAGTTCGCGGCCGCGGCGGACCCGGAGAAGGTCTCGCTGTCCTTGAGCTTCCATCCCCAGTACCAGCTCATCGGCGAGTTCACGGCCTCGGTGCGCTCCTTGCGCGAGAGGAAGGTGAACCTGGGGTGTCTCAATTTCGTGGCCTATCCCCCGTTCATCCCCGACATCCCGGGCTACGCGGAGAAGCTGGCCGCCATGGGCGAGAGCCTCAAGGTGATCCCCTTCGTGGGCGGCTACCGCGGGCGCAACTATCCGGACGGCTACACCCGGGAAGAGAAGCGGGCCCTGGGGCTGGACTCGGGCTGGGTGGAGGGCAAGCGGCGCAAGGGCCGGCTCTGCACGGCCGGGCACCGCTCGGCCCTCATCCTGCCGGACGGCGCCGCGACCCGCTGCGGACAGGTCGGCGACACGGGTATCTTTGGGAGCGTCTTCGACCCCGCTTTCCGTCTTCAAGAAAGACCGATGCCCTGCGAGGCCGAACTCTGCCCCTGCGACGAATGGAAGGTCATCCCCGACGAGAAGCCGCCCGAGGAAGCCGGAGCCTACCTGCCATGAATCTTCCCGCCATACGACGACGGTCGGCCCTGGACCCGGTCGGCCGGATTTCGCGAGCGGCGCAGACCACATTCAGCGCCGCGAGCGCTAAGCGCGGCCGCAGGGCCGCGCGGTCCGGCCGATCGGGTTCGGGGCCGGGCTTCCGTCGTCGTATCGGGAGACGGTCAGAACAGCGTGTAGACGAAGGGGGTCTGGGGACCCTGGGCCACGTACCAGACCAGGGCCAAGAACAGGGCGAGCACCGCGGCCATGGGGACCAGCCACCACAGCTTGTGGGACCACAGGAAACGGGCCGCGGCGAGCAGTCGCTCTTTCATGAGCCCGTATTATACAACCCGCGATGAGTGATAAGCGGATCGATTTCACCTGGGACATCATCCACCGCTGCAATTACCGCTGCCGCTACTGCTGGTTCGACGGCAAGTGGGAGGGCTTCGAGCGGGAATTTCCCGAGTACCCGAGCGCGGAGAAGTGGATCGCGGCCTGGAAGCGCGTTCACGAGCGCTGCGGGGAGGTCAACATCGACGTGCTGGGCGGGGAGCCGCTGCTGTTCCCGGGCTTCATCCCCATGATCGGCCAACTCTCCCGCTGGCACCGGGTCGGGGTCACGACGAACATGTACCTTAAGATGGAGCAGGTGGAGGCCTTGGCCGCGGTCGTGGACCCCTCCCGTGTCTGTTTCGGGGTCAGCTTCCACCCGGACTACGCCGAGTTCGAGGACGTCCGCCGCAAGGCCGACTTCCTCAAGCGCAGCGGGGTGAACACCACGGTGCACGTGGTCGCGTATCCGCCGTTTTTGGAGCGCCTGGAGGGCTGGTACCGGGCTTGCGAGGAGTCCGACCTGCGCTGCAAGGTCTGGCCCTTCATGGGGACCTGGGAAGGGAAGTCCTATCCGCAGTCCTACTCGGAGGAGGAGCGCCACCGCCTGGGCAGGCTCCTGGGCAGCCTGGAGCAGCGCGACTACGTGGTGGACCGCAAGAACACGCGCGGCCGGGCCTGCTACTCGGGCTGCGTCTACGCCACCGTGAAGCCCAACGGCGAGGTGTACCGCTGCGGCGGGGCGGGGGAACTGGGCCGGGTGGGGAACCTCTTCGACGCGGATTTCCGCATGTGGGAAGCGCCGACCCCCTGCCCGGTGGAGCACTGCGTCTGTGAGGAGTTCCAGTATCTCGCCGACCGCTACGAGGTCCGCCGCCGCGTGGGGACCTTCTTCGAGAGCCTGGTCTGGCTGGGGAACTCCGGGGTGCTCGTGGACGGCCCCACCAACATCTACATCGACCCCTTCGAGGTCTCCGACGCGCACAAGCACGCGGACCTCATCCTCATCACGCATCCCCACTACGACCACTGCTCCTTGGCCGGCATCGCCCGCGTGCTCCGCAAGGAGACCGTGATCGCCGCCCCGCCGGACGTCCTGCGCAAGCTGCATCTGCCCGGGGTGGCCCTGCGGCCCGGCGACGAGAAGATCCTGGCGGGCATCAAGGTGCGCGCCCTGCCCGCCTACGGCACCAAGAAGCGCTACCACCCCAAGGAGAAGGGCTGGCTGGGCTATCTGGTCACGGTGCAGGGCAAGACCCTCTACCACGCTGGGGACTGCGAGGAGATCGAAGAGATCCACGGCTTGGCCCCGGACATCGCGCTTTTGCCGGTCGACGACATCTACAACACGGGCGCCTTCGACGCGGCGAAGACGGCCTTGACCCTGCGCGCCAGCATGGCCGCGCCGCTGCACTACTGGCCCGTCTGCGGCCTGGAGTCCGATGCCGAAGCCTTCGTGAAGCACTGCCGCGAGGCCGGGATCTTCGCGGATAAGATCCCGCGCTCGCGCCTGCCTTCTTTCGACCGCTCAATTCCCAAGATCGCCCATCCCTGCGTCAAGGTGCGCCCATGAAGACCGTTCTAGTCGCCGCGCCCATCCTCATCAAGCGCTGTCCGCTCCTGGGCATGGGGTACCTGGCCGCGCAGCTGCAGGACCGGGGCCACGAGGCCCGCGTGCTCGACCTCAACACCGAGGCCGAGGTCCCCTATCCCGAGGTCGAGCGCATGTGGGGCTCGCCGGCCTTCGTCAACGACTACGCGAAGAAGCACCCCGAGCTCTTCGAGGGCATGGTCGACGAGATCCTGCGCTCCGGGCCGGACCTCGTCGGGTTCACGGTCTGGAACTGCACGGCCCCCTGCACTTTGGAGCTGGCCCGGCGCATCCGGGCCCGGGGAAAATTCCCCCGCATTGTCCTGGGCGGGCCCGAGGCCGGTTTCAAGGCGGAGCTCCTGGCGGGCAAGGACTTCGTGGACGCGCTGGTCGTCGGGGAGGGGGAGGAGACCTTCGCCGAAGTCGTCGCGGCCGCGGCCCGCGGCGCGTCTTTGCGCGTGCCCGGAGCCCGGACCCGGGAGGGCTGGGGCGGGCCCCGGCCGGAGCTCGTGAATCTCGATTCCCTGCCCTTCCCGGATTTCTCGCAGTTCCGCCTGGACGGGTACTTCATGAAGGGCACCCTGCCGGTATCCTTCAACCGGGGTTGTCTGCGGCATTGCGTGTTCTGCAACATCTACGAGAGCTGGCGCAGCTACCGGCACCGCAAGGCCGAAGCGATCTACAACGAGATCGCGTGGCAGATGGACCGCCGCTCGGATCTGCGGCATTTCGAGGCGGACTGCTCGGCTTTGAACCTGGACTTGCGCGAGCTGGAGGGGTTCTGCGACCGCGTCCTGGCCGGCGGGCGCCGCTTCACCTGGGGCGGCTCGGCCGTGTTCCGTCCCGACATGGGGGAGGGACTCCTCCGGAAAATGCGCGCCGCCGGGCTCGAGCGCCTCGACTTCGGCTTCGAGAGCGGCTCGCCCAAGGTCCTGCGCCTCATGCGCAAAGGCTACCTCATCGAGTTCGCCGAGGAGAACCTGCGCGCCTGCCGCGCGGCCGGCATCGAGACCATCCTCAACGTAATCGTGGGCTTCCCCGGCGAGAGCGAGGAGGATTATCAGCATACCAAGGACTTCCTGCTCGCCAATCGCGAGTTCATCAGCAAGATCGGGCCGCCCAGCGAGCTTTGGATCGGCAACAGCAACTACCTCGAGACCCACCCCGAGGCGTTCGACATCCGCCTGGATCCGGGCGGGCAGGGGAACCTCTGGGAGTCCCGGGACGGAAAGAACCACCACATGGTGCGCACGGCGCGCATTGCGGACTTCAACCGCTGGCTCGAGGACAGCGGCATCGCCACGGCCACCTTCAAGAAGGCCAAGGCGGACCATCTCGCGTCATGAGGACTCTGGAAGCCATGCCGGTGTTTTGGAACTGGGAGATGGTGCTGGCCTGCAACTTCCGCTGCTCCTACTGCAACTACACCTGCCTGGGCTGGGAGCGCCACCACGCGATGAACGTCTTCCCCGGCCTGGCGCGCCTGAGCGAGGTCTGGAGCCGCATCCAGGACCTCTACGGCACGGTGCACATCGAGCTCAGCGGGGGAGAGTGCACCTCCTATCCCGGCTGGGAAGGCGTCATCAACATGCTGGTGGGCATTCACACCGTGAGCCTGGATACGAACCTCTCCCTGGACGCCGAGCGCTTCGCCAAGCTCGTGAAGCTCGAACGCGTGCGCATCTCCGCGTCGTTCCACCCTCAGTTCTCGGATTTCGACTCGTTCCTGCGCAAATGCCTGACCTTGAAGGAGCGGCGGGTGTCCGACCTCTTCATCAACTACGTGGCCTACCCGGACCAGCTGGCCGAGATGGCGCGCTACAAGAAGGCCTTCAACGAGCACGGCATCCGCTTCTATGTCCAGCCATTCCAGGGCGTGTACCGCAAGTGCTCGGTCTACCCCGAGTCCTACACCGAGGCGGAGCTCGGCCTCATCGAGGAGGCCCTGGCCTTGGGCGGGCCGGACGCGGATATCAGCCGCGGCCGCTTCCAGTGGAAGGGCAGCGCCATGCGCACGGGCACCGAGGAGCAGCTGCGCAAGATCCAGGAAGAGCGCGGGACGCACCTGGCTCCGCCCCTCGTGGCCACCACGCCCAAGCGTCCTCCGGTCCACTGCCACATGGGGCATTACTACGCCAAGACCTACGTGAACGGCGACACCTACCGCTGCTGCGCCAAGCCGACCAAGGAGCGGCCCGCGGAACTCCTGTCCGAGAAGCTCTACCTCGGGAACCTGTTCTTGGACGACGACTTGAAGCTGCTCGAAGCTCCGGCGGCCTGCGACTACGAGCCCTGCCCGTGCGACCGCTGCATGGTCGTCGGGCAGGAGACGCGCTGGCTCGACCGCTGGTGCGCGCCGGACCTGACGCTATCCAACGACGAAGGAGAACACAGATGAAGTTATTCTTGGTGCAGGCGCCGCTATGGGGCATCACCCCGCCCATCGGCATCGCGCAGTTGGGGGCCTATCTCAAGGGCCAGGGGCACGAGGTGCACGCCTTCGACGTGAACCTGGGGCTGTACTTGAAAGACCCCAACCGGCTCTACGCCTTCGAGGCCGGCTTCTCCAGCCAATGGACCCGGCCGGATTGGGTAAAGCCCTACCTCGAGGCCAACCAGGACTTCATCGCCTCCGAGTACATCGAACCCATCAAGACCGCGGGCGAGGCCGTGGTGGGCTTTTCCATCAACTCCACCTCGCTGGTGGCGAGCCAGGAGCTGGCCCGCCTGATGAAGGCGGCCGTGCCGGGGCTCAAGGTGGTGTTCGGCGGCCAGCACTTCTCCCTCTCCGCGGAGGCGGCGCACGCCGCGCTCGAGTCCGGGGCGGCTGACGCGGTGGTGCTGGGCGACGGGGAAGAGGCCATGGCCGAGCTCCTGCGCACCTGGGGCGAAGGCGGGGACCCCTCCTCCTGCAAGGGGCTGTGGGTCATGAAGGACGGGAAGGTCTTTTCCACCGGCGCGCGGCGCCAGATGGACTTAGACGAGCTGCCTTTCGCGGACTTCACGCTCTTCGACCTGTCCAAGTACGAGAACTACGACAGCGGGCTCATCCTGCTGGCCACCAGCCGGGGCTGCGTCCGCTCCTGCGCGTTCTGCGGGTACCGGGTCTCGACCCCCGGCTACCGCAGCATGAGCGCGGAGCGCATCCACGCCGAGATCCTGCACCAGAGGACTCTGCGGCCCGACGCGCGCGGCATCTTCTTCTACGACCTCATCATCAACGGGGACATGGAGGTTCTGGAGGGGCTCTGCGACCGCCTTATAGCGGACAAGGCACGCCTGCCCTGGGAGTACTGCCACTGCCTGGTGCGGCCCGAGATGACCGAGGACATCTGCCGCAAGATGAAGCGGGCGGGCTGCCGCAACGTGCAGATCGGCCTGGAGTCGGGCTCCCAGCGCGTACTCGACCTCATGCGCAAGGGGCAGAAAGTGGAGACGATGGAGAAGGTGGTCCGGAACTTCCGCGTGGCCGGCATCGAGGTGAAGGCGAACTTCATGTTCGGCTTCCCGGGCGAGACCGAGGAGGACGCGGAGAAGACGCTCAAGTTCCTGCGCCGCATCGCGGGCCACAAGCCCAAGGTCTACCCGAGCTACACGTTCACGCTGCTCGAGCCCGCCAGCCCGCTCAACAAGCACAAGGAGATCTTCGCCGTGAAGGCGGAGGGTCCGGACTCGGACATCTTCTGGGAGTCGTGGGACAAGACCAACACCTACCCGGTGCGCTTCGAGCGGTACCGGAAGTTCTGCGCGGAGGCGAAGACCCTGGGGCTGGAGATCGAGTACGGCTACACGATGCCCATCGAGGCCTTCCAGGCCCATTGGCTGGCGCGCTACTACGAGCACAAGAAGGACTGGAAGAACGCGCTCGAGCAGTACGATGTCTACCTGTCCCACGACAAGGACAACGCCCAGATGAAGGCCGCCCGGGACGCCTGCGCCAAGCACCTCCAGCCCGCCTAGCTCCGGTGCCTGTCACTCAACTAACTTATGGAACTAACTCGGTCCTGGACCGAGTCGGGGGCGGGTTAGCTGAGCGGCTTCCGCGGGGGCTACTTGAAGCGAGTGATCTCGCTTTCGGCGGCCCCTTCGAGCACGGGGGTCTGGTCACGGTTCTGGCGGCTAGCCGCGTCCTGGACCTTGGGCTTGAGGTACTGATATAGTCCTTGCGCGGTGATGGAGCCGTCCTTGCCCTTGGCTTCGCCTCCGAGACCCTTCAGGAAGTAGTAGGTGAAGATGCCGTGACCCTGTTCCTTGAGCGTGGCCGTGACTTCCTTTGGGGAGGCCGCGGCGAACAGGGTAATCTTGCCTCCCGACCCGACGGAGGTGTCCACCTGGTTCACCAGCGGTCGGGTGCCTTCAGCCAGAATCGAGCGGCCGCCCGTCCCCGAGAAGCAGGAGTCCAGCGCCACGATCACCTGTTTGGCCTTCAAGCTGCCCAACTGAGCGTAGAGCTTTTTAAGGGGATAGGCGCTCTTCTCTAGGAAATTTGGGTTGCCGTCCCAAGGGACGATGTAGGCCTGCCCGGCTTCCGAAGGCGCGCCATGGCCTGAAAAGTAGAAGAACACCGTGCTGTCCGGCTTCGCCATGCGCGGCAGCCAATCCTCGATGTAGGAGGCCAGGCTAGTGCCCGTGGCGCGTTGGCCGGTCAGGAGCTTGATATTGCGTTCGGGGTAGCCCAACGCCAACAGGTGGTTCTTCGCCGCGGCTGCGTCCCGTTCCGCGAATTGTGCATCGGGTAAATCATTCGAGTATTTCTCAATTCCAATGACGAGCGCGAAGTCGTCTGGCTTCTGGGAGAGGCCGGTTTTAGGAAGATCAATATCCGATTGGGGAGATAGTGCAGGCGCAGCAATATCCTTCGCTTGGGTAGCGCTAAAGACAGCTGTCTGTACTAGTTCCTTTAGGTCCTCCTTGGAGATGCCTCCAGCTGGGGGCGTGGACAGTTTTCGATATTGGGTGCGTTGCTGGTCTAGTTTTGCTCCCAGCGGTTGGTTGGGCAATAGATATGAACAAGCAAGCAGGGCTCCTCTGTAGTGTGCATCAAGGATGCGAAGCAGGGTTTCCCCCGTGTAGGCTGAGACTACCTCACTATCATCGGCCCAAGCCAGGCTCTTATACCGAAAGCCTATGTCGCAGTTTTGTCCGCCACCCATGTCAGTGGTGATGGTAGCTGAAGCGAATATGTTGGCCAGGCCCGTCCGAATGACGTCGGCGAAGGAGCCATTCTCTGCGAGGATGCAGGCGCGCCAGGGGCAACGAGGTTCATTTGCAATCTGTGCGTCCGTAAGCATCGTCCAACTAATGCCGTCGACTGATGCTCCCCGCACAGGAACGGTATTGCAACCGGAAAGCAGGTGTGATGCGGCGGTGATAATCAGGGGGAAAAGAAAGGGCCTCACGGGAGAAGTTATCTCAGGGTGGTCTATTGTAGTAAGTGCGTCGGTGCCTGTCACTCAACTAAATCATGGAACTAAATGGGGTGCTGGGTCGTATATATCCCACATTCCGCTTATCCGGGACAGGCCACTTCTGAATTATCCACGCTGAC
>Ga0154315_1046_pt1 | contig 57945 bp, 44 predicted proteins | sample RifGroA2_FD_105609 | JGI IMG/M metagenome (GOLD analysis project Ga0154315, IMG submission 105609) | Elusimicrobia bacterium GWA2_69_24
GCGGCCGTGGTCTCCGTGCCCCAGACCGTGGCCTCACCGGTGGGCTTCACGGGCGCGGCGGGAAGCGCGGTGGGCTCCCTCTCCCTGACCCCCGGCTCGGGCCTGACTTCCCAGAACCCTCTCGGCCCCTCCGGCCTGGTCGGCGTCCTTCCCGGCGTCGGCGTCTCGCCCTCGATCGCGACCGTGAAGACGGCTCTTGGCGCCGGCATCACCGCCCAGGGTTCCGCCGCCGCCGCCGCCGCCGTCGTCACGCCCCGCGCGCGCTTGAGCGCGGTCGCTACCCCGGCCGTCGGCTCGGCCGTCGCCGAGAAGGCCGCCGCGGTCCTCCCCTCCGCGAAGCCGGGCACCGAAAAGAGCGTCGCCGCCATGGCGCAGCTGAGTTCCGTCGGCTCCGCGGTTGCTGAAAAGAACCCTTCCCTCACGATCGGACGCTTCTTCGACGGCGACGCGCTGCGCAAGGGCGCGATCGTCCCGGTCGGCGCCGAGCTCTCCGGACGCGAGTCGCGGGCGAGCCTCCGTAGCGGCCTGGGCCTCTTCCGCGGCAAGGACGCCGGCGCCGAGAGTCAGGTCCCGGTTCCCGCGGCGACTTCCTTCTCTGACGCGGTCAAGGATACGAAGGTCTTCATCACCCGCGCCGGCCGGCAGCCCGTGGCCGTGGAACTGTCCGCGCTGGGCGCGGCCCTGGCCGCGGATCCTGCCATCCTTCAGGAAGTCAATAAGAACGGCCGCATCCGCGTCGTATTGGGCAAGGACAACCCGCGCGGCGGCCTCACGAAAGCCGATATCGAAGCGGTGCAGGCCATGTTGGCCTCCTACGGCGTCCAGGCCAAGCTCGAGACCGAGACCATCCCCGTCGACTGGAGCCGCAAGCCCAAGACCGAAGGCGACTCCGCCTCCTCCGGGAGCGCGCAGTCCCAGGCCAAGGAGCACGGCCGCGCCTGGCGCTGGATCATCGGGCCCATCACGGCTCCCTTCCGCGAAGCCGCGTACCTGGGACGGACCTTCTGGGCTTCGGTGACCAAGCCGACCACGGGCGAGCTGATCGGGGGCCTGGTCTCCAAGGCCTTCCCCTCGGTGGTGACGGTGGGCGTGTGGGCGGGGATGTACGCGGGCTTCCCGGTGGCGATGGCCGCGGCCCTGGGGGTCTCGCTCGCCCTCAACCTCTTCCACGGGGTGATGATCAACACCTGGTCCAATTTTCAGAACAACATGGGCAAGCAGCGCGGCCTGCGCTACCTGACCGTCTTCAACTTCATCTACGGGCAGTTCTGGGGCGCCCTCTTCCGCACCATCGCCTGGACGGTCATCCCCAAGACCATCCCGCCCTGGTCCCCGATGTACTGGCGCGACATCGGCCTGGCCACGGTCATCGGCACCTTCTGCGGCTCTCTCGGGATGTCGGGCTTGAACGCCCTCTACGACAAGGGCCTGCTCACCCGGTTCCAGCGCTCCATCGTGCAGCAGGTGCGCGACCTCCTCATGTGCCTGGCCGGGACCTACCTGGGCGCCGGCTCCATGATGATGTTCTGGACCCTCTTCGCCGTGCAGCAGGTGATGGACGTCCTGATCTACACCATCAGCCAGCGCGTCAAGAAGCGCCCCATCCTCTACGTCGCCGACGCGGACACGGCGGCCAGCCCCGAATTCCAGGACATGTACCCGGTGACCCCCGGCAGCGCGGTCGAGAAGTCGCCCCTGCGCCAGGCCCTGGAAGGCCTCGCGGGCAGCCCCTTCGTCAAGCCCTTCATCCTGCTGTTCAAGAAGCTCCGCCAGCTCCTCTCCGGCAAGAAGTCCTCCTGAGCCTTTGCGGCGGAACCTCGTCCGTCGCCTGCCTCTAGTCATCCCGGCGAAAGCCGGGATCCAGTCGATTCGTTCCCTGCCTGCTACCGCCCCCGCGACCCCCGGGCAAGCCCCTTCTATCGCCTGGTCCAGGACCATGTCGAGGACTTCGAACTCCTACTCAAGAATGACCAGCGCAAGGACTCTCCCGATCCCCGCATAGCCGACGCCTTCCGATCGTTTCTGGAATGCGGCATCCTGCGCTTCGGCGCCGGCAGTATGGTGACAGTGCCGGCTTCGTCGTCCCGGAGAAAGCCGGGACCCAGGAATTGCCGTTAAGCCGTAAGCCTGGACCCCAGGTCAAGCCCGGGGTGACTAATGGATAGTCATTGTTACATTGCCTCTTTCGCCAGGTGGCGAAAATATAGGGATTGGTGACACACTACACTAGTGGGCGAGGTGCGCGACCGTCGGGGATCCCAAGACGCCCGTTTCATCAAAGTCCCGGTCCCCACGGACGCCGAACTGAAGCGTCTGCTTGAAATCGTGCGCCGCAAGGTCCTGCGCCGCTTCGTCCGCATCGGCGTCATCCCTCAGGAGGTCGCGGACCAGATGCTCTCCTGGGGCAATTCGGGGTTCTCGCTCCACGCCGACACCTGGGTGCGTGGCGCGGACAGAATCTGGCCAGCTATGATGCCGAACGGCAGAAAGGCATGTGCCGCCAACTCCGGCTGGAGCCGATCGCCGTCATCATAGAGAGTTCCGAAGTGACGCGCCTCATGGACCCTCTGGGCTTGGATGTGGGATTCCCCAAGACCCTGCCCGCCAGGAGCCCGCCGGAAGCCGAAGAAGGAACCGAGTCCCCCGACGAGGACAGCCAACTCGACCGCCGACTGAGCCCGGAGCCGGACCACCGCGCCCCGCCGCCCGACCAGATCCCATCAGATCCCCGCCTACGTCCCGCGAACTCCGCCTTTCCCACCGTTTCATGATTTATCATAGCCCAGGGGCTGGTCTCAGGGACAACTGACGATAGGGGGCGTTATATTGCGCTCGGCTCGGACGATCCGCCCCTATTCGGACTGCGAGTCGTCGAGTTTGGCGCGAAGGAAGAGGAGGTCCTGCTTGCCTTTGGGCCGGGCGGTTTCCTTGGCGCGGATCAGCGTGTTCGCATCATCGTAAGGGATGGGGACCCCCTCGAACCCGACTCCGCAGCATTATTGAGGCTGCGGCATAGGTGGAGCAGGTCGCTCAGTTGGGGCGGGCGGGAGGGTGGGAGATATGCCGCAGGGACCATCGCTCGTCCTCCTCAAAGGCGGCCACGTAGCAATTGGGTGCGCCCCCGGGCGCAATCGCAATAGCTTCGGGCCCAGATCCGCCTGGGCTGTTCGCCGTCTGCGGGAGGCCCGGATGGCCCTCTCGGCTCAAGGAGGACCCGGTTACACTTGGGATGTGAGGCGTCTTTGCCTGATGTTCTGCGCGGCGTTCGCTGCCGCTCCGGCCGCGGGCCAGGGGGTCTGGCCCCCCCTGGTCCCCCAGCTCGAGTTCAGGCGCGTCGCCGCCCATCCGGCCGGCGAGCCGCTCGACGAGAAGGTCATCGCGCCGGGGTTCTCGCTCTTGACCAAGCACGACGTGCTGGGTCTGGGCGCCGAGGCCGGGCGCGCCGAGGCCTGGCGTCAGGGGCGCTCCGGCCTGCGCATCGCCGGGGAGGCCGGGAACCCGCGCCTCGTGGACGCCCAGGGGGCGTCTCTTCCTCTTAGCCCCGCTTTCGGGGTCGCCCTGCGCCGCATGAACGCCTATTTCGGCCTCACCGGACCCACCTTGGCCCACCCCATCACCCCGCAAGAGCTCGCCGCCGCCCTCCGGACGCCCGCGGCCGTCGACTCAGTGCGGCGCGTCTTCGAGCGCAGTCTTGCCGAGCGCATTTTGGTGAAGGGGAAGGCTTACCTGCCCGAGCTCGGGGGGGAGCTGACCCTCGACCGGGAGCTGGCCTTCCACTTCCACGACGACCTGCTGCGCCCGCTGCTGCGCGAGCTGGTGGCGCGCGGCGACGAGCCCGCCGCGCTCGAGCGGCTGTACGAGGCGGAACCCGAGAAGATGGCCCTGCTCGACCCCCAGGAGATACTCAAGAAGCACCTCGCCAAGCGCCGGCAGTGGGACGAGGAAGGGAAGCTCCCGCGGGAGAAGCGCGACGCCGTCCTGCGCATGGTCGTGGACACGGTGGCCGAGCTGGCCGCAGGGCACTATTCCGGGGACGCCGGCACCCAGCTCCAGAACATGCTTTCCGAGGACTGGTCCGGGCGCTACGGCGGGACCTGGCATTGCCACCCGCCCGACGTCACGCCCGACGGCTTCGCGGGCGACTATCCGCCCAGCGAGGACGACTACGAGGCCGCGGCCAAGACCGGCGAGGAGATCGTATTCGTCTTCCTCCCGGACGGCTACGACGTCTACCAACTCTCGCTCGCGCCCGGGGGCAGTCCTTACAACCGGCCCCCGCCCGCCGCCTCCTACCGCTCCGAGTCTTGGCGCTCCCACTTCCGGGCGCTCTTCGAGCGGGACCTCCGTCCCCGTTAGGACTCCGGGGCTGTCTGCGACGGATGAGACCAGTCTGACCTTGCCCGACTGTGCCCGGGCACAGCTGCCGTTGACTTCGGATTGACAGGGAGCCCGCGCCGCCGTATGATACCGGCGTGCCCATCGAACTCAAGAGGGTGCTCATCGCGGACGACGACCCGGCCCTGGTCGAGCTCATGACCGAGGGGCTGGCGAAGCTGCCCATCGGCGTGGAGCAGGCCTTCGACGGGAAGGAGGCGCTGGAGAAGGTCCGCTCCGGCGCCTTCGACCTGGTCCTCCTGGACATCATGATGCCGATGATCGACGGCTACCACATCGCCAGCGAGATCACCTCAACCATGGGGGAGCAGGCCCCCAAGATACTCTACATCACCTCGCGCGATACCAAGCGGGAGGGACACCTGGCGGGCATGACCGGCGCCATCGGCATGCTCCAGAAGCCGTTCGAGATGAAGGAGTTCCGCGAGGCGGTCTGCGGCGCTTTGGGCCTGCCGTCGCCTCAGGTGTAGTGCAGGCGGGTCTTGTCCACGGAAGCGGCCGGGAAGGTCTCCCTAGGGAACCGCTCATGGTACCGCGCGGAGACGTGGAAGCAGTCCGCGTCCCAACTGCAGGCCGCGCAAGCCGGGTGCCGCCATTCCCGGAAGACCGGATCCGCCACGTCCTTGCGCCGGAAGACCACGCAGCCGCTCCGGCGCACCCCCGGGGACACCTTGCAGGGGGGGATGCGGCACAGGTCCAGGCGCTTGCCGCGCGTGCGGTAGCGGGCGGCGAAGCGCTTGAGCTCGGCGTTCAGGCGCCGGAAGGAGACCAATAGTTCCCCCGCGGCGGCGCCCAGCACCGAGTGCCCCTCGTCCGGGGAGTAGAAGGCCGCCATGAAGCCGCCGAGCCCGCATTCTTCGAGCAGGTAGCCGGCCACGGGCAGCAGTTCGGCGCAGTTCGTCCGCGTGACCACGAAATTGACCGAGAAGCGCAGCTTGAGGCGCCTGAGGTTCGCGATGGCCCGGTCCACCAGGCGCTGGGCGTCGGGTAGGCCGGTCATGCGCGCGTAGATGGCGGGGTCCCGCGCCAGGCAAGAAACGACCACGGTGGGGTGGTAGGCGGCCAGGCGCCGGGCGAAGCCGGATTCGGCCAGGCGCAGACCCGGGGTGACCAGCTCGACGGGCCGCCCGCGGCGCCGGCAGGCGTCGAGCAGCTTGAAGAGGCCGTCGAACTCGAGGATGTCCCACCCCGCCAGCCGCACCGGGCCGGACCGCGAGCGGTCGAGGACGCGCTCCAGCCCCGCGAGCACCCGGGCGGGGTCCGGCGGGGCGGGACTGCGGCCCAGTCCCAGGCGCTTCTCGGCCCCGTGGGAGCAGAACTCGCACGAGAGCCGGCAGTCCGGCGCCGTGAGGAAGACGTCGCCGGTCTCGAGGATGCGGAACTCCGGAGCGGACGCCATCAGGTTCCTTCCCGTCCGGGGAGGCGGCCCTTGAGCAGGAAGGTGTTCATCTTCCCGATGCCCTTGACCTCGATGACGCCCCGGTCCTCCAGCTCGTAGCGCCCCCGCAGAAGTTCCGCGGTCGCCGCGGTCGCGTGGATGCCGCCCGGGACCCCATGGGATTCCATGCGGCTGGCCGCGTTCACGGTGTCGCCCCAGAGGTCGTAGATGAATTTCTTGAGGCCGATGACGCCGGCCACCACGGGTCCGGAATTGATCCCGATGCGCATGTTGAGCGTCGTCCCGAACTGCCGGTTGTGCTCCGTCACGGCCCGGAGCATGTCGAGGGCCATCTCGGCCAAGGCCTCGGCGTGGTCGCTTCGGGGCACGGGGAGCCCGGAGCAGACCATGTAGGCGTCCCCGATGGTCTTGATCTTCTCCACGCCGTGCTTCTCGGCCAGGGCGTCGAAGCGGGAGAATAGTTCGTTGAGGATCTCGACGAGCCGTTCCGGCGAGACGGTCTTGGAGAGGGGAGTGAAGCCCACGATGTCGCCGAAGAGGATGCTGACCTCCGCGAAGCCGTCGGCGATGGTGCCCGGGTGGTCCTTGAGGCGGCGGGCGATGGGAGCGGGTAGGATGTTGAGGAGCAGGCTCTCCGAACGCGCCTGCTCCCGGACCAGCGCCCGGTGTTCGACTTCCAGGGCGGCCTGGGCCTTCTCCCGTTCGTCGATGAAGAAGCGCATCGCGATATAGGCCAGCGCGGAGACGATGAGGACGTTCTGGGTGGACAGCAGGACGCGCTCCACCGGCACCCCTTCCAGGAGGTCCTTGGCCGTCAAGGCGAGCACGGCGGCCGCATAGGCCCCGAACCAGGGGATGGAACCTCGGGCGCCCCAGAACACCAGGGCGCAGAGGGGGGAGAGGAACGCCCAGAGCACCGCCCCCCCCGACGGGGCGAAGCCGCCGGCCAGCCATTGGATGAGCGCGGGCGCGGCGAGGGACCCCGACATCACCCCCCAGCGGGCGAAGCCGGACCTTTTCGTGGTGACCAGGTGCAGGAGGGCTGCGGCGCTGAGCCCGGCATAGGCGAGCGCCACCGCGGCCGCGGCCGGGGACCCGGCGCCGCGCAGGACCCAGGCGGCCCAGGGCGCGCCGAGGACGCCGAAGGTGCAGAGGAAGATGAGCAGGGTCTTGTGCAGGCGTTCGAGCGGGGGGTCTTCGGGACGGGCCGCGGCGTTGTCGATGCGGTCGATGAGGCGTTTCATGTCCATCAGGATGACCTCGGTGAACGGAGCAGCGTGCCCAGCAAGCGCTCCGTATTCTCCCATAGCGTCCGGGCCAGAGCAGACCGGTCTTCCCCGCGCAGCGCCGCGGCCAGGGTGAGTGCCGCGCGGACGTCCGCCGGCCCGCCGCGGGTGCGCGGGCCCGGACCATCGGTCTCGAGAAGAAGACGGTCGGGCGGGACCGCCAGCAGGGCCCGCCGGGTCCTGGGCCGGATATCCTGGAGGTCCCGGGCCGCGAAGGAGAAAAAGGCTCCGAGCCCGGCCAAGGTGGGGACGGCTTCGGCCGAGCCTCCGTAGGCGTGCAGGAGGAATCCCGGCCGGGGCGCGCCGTCCTTGCGCAGCAGGGCCAGGAGCTCTCCCCAGGCTCCGACGCAGTGGACCATGAGCGGCAGTTCCCGCTCCCGGGCCAGCGCAAGCTGTTCGCGGAAGACCGCTCCCTGTCCCGCGGTCCCGCGCCGCGCGTCGAGGCCGGCCTCCCCGACGCCGGAAGGGGTCCCGTCCAGGAACCCCCGCAGCGCGTCCAGCCAGCCCGGGGGCGCTTCTCCCGCGAACCAGGGGTGGAGTCCGAAGCAGGGGACGAGCTCCAGATGGGCGGAGGCGAGTTCCCGCACGCGGGGCCAGTCCTCCGGCCGGGTGCCGTTGATCACGAGGACGCGCACCCCCGCGAGCCGGGCGTCCCGGAGGGCGTCTTCCAGGTCCGGCGCGAAGGCGGGGTCCTGCAGGTGGCAGTGCGCGTCCGCGAGGGGGGAGTCCACGGGGGTATTCTTCGATTTCATCCCGTCTTCCCGCAATAGCGGAGACGGGTTCGCGCGGGTCTTGCGAGACGGGGGAATCGGCGTTATCCTAACCGCTGTGCCAACCAGGGGGATATCCGCTTTGGGACTGCTCTGTTGCGCGCTCCTCTTGAGCAGTCCGGTTCACGCGGAGAAAGGGCAGATCGACAAAGACCCTTCCTCGGTTCCGGAGCGCCCCCCGGTGCAGGATGATCCCCAAGGCTGGTCCCACACGCACCCGGAGGCCCAGGAGACGGGGGGACGGCTCCCCTCTTCTTCCGAGACGAAGGGTCAGATGGATCGTTCGTATCCGGGCCGACCCGGCAGCCCCGTTTCTCCCGGGGCATCCGTCGTCGATGGAGAGGCCGCGCAGAAACTCCGGGGTTCCGGGATACAGGAGACGGTCCCCGGACGTTCCGGCACTTTTCAGATGCTGCGCCAGGATCCGAAGAACCTCTGGGGGCCGGCGCCCGGCGCGGAGGACCTGGACATGCCGACCGGGGGGGGCAAGACCGCAGGAGGACTCCCGCCGAAGAGCGCGGGCTGGGAGCAGTTCGGGATGGGCGCCGGCACCCCCGGAGGGCTGGCGCCGGGAGGCCCTCCCTCCGACGTTGCGGCCAGGGACGGCATCGACCCGGCCCGTCCCCGCAGCAAGCTGGACCTGCTCGCCGCGGCGGTCAGCGGGTACGGAAGTTCCTTCAAGGCTGCCGGGTTGAGGGTCGGCCTGGGAGCCGATGGCCAGCCTGCCATCCTCCGTTCCGGAGGCGGCCTGGCCGATGACCGGGACCTGGCGGCGCTGGCCGCCCGCATCCGTTCGGAGCCGGAAGCCCTGACCCGTTTCCCGCGTTTCTTCGAAGTTCTTCCCCGGGAGCGCTTCTCGGACCTGAAGGTCGACTTCAAGTCCCAGCGCCGGGGAAAGAAGGAGGCTTTCAAGCATCTCTGGCTGACCGAGGAAGATCGCGATTTCGTCCGTTCCGAATCGTGCTCCGGCATCTCGGGTTCCTGCAACCCGTATACCCGCTTACCTTATTACGCACGCGGGGATTTCGTGCCCCCGGAAGACCTGAACCGGATCTGGTCCGCGGTCCATGAGAGCGGGTCGGGGACCCCTGGCGGCGGGGCGAAGGCCGCGGAGGCCCGGCGGAAACTGTCCGGGAGCATCTTCGGCGCCGGCGGCCTCCAGGGTGTGCGGGATGCGATTGGCGGGCTCTTCGGGAGGATCCAGGACATATTCGGAGATGGAGCCGCGATCGCTCCCGTGGGCGAGCCCATGGGCGGAGTCCCCGCTTCCGACGGAACGCAGCCCGCGTCCCGGCCCGTCGTCCGGCCGGCCCGGTCGGGCGTGGCACTCGTCGGCGAGTCGGCCGCGGGCGCTCCGGCTCTGGCGGGAGGGATCTCCATCCCGCAGAGGCGTCGGTCCGGTTGGCTCTACGTCCTCATCGGAGTGGTCGGCTGCGGCGCGGGACTGGTGGTCTTCGGTCTCAAGCGCGGCGCCGCGGAGGACGCGTCATAGGCGCAGGCGGCGAGGGGGGCCGTAGAGTTCCCGGAGCATCCCATAGAGCGCCTCCTCGTTGCGGCGCACCCAACCCGGCTGGGAGACGGGCCGGGCCTGGGTCTGCGCGAGACGGGCGAGTTCCGGCCGGGCCTTCAGGAGCCGGTTGCGGAGCTTGTCGAATTCGCTCCACCGGGACTCCTCTTTGAGATGCGAGGAGAACCATATCCCCGAGAGCTGGGCGAAATACTCCGCTTCCGTCGTGCAGGCATACCAATCCGGGCACTCGCGTTCCGCCAGACGCCCGTGCCAGAAGGCGTCGGTGATGGCTATGCGCGATCGGAGCGGCAAGCCCTGCAGGTGGATCGCATGGGCGAATTCGTGGATGAAGGTCTGCCCCGGCAGATAACCCGCGTCCGCAGGCCCCTCCTCTCCGGCCAGGTTCTCCGCGCCGACGGCCACGGCCACGGCGGGGCTCCCGTCCGGGGCGGTGAAGGGCATGTTCGCAAGCCCGCGGACTTCGGAGAAGCTCCGGCCGTCATGGGTCGCCGCGCCGGCAAGGGGTTTGAAGGCCGGCAGGTCGGTGATGGAAGCTCCGGCCGGGATGATCATGACCGTGACGTTGGCGCGGGCGAGGTTCCCCAGCAGTTCCATCGGCGCATGCTCCAGCATCCCCCGCATCAGCCGGGAGCAGACTTCGCGCAGGCGCCGATCCTCGGCAGGGTCGGCGGCGTTCGTCTCGATGCGGGCTTCCAGCCACTCGAAATAGAGCCCCCGTTCGGGAACCCGGGAGGGATCTTTCCCATCCGCGGCCTGGCTCTTGAGCGGGTCCTGTTTCTGCGGGCCGTTCAGTGCGCCTGCGACCCGCATGGCCGGTCCCAGGAGCTGCCGGCGGTCCTCGGTGGAGGGCGTCCTGCGGGAAATCTCCAGAGCGTAGGCCCATAGGGAACGGGCCTGACGGTCGAGCCGCTCCAGCCAGCGCCGGGCCGTGCCGCAATCTTGGGCGCAGCGCCGGAACCAGGTGATGGCCTCGGAGAGGCGGAGGCTGTAGGCGGTCATCTCTTCGGCCGGAAGCGCCCCGAGATTGGTCTTCAGGAGCGCGGTCAGCTGGTCCTGGCGGGCTTGAGCGGCATCCAAGACTCCGAGGAGCGATGCGGATTTTCGGTCCGCGGACAGCCGCGTCCAGGAGGCGGGGGTCTGCTTTTTATCCCCCGGTTCGTTGCAGAGGCCGACCCAGGCCAATTCGAGCACCTCTGCAGGGAGGATCTCCTCGGTGAGGTCCTGGCCGGGGAAGCAGGAGGTCCGGTCGCCTTCCCAGGGGCAGGGGGCGTCTCCGGCGGGTCCCGGGCGGGTCTTCTCCGCGGAAAGTCCATCCTCTCCCGCCTGGAGGAGCGGGGGAGCCGCAAACAGGAGGCAAAGCAGCGCGGCCCGGGAGTTCACGGGTTCATGTACTCGCTCAGGTCGTGGACCGGGATGGGTTCTTTCTTCAGCAGCTTCCCCATATTCCGGATGGAGTCCGCCAGCTTCCGGGCTCCTTCTACCGCCTCCTTGGGGATCGCCGAGGCCCCATCGCCCCAAGCGACGTCCCGCACCACTCCGTCCGGACGGACCTGGAAGATCACCCCGCCGGGGGGCGGCTCAGGGCGGCCGGTGATGTAGGAGAATTTGATGTCGTTGCCGCTGCGGGGGTTCCAAAGGATGAGCTTGGCGCCCTCCTTCTGCAGGGATTGTTCCTCCAGGGAGATGGTCTCGCCGCCCGCATGTCCCGAGCCGCGCATGACCGGAGTCGCAGCTCCTTTCGGGGTAGCTCCGCGGATGAACGTCGCCGGTTTCTTCGCGGGCGGGGGGATGCGCAGTGTGGAGACCTGGACCATGTCGGAGGCGGCTTCCCGGCCCATCGGGGCATTCTTCGCCCCCACGGCGAGGACCGCCTCTTCCCCGGCCTCGATGAAGACGGCTTCCTCGGCCTCCCCGATCACCCGGGCTCCCGGCCCTTTGGCGAATATCCGGCGGGCGATCGCGGCCAGGCGCGCCCGGAAGACGCGTCCGGCGGCGGAGCACGCGGACTTGACCCCGGGAAAGCGGCACCAGGGGAGCAGGAAAAGCGCTCCGGTCCCCAAGGTCAGACCGATGGCCAGGGCGCTGGGATCGCACTGGTGGGCCTCCTTGGCCGCGTCGAAGGCGGTGATCATGGAGCCGATGGCGATGGCTCCTACGGGGCCGGAGATGAAGAGACCCGTCCCCGCCAGAACCTTGCCCGTCTTGGTGCCGAACAGCCCTTTACCCAGGGCGTCGACCACTCCTCCGGTGCAGCTTCCGGCGACCTTCGCCCAATCCTGCGCGTCATAAATCTTCTCTTCCATGAAGCCGAAGAGGGTCCCGTCCTTGAAATCCGTCCGATGGTAAAGGTACTTCTCGGGATGCGTGCAGAAGGTCGTGGCGATGAGGCCGCGCAGTTCGTAGATGTCCGCCCACTCGATGCGGACCTGCGGGAGGTCTGGGGATTCGGGGCTGGGCAGGAATTTCTTCGCGATGATCTCCTCCGCATAGTCGCGGAGGATGGGGTCGTCGGCATGATCCAGCACGCCTGCCGCGTCCATCAGTTGGTCTACGGCCTCTTCCAGCGAGCAGAATCCTTTCTGGGCCGCGGCCGGAGAAGCCTGCAGGAGCAGGCAAGAGGTGAGGATCACTGCAAGGATCTTCTGCATGTTGCCCCCTTGGATGAAAGAGTAGGGTCTTGCTTGATTTTTGTCAATACACCCCCTGTACCCCCCTTGTGCGCGGCGGCTTCCGGAGGCATACTTCGGCTATGCGCCGCTATGCAAGAGGATCGTTTGTCGTGCTGTGGATGGCCCTGGCCGCCGGCGCGGCCTGGGGCGGGTCGTCCCTCGACGACCTGGCCGCAGTCGTCCCGGCGTCTTCGGAGGCAGGGATCATCGGACTTCCGGGATTGACGATGCGCCGGTTGATGCAGCCTGTGCGGGAGCATGGGATCCGTTTCGCGAACGTGGCCGAAGTGGATCTGTCCCAGTGGGACATCCGTACGGTCTCCGCCCAGCGGGTCCTGCGCAAGCCTCTGGCTACGCTTCCGGAGCTCATGCAGGCATCTCCCGGAGCGGTCGCCGGGATCAACGCGGGGTTCTTCAAGATCGGAGAAAGGCCGGTATTCGTCGGCTATTACGTCGAGGAGGGGGTGCTGGTCCCGCATCAACAGGGCCCGAAGCGCATCTTCTTCATCGGCGCGGACGGCAAGGCTGGGGTAGCGCGCTCGGCGGATGCGGTCCCCCAGGGGGTCCGTTCCGCCGTCGCCGGGTTCAGCGGCGGAGGGAAGGACGACCCGACCGCTCGTTCGGCCGTCTGCATCACGGCGGCAGGGACGGTCAAACTGCTTGCGGTCTATCCCGTCGCGAGCCTCGTCCGGATGACCCGCTACCTCAACGAAGCGGAGGGCTGCGCCGACTATGTCCACCTGGATGGCGGCGGGTCGACGCAGTTCGTCCTGCGGACGGAGGGAGGCGTCTCCGTGGGTTGGGAGCGGGAGAAGCAGTGTTATGACGGGGCTGCGGCGTCGCCTCCGGAGTGCTTTAGAAAAGTGGCTGACGCGCTGCTGGTATTCCCCAAGTGAGGATGCTTCCGCTGTGCGCCGCGGCCGTCCTGCTGACGGCATTGCTCGGGTCCGCAGCCCTAGCTAAGAGGTCTAAGACCATGGAGCCCGCGGATTTCCTGCCGCGCTGGAAAGACGGCCAGTCGTGGCGCGTGGAGTACACCGCGCCGGAGCCTTCCGCGGCCGCGGCCATGGACCCCGGGGACGTGCTGCGCAAGGAGGTCTGGGAGTACCGGCCGCGCCGCATCGACGACGCGTTCGGGGTGCCCAGCGGCTGGATCCTGCAGATCCGGGAGTCGCGTCCTCCGGGCGCCACCCCGGCCCTGGAGCGCTACGAAGTGCGGTTCTCGTCGTCGTTCGCCCTGCTCAAGGTCACCCGCTTCAATCACCTCGACGAGGGGCATGAAGTCTTCAACGACTCCGAGGATGCGGGCTACCGGGCCGATGCGACCCGCATCCCCCTGCTGGATTGGCCGCGGTGGGAGAGCGGCAGGAAGGAGGGGGGTGCGTTTGTCCTCGCGGTCCGGACCGGGGGACGCGACGGCTTCCGCGAAGAGTTCCTCTGGAAGGCGGGAAGCCCCTGGTGGTCCGAAGCGAGCCGGAGCTACGGCTCCCGCGCCGTCCGCGCCCGCCTCCTGCAGCCCTGAACCGCTACTCGCGCGCGATCCGGTCGAAGAGGCGCTGGAAGCGGTCCCGCCAGGCGGCGGAGCGGTAGGAGGCCTTGCGGGCCAGTCCCAGGTCGGCCTTCCCGGCATCCCCCAGGGGAGACAGGTCGTAGAGGTCGAAACCTTCCGGGTGGAAGGCCAGGACGATGTTCTGTCCGCTGGTCACGGCGATGTCCATGTCCGCACCGCTGGGAAAATTCTCGCCGGAGAAAGTCCAGCCGGAAGTCCCGGGGCTGGGCGGATGGCTGTGCCAGCGGCCCGCGTAGCGTCCTGACCAGTCCTGGTCCGCGATGGCGGCGAACTGGGTGTCGGGGTCGAAAAGATAGGTGTCGGCGCCGTTCATGAGCACGGACTCGACGGTGAGGCGCAGGACCTTCTCCCGCTGTTCGGGGGTGACGGGCACGGGGCGGCGCTCCCATTCGGGGAGGCGCTCCAGCAGCCTCGCCAGCATGCCCTGGTCGTCGGCGGCCTTCATGGCGTCCGGGTGCTCGGCGAACAGCCTGCGGAGGGCTTCGGGGTCGTCGGCGTTGGCGGCGATCCCGGTCAGGACGGGCCGGGTCAGGTCGTCCATGAGATGGAAGCGCAGCTGTCCGTCGAAGGTGGCCTCGCCTCCGACCTCGGGCACCACGAAGCGTCCGTGGATGCGGATGCGCCCGGCGATGGACCCCTCGAATATCTGGGCGATGCGGGCCGTTCCCTCTGGGGAGAGCGCGGAGGCCTTGAGTTCCTCGAAGGACACGGGCCGCGCCATGGTCGCGGGCGTCATCCCGAAATACCGGTTCATGTGCTCGATGACGCGGGCCAGGGCTCCGGACAACTCCAGCTTCTCGCCGGTGCGGGTCGTCAGCGCCGGGGATGGTTCCGTCACTAGGTAGAGGGAGCTCTTCCCCGCAGACCAGTCCAGGACGCGCCCGGCCTCGCTCCCGAGACCGCGGAAGTCCTTGGCCGCCACCTTGGGAAGGGTAGCCTCGAACACGACCGGGTGGATCTCCCGGGCGCCGATCGGCACGGTACGCTGCGCGTGTTCCAGGGAAGGCGGCGCCCAGTCCAGGGCGCGCGTGGGGACGGCCGATAGGAGCAACAGGCTCAGCGCGGGCAGGAGTTGCCGCATCCTTCCAAGGATAACACGAGGCTTGGGTGGGCGCTTGGGCCGGTCGTCCCGCGCTCCGGCGGCATACGGACCAGGCGGGCCTGGGCCCTTGGACGGGCCCGGGCCGCGGCTGGCGCCGTTTTCCGGTTTTCGGTATGCTGTTCCGGTATGCTGACGAAGACCCTCCGGCTGGCGTGCCTGCTCCTCCTGACGTCCCAGGTCTCCTCCGCGGCCGCGCGCGGCCGCGCGACCGAGGCGGCGGCGCCGCCCGGCTTCGTGACGGTGCGCGGCGCCGGCTTCGAGATCGACGGCAAGCCCTACCGCTTCCTGGGGACGAACTTATGGTACGGCATGAACCTCGCGTCCCGGGGTCCGGGCGGCGACCGCGCGCGCCTGCTGCGCGAACTGGACCGGCTCTCCGCCCTGGGAGTCAAGAACCTGCGCATCGTGGCGGCGAGCGAGGGTCCCGACACCGAGCCGTGGCGGATGGCCCCGGCCCTGCAGAAGAAACCCGGGGTCTACGACAAGGAACTCCTGGACGGGCTCGACTTCCTCCTGGCGGAGATGGGCCAGCGCGACATGCGCGCGGTGGTCGTGCTCAACGATTTCTGGCACTGGTCCGGGGGCATGGCCCAGTACGTCAGCTGGAGCCAGGGGCTCCCCATCCCGTATCCGCCCCCGGCCGCGGGGGGGGACTGGGACGTCTTCCAGCGGTTCGCGGCGCGTTTCTACTCCGACCCCAAGGCCATGAAGCGCTTCCGCAAGCTCGTCAAGCGCGTCGTCACCCGCAAGAACGGGTACACCCGTCGTCGGTACCGGGACGACCCCACGATCATGGCGTGGCAGCTGGCCAACGAGCCCCGGGGCACCGGGGATCCCGCGGGCCTCCAGAAGTGGATCGATGAGACCGCGCGCTACATCAAGTCCCTCGACCCGGTCCATCTGGTGACCACCGGCTGCGAGGGGGAGACCCCTGGGCCGGCGGCGGCCGGTCTCGACTTCCTCAAGAACCACGCGGGGCCGGACATCGACTACGCCACCATGCACATCTGGGTGCAGAACTGGGGCTGGTACGACCCGGCGCTGGGGGAGGATGCCTTCGAGGAGGGTGTCCGGAAGATGTCCGCCTATTTCTCGGACCACGAGGCGAAGGCGCGTCGGCTGGGCAAGCCCCTGGTGCTCGAGGAGTTCGGGCTGGCGCGCGACGTCGGCAGTTTCGAGCCCGCCGCCGAGGCCACGACCCGGAACCGGTACTTCGTCCTCGTGTTCCAGAAGGTCGCCGCCGCCGCGGCCGTTGGTTCGCCCGTGGCCGGGGTCAATTTCTGGGCCTGGTCCGGGGAGGGCCGGCCCGTCCAGCCCGGCGGGGTCTGGAAGCCCGGCCAGCCTTTCACCGGCGACCCGCCGCATGAGTCCCAGGGCTGGTACGGGGTCTACGACTCGGACGCGGAGACGCTCCGGATCGTCTCGGATTGGACCCGCCGGCTGACCCCTGCGGCCAAGGGGACGCCGGATTCCGGCGTTCCGGTCTCGGCTCGGTGAACCCCTACCTGCTGTTCATCCTGGCGGCCTTGGCCGGGGCCTATGCGTTGGAGCGGATCGCCGAGGCCTTGGACCTGCGCCGCCTGTCGCCCGACGTCCCCGAGGAGTTCCGCGGGGCGTACGACCCCGAGCGCTACCGCCGTTCCCAGGAATATCTGCGCGCGCGGACGCGGTTCTCCATCGCGGCGGATACGCTCACGACCGCGTTCACGGTCGCCTTCATCCTGCTGGGAGGGTTCGGCTTCGTCGACCGCTTAGCCCGGGGCTTCGAGTCGGGGCCCATCGGCACGGGTCTGCTCTTCTTCGGGGTCTTGGGCCTCGGGAACGAGTTCCTGGGACTGCCGCTGAGCGTCTATCACACCTTCGTCATCGAGGCGCGCTTCGGCTTCAACAAGACCACTCCCAGGACCTTCGTTCTGGACCTTCTGAAGGGGTGGGCCCTCGCCGCCCTGCTGGGAGGGGCGCTCGGCAGCATCCTTCTCAAGCTGTTCGGGGAGGCGGGGCCGGGGGCGTGGCTCTGGTGCTGGGGAGCCGCGACGGCCTTCTCCCTGGGGGTCGCCTTCCTGGCGCCGGTGCTCCTCCTGCCTCTCTTCAACCGGTTCACGCCCTTGCCCGAAGGGGAACTGCGCAGCGCGCTCGAAGCCCTGGCGCGCCGCGAAGGTTTCCGGCTCAGCGGGGTCTTCACCATGGACGGCTCGCGCCGCTCCACGAAGGGGAACGCCTTCTTCACGGGTTTCGGCCGGACGCGGCGCATCGCCCTCTACGACACGCTGGTGTCCAAGCATCCCGGGGAAGAGATCGCGGCCATCCTCGCGCACGAGATCGGCCATTGCCGCAAGCGCCATGTGCCCATCGGGATGGCGATATCCGTGCTCCTGAGCGGGTTCATGCTCTTCCTCCTGTCCCGTTTCCTCAACAACCGGGAGCTGTTCGACGCCTTTCAGGTGGCCGACCTCTCGGTGCACGCCAGCCTGACCTTCTTCGGCTTCCTTTACGCTCCCCTGGGGCTCATCCTCAGTCTGCCCCGGCTGGCTTTGTCCCGCCGCTTCGAGCGCGAGGCGGACGAGTTCGCGGCTCGGGCCTGCGGCTCGGGTGTTGCCCTCGCCGCGGCGCTCCGGCGCTTGAGCGCGGACAACCTGTCGAACCTCACGCCGCATCCCTTCGGCGTGTTCCTGCATCACGGCCACCCCCCGGTCCTGGAGAGGATCCGGTTCCTGCAGGGTCTTCCATGCGGGGAAAGCTCCTAGCCGTCGCGGCCGTTCTCCTGCTCGCGGAGGGTCTCCTGCGCGGATACGTCCATCTCGCGGAGGCGTGGCGCCGCGGACGCGGTCCGGCCTCCGGCCGGATCTGGTGCGTAGGCGATTCCAACACCCGCGGCGACGGCGCCGCGCAGGGGCAGGGCTATCCGGAGCAACTGGGGCGGGCGCTGGGGGAGCCGGTGTTGAACCTGGGGGCCGGCGGGTCCAACTCCGCCCAGACGCTGGACCGGCTCGAACGCCGGCTCGAGCGGGACGCTTCGCCGGCGACCGTCTTCTTCCTGGCCGGGGGCAATGACGGCTGGAATCTGCGCGAGGTCGACCTCGCGCTGCTGCGGGACTCCCGGGGGGACCGCATCCTGCGCTCGCTGCAGGGGATCCGCCTCTTCCAGGCGGCGCGCTACGTCGTCCTCCGGGTGCTCCCCCGCCGGGGGCCCGCCCTGGGGCCGAGAGGCGAAGCCCTGGACCTGACCGCCGCGGCGTTGAACGCCGGGGACTATCCCAAGGCCCTGGAGCAGTTCGAGCGCTTCCGGGGCGCGGATCCCGGCGGGCGCATCCGCTTCTCCACCGGCATGGACGAGGATCTGATCCTTCAGGAACTGCGTCGGCTGGCCTTGATGCAGAAGGGAGCGGGGGAGCCGTCTCTCTATGCGGCGCCGCCGCCCCCGGGCCTGACCACGGACGAGGCCTGTCTGTATCATCTGGGCCGGGGCTGGTGGCGCCTGGCTCAAGGGGACCCCGGCGCCGCCGCCGAGGATTTCCGGCATCTGCTGGGGCTCCGGTTCAACCCCATCCAACGCGCCGAGGCGCTCCAGGGGGCGGGTTGGTGTCTGCTCCGGCAGGGGAAACCCCGGGAGGCGCAGGAGCGTTTCAGAGCGGTTCTTAAGGAAGGAGACGTTCCCGTGAGGCAGGCGCGGTTCTTTTGGACGCACGCGGGCCTCGTCCTGGCCGCGTCCGATGCGGGAGACCGGCAGGGGGCCCGGCGCGCACGGGAGCGGCTGCCGGCGCCGATATCCCCCGCGGAAGTCCGCGCGGCGGACCGGCTCGGGGGCCAAGGGGCCCCCGCCCTCGCAGGCGAAGGTCGTGCTCCTCTCGCCGGAGAGGGCGGCGGGGTCCCGCTCACCTCCTATCTGGAATGCCGGGACCATCTGCTCTTTCAGCCGGAGGTCGACGCCGGGTCCCGCGGGCGCGTCCTCGCCTTCTACCTCTCCCGGCTCAAGGTCCTTTCGGAGCGGCGCCATTTCCGGGCCGTGGTCCTCACCTATCCCCAGCAGTCGGCCGCCGGAGTGAACGGCAGGATCCGGGAGGCGGCCGCGGAGTTGGGGCTGCCGGTCGTCGAACTGGAGGGCATCCTCGTGGACGCCGCGGGGCGGCGCTTCGTGTCCCGGGACGGCTACCATCCGGATGCCGAGGGCTATCGCCGGATCGCGGAAAGGGTACGCCGGACGGAGTTTGCGAAGGGCTGACGGCGGCTACTTCGCGGCGCGGACCAGCACGCGCACGCCGTGGGCGGGGACCTCGACGAAGACCTTGGCTCCGCCGCCCTGCGCCGCGTGGGCCTTGATCGCGTAGCCCGCGTCCAGCGCGTCGGAGAGCCCGGTCCCGGCGGGGGTGAGCCCGCCGTCCACCCACATCTCGGCGTTGCGGGCCTCGCCGGAGGTGTTCATGACCACCACGACTTCCTTCCCCTCGTGGATGCGGCTGAAGGCGAAGATGCCGGGGCCGTTCGGGTCGGACCAGCGGATGAACTGGTCGCCCAGGCTCAGGGCGGGATGGGCCTTGCGCGCTTCGGCGAAGGCGCGGACGGCCTGGTAGAGGGGGGCCTGCGTGTCGAAGTTGTCGTCCTTCCCGCTGGGCTTGAACTTCCCGCCGGGGAACATGTCCTCGCGGAAGCCGTCCATCCCGAGTTTCTCCATGCCCGGCATCTGCCGGAAGGCCTGCTCGGTGCCGTAGAAGATGAAGGGGATTCCCATGGAGAAGAGGGTGAAAGCCAGGGCCACCTTGGCAACTCCCAGGGGCTGACCGTCGTTCAGGAAGCGGGGCTTGTCCTGGTTGTCCATGAAGCGCACCAGGCGTTTCATCATGCCGCCCATGGCCCCGCGGACGAAGTTGAAGCCGTTCTCCAGCCAGCGCGTCGGGCCCTTGCCGTGCAGCGCGTCGTTGTCCGTGAAATAGTTGGGGTAGTTGAAGGCCGCGTCCAGCCGCCCGCTGCCGAGCTCGGGCTTGATCGCGTTGGGGTCGCCGTGGTAGATCTCGCCGAGGATGAGGAAGTTGTCCTTGCCGAGCTTGGCTCCGTACTCGCGGATCTCCTTGAAGAAGCGGGTCCAGAAGGAGGGGGCCACGTGGGGGTAGGTGTCGAGGCGGAAGCCGTCCACGTCCGTCTCCTTCATCCACCACTTGGCGATCTTGAGCAGGATGTCCTGGGTGGCGGGGCGCTCGGTGGCCAGGTGGTTGAGGCCGCCGGGGAAGTCGCCGTACTTCATCTGCTCCTCGTTGTGCCAGTCGTCGATGGAGCCGCGGCGGTGATAGTGGTTCTCGTCCTTGAGTTCCGTGGGTTGGAGCCCGTACTTCCAGCCCTTGATCTTCTTGGGGGAGGGGCCGAACTTCCAGCCGCCCTCGTATTCGATGAGGGGTCCGATGTGGTTGAAGACCACGTCCAGGACGATGCGCATCCCGCGCTTATGCGCCTCGCTGACGAGCTGCTGGAAGTCCGCCATGGTGCCGAGGCTCGGATCCACGGCCATGAAGTGGATGGGCCAGTAGTTGTGGTAGGCGGCGGGCAGGCTCATGTAGAGGGGGTTGACCAAAAGCGTGGTGACGCCCAGGCCCTGGATGTAGTCGAGCCGCTCCAGGAGGCCCTTGATGTTGCCGCCGTGACGGGTGGTGGCAAGCTTCGGGTCCCCCCAGGACTTATGATCCTTGGACCGTCCGAAGCGGTCCAGCATCACCGAGTAGATGATCTCACCCTCCCAGTTTTTGGGGGAGGGGGTGAACTTCGCGTCCGCCGGGACTTCCAGGGAAGCCTCCGCGACCGTGCGGGGCGCCTCTTTCGGGACGGCGGGGATGCTGTCCCAGCCGAGGTCGGGTTCGTCGGCCGCCTTGGCTTCGAGAGAGGCCAGACCCTGTTCTGCCGAGGAGAGGGCGAAGCGCTCGACCGTCTTGAGGACCTTCTCCGCGTGCTCGGTGTCCACCTGGGCGCCGGAAAGGGGCTGGTCGTCGCCTATGCCGGAGATCTTCTGCCCGGGGCCCACCTCCGGGATCGCCCGCTGGGCGGGCGAGAGCGGGGTCTCCGGGTGCGAGCGCCGCGCCGCGCCCCGGATGGTCGAGGCCGGCAGGACCGGGGAAACGGCCGTCGGCGTCACCGCCGGGTTCTGCGAGACCGTGTTGGGCAGGGACCGCCCGGCTTGGAGCACCGTGCCGGAGATCAAAGAGGGGGAGACCGCGGGCTGGAGGTTGGAGACCCCGGGCAGGGTCGCGCTCAGTCTCCCGAGCCCTGGGCTGCGGACCTCGAGGCCGTTGAGGGTGACGGGCGAGAGGCTGCCCACCGCGCTCCCCGCGGCGCCGACCCCGGGGCCGACCGGGGTCCCGGTCTGCGGGACGGAGATGATCGCGCTCGCGAGAGCCTCGGAAACGAAGGGACCCTGCTGGGTGAGCAGCAGGGTCACCGTGAGGACCTTGGCTATGTGCTTGCGGAGGGCTGCGAGCTTCATCATTAGGAGTTTAGTCCCCTATGTGGAAAGGCACCTGGGCCATGGAGGCAAAATGGGCCTGAAAGGAGGCCTATATGCGTTTGGGCCCTCCGGGTCTGAGGCTCCGGAGCGGCCGTCGGTGTTGTAGAATAGCCGGGTGAAACCTCCCATCGCGCTCCCGCTGGTCCTTCTGATGGGCGCGGCGGTCGGCGCCCAGGCTGGGGCCGCTGCCGCGTCGCCGGCCCATGCGCCTGACGCCCGTCCTGAGGCGGCGCAGGGCGGGGCCGCTGCCGCGTCGCCCGATTGGCGGGACCAGGTCGTGTATTTCCTGATGACCGACCGCTTTGCGGACGGCGATCCCGCCAACAACGACCAGGGACACAAGGAGTACGGCCCGGCGGATGGGAACCTCTACAGCGGCGGCGACCTGGAGGGCATCCGGCGGAAGCTCGATTACATCCAGGGTCTGGGGGCCACGGCGGTCTGGCTCACGCCGCCCGTCGCCAACGTCTGGTACGATCCGGTCCTGAAGATGGCCGGCTACCACGGCTACTGGGCCGAGAACTTCAAGAAGGTGGACGCGCATCTCGGGACGCTGGAGGATTACCGGCGGCTTTCCGCCGAGCTCCATGGCCGCGGCATGTTCCTCATCCAGGACATCGTGGCCAACCACACCGGCGACTTCTTCGACTACGCCGGGAAATACGACCCGGTCCGCGCCGAGGCGAATTTCCGCCTCAAGGAAGGGGTGTTCCCGCCCCGGCCCTCCCAGCCGCCGTTCGACCGCAACGACGTCACCCAGCCCGACCATAAGCGGTCCGCGGTCTACCATTGGACGCCCGGGATCACGGACTACCACGACGAGGGCCAGCGGCTGACTTATCAAATGAGCGGCTTGGACGACCTGAACACGGCCAATCCCGCGGTACGCGAGGCCCTGCGCGACGCCTACGATTTTTGGATCAGCACGGCGGACGTGGACGGCTTCCGCATCGACACGGCGCATTTCGTCGAGCACGGCTTCTGGCACGACTTCATCCACTCCACGGCCGCGGCCGCTCCCGGGGTGCGGACCTTCGCGGCCGGCCTGGGCAAGAAGGATTTCCTGACTTTCGGCGAGGTGTGGCTGAACCCCACGCCGTTCTCGGACCAGGAGGAGAAGCAGGCCGCCCGCTACCTGGGGACCGGCCCCCGGCCGGAGATGGGCGCCATCCTCAACTTCCCGCTGACCTTCGACTTGCGGGCCGTGTTCGCCAAGGGGGCTCCCCCGGCGCGGCTCAAGTACCGGCTGGACGGCTTGAACCGGCATTTCAAGGGCGGGCGCGCTTCCGTCAACTTCGTGGACAATCACGACATGTCGCGCTTCCTGTCGGAGGGTTCGGAGCGCAGCCTGGCCCAGGCGCTGGCGCTGGTGTTCACGGTCCCAGGCATCCCCGTGGTCTACATGGGCACCGAGCAGGGGAGGACCGAGACGCGCTCCGCGATGTTCGCCGCGGGCTTCCAGTCCGGAGGGCATGACCATTTCGACGCGGCGCAGCCCGTCTACGGGCTGATCCGGGAGCTCGCGGCCTTGCGGCGGGACAACGCCGCCTTCCGGCGCGGGAAGCTGACCCCGCTCTACGGCGCCCCCAACGCCGCGGGGCCGCTGGCCTACCGGCTCGACGAAGGCAAGAACCGCTGTCTCGTCATCTTCAACACCGCGGAGGAGGAGGCTTTGCTGGCGGAGCTCGAGACCGGACTCCCGGAGGGGACGCTCCTGGACTCCCTCTTCGCCCGCGGCGTCGACCCCAAGCAGCGGCAAGCCGGCAAGGGGGGGCGGCTCACCCTGGCGCTGCCCGCGCGCTCCATCCTGGTCCTCCAGGGCGCGGGCCAGCGGGCGCCCATCCCCGAGTCTAAAGGAAAAGTGTCCATAACCGGCGTTCCGGACAAGCCGGTGTCCGGCGCGGCCGCGTTCTCCGGGACCGCGGAGGGCGTCGAGGGCGTGGTCCTGATCGTGGACGGGCGCGTCCGGCGCCCGGTCCGCGCGGCCCTGCGGCCCGACGGGAAGTGGACCGCCTCCGTCCCAGCCGCCGCGCTGGCGGACGGCGAGCATTCCGTGGTGGCGGCGGCGCCCGGGGGCGCGGGGCTGCTGGTTTCCAAGCCGCGCTCCTTCAAGGTCGCGGTGCCGTGGACCCTGGCCAAGGAAGCCGTCGACCCGGTCGGGGACGACCGGGGCCCGTCCGGCGCCTACGCCTATCCCCTGGCCGACGGGTTCCAGGGCCGGGGGGACATCGCGAAGCTCTCCCTTTACCGGCGCGGTCCGGCGGCGAAGCTGGTCATCAAAATGTCCCAGGGACTCTCCGAGGCCTGGAACCCGATCTTCGGGTTCGACCATGTCTGCTTCGACGTGTACATCGCCTTCCCGGAGGGCGCGGCCGGGCGGCCGGGGGCGGCGCTCCTGCCCCGCCTGAACGCGTCGTTCCCGGGCGGGAGCCCAGGGGCCTCCGCCCTCGCGGGCGCAGGTTGGGACTTCGCGGCTTTCCTCGCGGGCTGGAAGGTCGGACTCTACGGAGCCGAGGGCGCGACCGCGGACGCTTTCGGGGCGCAGCTCCATCCGGCCCCCAAGGTCACGGCGGACAAGAAGGTCGGGACGCTCGAGGTGCTCTTCGACCTGGACGCCTTCAAGGGGCTCCCCTCCTTCGACGGGGCCCGCTTCTACGTGACGACCTGGGACTACGACGGGGTTGAGGGAGCCTTGCGGCCCCTCGGGCCCAAGCCGGGCGATTACGCGTTCGGGGGCGGCGAGCCGGGAGCGCCCCGCATCATGGACGACGCGTCCCTGGCCCCTTGAGCGGATCCGGGAGCGTCAGGCCGGGGGGGCCAGAAAATATCCGCGTCCCGAGACCGTCCGGAGCCATTCTTCGTTGCCCCAGTGCAGTTTGAGGCGGATCCGGCGCACATGCACTTCCACCGTCTTCAGGCTGCCCTCTGAGGGCGCCTCCGCGCCCCAGACATCGTGGTACAGGGCGGTCCGGTCGCGCGGGTCCGGGCTGTGGCGCGCCAGGTCGAAGAGGACGCCGAACTCCTTCGGCGTCAGATGCGGGTATTCCCGGCCGTCCAAGACGACGAGTTTGCGGTCGAAGTCCAGCCTCAAGGCGCCCAAGGACACCGTCCGGGACTCCTCCTGGGCAGGCCCCATGGAGCGCCGGAGCAGAGCGCGGCAGCGGGCGAGCAGGCGCTCGCTGCGCACCGGCTTGGTCAGGTAATCGTCCGCGCCCATGTCGAGGCACGCGACTTCGAGTCCCTCGACATCGTTGCCGGTCAGGATGAGGATGGGGATGCCGGCGGTCGCGGCGTCCTGCTTGAGCGCCTGGCATACGTCCAGCCCGCGCATGCCGGGCAGGACCAAGTCGAGGAGCACGAGGTCGGGAAGCAGCTCCCGGGCCTTGGCGATCCCGGTTCTGCCGGTCCCGGCCTCGTGCATGCCGAAGCCGTGCATGGAGAGCACCTGGGACACGGTCTGGCGGAAGGCCGCGTCGTCATCGATCAGGAGGATATTGGGGCCCATGGACTGATAGTATATAAGTGCATGAACGCCAATCATCTGTTTTTCTTCCGCGCGGTCCTTTATGAGACCCTGCTCCTGCAGACCCTGGAGGCGTCCGGGGCCTGGACCCTGCGAGTTCCCTGGATCATCCTCTCGCTCTACGCGGTCTTCGGCGGGGCGATGTTCTGGCTCGGCCGCCGCCGCAAGGTCTCGGACCGGGTGAGCCTCGCCTCCTTCCTCGCGGACATCGCGGCGACGACCGCGGTCTTGATGAGCACGCAGGGCGGGGGCAGCGACTATTACATCGCCTACTTCATCGTGATCCTGGCGTCCTGCATGCTGCAGAACCTGCTCTACAGCTTCGTGGTGGGCGCCGTGGCCTGCATCGTGTACGGGGCGATGATCTTCCCGGGCCTGCACTGGCTGGAGGGGTCCGCGTATCTGCTGCGGCTGTCCTTGCTCATGGCGACGTCCTTGTTCAGCACTTTCATCGTGGACAGCACCCGGCGCATCCGTCAGGAGTCCCGGGACCTCTATGAGAGCCGCCTGGCCTGGATGGAGCGGCTCTCGACGGTGGGGCAGGCCGTGGCCGGCGTCCTCCACGAGCTCAAGACCCCGGCCAACACCATCCTCCTGGGGGCCGAATACGTGAAGGCGGTCCTGGACCGGCCCGAGGAACGCGCCCGCGCGGAGGCCCAGCTCGACATCATCCGCGACGAAGCCGAGCGGGTCGGACAGGTGCTGGCGGATTTCCTCAATTTCTCCCGCCCGACGGAACTGACGCTCACCCCGACTTCCGTCGAGAGGCCGCTGCGCAAGGCGTTCGAGCGGCTCGCGGTGCGGGCCGAGGACCGCGGGGTCGCCATGGAGAGCTCGGTCGCGGGGACGACGATGGTGCAGGGCAGCGAGACCCATCTCATGCAGGTGTTCCTGAACGTCCTGGGCAACGCCATCGACGCCATGCCCCTGGGGGGGCGGGTGACCGTCTCGGAGCGGCCCCATGGCGACGCGGTGGATATCCATGTCGCCGACAACGGCGTCGGCATGGAGCCGGAGTCGATCCGCCGCCTCTTCGAGCCGTTCAAGACCTCGAAGGCGGACGCAGGCGGTCATGGGATCGGGCTCAGCGTCGTGCAATGGATCGTCCAGAAGCATCACGGGGACATCCGGATCCGCAGCGCAGGCCCGGGCCGCGGCACCGAGGTGGTCCTCACCCTGCCGCTCGTTCGTTAACCTGGAGTTTCCCGGAGTTAACCGAAAGTTTCGTTGCCGCGGCAGGGGGCGCGCCCTATGCTATGTCCAAATGGGGCGAAGGGGGCGGACGGCACGCAGCGGCAGGTCCCAGGGGGGATCCATCCTCCTGGAAACGGTGCTGGCCATCCTGATCATGACCACGGTCGGCGTCGCCTTGATCGCCATGGTGCAGAAATACATGGTGGTGACGCTCAAGGCGCGGGAGCAGGTGAGCTGCGGCCGCCTGGCGCAGACCGGGTTCGCGAGGCTCAAGAACGTAGATTTCTACTACCTCTTCGCTACGGACTCGGATTCCGCCAACCACGGGTTATGGAGCGCTTATCCCTACAAGGCCGTGCTGGATGGGATCCGGAGCACGCTGCGGGCGTCGAAATTCGACCGGTTCCGCGTCACCATCGTGTTCATGCGGCGCGATACCTCGGATGCCGACGGCGACGGCTCCACCTCCGACCTCATCGCTTTCGCGGACGCCGACGGCAACGGGGCCGACGACTACGACTCCGGGATCCGCGGCTTCGACCAGAACGGGGACGGCGACACCTACGACACCTACACTTCCGGCGGGCGCACCGTGGCCGAGCAGCCGGACACCCACATCAAGAAGGTCACCTTCGACGTGTTCCGGCGGGGCCGTCTGGCCTGCTCCCAGACGGAATACGTCTCGCTGGAGCAGTTCTCCGGCAACAGCAACCCTTCCAGTGAGGCCGTGCTGTCCTTGCAGTTGTCGACTCCCACCAACAACGCCGTCCTGTACCAGGCCGACACCGCCGCGCTGGCCGCGGCCCGCGCCCTGGCCATCACCCAGGCCTTCCCCGCCGGCCTCGAACCGTTCCGGGCCGACGCGGCGAGCCCCATGCTGGCGGCGGGGGAGACGGACCCGCTGGCCGAGGTCGACCTGTATGTCGGCGGCTCCGGCGTCCTGGCCAGCCCCGCCGCGGACGCGTCCGGAGCGTTCTCGGATTCTCCGGCGGCGGTCACCGGAGCCCTGGCGGAGGGCTATAACGAGGTGGCGGCGCAGGCTGTGAAGGACGGCTACACGTCGCCGATCACGCGCCGGACCGTGCTCCTCGACCTGGCGCCGCCGCGGACCGCGAGCCCGGCTCCGACGGGCACCGTCAACACGCGCGCTCCGCAGGTCGCCATCACCCTGTCGGACCCCGGCGTGTCTACCACGGTCGCCAGCGGCATCTGCCCCGACGTCATCACCCTCAAGGCGGGGGGGGTCGTCGTGCCGTTCCAATATGATGCGACGACGGGGCAGGTGGTGTGGATCGACTCGGGCACCAACACGGTGCCGGTCCTGGCCGACGGGACCTACGCCATGACGGTCGAGGGCGGGGACTACGCCGGCTACAAGACCACCCAGACCTGGAGTTTTACGGTCAACGTGGATGCGACCGACCATTCCGCGCCCGCCATCGCCGAGAAATCCCCCATAGGCATGGCTGACTCGCAGCTGCCCGAGATATCGGTCCGGGTCTTCGACAATCAGAGCGGTGTGATCCCCGCGAGCATCCGGATGACCCTGGACGGGGAAGTGGTGGTCGACGCCGCGAACATCGGCAGCCATTACGATGCCTCGGACGGGACCGTGTCCTACACGCCGCCGACCGCGTTCGAGGCGGGCAGCGTGCACCTGGTCTCGATCCAGGCCGACCACTTCGCGACGAACCCAGCCGACAAGGTGACCTCGGCGGACACCTGGGGGTTCTCCGTCCCATGAACCGGCGCGGGGTGACCCTGGTGGAGCTGGTGGTCGGCATGACCATCATGATGATCATATGCATGGCGTTCTCCGCCATGCTGAAGTACGTGATGCGGGCCACCACCGGCGCTCGGGTGCAGGGCGAGTCCCTGGAGGAGTCCCGGCAGGCGCTGATGAAGCTGGAGGAAGCGTTGGTCAACGCCAGCGAGGTCCGGGTGGCCTCCGCGACCTTCGTGGAAATCGTCGTGGACCTCGACCAGAGCCCGCTCTACGACCCCGGCGGAGACTTGGACGGCGACGGGATCCCCGATTTCCGCGACGCGGACCGCGACGGAGACGCCAACCTGCTGCTTCCGGCCACGGCGCAATGGCGCGCGGGGTTCAACCTCAAGGACGACGACGAGGACGGCGACGGCCTGGTCGACGTGCGGCGGCGGCTCTATCTGACCGGCAAGGACCTGTACCTGGACACCAGCGTCAACGAGGCGGCCTGGGACGGGAGCTACCGCAAGCGCATCGCCGCGAACGTCTCGGGGTTCTCCTTGAGCTATTTCGGCAACAAGGCCAACGACCTCGGCAAGAACATCGACCGGGGCAACGACGGGATCGCGGGCACGAGCGACGCGGGAGAGGGGGACGGGATCATCACCGCGACCGAGATGGATATGGTCGCGCCCGCGGCCGGCATGGGGAACCGCAACGGCTGCCTGGACGCGGCCAACGAGAGGCGCTACATCACCTCCATCCGGGTGAACCTCGGCGTGGACAAGAATCAGGACGGCAAGACGGACTATACGGTGGAAACGGATGTCTATCCTCCATTGCTCCCGCTCAAGAGCCGCTAAGCGGCCCCGGCAGGACGGCCAGGCCCTGGTCATGGCGCTGGTCCTTCTGCTGGTGGCCCTTCCCACGGGCTTCTATTTCGCCCGCTACGCGGACTCGATCCTGAAGGGAGCCATGGCCGAACGCCGGCAGAAAGCGGCTTCCCAGATGGCCAACAGCGCGGTCGCGGACTATTTCCGGCAGTTCTCGCAGGACAGCTACAACGGGCATTTCGACCCGGCGTCTCTGGAGCGCCCGGAGAGTTTCTACTCCGCGGGCTATTCCACGGTGACCTTCATCCCGGACTCCATCAACCGCACGCTGTACCTCAAGGCGGAGGGAGTCTACGGCACGCCGGAGCGCCCGCGGACCCGGCGGGTGCTGGAGGCCATGGTGCAGTTCAGCTCCGACCTCGTGCAGTATGGGACCATGGTCAACGGCGCCTTCACCGTCAGCGCCAGCAACGTCAGGTACGACGGAGGGTTCTACACCAACGGCAACCTCTCGATCACGGGCGCGAACGTGCGGTTCAACGGCGGGCCGGTCGTGGTGAAGGGGAACCTCTCCGGGGCCGCCTCGGTGGTCATCGACGGCGACCTGTACTACAGCGGCGGGAGCGCCGGCAGCGTCAGCGTCACCGGCACGAAGTACAACTACGTCCCCAGCGTGAACTGGCCGACCCTGAACTTCGGCTACTACGACGCGCACTACACCTACAAGACCACCACCGCCAAGACCATCGTGTTCAACTCCACGGGGACGTTCACCGTGGTGGGCGGCGCGACCTACGCCATCCCGCCCGACGGCGCCTTGATCTACGGCGAGAACACGAACCTGACGGTGCGGGGGATCGTGAGCGGACGCGTGAGCGTGATCGCGGGCGCCGCGGCCGCGGGCAACTGCTCCTCAGGCACGGGGAAGATCACGGTCGGCGGCGACCTGTACTACGTCAACGCCAGCTCGATCGCGGCCGCGGCCAACGCCTCCTTCGGCGCCCTGGCGCGCAACTGCGTCAGTTTCGATAAGACCGGGTCGGACCTCCTGGCGGTCGGCGTCTATTTCGTGGAGCAAGGCACTTCGAACATGCGGGCGAACGGCTCCAGCGGCCGGACGCTGAAGATCTACGGGGTGCGCACCCAGGGCATCTCGATGTCGGGATTCAGCTCGGCCTCCATCAACTACGACGTGAACCTGAGGTCGTTCCAGCCGCCGGGGCTCCCGGAGCGCGCGCTCCTCGTAAATTGGAACTTGCATTGATTGTATGATAGGGACATGGTCTCGCGCTGGACGACGGTCCTCCTGTCGTCCGCAGTCCTGGGTTCCGCCTGCTCCGCACCCGTGTTCCGCTACACGCCCAACCCGCCATCGGTGAATCGGCCCGAGGTGCAGGCGCCGGTCTTCTTCCGCGGCTTCTCGGACCGGACCACGGACAAGAGCGCTCCGGGACTGCGGGCGCACAATTTCTACAACCTGGCCAGGACCGGCTCCGCCGCCTTCGGGCTGCCGCGGCTCGACCCGTCGGCGCTGGGGGAATTCTTCGTCGACGAGCTGCGGCGCTCAGGGCGGTTCACTTCGGTCCGCCGGCTCTACCCCCGGGAGGAGCCCGACGGTCCCGGCATCCTGGTCACGGGCGCCGTGGAGCGGGCGTTCATGGATTTCGGCGCCGAGGAGCGGACCCCCACGGAGACCCTCTCCTTGGTATTCGCGCTGCAGGCCGCTGACGCGCCCGCGTCCGGGGGCGCGGCGCTCTTCTCCGAGCGCTATGAGCACTCCTACGGTCCCGCCCCCTCTCCGGTCGGGGGCCCCAAAGAACGCGCGATGATCGAGCGCTCGGTGCGCGAGGCCTTCGGCCTCATGGCCGACGATCTTGCGAAAAGACTCCCCACACGTTGAAAATGTTATATTCGGACCATCATGAGGCGCCTGTCGCGGACCCTCGTACCGCTGGCCTGCCTCGCCGTGCTCTCCGGCTGCCGGCCGCCTGAAGCCCCGCCCTCCGCCCGGACCATCGTGCTCTGGGAGCAGGAGGACGCCTCCGTCTTCCCGTTCCTGGACCAGGTCTTCTCGGGCTTCCGCAAGCTGCCCGGCAACGAGGACGTGCGCATCGTCCGGACGCATTACCATACCGAGGACCTGCGCCAGCAGTTCCTGACCGCCTCGATCGCGGGCAGCCCGCCGGACCTCATCATGGGCCCTTCGGATTCGGCCGGCGTATATTCGGTCGCGGGTTTCGTCCTGCCGGTCGACGGCCTTTTCGACTTGTCGCGGTTCAACCAGCCGGTGGTCGAGGCCATCTCCCTGGACGGGAAGACCTGGGGGATCCCTCTGACCAACGGCAACCATCTGATGCTGTTCTACAACAAGCGCCTGGCTCCCGTCCCGCCCCGGAACACCGCGGAGTTCTTCGAGTATTGCGCCCAGAAGGCCCCCAAGCTGGGCCTGCAGCATTGCCTGGCCCTCAACATCGCGGAGCCCTTCTGGCTGATGCCCTGGGTGGGGGCGTACGGCGGCTGGCCCATCGACAACAAGACTCCGACGCTCGATACGCCGGCGATGCGGAAATCCATCGCTTTCGTCCTGGAACTCATCCGGAGGAAGTTCGTTCCCGCGGAGTGCGATTACAACTGCGCGGACGCCCTGTTCAAAGAGGAGAAGACCGCGTTCCTCATCAACGGCGACTGGGCCATCTCCGCCTACCAGGAGAAATTCGGCCAGGACCTGGGAGTGGCCCGCATCCCGATGCTCTCCGAGACCGGCCGCTGGCCGAGCCCCATGATCAGCGGGAAGTACCTGATGCTGAGCTCCAAGTTGAAGGGGGAGAAGCTGGACCTGGTCCGGCGCCTGGTCGAATTCTTCGTGAACGAGGAGAACCAGGTGGCGCAGGTGGGTGCCCTCCAGCGCCTGCCCTCCCTGACCCGGGCCGCGGCGTCCCCGGTCATCCAGCAGAGTCCGGTCCTGAAGAACTCCATGGCCCAGATCCAGGTCGGCAGGCCCATGCCCATGGCCACCGAGATCCGCGCGGTCTGGGACGCCGTCCGGCCGCTCTTGGGCCGGGCCATCATCGGGAAGATGACGCCGGAGGAGGCCGCGGCCCAGATGCAGCGGGACGCCCTTTCCAAGATCCAGGAGATGAACGACTGATGATAGAGTCTCTCCTGCAGGTGGTCGGCTTCGTCGCCCTCCTCGCGGTACTCGTGGTGGCGCTCGAGCTCTATCTCCACGCCCACTTCACCCAGTTCGACAAGCGCTGGTTCCTGCCCGGCATGGCGCTCGGGGTGCCGGCCCTGGCCCTGGCCGGGATATTCTTCTCCACGGAGGGCCGGCCGGACCCGGGGTGGACCATCTCCCTCATCGGCGGCCTTTGCGTCGCGGAGTTCCTGGTGGCCCTGTTCTTCCGGTATTACGTGCGCGGCAAGCATTCACTCCCCATCATGATGCTCGCCCCGGGCCTCCTGGGCCTGATCCTCCTCATCGTCTACCCCCTGATCTTCGAGGTGTACCTCGCCTTCCACGACCTGAAGCTGACCACGGTCATGGCCTGGAGCGGCACCGGGGCCCTGCCGTTCGTGGGCTTCAAGCAGTTCTGCAAGGTTTTCGTCTCCTCTCCGTTGTCCGGGGTGACCTTCTTCCAGCTCTTCCTGCGCACGGTGTGGTGGACCTTCATCAACGTCGTCTGCCACGTGGTCGGCGGGTTCGCCCTGGCCATACTGCTCAACAACCAGATCCGCTTCAAGGGGATCTACCGGACCTTCCTGGTCATCCCTTGGGCCATGCCCCAGGTGGTGGCGGTGCTGGCGCTGCGCGGGGAGTTCCATTCCCAGTACGGCTTCATCAACGTCATGATCACGCGCCTGCTCGAATGGCTCCCTTGGCTCTCCCGCCTCGGGGCCGAGCCCGTGCAGTGGCTTAGCTTCCATCCCCTGCTCACCTGCACGCTCATCAACATCTGGCTGGGCATCCCCTTCATGATGGTCATCATCCTCGGCGGCCTGCAGTCCATCTCTCGGCACTACTACGACGCGGCGGCCATCGACGGCGCCTCCGCTTTCCAGCAATTCCGGCTGATCACGCTCCCGCTCCTGCGCCCGGTGCTCGCTCCGGCGATCACCTTGGGGAGCATCTGGACGTTCAACAACATCAACGTCATCTACCTGGTGACCGGGCAGGCGGGGGGGACCGAGGACGCGGACATCCTGGTGTCGGCTCTCTATAAGGCGGCCTTCACCTATTACCGCTACAGCTACAGCGCCGCCTTCGCCATCGTCATCTTCCTGATCCTGTTCACCCTCTCGCTCTTGTGGGTGCGGTATTCGAAGGGTACGGAGTCGGCCTATGGATGAAGCCAAGACCTCCTCCCTGGAGGAATGCCGCGCCATTTTGGCTGCGCACCATAAGCGCGAATCCCTGCGCGCGGTGCTCATCCATATCTGCCTGATCGCGTGCTGCGTGGCCTGCATCTATCCCGTCCTGCGCATCCTCGCCGTCTCCCTGCGGCCCGGGGACCGCATCATCTCCACCGACCTGGCGCTCATCCCGGCCGGCGCCACCTTCGTGTCCTATCTCCGGGTGTTCCGGGAGACCAACTTCCTGATCTGGCTGTGGAACTCGCTGGTCATCACCTGCGTGACCTCGGTCATCGGGGTGAGCCTGGCCTCCACCGCGGGCTACGCCTTTTCGCGCTTCCGGTTCCCGGGGAGCAAGCTGGGGCTGACCCTGCTCCTGGGCACCCAGATGATCCCGGCCGCCATGCTGCTCCTGCCCCTCTTCCTGATGATCATGAGGCTCGGCCTGACCAACACCTATCTGGGCATGATCATCTCCTACTCCGTGACCTCGCTCCCCTTCAGCATCTGGATACTGAAGGGGTACTACGACACGATACCCCGCTCGCTGGAGGAGGCCGCGCTCGTGGATGGGACCTCCCGGTTCGGGGCCTTCTGGCGCATCGTTCTGCCCCTTTCGACGCCGGCGCTCTCCATCGCGTTCCTGTTCAACTTCACGCAGGCCTGGAACGAGTACCTCGTCGCGCGCGTGGTCCTGACCGATTCCTTCCGCTACACCTGGACCCTCGGCCTATTCGAGCTCCAGGGGCAGTACCTGACCCAGTGGGGCATGTTCGCGGCGGCGTCCTTGATGGTGACCGCGCCCGTGCTGCTGGTCTTCCTCTATTCTTCGAAATGGCTCATCTCGGGGCTGACCCTCGGCGGGGTCAAGGGATAAGAACATGGCTTCTGTGACCCTGCGCAACATCGTCAAGGACTTCAACGACAACCGGGTCCTCGACAACGTGACCCTGGGGATCGCGGACCGGGAATTCCTGGTCCTGGTCGGTCCCTCCGGCTGCGGCAAGAGCACGCTCCTGCGCATCCTCGCCGGCCTGGAGGACGCGACGGGCGGCGAGACCTTCATCGACGGCACGCTGGTAAACCACCTGCCTCCCCGCAGCCGGGAGATCGCGATGGTGTTCCAGGACTACGCGCTCTACCCGCACATGACGGTGGCCGAGAATATGAGCTTCGGCCTGCGCCTGCGGCGCATGCCCAAGCCCGAGATCGAAGCGCGGGTCCGGGAGGCGGCGGGCATCCTGCAGATCGAGAAGCTCCTCGAGCGCACCCCCAAGCAGCTCTCCGGGGGGCAGCGCCAGCGCGTCGCCATCGGGCGGGCGATCGTTCGCAAGCCCAAGGTGTTCCTTTTCGACGAGCCGCTGAGCAACCTCGACGCCAAGCTCCGGGAGGAGATGCGCGTGGAGATCGCCAAGCTCCACCAGCGGCTCCACTCGACCATCGTCTACGTCACCCACGACCAGGTGGAGGCCATGACCCTGGCCTCGCGCATCGCGGTGATCCAGGGCGGCACGCTCCAGCAGGTGGGCACTCCGGAGCAGGTCTTCAGCCGGCCGGAGAACGTCTTCGTGGCGGGCTTCATCGGGAGCCCGACTATGAACTTCGTCGCGGGGACCCTGTCCCCGGAAGGGACGGGGCTCTGCTTCGCCAACGATGCCATGAAGGTCGCTTTGCCCGCGGGCCTGCTCGAGACGCCGCCCGCCGCGCCGCTCCCGGTCATCCTCGGGGTGCGGCCCGAGAGCCTCCGGCCCGCCGGCGACGGGCCGGCGGGCCGGCAGGGCATCCCGGCCGAAGTGGACGTGGTGGAGCTGTTGGGACACCGGAAGAACGTGCATCTCCTCGCCGGCGGGACGAAGCTCCTCATGGTGGTGGACGCCGCCTTCTCGCCGCGCGCGGGGGAGTCCCTGCAGGTCTCCTTCGACGCGGCGGCCCTCCACTTCTTCGACCGGACGACCACCAAGAGGCTGCGCTGAACGGACGAGCCGCCCGCCGGGCCGGGTCGCTCCTGCGGGTCTTAGCGGTCCTGCCGCTCCTCGCCGCCTGCCGCCGCGCGCCGGAGCCCGTCCCGGGACGGACGGTCCTGCGCCTCTTGGCGGGGCCGGACGTCGGCGGGGCGCTGGCGTCCAACATCGTCCGCTTCCACGAGTACTATCCGGACATCCGCGTGGAGGTCGTGGAGGGCCCGGCGGAGAGCGACCGCCTCGAGGCTCGGGGCTCAGAGTCCTTCGCGGCGCGGGACGGCGCCTTCGACGTGCTCTACACGGACGTGGCCTGGATCCCGCATTTCGCCGCGCGGGGCTGGCTGCGTCCCCTGGACGGCTGGTTCACGCGCAGGATGCAGTCCAAGTTCCTGCCCGGCGACATCGCGGGCTCCCGCTACGGCGGGAAGATCTACCGCGTCCCCAACCAGTCGGACGCGGGCCTCTTGTATTACCGGAAGGACCTCCTGGACGCCGCCGGCCTCCGGCCGCCCCGGACCTGGGGCGAGCTCGTCGCCCAGGCGCAGCGCCTGCAGCGGCCTCCGGAACTCTGGGGCCTGGCCTTCCAGGGGAAGGCGTACGAGGGGCTGGTCTGCGACTTCCTGGAGCTGGCCTGGGGCAACGGGGGCGGGATGCTGGACCCCCGCTCCCAGGTGATCGTCGATGCTCCGGCCGCGATCGAGGCGCTCTCCTGGCTGGTGGACGCGGTGCGCGTCCAGCGCATCGCTCCCGAGAGCGTGCTGGATTTTCAGGAGGAGGAGGCGCGCAAGCTGTTCGGGGATGGGCGCGCGGTCTTCATGCGGAACTGGCCCTACGCCTGGAACCTGCTCCAGCGGGAGCGCTCCCCGGTGAAGGGGCTGGTGGGCATCGCGCCCATGGTCCACGGGGAGGGGCGCCGCAAGAGCGCCGCGGTCCTGGGCGGCTGGGGCTACTCCATCTCCGCCTTCACCGAGGAGCCCGAGGCGGCCTGGAAGTTCGTGCAGTTCATGGCCACGGCCGAAAGCCAGAAGGTCGGCTACGAGAAGGGGGGCATCCTGCCCACCCGGAAGGTCCTGTTCAACGATCCCCAGGTCATCGCGAAGAGCCCGCACTACCGCGTCCTCTACGACGTGCTCTCCGCGGCGCGTCCCCGGCCCATGCACCCCGAGTACCCGCGCCTTTCCGCCATCCTGCAGGTGCACCTGGGTGCGGCGCTGGCCGGCAAGAAGTCCCCCGAGGAAGCCCTGAAAGCAGCCGCCGCCGAGATGCGGGCCGCCCTCGCCTCTCCCTCTCCCTAAGCGCGAGTCTGTCCCCCGATCGAGCCTCCCATCGCCGTCGTCGGAATCCAATGGCGGCGCGCGGCACCGACCCCCGGTCGTCCGGATTTCGCGAGCGGCGCATACGCATACAGCGCCGCGAGCGCTAAGCGCGGCCGCAGGGTCGCGCGGTCCGGACGACCGGGGGTCGGTGCCGCTAGTCGCGGCGGGGGATCAGTCGGAGACGGTGAAGGAGGCGAACGACTCTTTGATGGCGGCGTCGAAGAACTTCATGTCCTCCGCGCGGACCGCCGCGGTCACCATGTAGATCAGCCCGTGCTTGTAGCACAGGATCTGCTGGAAGACCATCGGAGTGCGGCCGGTCGCGTGGTCGAGATGGACCGCGTTCACCTGGCAGTAGGCTGCCGGCATCCCGTTGACCACGCCGAGGCTCTGCGACACGACTTCCCCGGCCAGCTGCAGGACCAGGGAGTGGACCGACGATTCCATGAGCAGGTTGAGCGCCTCTTCCAGGGAATCCGGGCCGAGGGCGCGCAGACGCTCCTCATCGGGATGGGCGATGCTCACGTTCATCGCGCCCCGGGTCGGACCGAACGCATGCTTGACGACGTTCTCCCCGTCCCCGTCCTTGACCTTCCAGCCCTCGGGGAAACGGATGCTGAACTTGAATGCGAGGTTGGTGTAGAGTGTTCCTTCCAACTGCTCGTTGCCGTTCATCGTTGCCAGCGAGTATCCTACAAAAGATGGCGGGGATGCAAGCCCGGCCCCGGCCCCCGGGCTATTTCCGGATGCGTTCGATCCGGAGGACATGGGCCGGGATCCCGGCCTCATGGCGGAGCTCGACGAAATTGTGCGGCCCATGCCACCGGAAGCGGAGGTCGGTGAGCAGGTCGTGGACCTCATAGGTCTCGGTTTCGTTGAGTCCGAATTCCGCCAGCGGGAGGTCGACCCAGCCGGATTGGGTCCAGTGCGGGTCGAGGTTGACGGCCATGACCAGCAGGTTCTCCCCGCTCTGCTTGCTGTAGCAAAGGATGCGGTCGTTATCCACCGGGACGAAGCGCAGGCTCCAATCGCTCTGCAGGGCCGGATTCTCCCGCCGGATCGCGTTGAGCCGGGTGAGCAGCCATTGGATGCTCAGGGGGTCGCGGAGGTTCCAGTAGCGGACCTCGTATTTCTCGGAATCGAGGTATTCCTCCTGGCCCGGAGTCTTGGCGCGATTGTCGCAGAGCTCGAAGGCCGGTCCGTAGATCCCATAGCTGGCGCCCAAGGTGGAGGCGAGCAGGGACCGGATGATGAAGGCGGGCCGGCCGCCGTTCTGGAGATAGGAGATGAGGATGTCGGGGGTGTTCGTCCAGAGGCTCGGGCGGAAGAACTCGCGGACCTCCGTGCGGGTGAGTTCCGTGAAGTATTCAGCCAGCTCCTGCTTGGCCGTCCGCCAGGGGAAATAGTTGTAGGACTGCGTGAAGCCCAGTTTGGCCAGCCGGTACATGATCTTCGGCCGGGTGAAGGCCTCGGACAGGAAGATCACGTCCGGGTGCTCGCGCCGCACCTCCGCGATGATCCACTCCCAGAAGGCGAAGGGCTTGGTGTGCGGGTTGTCCACGCGGAACACGCGCACGCCCTGCTCTATCCAGAAGAAGAAGATGCTGCGCAGTTCCAGCCACAGCTCCCCGCTCTGCCCGCTCGCGAAGTCGAAAGGGTAGATGTCCTCGTATTTCTTGGGGGGGTTCTCCGCGTACTGCACGGTGCCGTCCGGCCGGCTGCGGAACCACTCGGGATGTTCCCGCAGATAGGGGTGGTCCGGGGAGCACTGGAACGCGATATCGAGCGCCACGTCGATGCCGAGCGCCCGGGCTTTGCTCACCAATTCCCGGAAATCCTCCAGGGTCCCGAGTCCGGGGTGGACCGACTTGTGCCCGCCTTCGGCCGAGCCGATGGCCCAGGGCGAGCCCGGGTCGTCGGCCGCGCAGGCGAGGGAGTTGTTCCGCCCTTTGCGGCGGGTCGTCCCGATGGGGTGGATCGGAGGCAGGTAGACCAGGTCGAAGCCCATGTCGGCCAGGTACGGCAGGCGGGCGATGCAGTCCCGGAAGGTGCCATGCCGTCCCGGCTCCGGCGAGGCCGAGCGGGGGAACATCTCGTACCAGGCGCTGAAGCGGGCCTTCTCCCGGTCCACCCAGACCGGGAGCTCCCGGCCGTAGGGCGTCTTCTTCTTGTCGGGATGCTTCTCGATGAAAGCGCTCAGCTCGGGGTCGAACGCGCGTTCGGCGGCGGCCATGGGGCCGCCGCCCTTGAAGGCGCCGTCCGTCATCCGTTCGCCGGAACGGGCGGCGGCCGCTGGGCCGCCGCCCAGGCGCAGTTCGCCCGCCCAGGCGCGCAGGCGTTTGCCGACCGCGGCGGGGACGCGTCGGGCGGCCGCGTCGATGAGGTCCGCCCCGATCTTCAGGTCTATGGCGACGTCCTGCCCGGCGTCGAGACGCTTGCGTAGGTCCCGCTGCCAGGTCCGGAAGGGGTCGACCCAGGCCTGGACCGTGTAGAAATAGCGGCCGAGTTCGGAAACTGAAAATTCCGCGGCCCAGACATCGTTGCCCAAGGGCTGCATCGGGGCTTCGAACCACACCTTCTGGGATTCGTGCCGATGCAGGAGGACGCAGGCGAGCTCGTCATGCCCGTCGGCGAAGGCGTGCGCCTTCACCCGGACCGTCTCTCCGACCGTCCTCTTGATGGGGAAGCGGCCGGCGTCGACTTCAGGGAGGACCCGTTCGATGACGGCGCGGCGCACCTCCCCGGAAGCGGCGGCCAAGGGGGCGCTCTTGGGGGCGGCTAAAGGGGTGCTGTCGGGGGCGGTCACGGGGGAGTTTTCCACGGGGTCCATAGGCTGTGAATATAGCAGATTTACCGCAGGTCGCCTCCCGCGCTGCGCAGGAGGCGTATGAGGTCCCGGCGCAGGGCGGAGCGGGGGACCGGTTGGGCCAGGACCGATTCCAGGAGAGCGCGGGCCTCGGGCACCCGCATCTGGGAGGCGTAGATGCGCGCGAGCTCCAATCCGGTCAGAGGGTCCTTGGGAGACAGCGCGCGGGCCGGCTCGAGCTGGGCCAGCGCCTCGCGCCGCCGCCCCGACCGCTCCAGGAGCGCTCCCAGCCGCGCGCGCGCCTCCGGCTCTCGCGGGTCGAGGGCGACCGCCTTCCGGAAGGAGGCCATGGCATGGTCCTTGCGGCCGCGGAGCTCCCAGATCCGTCCCTGGCTGGTCCAGGCGCGGGCGCTGGCCGGGTCATAGGAGAGCGCCCGGGCGACGACCGCCTCGGCCCGGTCCCCCCTCCCCGCGTCCAGCAGGACGCGCGCCGTCTTGTTAAAGATGAGCCCGCGCTCCTTGTCGGTGATGCTGAGGCCGCGCAGGCCCTCCGGCAGAGGGAGGGTCTTGAAGCCGCGCAGGAGGTCCGCGATGGCCTTGGCGCGCAGGAGGCCGATGCTGCGCGCGGCGGAGAACTCCAGCGTGGGGCGGTCGTCAGTCTGGACCGGGGCGCCGGCGCAGAAGCGGCGCAGATCGGCGTCGGAGAGGATGAGCGTCGAGGTGAGCAGGGTGAAGGGATGGTCGTAGCCTTCGCCGAGGTGGGCGAGGTCCCCGCGCAGGGTCGCGTTCGCCGCGAAGCGGCGCTGGATCAGTCCGTAGTCGATGTCCCACGGCGCGTTCGAGCCCAGGAGGAAATAGTCCGCGCGCCCGTTGGACAGGAGCAGGGCGTGAGGGAAGACCGAGGTGAAGGTCCGGACCACCAGGCGGAAATCCTCCTCGGTCATGCTGTAGGCGTGGAACCATTGCGCGAAGACGCCGCCGTCCTTGAGCCGGCCGCGGTAGAGGGCGAAGGCTTCGCGGGTATAGAGATACGCGACGCCGGAGATCCAGGGATTGGAGGGTTCGGAGGCGATGAGATCCCAGCGGGGGCCGCCCGTCGCCGCGGCGGCCGCCAGGAACTGCCGCGCGTCCGCGCTGTGCAGGCGCAGGCGCGGGTCCCGCAGGACGCCGCGGTTGGAGCGCGCGAAGAGCCCGGCCGCCTCCGCCACGACCGGTTCGATCTCCACCACATCCAGCGCTCCCAGGCCCGGGTCCGAGGCCAGGGCGCTGGCCGTGAGGCCGGCACCCAGGCCGACCACCAGGGCGTCGCGCGGAGCCCCGGGGTGGAGGAGCAGGGGAAGGTAGCCCAGGAGCAGCTGGGTGTCGATGTCCCCACCGTCGGAGGCGTCGGTCTTCCCGTTCACCCGCAGGTAGCGCTCTCCGTCGGGGTTCTCCAGGACGGTCACGCTGGCGTTGCGTCCGCTGCGGTGGAAGATCACCTGGTCCCGCTCCAGCACCCTTCGGAACGTGCGGAAATCCATGCCGCTCTTGGCGAAATAGGGTCCGTACACGAACATGCCGCTGGTGAACAGGCGCGTGTTCCAGGAAGGCCGCAGGGCTGCCAGAGCGCCGCAGGCGGCCAGGAGCACGGCGGACCCCGCCGCCTTGACCCGCCCGGACGCCGGGAGGGCGCAAACGCAGAGGATGGAGGCGCCGGCATAAGCCCAGACCGCAGCCAGGAGGGTCCTCTCCAAGTCCAGGGCGGGCAGCAGGATCAGTCCGGCGGTCGCGGACCCCAGGATGGCTCCCAAGGTGTTGGCGGCGTAGCAGGAGCCCGCAGCCCGGCCGATGTCCTCCCGCGCGGGAGAGAGCGCGGCGACCGCCCAGGGGAACACGGCGCCCATGAGCGCGGTCGGAACGGCGAGGACGGCCGCGGTCAGGAGGAACTGGGGCAGGAGCGGCGAGCCGCCGGCGGACGGGAGCAGCGCCGGGAGTCTCGTCAGGAGGAAGGGCAGCCGGTCGAAGGCGTACGATCCGGCATAGACCGACGCCCCCAGCAGGGCGAGCAGGACCGCCAGGCCGCCCCAGCTCGGGTCGCGCCGCGCGCGGAGGAGATGGAAGGCGAAGCTTCCCGCCGCCAGCCCGAGCAGCACCGCGACGAGGACGGTCGTGAAGGCGTACACCGTGGAGCCCAGGACCACGGCGAAGGCGCGGGTCCAGGCGACTTCGCAGACCATGGCGGCGGCCCCGGAGACCGCGAGCAGCAGCCAGGCGCGTCGGGCGCCGGGGAGCGGCGCCGCGGGCGCCGCCGTGAGCGCAGTCGAACGCGCGGCCCCTGACGCTATCGACCGGCAGGGACCGCGCAAGAGAATGTCCTCCTGACGCGCGGCCCGGAGGGCGAGGGCGGCGCTCAGCGCGCTCGCGGCGGCCCCGCAGAGCATGCTGCGCAGGGTGCCCAGCGCGGGCAGCAGCAGGAAGCCGACCGAAGCCGCTCCCAGGACCGCGCCCAAAGTGTTGATCCCGTAGAGCAGGGAGAGGGGGCGGTCCGCCCGGCCCGTCTCGCGCAGAGAACGCCAACGCGTCAAGAGCGGCAAGGTCGCCCCCATGAGGGCCGTGGGGAGGAGGAGCGCCGCGGTCGCGAGGAGGAAATATGACAGGGCCCGGACCGGCGCGGGGAGGGACAGGATGCCGGCCCAGAGCAGGAACTTCCCGACCAGGTGGAGCGCCGGCAAGGTCAGGAGCGCGGCGGAGCCGACCCCCGCCTCGAGGGCGGCATAGAGGCGCAGCAGGCGTCCCGGGTCGCGCCGGTCGGCCAGACGCCCGCCGAGCAAGCTGCCCAGGGCGAGCCCGCCCATGAAGGCCGACAGGACCGCCGAGGCCGCGAGCGCGGTATGGCCGCAGAAGAGCGTGACTAGGCGCACCCAGAGGACTTCGTAGAGGAGCGCCGCGAAGCCCGAGAGGAAGTAGCTGAAGAGGATCAATAGAGTAGGAAGTGGGCGCGCCGGTCCAGGAACTCCCGGGCGCCCGCGTCGAAGAGTTCGATGAGCTCTTTCGGGGCCGCTCCCTGGGAGAATAGTTCGTTGAAGCGGCGGGAGCCGGTGAAGCGGGGCATTCGTTCCAGGTCCAGCGCGAATTCCTTGGGGTGCTGGTCCCGGAGCGCGGCCGCGAGGTGGGCGAAGACCTCGAGCGAGCGCAGGACCTTGCGGTCGGTGACGCGCATCCGGACACCGGGACAGCGCCGGCCTGCGAAGACGCTCTTGGCCGGGGTGAAGGTCTCCTCTGCGAAGGAGACTCCTTTCAGTCCGGCCTTGCGCAGGCGCTGGACCACGGCCTTGGCGTCCATCCAGGGAGCGCCGACCCAGCGGAAAGGCAGGTCGGTCCCGCGTCCGACCGATACGTTCGCCGCTTCGAAACAGGCGATGCCGGGATAGAGCGTGGCCGCGTCGAGGTCGGGGAGGTTCGGGGAGGGCCGCACCCAGGGCAGTCCGGTCTGGTCATACCATAGGCTGCGCTTCCAGTTCTTCATCGGGACGATCTGCAGGCGCGCGCCGAGCCGGGCTTCCTGATTGTGGAGCCGCGCGATCTCTCCGATCGTGAGGCCGTGGCGCACGGGGATGGGGAAATAGGCGATGAAGTGGCGGATGTCCGGGTCGAGGATCGGCCCTTCGACCGTCTCGCCGTTGATCGGATTGGGACGGTCGAGGACGATGAATTCGATCTCCGCTTTGGCCGCGGACTCCATGGCCATGGCCATGGTCGTGGCGTAGGTGTAGAAGCGGGCCCCCGCGTCCTGGATGTCGAAGACCAGGGCGTTGAGGCCGCGCAGGGTGTCCGGGGTGGGGGCGCGCGTGGAGCCGTAGAGGCTGTACATGGGGATGCGGGAGCCGTCGGGGAGCAGGAATATCCCCGAGCCGACTTCCTCCGACTCCGAGGTCCCCGCGAACCCGTGCTCCGGGGAGAAGAGGGCGCGCAGCCGTACGCCGGGGGCGTTGGCGAGGACCTGGATGGTGGAGCGGCTTCCCCGATCCAGCCCGGTCTGGTTCGTGATGAGGCCGATGGACTTGTTCTTGAGCTCGCGGAATTCGTGCTCCTCGAGGACGTCGATGCCCAGCAGGACCGGGGCGGGAGCGGGCTCCTCGGCTAGAGCCGCGGCGCCGAGCGTGAGCAGGACGGCCGCGAGCGCCGGCCTCATCGCTGACGGGGGGGGAGTTTCTTGATCAAGAGGTACAGGTTCCCCTTGTCCCAGACGCGGTGCGCCGTCGTCTGGGCCTGGGCGCCGTGTCCGACATACACGTCCACCCGCCCGGGGCCCTTGATGGCCCCGCCCGTGTCGTGGCAGAGGACGAAGCGGTGGACGGGTCCCTTCCCGAGCAGTCGTCCCTCCGCGTCGGCCTGGGCCATGGGGAAGGACATGAACGCGAGGGCGCCCAAAGGCACGAACTCCGGATCGACGGCGATCGAGCGGCCGGCCGTGAGCGGCTGGTTCATGGTCCCCAGGGGTTCCGCGTCCGCGGGGAGATCGACGAGTTCGAAGAAGGTGTAGCGGGGGTTCTGGCTGAGCAGCCAGGCTTCGCCTTCGGGATGCTCCCGGAGATACTGATGGAGCGTGTCGTTGGTGAGCTTGTCGCGGGTCATGGCTCCGGAGCCGGCCACGCTCAGGCCCACGCTCTTGTAGGGGCGGGCGTTGGTGGCCGCGAACCGGGCCATCATGGTCGTGCCGTCGGTGAACTGCAGGAGGCCGGAGCCCTGGATGTGCAGGTTCAAGCGGTCGAAAGAGTCCTTGAGCCAGGCTATCTCGAGGCCCTTGCCTTCCAGGCTCTTGCGGATGTCGATGTCCCGGCGGTCGAAGTAAGGCGCGAAGCGTCCTTCGGGAGTGACCCTGCCGACGATGGTCTTCCCCTGGAGCGCCGGGTCGAACCCGCCGAGATCGGCATCGACCATGTCCGGGGGCTTCCCATAGAGGGGGTAGGAGTATTCCGCGGTGCGCTCGCGGCTCGCCGCGATGACGGGTTGATAGTAGGATGAGAAATGGGCGGAGCGGGGGGCGCTGGAGGGGCGCACGCGGTATAGGTCGAACCTTTCCTTAAGCCGGGGCCGCAGGTCCTGTCCGGCGGGAGCCGCCTTGAGCAGGGCCGCGACCTCCTCCAGGGTCTCGATGAGGAGGCGGGGGGCGACCTCGCGGTCGCCGATCCGCATCAGGTGGTCGCCTTTCGCCTCAAGGTAGGCGGCGCTGCGCTGGGCCGCGGCTTCGAACGAGGCGGGGTCCAGGTCGTCCGAAAGCTCGGGCCATTCCATCCCGGGGACGAAGTCGACGGCGCGGAAGGCGGGCTCCGGGGGGGGCTGGCGGACCTGGAGGGGCTGGGGGATGCATGCGGCGAACAGGGTCAGGGGCGCGGCGAGCAATAGTGACTTGCGCATGGCGCGATTATACTAGAATCCTCTCCGGCATGATACGTTCCCTCTCCCTCGCCGTGTCCCTGTTGTCCGCGTCGCCGGCCCATGCGGCTGACGGCGCCCCAGGGGGCGCCGTCCTCGAAGGCGCCCGCCGTTCACCTCTCGCCGTAGAGGGCGCCCTGTCCATCGAGGCCATGGCGGGCCAGGTGTTCGCGGTGGTCATCGACACGGAGATCGCCGGCCGCTACGAGTCCTACATCCGGAGCGGCAGGCTGGGCGGGGGGATGCTCCGCTGGGACCGGTTCACGGCGGACGAGTTGAAGCGGTTCACGGGGCGCCTGCAGGAGTGGTCCGCCGGCGCTCCTGACGGGATCCCGTTTTTGGTCTCGGTGGACCATGAGGGGGGGCCCCTGTTCACTCAGAAGACGCTCGGGGCCACGATATTCCCCGGGAACATGGCCCTGGGCGCCGCCGGCTCCGAAGACCTGGCGGAGGCCGCCGCGGAGCAGAGCGCCCGCGAACTCCGGAGCCTCGGGATCCACGTGGACTTCGCTCCGGCGGTGGACGTGAATTCCAACCGGAAGAACCCCATCATCGGCGTCCGTTCCTTCGGAGAGGACCCCCGGCTGGTGGCGCGCTTCGCAGCCGCGGCCGTTCGCGGCTACTTGAAGGGAGGGGTGCTGCCCGCGGCCAAGCATTTCCCCGGGCACGGGGACACGGACACCGATTCCCATACGGGCCTGCCCCGCATCGGCAAGCGTCTGTCCCGTTTGGAGGCGGTGGAGCTGCCCCCCTTCCGGGCGGCCATCTCTGCGGGGGTGCCGCTCATCATGACCGCCCACATCTCGGTCCCCGCCCTGGGGACGGGGGCTCTGCCGGCCACCTTCTCCCCGGAGGTGCTGGAGGGTTGGCTGAGGGGCCGGCTGGGATTCCCAGGCGTTATCGTTTCGGACAGCCTCGATATGGGGGCCATCACCAAGGACCAGACGGTCGCCGAGGCCGCGATCCGCTCCTTTCTCGCCGGCTGCGATCTGCTCCTCATCGGCAAGGCCGATTATCCCCCCGTCTATGAGGGATTCCTCAAGGCGGTCCGCGACGGGCGGGTCCCGAAGGAGCGTCTGGCGGCGTCGGTGGGACGCATCCTCGAACTGAAGCGGCGGACGGCGCCCGCGCCCCTCGCCCTCGGCGGGGCGGCCTCCGATCCCGGCGCGCCGCTAATCCGGCGGATTGCGGACGCGTCGGTGACCTTGCTGCGGGATGAGGCTTCGCTCATCCCCCTGAGTCTGCGCGAGGAAGAGACCCTGGCCGTCGTGCTGATGCCGTCCCCGCGCTTCAAGGCGGAGGCGGAGTCGTTCGTCCGCGAGCTGGTCCGCCGCCACGCGCGGACCGAGGCGCTCATCCTGCCCCCCGCGCCGGCGGAGGGGGACGCCGCGCGGGCGGAGGCCGCCGCCCGCAAGGCGGACGCCCTGGTGGTGGGTTCCTATCTGTGGGGAAGCGAGCCTCCGAAAGCGCAGCGGGAGCTGGTCCGGAGCCTCCTGAAGCTGCGCCGGCGCGCGGTGCTGCTCAGCCTGATGAATCCCTACGACGTCCCCCTCTACCCCGGCGCCGGGACCGTGGCGCTCCTCTATGGGCCGACGGAGGCCGCGCTGGGCGCCGCGGCGCGGCTCCTTTTCGGGGAGATCCGGCCCCAGGGACGCCTGCCGGTCAGCCTCTCCCGGCGGCTGCGTGCCGGCCGCCCTTTCCGCGGAAGGTAGGACGGCGCGCTCCCAGGACGGCGGTCCAACGGGGCAGCTGTGCCCGGGCACAGTTGTCCCCGCGATCCACAAGCGCGCGAAGCCTTTGACGCTGGCTTGCTCGACTATCCGCAGCCGGCGGCAAGCGGCGAAAGGACGGCCCAGCGCGCCCGATCGAAGACCGAGAAGTGGGCGCAGCCGCGCGACAACTTCAGGACCGTCTGGCCCGCGTGCCTGACCAGCTTGGCCGCCCGGCACAGCAGGCGGAAGCGCAGATCCTTGATCTCGAACTTCTCCGCACGACCGACTGCCATTTCCCGTCGGGGATCTCGCCGATGGTCTCCCGCACAGCGCAATCCAGGTCCGCCGTGATCGAGAACTCCATGCCCTGCTTGAGACAGTACTCCATCACAGCCAGTCTGTAGCCCGCGCTATCGGACCTCACCCGCAGCTTGGTGCCCTGCGCAAGCATCCGGCGGCACTGGCCCAGAAGGCTGCGCAGCTGCGACTGCGGCGAACTATTCCCAGGGCGGAATTCAGGGCTCCTGACATCAGGCTGGAGTCGACATCCAACGTCAGGTGTCCGGGACTAATCCAGGCAAGGCGTCGAGATCCTTGATCAGGTTGCTTCGGTGGGCCAGCTCCGTCAGCAGCGGCAAGCCGGCGAACGAGGTGCTCTATTTCTCGCCCGGCGGGGATAGCCTTGCCTGCGGATTCGGGCGGCGCCGCAGGCGGCGCCACGAGTGTGCCCGGGCACAGCTGCTTAGCCGAGGATCGGGGGGGCGGCCCCCGCTTGATTCCTCGACGGCGATTTGCTAAAGTAATACGCCTTTTCGGCACGAATTAACTAAAAGACAGCACAGGATGGACTGCTGGAGGCTCAGCGGTCCCCGGGATCGCGTTCTATGCATTTGAAAAGCATCGAGATTCAGGGCTTCAAATCCTTCGCGGATAAGACCCGGATCGAGGTCAAGCCGGGGATCACCGGCATCATCGGCCCCAATGGCTGCGGCAAATCCAACATCATGGACGCCATCCGCTGGTGCATCGGCGAGATGTCTTGGAAGTCCCTGCGCTCCGACTCCATGGTGAGCGTCATCTTCGCGGGGACCGAGCGCCGCAACGCGGTGGGCCTGGCCGAGGTCACCCTCACTTTCGACAACGCGCGCAACCTGCTGCCCGTGCCTTACAGCGAGATCCAGGTGTCGCGGCGGATCTTCCGGTCCGGCGAGTCGGAGTACTACTACAACAAGACCCAGTGCCGTCTGCGCGACATCCGCGAGCTCTTCCTCGACACCGGCATCGGCAACTCGGGCTACGCCATCATCGGGCAGGGCGACGTGGACTTCATCCTGCGGTCCAAGCCCGAGGACCGCCGGGCGCTGTTCGAGGAGGCGGCCGGGGTATCCAAGTACAACGTCAAGCGCGAAGAGGCCATCCGCAAGATGGAGCACGTGGAGGTGGACCTGGGGCGCCTCCAGGACTCCGTCGCCCTCATCGACGAGCAGATCAAGAAGCTCGACTCGGACGCCCGCAAAGCCAAGCTCTATCAGAAATACAAGGCCGAGCTCGCTTCGATGGAGGCCGGCCAGATCCTCGGCGAGGTTCGCAAGCTCGACGCGGACCTCAAGACCCAGGAGGAGCAGGCGGGGCCCCTGCGGGAGCGGATGACGGCCATGATATCGGTCGTCGACGCCGACGACGCCCGCCTCGCGGCCCTGCACCTGGAAAAGGCCGCGCAGGACGCCGCGGTCCTGGCGTCCAACCAGAAGGTCGCCGCGCTGCAGTCGGAGATCCGGATGCTGGACGAGCGGGTCCGCAACGCCAACGATTCCGCGGCCCGCGTCCTGAAGAACCTGGAGGACTCCCGCGAACAGCTGGAGGCGGAGCGCGGCCGCGCCGCGGCCATGGACCCCGAGATCGGCGGCGCCCGCCAGGCGCACGCCGAGGCCGCCGCGGCGCTGGAGCAGTGCCGCCGCGAGGAAGAGGAGTTCCGCGCGGAGCTCAACCGTCTGATCGAGGAGCGGGACGCGGCCCACGAATCCGCCAAGGCCATCCGCCAGAAGGCGCGCTCCGTCTCCGAGACGCTCCAAGGGACTTCCCGCGAGGAGTCCGCGGCCCAGAGCCGCCAGGACAAGCTGGGCTACGAGCTGGAGCGCAACCGCAAGGAGACCGAGACCCTCGAGACCAAGCTCCAGGACCGGCGCGACGAACTCGGCCGGCTGGAGGGCGCCGCGGGAGAGCAGCGGTCCCGGCTGGACCGCGCCTGTCAGACCGTCGCGGAGCTCGAGACACGGCGCACGGACCTCTCCGGGCAGCACGCCGGCACCGGGGACGCCATCGTGGCGATGCGCGCGGAGGCCGCCGCCCTGAAGGCCCGGATCGAGGCCGTCGAGTCGCAGGGCGGCCAGGACCCCTACTGGGTCGGCGCGCACGCGGTCACCGACGCCGGGATCCCGGGGATCGCGGGCACCGTGCGCTCCCTGCTGCGGGTGCACGACGAGCACCGCGTCTTCGTCGAGGACGCCCTGGGCGACCGGCTCTACGCGGTCGTGTGCGACGATGTCGCCGCCGCGCGGGCGGGGATCGAATTCCTCAAGTGCTGCGGCCGGGGCCGCGTCCGGTTCCTGGTGTCCAGCGCGCTCCCCGAGGGTCCCCTGTCCTCGGCGGAACTCCCGTCCGGCGCGCGGAACCTGTTGGAAGCGGTGAGCTTCGACCCCGCGCACGAACGGGTGGTCCGGCATCTTTTGGCCGAGACCTTCATGCTGGACGGAGGGCTCTACGGCCGCTGCTGGGTATGCGGCGGCGCGCGCGAGGGCGAATCCCTCCAGATGCAGCTGTCGGACATCGGGGAGCTGCGGGGCCGTCTGGAGCGGTTCCACGGCCGCCTGGAGGCCGAACAGCGGCGGAAGGCGGAGCTGGAGGAGGCGATCCGCGCGGCGGACCGGTCGCTCGCGGAGGCCCGCGGCCGGCGGGAGACGGAATCCGCGGCGTTCCACCGCCTGGACGGGGAGCTCCAGAACAAGCGGGAAGGCCTCAAGCTCGACGAAGGACTGCGGACCTCGATCCTCGTGGAAACCGAACGGCTCGCGTCGGATATCACGGCCCTGCAGGAGCAGCGGTCCGGGCTCGGGCGCCGTCTGGAAGAGCTCCGGGGTCAGGAGGCCGCTCTCCAAGGCGAGGCGGACGCGGCCCAGGCCCGGGGGGCGCTCATCCACGACGGGGTCCAGCGCAAGCTCGGCGAAGAGACGCACTTCAAGCAGGTGCTCCAGGACCGCGGCGAGCGGGAACGGATCATGAAGGACCGCCGAGACCGCCTCGTGGCGGATAAGGCCGGCATCGAGGCGTCGGCGCTCAAGCGGCAAGATCAGCAGGGCGCCTGGGAGCGCGACCTGAAGGAGTATGCCGGGGTCGTCGCCGATTCCAACCGGCAGCTCGAAGGCCTGCATCGGGGTCTCGCGGGCGGCGAGGGTGAGCTGCGGGTCCTGGTGGAGAAGCAGCAGTCCCTGCAGAAGGACTCCGAGGACCTCGAGGCCAAGCTCAAGCAGTCCCGCCACGACGCCGACGCGCTGCGGGAGGACCTGAAGAACGCGGAGCTCCGCCTCTCGGAGCTCAAGAACCGCCGCCACTACCTCTGCGGCCGGCTCTGGACGGAATGGCAGCTGAGCTACGAGGAAGCGGCCCTCCGCTACCAGGAGCAGCCGGTGGACGAGGAGCGCCTGCAGTTCCTGCGCCGGCGCATCGAGGCCCTGGGGAACATCAACATGGCGGCCCCCGAGGAGTACGAGGACTTCGTCAAGCGCCGCGACAACCTCCAGGCCCAGATCGACGACCTCAACCAGGCCCGCCAGGACCTCCACTCCGTCATCGCGAAGATCAACGCGGCGACCCGGGAGAACTTCCGGCAGACGTACACCGAGGTGCGCGAGCATTTCCGCCGGCTCTACGGCATCCTCTTCGAGGGCGGGGAGGGGGACGTGGTCCTGACCGATCCCGAGAACCTGCTGGAGACCGGGGTCGAGATCGTGGCGCAGCCCCCGGGCAAGCGCCTGCAGAGCATCTCCCAGCTCTCCGGCGGGGAGAAGACTTTGACCGCCATCGCGCTCCTGTTCGCCTTCTTCATGGTGAAGCCGTCGCCGATGTGCATGCTCGACGAGGCCGACGCGGCCCTCGACGACGCGAACATCGACCGCTTCGTGGCGATGCTGCGGGAGTTCACGGACAAGACCCAGTTCCTCATCGTCAGCCACAGCAAGAAGACCATGGAGGCCTGCGACGCCATCTACGGGATCACCATGGAGGAGTCGGGGGTGAGCCAGATACTCTCCGTCGACTTCCGCAAGAAGAGCGGGACCGAGGCGGCGGTCGACGGCGTCGTCGAGACTCTCATCGGCGCCGCCCCCGATCTGGCCTTGGCGCCGGGCGCCGCGGGAGAGGCCGCTCCCGCCGAGGACGCTCCGCGCTGAGCCATGCTCTGGGGGGTATTCTCCGACGTCCACTCCAACGCGACCGCCATGCAGGCGGTCCTCCGGCATCTGCACACCTCCGGGGTGGAGGGCTACGTCTGCTGCGGCGACATCGTGGGGTACGGCCCGGACGCCGACGACGTCATCGAGATGGTGGCCAGCCTGCCCTCCTTGCACGCGGTCCGCGGCAACCATGACCTGGCGGTGCTCGGGCGGATGGACATCGCGTGGTTCAACGAGGCGGCCCGCGCGGCCGTGGAGTTCACCCAGCGGACCATCAGTCCGGGCAACCTGGCGTGGCTCAAGGACCTTCCCCCCCAGGTGCACTCGGAGCGCTTCACGGTCGTCCACGGCTCGCCGCGCAACCCGGCCGAGGAATATCTGGTGACGGTGCAGCAGTTCCACGACAACACCGCCTACATGAAGTCCTCACCCTGCTTCGTGGGGCACAGCCATGTGCCGGTCTGCTTCCTGATGAAGAAGCCGGTGAGCTACGTGGAGCACGGCGTCCTGGCCAAGGATCAGAAGATCCTGGTGCAGACGGGGATGCACTGCGTGGTCAATCCGGGTTCCGTCGGTCAGCCGAGGGACCATGACCCCCGCGCCTCCTGCGGCATCTACGACGACGAGAGCCGCGTGTTCGCCCTGCAGAGGGTCGAATACGACGTCGACGCGGTGAAGCAGCGGATGGCCTCGGTCGGCCTCCCCGAATTCCTCGCTTCCCGCCTTTCCTACGGGCAGTAGGACCCCCGAAAGGCCCTTGAAATTGTAACACCCGGGCGTTATATTCATAATACAGATATGGAGCCGTCAGCGCGCGCGGCCGGGGCCTTTTCCCTGGGGGGTATGGGGAGACGGGGGCAGATCGCCATCCCGTCCTTGTTCCTCATCCCGTCTTTGTTCCTTTTCGTGTTCCTGATCTTCGAGACCGCCAAGCTCTCGCGCGAGAAGATCCGCCACCAGTTCGCCCTGGACTCGGCCGCCTTCATCGAGGGCACGAACTATTCGGATTTCCTGAACCGCTCCGCCTACGTGAACGGCGCCTTCCCGGAACGCATCTTCCACGAGGGGTTCTACAACACCTGCATCGAGAAGAAGGATTCCACGGGCGGGGACTGCGGCTCCCGGGGCGACCGGCTCTTCAACATCCTCTACAAGAACGGCGCGTTCCCGCGCCGCAGCGGGTCGGCCGACTCGACCCTGGAGTCCCTGGACGAGGAGCCGAGCTGGATGATCCGCTTCGGCGGCCCGAGCGCGGGGAAGAACACCAACCCTCCCGACATGGGGAGCGGGCGCCTGGATACCACGACCCTGCAGGACGCCCTGGACTACTGGCTGAGCTGGGACGACGCGCAGGACATCTACAAGCTCTACGTGCAGATCTACCAGCTCCTGGGCTCGGTGGAGGGGGCCCAATACGAGGTGTTCTGCCGGCTGACCGGGGCCAACGGCTGCACCGCGGGCTCAGGCAACGCCCACACCTTCTTCCGCAAATCCTACTGGCTCAACACCAACGACGACATCAACATCGCCGCCGAGGGGGCGTCCTATTTCGCCTCCTACTCCTTCAAGCCGGAGCCGTACTGCATCCAGGAGATCATGCTGGTCGGCAACAAGCCCACGAGCAACCCCTTCCAGCCCTACATGCAGTGGGGTCCCAAGGACCCGGTGCAGATGCCGGAGACCATCTCGGGCTGCAAGCCGGGGCCCGGGCTTTTCCAGGTCGAGGCCATCCCGGATTCGCATCTCGACAGCCTGGCGAACTCGCACGCGCCGTATTCTCTTTTCGGGATCAGCTCTCCAGGGTACCCCATCTTCCAGCACTGGGGACAGGACACGCTCGGGAGCAACTATTTCAACGTCAACTTCCTCAACGAGGTGCGCTGCACCGGCGCGCAGGGCGGGCCGTGCGTCCACGCGACGGTGTCGGTGTCCGGGGGCAAGCTCTGGCCCAGCCCCACGCCAAAATTCCAGACTCGTCTCCACCCATGAAAGCCAACGCATTTCCAGAGGGCTTTCAGGGCAACGACGCTGCCGCGCCGATGTCCATGAGCGCGAACACATCTCCTAAGCGCGCTCAGGGCAACGACGCTGCCGCGCCGATGTCCATGAGCGCGACCAGATATTCCGAGCGCGGGCAAGCTACTACGGAGGTCGTGCTGCTCCTGCCCTTGTTCATGTTCTTCCTGTTCGCGTTCTCCAAGGTCTTCGCGACCCTGATCCTGATCCAGAAGATGGAGGTCGCTTCCTTCTATGCGGCGCGGCGGTGGCAGTTGGAGTCGCACCGGAACGTGGCGCATGAAAGCTTCGACAACGGCACCCTCTGTCCCGACATCGAGCAGAAGGTCAAGGAATACCTGGGGTATTTCGATGCCACCACCAAGAGCTTCCTGGGGATCCAGACCGTCAGCGTCTGTCCCGTCCAGCGGACCCAGGTCTGGAACGTCGTCACGCTCACCGTATTCACCAATCCCATCGACCTCCCCACCATGAAAACGGGGGGCTATAAGTTCGAGGTCGTGAAATACGTCCCGAACCGCGACCGCCCCATCGCCTTCGTCCTGCCCGGACTCAACGCCCCATAACCCGTTTGCCGGGGGCGGGAACAAAAGAGTATCCTATGGTGTCGTATCGCAGGGTGAGCGATGCTCTGGGCTAAACTGAAGCTGTTCATGCAGCGGTACTGGATCTGGGTCGCCGTCGCGGCGGTGGGCCTGATCTCCATCGTCATGCCCATGTGGTACCTGGCGGGGATGGAGGAGAGCGTCCGCCGCTACATCGTCGGCATCAACGTCGCCTCCCTCCCCTGGGGCATACTCCAGACCCTGATCTTCGTCGGCTTCCTATATCTCCTGCAGTACGGCGGCGGGTTCGTGCGCTTCAAGAAGGCCAAGGTGGACGCCAAGGACGTCAAGGTCCGCTTCGCGGACATCATCGGCCTCACGGAGTCCAAGAAGGAGGCCTGGGAGGTGGTCCAGCTCATCAAGGACCGCTCCAAGCTCCGCCAGGTGGGCGGCGGCATCATCCGCGGTATGCTGCTGCTGGGGCCTCCGGGCTGCGGCAAGACCATGCTGGCCAAGGCCATCGCCACGGAGGCGGGCATCCCCTTCCTCTCCGTCGCGGGCTCGGAGTTCGTGGAGATATTCGTCGGCGTGGGCGCGGCCCGCGTGCGCAAGCTCTTCAAGCAGGCCCGGCAGTACGCCGAGGCCTACGGCGCCTGCCTCATCTTCATCGACGAGCTCGAGGTCCTGGGCCGCAAGCGCGTGTTCCACGATGCCTTCGGGGGCTCTTCGGAGGGGAATTCCACCCTGAACCAGCTTCTGGTGGAGATGGACGGCATCGTGGATTCGGACGCCCATGTCGTGGTGCTCGCGGCCATGAACGCGGCCGAAGACGTCCTCGACCCCGCCCTGCTGCGCCCCGGCCGCTTCGACCGCAAGATCCAGATCACCCGGCCCAATCTGGAGGAGCGGCAGCGGGTCTTCGAGCACTACGCCAAGAGGATCAAGATGGATCCGAGCATCGATTACGGGCGCTTGGCCCGCAAGGCGGTCTACCGGACCCCCGCGGACATCGAGAACATCCTCAAGGAAGCCGCGCTCATCGCGGTGCGCAAGAAGAAGGACATCGTCACTTACAAGGAAATCTCCGAGGCCATCGAGCGCATCGAGCTCGGGGTCGCGCACCGGCTCAACATGACCGACCGCGAGAGGGAGATGACCGCGTACCACGAGGCCGGACATCTCGTCATCCTGTACCTGACGCATCCCACGGAGGACGTGTTCAAGGCTTCCATCATCCAGCGGGGAAGCGCTCTGGGCGTGGTCCACCATTCTCCTCGGGAGGAGATGCATACCCGGGACCGGGATACGTACCTGGCGAACATCAAGGTCTCCCTGGGCGGCTACGTCGCCGAGAAGTTCAAGTACGGGGTGACTACGGACGGCGTCAGCTCTGATTTTGCCAGCGCCGCCCTGCACGCCGACGCCATGGTCTGGCGCTTCGGCATGGGGCCGGACGGCCTTATCGGGGATTTTTCCACCTTGCAGCAGGAGCATCTTTCCGAGTCGCTCAAGCAGGCTCTCAACGAGCAGACCCAGCGCATCCTCCGGCAGGCCCTCTCCGAGGTGGAAGGGACGCTCAAGGCCGAATGGGCCATCGTGGAGCGCTTCGTCAATGAACTGCTGCAGCATGAAGAGCTCGATTACGATGAAATCGCTCTGATTTTTCAGGAGTACGGCAAGACCCCCCCGAAATTGGCGCCGCAGGTCGTCCGCCCGGCCCTGCCCGCGGCCGGAGAGGGCGCGCAGCAGCGGCCTCCTTTCGCTCCCCCGGACATGCCGAATTCGTCCGAAAATCCCACCCTTTAACGCGGAAGCTGGGCCCCCGTCCGAGGCCCTTGACAAATTCTTCGGCCGTCTTTACACTGATAACGCAGCATAAGGCGCGCCATGGAGACCCTATCTACGTCGAGCTCGGACCCGCTCAAGGACCATTGGTGGGTATTGGTCCTGGCGGCCTGTTTCGTGATCGGCTGGCTTGCGCTGGCCACTCCGCCTGAGACCGGGTCCGAATCCGTGCAGGTAGCGAGCGCGCCCGAGTCCGACGATGCCCTGAAGTCGTTGGACGCCGCGGAAAATCCCGTGGGGGCGCCGGGGTCCGCCCTGGGCATCCCGGAGAGTGCGGGCGGATCGTACGGCCGCGCCTCCGACGGCGCCGGGGCGTCGAGTTCCCTCTACACCGCCCCCGGCGGAGCCGCCGGAGCCCCGATCGCCGACGCGGCGGCCCCCGCGGCCAAGCCCGCGGCGGAGAACGGGGACACGCTGGTCCAGGCGATGCGGAAGGTCGCCTCCAGCACCCCCGCTCCCGCGCACGGCAGCTGGGGCGACAAGTCGGCGCGCACTGGGCTCGCCAAGCCCAAGGCCAGTTTCGACCAGGTCGGGTCGTCCCGGGGCGGGCAGGGGACGAGCACCTCGGCCTCGTTCCAGGTGGTCAACAAGGCCTTCGGCCTCGGCGGCGACCCCGGGAACCCCTCTCTGGGCGGGGCGCTGTCGGACGGCAGCAAGCTCGCGCGCGCGGGCGGCCCCGAGAACCGTTCGCTGAGCGGTCTGGGGGAGGCCAACAAGGTGGCGCTGTCGAGCCTCAAGGGCCCCGACGAGTCCATGGCGGGCGGCGGACGCCAGACCTTCGACCAGAGCGCGGCGCAGCAGGGCGCGATGTCCCAGCTTTCCGCGGCCGGCGGAGTCGGCGTGCGCGACGACAGCGGCGTCCCCATGAACCTGAAGGACAACGACCCGAAGAAGCTCGATCAGAAGGAGTTCGAGGTCCCGGCGGTCAAGGACACCGCGGCGGTGACCTCCGGCACCTCGATGGAAGAGAAGCTCATGATGATGGCGGCCTCCGCCATCGTCGGCGGGCTGGCCGGTCCGATGGCCGGCGGCATGGTGATGATGATGCTGCAGCAGGAGTCGGCGAACAAGAAGTAGCTTTGGTGGGGGATAGAATCATGGAAAACGACCCCGTCGGACCCGAGATTCCCAAGATCGAGAGCGAGGTGATGCGCTCCGAATCCGAGAGCAAGGCGGGATTCCTCCCGGTCCTGTTGTCCAAGCTCGGCCTCGGCGGCGCCGGAGGCGCCGCCGCGGGAGTGGGCAGCGGCATCATCGCGAGCAAGGCCGGGATCGTCGCCCTCATCGTGGCCGGCTCCTCGGTCGCCGCCGGCATCACCATGCTTACCAGCGTGGGCAACGAGTCGCGCAACGCCTCCGTGCAGGATTCCTCCGCGGTCTTCGCCTCGCTGGACGCGCAGTCGGCGGCGGCGGCGAAGAAGGCCGCCGAGGAGAAGGCGGCGTCGGTGTCCGCGGTCGGAGCGGACGGCGCTTCGGGGTCGCTGGGGTTCTTCAACGAGGCCAATAAGGGCGCGGTGTCGGACCCGACCGCGGCGCCCAAGGCGGAAGGGGAGGGCTCCGGGACGGCGACGGAATGGTCCGATTCCGCGGCCAAGGATTCCGGGGTCAAGGCGCCCGAGCACGACACGCAGGCCTCCGCCGCGTCGCCCTCGGCCGCGACCGCCAAGGTCTCGGCGGGCTTGAGCCGGCCCACCATGGCCAAGAAGCAGGGTTTCGGGGGCGCGGGCGGGGGCGGGACGAGCGCGACGCTCGTCGCTTCCGCGAACATGGGCGGGACACCCGCTTCCCGGACCTCGGGCGGGGCGGCTGGCGGCCGGATGGGGGCCATGGAGAACTCCTCGCGCGGCGGCCGGGCCGCGGGCACCAAGATGACCGCCAACCTGCGGACCAAGAACATGGCGGGCGAACAGCTCAAGGCCCATAGCGGAGTGACGCGGGGCAACCTCGCCTCCGGCAACGTCTCCAGCCAGGGCGCGGGCACGGTCATGGACGGGGGGCGCGGCGGCGGCGGGAGCATCGGCGCCGGCGGCGGCGCGATCGCCGGCGGCGGCGTGGGCACCGGCGCGGCGGGGCTGGATACCGGGAAGGTATCGGAGAACACGAATCTGGACACCAAGGAAGTCCCCAGCGCCACCTCGTCGGACGACGACGGTGAGGACAAGGCGAACTATCAGACCGAGATGTACACGGCGCTGGGCTGCATCGCCCTTTGGGTCGGCTGCATGGTCGCCCTGGGCTTCATTAAAAAGAAGATAAAGGCCCTGGCCGCGGTAGCCATGACCCCGACCGCGGCGGCGGAGATCGCGTCGCTGGTGACGATGGCGAAGCTCGTGGTGGCGGTCGCGACCATAGCCGCAGGGGTGGCGGTCGCCATGGGCGCCTCCATCGTCGATAAGGGAGAGATGATGATCGGCGGCCTCATTGCCGCGGTCGGCGGCTTCATGCTGGTCGACGGGGCGGTGCGTCTCTACAACCTGTTCAGCGAGGACCCGCCCGGAGAAACGGCGACCGTGGCCGAGGCCACTAAGTACAGCGAGAATTTCGGCGGCGGGTTGATGTCGGTCATGAAGGACATCGACATCTTCGGCGCCGGCGCAGCGGCTCCAAAGTGACGCGCGGGAGGGATATATGAGCAAATCTGATAAGGAAGAGAAGAAGGCAGTCCCTCCATGGATGACGAATCTGGCCAAGGTGGGAGGCTCCGGCGGGAGTTCCGGCTTCGGGGGGGGCGCGGGAAGCGGGCTGGGGTTCTTGGGCAAGCTCCAGGCCCTCATGGCCGCTCCCAAGGTCGTGGTGGCGCTGACCGTGGCCGGCGGCCTGGCTCTCGGCGGCGGCATCGCCTTCCGGCAGACCGACTCGGTGAAGGGTCTGCGGCCGGGCGCCAAGACGCACGTGAATTTCGACCGCCAGGCGCTGGCCATCGAGAAACCGTCGGGGCTGTTGCCGGGAGCCGGGCCGGAGAAGGATTCGGCTCTCGTTCTGGCGCAGAAGGCGAACCGCGGCGCCCTGGACGCGGCCGCCGCGGCCGCGGCGGCGGAGGGCGAGGGCGCGGAGGGCGGCGCGGAGA